>Ga0105098_10000335_pt1 | contig 15744 bp, 16 predicted proteins | sample PPLLak21cMay2015_FD_79137 | JGI IMG/M metagenome (GOLD analysis project Ga0105098, IMG submission 79137) | Freshwater sediment microbial communities from Prairie Pothole Lake near Jamestown, North Dakota, USA - PPLs Lake P7 Core (1) Depth... | ecosystem: Environmental > Aquatic > Freshwater >... | reverse complement strand
GGGAATCCTTGAGGATCGAGTCCTCGCTGTCCACAACGGAATCCGGCGGAAGTCCGCCCTGCGAGGCGCCGAGCGACATCGAGCCGCGCGAGGCTTGCAGGCGGAGTCCGATCTCCTGTGCCGCGGCGATCTCGTCGTCCAGCTTCGATCCGTTGGGGAAAAGATAGAGGTGGTCCGAGGCGGTCGTGCATCCCGAAAGGGCAAGCTCCGAAAGGGCAGTCTGTGTGGAAATGAAGATATCTTCGGGGGTCAGGCGCGCCCAGATGGGATAGAGCGTCGTCAGCCAGTTGAAGAGATTGGCATCCTGCGCCGCGGGGACGGCACGAGTCAGGGTCTGGTAGAAGTGATGGTGGGTATTGACCAGCCCCGGCAGGACGATGTGGCCCTTCAGGTCGAGCACCTCATCAGCAGAGGAGGGCAGACTGGCAGTCTGACCCACCTTTTCGACGAGTCCGCGGCGAATAAAAAGACCACCATCGGGAATCTCCCGCTGATGGTCATCCATTGTGACGATGTAAGCGTTTTTGACGAGTAGGGTAGTCATATAGTCGAGTAGTTAGGTGGTTGGATAGTTGTTAGACGACTAGACCAAAATTTGTCTGACAACTTATAGTGTAGCAAAAAAAGGGGAGGATGTCAATTGGGATATTTGGCAAGGAAAGGAGTTTTTTTCGCGTCGAAGGATGCCTGCCTCGTTGGCAAGCTGCAATGCAAAAGGTGTCCTCAGCGAAAGCTGCCATCCGCTGGATCTTGGAAATTTATTGCCCCGTCTGTGGGCGGAAACTGTGTTAGACTGAATGAGTAATAAATAATTGGATCTCTGTCGTACCTTTGGCCGCCGACCCTCTTATAGGGCAGCGGTCATTTTTAATCCCGGCCGTGCCGGAGAAAGCAGTAACAAAATGGAAACCAGAATTTACGTAGGAAACCTGAACAAGTCAACCACACAGGATGAAATCAAGACCTTGTTTGCACAGGCCGGAACCGTCACATCGGTGGATATCGCCACGGAAAAGGGCACAGGCGCCTCGAAAGGCTTCGCTTTTGTAGCCATGCCCACGCAGGCGGATGCCGATAAGGCGATCAGCATGTTCAATGACTATTCCCTGGCGAACAACACACTCAAGGTCAATGTTGCCAAGCCGCGTGTCGAACGCGCCTAGTACCAAATAACACATTACATCACTGCACCCCCGTTCCGACTGGAATGGGGGTGTTTTCTTAGAAGGGTATGCCTCCACCTTACAGCATCGTATCCCCGCGTATTTTGACCTATTAGTATGTTACACTGAATTCGGCGTTAATAAACAATTATGTTTATCATTTGGGGGAAACGGAGGATGTTCCAAAGGGAGCATCATTAAGACCCGGCCCATGCGTAAAACAGGCTCGCTCACTCGTAAAGGATCAATGTCATGAATAATAGAGAAACCGTACAAGTCCTGATGGATTCCGTCCAGAGGGGTAATTTCGAGCAAGCCAGATCCATGCTTGCAGATGACTTTCAACTCAGTGGACTGGTCTCCGAGCCGATTAACGCCGAAACCTGGCTGGGGATGGGCGCCAGCCTGGGGATGGCATTCACAAATCTGAACTATCATTTCAAAGTGGACAGCTCGGAGGGTGATGTTGTCAATACCACGTCGCAACTGAGTGGCACCAACAGTGGTGCATTCGATCTCACCGGCTTGCGTATGGGTGTGATCTGCGCGACAAACAGGAAATTTTCCACTGCTCAGGAAAATACAAAAATAACCTTTAAAGACGAGAAGGTTAAATCATGGGCGATCGAGCCAACCGAAGGTGCAGGCCTGAAGGCGATCCTGGGTCAGCTTGGAGTCGCATTACCGACCGCGTACGCGGCTTCGAAAGCTGTCCGTAACTAAAATCAACCCCGCCTCACGGCGGGGTTTTCTTATTTCTCCCTCTTCAATGGCGTACATCTGGAAACCATCCGCGAAAAACGTATAAATTTTGTAGGCTATTCATCGGTGACTGGTCATCCCGAGGTGATATTTTTGGGGTACGATTGATACAAGATACAAAGGAGATTCAACAATGACCATCTCACGCTTGATCGGCATCATCTTCATCTTTATCTGCACCACGATCGCCTGGGCGATCCTGGGCACGAGCATTATGGTGCGAACGGACTCAGGCTACACTCAGCTCAACCAGCGGGTTGAAGATCTTTGGGGCTCTGAGCACTACCAGAAAGCTCCCACCGTCATGTTGACCTCCATTCAAAAGAATGGAGATTACGAGAAGACGGTCACAACTCCGGTCGAATTGGAAACCAGTGACATCCAGGTGGGCTTCCAGCTGGAGCACCGGCGCAAGGGCCTGTTGTGGTATCCCACCTACGACGTCGATTTTGACGGTCTCTACACCTTCAAAAACCCGCTCAAACAACCGGCCGAGGCAACTGTCATCTTCATCTTCCCGGCCAGCGGCACGATCTATGATGCCTTCGAATTCCGCGTGGGTGACGAGCAGATCACGCCCAATGCCAATAATTACGAAGGGATCAATGCCGTGGTGGATGTCCCGGCCGGCGGCGAGGTGACGATCCATGTCGCCTACAAGTCACGCGGCCTGGACCGCTGGCGCTACAGTTTTTCGGAGGGCATCACTACCGTGAAGAATTTCTCGCTCAAAGCTGTCACGGACTTCAGCGAGTACGATTTCCCGCCGCAGACGATCTCCGCCTCCACCAAGACACCCACCAAAAATGGCTGGGCGCTGGAGTGGACCTTCAACAGCATGGTTTCCGATTTCGATATCGGCGTGCAAATGCCCACGAAGCTGAATCCCGGTCCGCTCGCCAGCCGGATGAGTTACTTTGCACCCGTTTCCCTGCTATTCTTTTTCACAACATTGGTTGTCCTGGGCGCCGTAAAAGACCGGAACCTGCATCCCATGCATTACTTTTTCCTGGGCGCCAGTTTCTTTTCGTTCCACATTTTGTTTGCATATCTTGTGGATCATCTGCTCGTGGAACTCTCTTTTATCATCGCAGCGGTCGTATCCATGGCGCTGGTCGCCACCTACCTGTATCGGGCGGCCGGAGTTCGCTTCGCACTTTGGGTCAGTGGGGCGCAACTGGTGTTCCTGGTGCTCTTCTCGTACGCCTTCTTCTTCGAGGGCTACACCGGCCTGGTGATCACCATCGGCGCCATCCTGACCCTGGCGATCATGATGCAATTGACCGCAAAAGTAGATTGGGCTGAAGTCTTCCGCAAAAAGGAGCCGGCACGCCAATCAGTGAAGTGAGTGTTTCTGTCATGGTTACCCAAACCCCGACTCCCGGTGGGTTTGATTTCTCCTTCCTCTCTGCCTCTCCCAACGGGAGAGGGTATGCGCCTGCTTCCCTGCTATAATTAAGGTAGAGCAAGGAGCAAATTATGGTTACGCCTGCTGTGAATACGATTATCAAAATGATCGAACAGTTACCTGAATCAGATCAAGAGAGGGTCGCTGAACACTTACGCGAATATCTGGCAGAACTGGAAGATGAAGAAAAGTGGGATGAGTCCTTTGCAAAGTCACAGGACAAGCTGATCTATACAGCGCGGGAAGCACGCACGCAGATTGCAGAAGGTAAATCCAAGCCGATGGATAGTGAAGATTTATGAAATCTGCTACCCTACCGTCATTTTGGGAATCATACAAAAAACTGGATGAGACGGTCAGGAATAGAGCGAAAAAGGCATTTGAGCTTTGGATTGAAAATCCTTTTCATCCATCCCTGCATTTTAAGTGTATCAATTCGGAAGAGGAAATCTAGTCAGTCAGAATCACACTCAATTATCGTGCTTTGGGTGTGCTTGACAGAGACACAGTCACTTGGTTTTGGATCGGTAGTCACAAGGACTACGAAAGACACTTCTAAATCGCCCCGCCTCCCGGCGGGGTTTTGTTCGAGATCACTCCTGTCCCTCCCCCGCTCAGCTTCCATCGGGAGTGATTCGCGATGAGAGGAGTATGTATTCCGCCACATGCTTCCTATGGAAGGAATGATTGCAGCCATACCGTGAATTCGTCCAGGGGCGGCAGACCGTAGAAATAGATGCCGCCCGCTTCCGAGAAAGGTGGAGGCGGCGCGCCTTTAAGGGTTTGTTCCGCAACACTCGTGCCCGTATCGACTTTTATAAGCTCAACATTCCAAATCACCTGAACGCGAAATTGCTCGACCAGCGTATAGTAGTAATAGTTTGACGCAACTCTCAGGGTGATATTCCTGTGGAGCCGTGATTCAATAGTCTTGTTATCCGCCGTGATACAGGCAACGTAATGCATTTCTCCCGGCGCCCTGATAGCCAATTCCTCAGGCAGTGGATCCTCCGCGCCATAGATCCCAAAACGGATCGAGTTTTTGTTCAAACCAAAGATCGGCAAATCAGGTGCCTGGTGTTTTTCACATACTGTCTGAAGAGCTTCCTTGATCGCGCGCCGTGCCTGCTGCCCGGTTGAATTTGAGAATGCTAAATAGGTATCCTGCAGAGCGGTATCCACCGATTTATTTGCCGTATCAGAAGCTGCGATTTCCTTTGCAGCCGCCATATGTTCCAATGCGTCCTGAAAATCCTCATCGGTGCTCAACTTGTGCGCCCACTGGACCTGTCCGTTCGCGAGTGCATCCCGAGCGCTATCATCCTTCGTCCCTTCCGCTTTCACAACAGCCAGCTCAAATTTTTCGATCGCCAAAGGAAATTGATCCTGTTCCAAAAGATCATTCCCCCATTCCATGTACACATGACTCTGACCGGACTTTACCTGTGCCGCCGAATCAAATTGGGACTCCGGGTCGGCAGAGACAGCCAGATCAAGTTTTGCCAGCGCATCTTCATATTGCATTTGCGATTGAAGATCCCGACTCCAGGCTAAATATGTCTTTGCGAGCTCGCGTTGTGTATCTATCACAGAGTCGTTTCTTTGATAAGTCAGGCTCCAGTTTTTGAAATCATTGAGTACCTGCTCCGCCTTCGCAAAATCCCCTGATTCTCGCATGTCGGCACCCCAAGAGGTGTATAGCGAAGGGAGGAGCGTCCATACTTCTACCGAAATATCCGCATCTGAGTAGCTGGAAGTGATCAGGTTCAGATTCTTCACTGCGTCCTCATACTCCTTCCGTTCTACCTGTTCTTTTGCAATGTTTGCCAGGGCAACGGCACTATGTTCATAGGCTTCTACAACGTACAAACCGCTCGGATAAGTAGTTGAATAGACCTGATAGGCATCGTATGCGTCGCGCCAATTTTTATCTTCCTCATTCGAGGTAGCCAGCATATAGGCTTCACATTCACGGACCGGACCTGAAAGGGTTCCAACCCTTATAAATTCGGGATATAAGCTTGCATATGACTTATGAAGAGTAAGAACAGAATTGCAATTCTTATTCCGAAAGCTTGTTTGGATGGAAAACGGTAAAACAATCGTACCGGCTCCGTATACAAGCAGTAGAATTAAGACAGTCAAAAAGATCTTGACATACGATCTTCGAGTATTTACAGGGGCTGTAGTGTTTTCAGGCATATTTCCACCTCTCTCGATCAGAATATTTTTACATCAATCTCATTATATTGATGTTCATCAAGTTCGATGTAGTAAATGAATAACTAATTTTTTAGATAAAAAGCACATCTTGTCCTCCTTACAACCAGTTTTCGTCCACTGCTACAATCCTTATCCTTATCCCGCCTCCCGGGGGCTTTTATTTATCCTCACCCATCCCCCAAATGGAGAGGACACGTATCCTGCCTTCCAGCTATAATTGCTTAATCGTCACGGCCAATCATTATGATGAAAGAATAGCACTAAAATCCATGAAACAGAATCTCCAAGCTCAGTTCTCTGACATCGATCTTCTCACGGGGTGCTTGAATCTGGTTAGTTTCACGAAAGGGATCCAAAATAACTTCGGTAATGTGGGATTAAGCCCAATGACCCTGATTGGGATCGATGTCCATCAGCTTCGGAACGTCAACCGCAATCACGGCTTCGAGCGGGGTGACCAGTTGCTGCGCTGGCTGGGCATCGCCCTCAGAGACGAAATGGGAAATACGGTCTATCGCATTGCGGGAGACGCATTTGTGATCGTCATCGTGGGCGGTTCCATGATGGCGCATAACAGCAAAGCACGAAGTCTCTTCGAGCAGCTCAATGCGCAAGCCGGACAACTCAGCATGGGGATACCTGTGGTCAGGATGGCGGTCATTCATTTTCCCGCCGGCACGCCGCTGGACACCCCCTCGGTCTGGAAGAACCTGAATGAATTGATGGAATTGCTCGATGGGGCGGAGCCCTTCAAAATCTTCGACGCCGAGCCGCTGGAGGACGACCCGGCGATGATCCGGGCAATGGAATTAATGGCAGAGCGGATCCTTTCCCTGGGCTACATGTTGAGCGTTACGTTCCGGCTGGCATACACTGATCCGGTGGGGAATCTGCCTAACCTGATTGCGACACGACGGAAGCTGGATCTGACGGCGGCTGAGGCCATATCAAAGGGGGGATGCTTCAGCTTGTTTTTGATCGACGGAGATGATCTAAAGCGGTACAACACCATCAGCTACGCGGCCGGCGATCAACTGATCGGCCAATTGGGCTCTGTTTTGATGGGGGCGATCCGCCCCGGCGACTTCGCAGGCAGATGGCGGTTTGGAGACGAATTCATCGTTCTCCTGCCTGATACAAGGATCGAAGAGGCAATCAACGTCGCAGATAAAGTCCGCTGCGCCATCGAAGAAACTTCCAGGGCCTGGACGTTTCCAGTCACGGTTTCGATCGGGGTCGTAGCATATCCCATGCATGGGAAAACCGTTGACGAACTGGTGAACCATGCTGAACAGGCATTGAGGGTTGCAAAAACGGTGGGAAAAAATAGAACGGTTGTGGCGGAATAAACAGGCAAGTACTTCCTGCATTTCAAACAGCGAAAAAAGCCAATTTACGATAAAAGATATCTGATTTCGACTCTCTGGGTTATTAACTATAGTTGTAGGCCAAGCAAACGCCTTCTTCCGATCAAAACAGGAGGTAACCCATGAGATCTGACAGCCAATTCGTACGATGGGGCATTCCCGGATGGACATTTGCCGTGTCCTTCATTATGTTTATCCTGATTGACTACGCCTCAGCAAATGATAATCGCATGTATTTAGCAATTAATGATGCGTTCCAGTCTGAGGGGATCTGGACATTGATCCTCACAGGATTTCTCGTCGCCGGAGCAGGAATTCCGCTGGGTTTCCTAATTTACCAAATTTATTTCTATCTGCGCTGGGTTTCACCGATGTCTAAAAACGGTCTCTTCCCACCTTTCCTGCATGGAAGAATGGCTGAAATGAAAGACAGTTTGCGGAACATTGACATTCAGAAGCTCGCTTTGAAGAAGGAATGGAGAAAAGTGGTTATCGATGAGACAAAAGATCATCGATCTGTCTGGCATTATATTTCCCCGTTTCTGCATGAGGTGTTACTGGAGGTAGACAAAAATGACGTTTTACATAAGCACCTGAGTTACTTAAAGGAAACACTGCATTCCTTGGGAGCGAGTCATTTGGGCTTTAGTTTTGGCTTTTTCACATACCTCATTATGAAATGGAAGTTGAATCAGGCCCCACTGGCTGCACTCATTGTTGTTTTACTGGTCTCAACGGGCAATGTATATATGATATCAAAAGAAGATCATGGCAGAAAACGGTTCCATGATCCATCCGTGTATAAGTATGTGGAAACGCCCGCTGAAGTGTTCGTTGCTTCCCTGTTCTTCTTATATGCAACTCTAAACCCGGCCTTCAATCGGGCATTGCCTGATTATCTTCTATGGATCACATTAATAGCCCTGGGAATATTTTGGGGAAGGAGCGCCCATGAGAATAAATGGGGGATTTGGGGATCATTGGCAATTCTGACTATTGGTGCATTCCTTTTGTACAATTCAGCAAAATATCCTGAATTTTCGCAAGATCTAAACTGGCCGGTGATTTTATCCATATTAATCTTTAATTCCCTGACCATCATATTCTTAAAGATACGTCAAAACACGGTGGAAGCATTGACCTCCTTCCAATATTACATAACCATGCTATTCCTGGAAAAACGGAAAATCAAGCCGTAGTCAGTAGATAAATACGTACAGGAAAGGAACAGCAGCTTCGGGCAAGTTCAGCTCCTCTCCCACAAGGAGAGAAGTATGCGCCCGCCTTGCAGGGGAGTTTTGAAATATTGGGGAAACTTTCATTTCGGAGCGTCGGCATCAATACTGTCCAGTGGGACCTTTAGAACTTCATTCCCAGAATCGTCAAGGCAAATACAACTCCTATCACCGGAATTTTGTGGAGGCATTCCGCTTCCCGAATATCCTTTTTGAATGCAGAAGTCACTACATAGGGCACTGTCTGTCTTTGGTCCTATATTTCCCACACTCAACTGCTGGAGGACGATAAAAAGGATAAACAGAAGCGTGAGCCCGCCTGAAATCAGAATATGGGTCCGGTTCCATGCCGGGTCGCTTTCCAATCTCTTTCCGATCACGTAACCGGCGGCGATGGAGGCGGTCCATAACAACAGGAAGCCCACTATGAGCAGAACGGATAACAATGTATCAGTTGAAACGGGCCAGGGGTTATCACCGAACACATAGATCCAGAGAATGCCAATGACACCACCGAAAACAAGGAGGGTAATTATCCCGGAAACAAAGAAACCGGGGATTCCAAACAGCAGTGCGTACAGATATCTCTTTTTCATGGCGGCTCCCGAAGTGGCTGGATAGGCTTTATTGTAATATGTCGATGGAATAGGAAGAACGGGTTAAACAAACTCTGTTACCTTTTTGGGCAATGCCCGTCTTAGTTATTGCTGCCAGAGCGGTCAATCATTTCATTAAAGGAGAGAACTTCTATGAGTAGCATTTTTTAATCCTGGTATCCGCGTCAGGAACTTTTCCACGCGAAGATCGTAAGTAAAATCGTTGTAATAAATCATTCACTTTAGAGGAGAGAACTTTTATGGGTATCAATTTCCTGATCTTATTGTTGATCGCCGGGTTGGTGATCCTGTTTGGGTGGCTGACCCGCCGAGCCTGGAGGGCGCGCAATCCCTTCCTGAAATGGATCGGCGCAATCCTGGGCAGTTTGTTCATGCTGGTCGCGTTGTTTGTCGACGGGCTGGGTCTGATCGGCTTGTACCGGTTCTACAATCCTCCCATGAGTCCGGTCAAGGAGCTGCAGGTGGAAGGCACGCCCGAGCAAATCGCGCGCGGCGAACATCTCGCGGCTGCGTTCTGCGTGGAATGTCACTCCACTACCGCGGACTTTCCCATGACCGGTGGTTTCGATCTTGGCAAGGACATTGCCATTAACCTTGGTTCGTTTACTTCTGTCAACTTAACACCTGCGGGGCCCCTTAAGGATTGGAGCGATGGCGAGATCTTCCGTGCCCTGCGCGACAGCGTGGACAAGGATGGGAACAGGCTGGTCATCATGGGCAGCACCAATGTCCGCAATATCGCCGATGAAGACATGCTCGCCCTGATCGCCTTCCTGCGCAGCCAGGAACCGGCAGGTGAGGACCTGTCTTCCCCACCGGACAAGCCGACTTTCCTGGGCCTGGTGATGATAGGTGCCAACCTGCTCCCCAACCGGCCGCTGATCACCGAGCCGATCGTGGCACCTCAAAAAGAAGCAACAGCCGAATACGGACGCTTCATGATCAGCTTCCTGGATTGCACCGGCTGCCACGGCGACAACCTGGATGGCAGCGCAAGCTCACTCGCTCCCCCGGCTCCCAGCCTGCGACTAGTCAAGGGCTGGACGGAAGAGGAATTCATCACCACCCTGCGCACCGGCGTCGACCCAAGCGGGCATGAAATTAGCCCGGCGATGCCATGGAGGTCCACCGGCAGATTGGATGACGTGGAGCTTTCTGCGCTCTACCAATATTTGGTCAGCCTTCCATAAATTGTAATGATAGCCCCGCCTCACGGCGGGGTTTTTTCTGATTTTGTTCACCATGATCCCCCACTAATCGGTGATTATGTTTCGGTTTCTGTGATCATCTGCTTGCTTTTTTCGAGCAGGAGGCTGATCTCAGCAACGGCATCCGCAAGCGGGATCCCTTCCACGGCTGCCCATTCCTGGCAAAGCACATCCTGCGTCACCCGCAGGAAACCCGCGATCGTCCCACTGATCGGCTTGTGCGCGCCATGGGCGGAGAGATCGCGGACGACCTCACAGTGGGCTGCGATCGTTCCCTCTTTCAAACGAGCCGATAGATCAGATTGCCGCAGGCGGGCGTCCTCAGCCAGCGGCGAGGGACGTGAGCACAGAATTCGGCGACAGCGTTCGATCTCACTTTTGACCGTCAATTTACGCAATCCAAGGGTTGGCAGGTCTAATGGCACCCACAAGGTACTGCCGGGGATCGCAATTTCGTAATACCGGCGCATCACCCCGGGCTCAAATTCCCGCTCTTCCAATTTAGCCACGTGTCCCACCCCATACTGCGGATGAACGACCTTGTCGCCGATCTCGAAAGTCATGGTATGTTGCTAATAGCGACGACGATTGTCGAAACCGCCGCTGCGCTTCTGACCACCACTGGAGCCACCTCGTTCTTCGCGTGGGCGGGCAACGCTGACGGTCAACTGGCGCTCGTTCATAGTATAGCCGTTGAACATACTGATTGCCTTTTGCACTTCACTCTGTGAACTCATCTCCACAAAGGCGAAACCCTTGGACCGCTGGGTTCCGGGTTCCTTGATCAACGCGACGGAGGTTACGTTCCCGGCCTGCATAAAAAGCTCACGCAGGTTTTGTTCAGTGGTCTCATAGGACAGGTTACCAACATACAGTTTTGCTTCCATACAAACTCCTTGACAGCCATCGCTGCTTAATAAAAAACCATCAACCCTACTACAGGGTTGACGGCAACATAAGCGCGCTCGACCTTTTATAAGATGCTTTAATTGTATCACATTCAGGAGGTCTGCCTCTGCGCGCCAAACCAGCCTATCATGGTCTTCTCAAAGTCGAAAACAGGTCCGCGAATTTACGCTAATCCCGAATTGCTACAAGTTATCTCAAAAATGTCATCCTGAGCCCATCGACTGTCATTCTGAGCGAAGCGAAGAATCTCTCATTCGCTCAGGGTGAACTCCGCGAAGGATCTCTGGCACTGAAAGTACGAGACTCTCACCTGCACTGCGCGCAGGCGCAAGTGTCGGTCGCTGCGAGCGCTCCCTCACACCGCCCCGGCGCCCCTCCGGGGGAGTGACATGGGTTTTTGAGATGTGTTGTAATAGATTAGCGCTCATTCGCGCAGACACCTGCACAGTGCCAGTGTTAGTGGACAAAAAGCGGGCTCGCCTGGACTTTGAGAAAGCCATGGCCAGCCTATCAGTCGATGCACCAGTATAGACTGTGGTACACTGAACACAACAGTTAGGAATTAATAACTGGATTTGTGTGGTATGTAGCCGCCGACCCTGTTATGGGCTGGCGGCTTGCTCTTTAACCTGGGGAACCGGTGGGAGCACCGGCGATGGAAGTCAGGCTATATGCAGGAAATCCGATGGACCCCGCATCATCACAACGGGGTATTGTGTTCTATTCGACCAATGATTTTACAGTGATTGATTGGACTACTTGACGGGCCCCGCCGCCGCAGCCTATGTGGTCGTTGAATATGGCTAAGCCCGCAAAGGAAAATCTAATGATCAGTTTCGACCTGAACACCCATATCTATCGGCCCCTCCAGCAGGTCTTCAGTTTTATTGCCACCCCTGAGAATGACTTTCAATGGCAGTATGGAACATTGGCATCCGTCCAGATATCCAAAGGTGAAATAGGGATTGGGACTCTCTTCCGCGCGATCAGTCATTTTATGGGCAAGCGAATTGAAAGCACGTATGAGGTTACAGAATTCGAGCCAAACAAAAGTTATGGCTTCCGGTCACGATCCGGACCAATGGATTCACAAACTTTATACACGTTTGAGATGCTGAAAGGGACCACAAAGATCAGCATATTTGCCCAGATCAGATCCGGACAATTACTCCAACCAGCGAATGCTGCGATTGAAAAAAAGATCAAGAAGCAATACAGGGAAAATCTTGCCCTATTAAAGGGCATCCTGGAAGCAGACCGAATGGAAGATACGTGAAAAAGGAACTGCCCTTTTCCGGCTTTTATGATATGGCAACCAAAGGAGCTAACATGAACATAACTTCCCGCAAAACACGGGCCTGTACAATAGAAACGCTGGATGAAGGACTGAAATCCGCCATACGCGCCCATGGGACAAAATATGGGTTGGGAGATATCGAGTCTGATGTTTTGATGTGCTGTGAAACCATCTCCAGTCAGCAGAAGAAAGGGTTTTTCGGAGGCACAAAGACCACGCTATCCGCAGTTTACGTGACGCCCAAATGGCTGGTCTGGGTGGATAGTAATGAACGGAACGACGCAGGCGCCGGTACGGCTCAACTGAAACACATCGATGTACGCGACTACCGGACCACCGCCAGTTACAACATCACGCCGGATCAGGGCCTCAACATCACAGGACGCTATACCGACAAAAACAGGACAGGCATCACATTCATCGTGTTAGACTCTGAGCCGGATGGACAAAAATTTCGCCAGGTATTGGATGAGGCTTTGAAAAAAGCAGCCAAATACAGCTTCCCTCAAGAACCCCGCCGTTAGCGGGGTTTTGATTTCTTCACCGGCCTATTCTTCCGCATCTCCTTTCAGATTCCCGCCAGCATTTTGCAGCAATTGAGAGTCTTTTTGTAGACTCTGACAGCCCTGCATGCCTATGCTGAAATCAATTCCTGAAGGAGGTGTCCTGATGAAAACCATTTCGATCTTTCTGGCATTGGTGAATGCATTGCTGGCGGGGCTGATCCTCGCATCCAGTCTTTCACCGACCGAACGTGGTCAGGTGGAGATTTGGTGGTTATTCACGAAAATCGCGGCAGCCTTAGCTGTGATCCTGATCGGCGGGCTCACCTGGCTGGGAAGTGCGCGTCCGGTCCATGCAGGAGTGATCGCGCTATGCAGTTTATTCCTTGTGGCGCTCGGCGCGGCAACCGTCGTCTGGACGTTGCATGTGGCGCTGGTTACCGGAGACATCGAATTCCATTTGGTCATCTACGGGGGAAGCCTGGCTGTGCAGGGCATGGCATCCCTGTTTGGGTTTGCGGGTGATCCGAGGAGCATGGCAGTTTAGCACTGCGCTCCCAGCGCTGGAATTACTCATAATTGCCGCCGGGGACGGCGGCACGAGCAGTAGTTTCCCTTGACATCATCCTTTGCCGCTGGTAAACTACCGCCCGTAATTCATTCCAAAGAAAGGAGACGCCCGCGTTTTATGTTTAACTCAGCACCGGTAATTGTTTGCGATAACCCTATGGGCGCGTCTCTGCACAGCAGTTAAGCCAGATCTTTTGATTCAATCCTTCTGCCACGGACGTCCCCATGTCCGTGGCGTTTTTATTTAATCAATGACGGCCTCGTCTCTTCGCATGCATTATCGCCGCAAAGACGTCTGTTCGTTCGATCACCACTAACCAGCCACGGAATTTTCTGTGGCTGGTTTTTTATTTGCACCACACTCCGGTGGTTGAGTAGCCGAAGCGACAGCGAAGGGCGTACACCTGCACCCACCGTGATTTGCATAAGCAAATCATGCGGTGTCGAAACCACCAGTTACTGGAAGACAGTCAGTTAGAAGAGTACTTTTTCAAACTTGTTGGTCTCGGTACGAGCGAGACCAACACTCGCTCTACTCGACCAACGGGTCATAAATAGAAAGGAAGAAGTTTTATGTTAGCACAAGTAGCCCAAGTGATTCACTCTCAGGAACAGTTGTCTGTCCGTGCAATTCAAACCGGACAGTTATCGCCAACCCTTTATTACAACCATCGTGCTTCGCAATGGAGCACGTTACCAGGAAACCCTGACAATGAATATAAACGACGAGGACGACATCGGTGTCGTCTTTCGAAAAACATTAGGACATTACACTGTCCGCACTCACGGGCGAGAGATCGATTGCGGACTCTCGTCCCTGATCCATAAACAACTGATCTTCCCCACCGCCGACCCCACGTCGCTGCGCCACAGAGTGCAGGAAGTACGCGAGATCGACCACGTCGACCCGGTCGCCATCGGTGACCGCGTCCGTTATGTGGAGGCAGATGAGGGCCGCGGGATGATCCCGCTCGCCTCAACGCATTCCAGGGAGGCGAGCGGGGTGATCGTCGAGGTCCTGCCGAGGGATTCGAAACTCTCGCGCCCCGCGCCCGTTCCGGGTCAGCGCGTCTTCGAACAGGTCATCGTCTCCAACGCGGACCTGGTCCTGCCCGTGTTTTCTGTGGCGAGTCCTACCCCCAGGTGGGGCTTGCTCGACCGCTACCTGGTCTCGGCAGAAGCTGCGGAGCTGCCGTCCCTGATCGTGATCAACAAGCTCGACCTGGCCTGGAAGAATCCCGGATTCGATGAAGAGATCGAGATCTATCGCCGCATCGGTTACCCCGTCCTTTTGGTCAGCGCCGTCACCGGCGAAGGGATCGACGAACTTAAACAAGCCCTGCAAGGCAGGCAGTCCGTCATGGTTGGAAAGTCCGGTGTGGGGAAAACGTCCCTGCTGAACGCCATCCAGCCCGGGCTGGGACTGCGCGTCAAAGCGGTCGGCAAGGGAGAGCTCGGCAAAGGCCGCCATACCACAACTCATCTCGAGATGTTCGAACTGGACTTCGGCGGCGCGCTGGTCGATACTCCCGGCGTCCGCGAATTTGGTCTGTGGGATGTCGCCGCTGAGGAACTGGTTTATCTTTTCCCGGAGATGGCGGAGTACGTCGGTCAATGCAAATTTGGCCTGAGCTGTCAGCATGACCGGGAGCCCGGCTGCGCCATCCGTAAAGCCGTCATAGCTGGTGCGATCAGTCCCTACCGCTATCAAAGTTACATGAAACTGCGGGAGGAACTATGAGAGCCAACCTCGCATCCTTCGGGGACTTCCGCTGCGCCCACTGTCACGCCCTTGTGTCCAGCGCGCATTTGCTCTCCGGAGTCAATAACCGGAATCACTGTCCATACTGCCTGTGGTCATGCCACCTGGACCTGTTCGCCGCGGGCGACCGTTTGTCCGCCTGCAAGGCGCCGATGAGGCCCATCGGGCTGACCATGAAGAAGAGCAGGAACAAGTATCAGCGTGAACCGCGCGGCGAGCTGATGCTGGTCCATGAATGCACCGAATGCAGGACCCTGTCGATCAACCGCATCGCCGCCGACGATGATCCAGAAACGGTCATGGCTGTTTTCCGGGAATCCCTTTCCCCTGGTCAGCGTGTTCAGGCCGCCTGCCAGGAGTATGGGATTCTTATCTTGAAAGCAGAGGATACAAGGATTGTCCAAACACAGCTTTATGGACACACCGTTGAAGTCCCTGCAATGAGTTGGAGGTGATCCTATTCACCTGCCAACAAACAGAGTTCATTGAACAAAGGGCCCCGCTATTGGCGGGGTTCTTTTTGACTCCTTTCATATTACTTTGCTATGAAATTCCTTCCGCATTTAAGTTATCATTGATTACAGGATTGCAGCAGGACGGACAATTTCCAATCCTCCTACAAGCAGGGTACATGCTCAGCCGACTCAAAAGAATTTACGACGAATTTCCTCCGCTTTTTTGGATCATTGTCGCCACCCTTTTTATTGATTCCATCGGCAG
>Ga0105098_10000333_pt1 | contig 15779 bp, 10 predicted proteins | sample PPLLak21cMay2015_FD_79137 | JGI IMG/M metagenome (GOLD analysis project Ga0105098, IMG submission 79137) | Freshwater sediment microbial communities from Prairie Pothole Lake near Jamestown, North Dakota, USA - PPLs Lake P7 Core (1) Depth... | ecosystem: Environmental > Aquatic > Freshwater >... | reverse complement strand
GACGCCGCTGGCAATCACTACTTCACCAATCTGGGTCAAAACGCCATTAGCGTCCTGAGCCCGGACGGCCGGCTAGAGACCCTGGTCGCGGACGACCGACTTTTGTGGCCAGACTCCCTGCACTTCGGTGAGCCCGGATGGCTCTATATCGCCGTGAACCAGCTCCACCGCGCCCCACCCCTGAACGTCGGGGTGGAGGGCGCCGAGCCTCCCTTCCGCATCATGCGCGTCTATACCGGGAGCGAAGAGACCTCGGGTCGCTAGCCAAGACCATCGTCCTGTGGTTCGGTAACCGATACCCGATCATGTCCACCAGCCGATGCCCGGCAAGGCGACGACCATGCCCCAGCCCAATATACAATGCCGTGTCGCACATATCACCGATCCATGGGCGAGGCGATTCCATTAAGGGTGCGGCAATGCCCTGTACTTGCCGCCAACCCGCTGAATTTACATGGCTTGTGGTGGCTTGACATTTCGTTTGACACGGATTCTGGCCAGGGGTACGGTTCCTCTTGGGTAGGTAACCGCAAACACCGCAACAAGTTGCCATCAGTGTTACTTGGATATTTATCAAGTAGCTATCGGTTGGAGTGGCAGGTGGCAATCAGGAGGGCCGTCTTGTTGCGCGTCGGCATGATCAGGGTGTCACGGCACACCGCATGAAGCCTTATGAGCTGGTTTCACGACCTCCGAGGTCGGCCTGCCGGTTCGCCTTTTCTCCCCCCCTCAGGGACCCCCATGAAGTTCATACACACCGCCGATATTCACCTTGACAGTCCCCTGAGGGGCCTGGCCGCGTACCAGGACGCCCCTGCCGCTCGGCTGCGCAACGTGACTCGCGATGCCTTCAGCCGGTTGGTGGATCTGGCCATGGAGGAGGATGTGGACTTCATGGTCATCGCGGGTGACCTATACGACGGCAACTGGAAGGATGCCAATACTGGTCATTTCTTTTGCCGGGAGATGGGGCGGCTCAACCTGGCCGGCATCCAGGTATTCCTGCTCTTCGGCAATCACGATGCCGAGAGCGAAATGACCAAAAAACTGACTCTGCCGGACAACGTCCATACCTTTGAGAGTAGAAGGGCGAGTACCTTCCTGCTCAACACCCTGAAGGTCGCCCTCCATGGTCGCAGCTATCGCGAAGCGGCGACCCTGGATAACCTGGCGGCCAGCTATCCGCCCCCCGTGGCCGGCTGGCTCAATATCGGCGTCCTGCACACGGCGCTGGAGGGCTATGCCAGTCACGCCCGCTATGCCCCCTGTACCCTGGCCGAACTCGTTGCCAAGGGCTACGACTACTGGGCCTTGGGGCATGTGCATGAGCACGCCATCCTGCACCGCAACCCCTGGGTGGCGTTTCCGGGCAATCTCCAGGGCCGGCATATCCGCGAGACCGGGGAGCGCGGCGCCCTGCTGGTCACCGCCCATGATACCGGCATCCAGGCGGTGGAGCGCCTGCCGGTGGCGGGGCTGCGTTGGGAGCGGGTGGCGGTGGATGTCTCGGCGGATGGCAGCCTGGAGGAGGTGGCGCGCCGGGTGGGCCGGGCCTTCGCGGGCCTTATGGCGGCGACACCGGAGCCCCTGTTCCTGTCCGTGCGGGTCGTCCTCCATGGTAAGACGGCGGCCCATGGGGAACTCTTCGGGCTGGCGGCGCAATTGCGAGAGGAGATTCTCGGCCAGGCGGCGGGGCATGGCATCGACCGGCTCTGGGTCGAAAAGGTCTGCGTTGAGACCCGGCCCCCGCATGATGCGTCGCACTTGAGTGCCCGCGCGGACGCCATCGCCGACCTGCAGGGCTTTCTCGCGGCGGCCCCGGCGGATCAGGACCTCCTCCAGGCATTACTGGAAGACCTGCGCCCCCTCGTGGACCGGGCGCCGCGGGAACTCTTCGCGACCCTGCCAGAACTGGAGGCCATCCGCAACGGTCAGGTTGCGGACCTCGTCCGGGCGGTGACGCCGGATCTCCTGGCCCACCTGGCCCGTTCCCACTGAGGCCGATCTATGCGTATCGCCCGCCTCGATCTCCTGCGTTACGGCAAATTCACGGACAGGTCCCTGACCCTGCCCAGGGCCAACCAGGATTTTCACTTCATCATCGGTCCCAACGAGGCCGGCAAGTCCACCCTGCGCGATGCCATCCAAGACCTGTTGTTCGGCATCGGGACCCGTTCCCGCTACAACTTTCTGCATCCCCACGGCGAGATGCGGCTGGGGGCCCTCCTCGAGGGTGAGGGCGCCCCGCTGGATTTCATCCGTGTCAAGGCGCGCAACAACACCCTCAGGACCCCGGCGGGGGCGACCTTGGCCGATGAGGCCCTGACCCCCTTCCTGGGGCAGGTGGATCGCCATTTCTTCGATCAGATGTTCGGCTTGAATCATCAGCGGCTGGTGGCGGGCGGGGAGCAGATCCTGAGTGCCTCCAATGACATCGGCCGCATCCTCTTTCAGGCGGCGGCGGGCATTGGCGCCCTGGGGGAGATTCGCGAGCAACTGGAACAGGAGGCGGACAAGCTCTGGAGCAAGCGCAGATCGGATAACCGCGAGTATTACCAGGCCAGCGCCCAATTCGACCAGGCCAAGGCCGATCTGGACCAAGCCACGGTGCGGACCAAGGACTGGCTGGCGGCGCGGGAGCGGGTGGAGGCGCTGCGGGCGGACCTGGAAAGGGCCCGCGCCCAGCGCCACGCCCTGGAGCAGGAGCGCAATCGACTGGAACGGATCCGGCGAATCGCCAACACCCTGACGACTCTGCAGGATCGGGAACGCCAGTTGGCGCAACTCGGCGAGGTGCTGACTCTGCCCGAGGAGGCCGGGGCGCATCTGGCCCAGGCGGAACTGGACATCGCCCTGGCCAGCCAGTCCCTCCAGCTCCATGAGAGCCAGATGGCGGATCTGGTGGCGCGGCGGGACGCCCTGCACCCGGACCCGGCCATTCTGGAGCGCGAGGGGGAGATCGGCGCCCTCGCGGAACAGCGCCAGCGCCTCGGTAACCATGAGCGGGACATAGGCCGGCGCCAGGAGGAGGTCAGGATCCTGTGGCGGGACGTTCAGGACTATGCCCGGCAACTGGGCTGGCCGGAGGATGACGAGGAAACCTTGACCCAACGCCTGCCTGGGCGGCTGGCGCGCTCGGCCATCAATGACCTGCTTCGCCGTCATGAGGCCCTGGCCCAGACCCTCGGCAACGCCGAGGAGACCATTCGCGGGCGCCTGAGCGAACTCCAGGCCATCGACACCGCCCTGGCCGCTCTGCCTGGCGCCAAACCGCCTCCCGAGCTGCCCGAGGCCCTGGCGGCGGCCCGTGCCCTGGGTGACATCGCCGTCCAGGAACGGCGGCTGGACGGACAGGTGGAGCGGCTGAGCCGCGAGATGAAACATGCCGTCCTGGAACTGGGCGACTGGCGGCCCAGCCTGGACGGCCCGCGTAGCCCAGAGCGATTTGACAGCCTGGACAGTTTGTTGAGTCTGGACAGTCTGAGAAAGCTGGCTCTGCCCGCCGCGTCCGAAATTGCCGGGCTGATCCAGAAGCGCGCCACGCTGGAGGCCAATGCCGCCAGGCTTGACGAGCGCATCACCGAGGTCCGGTCCGAGGTCGCGTCACTGACGCTGGAAATCACCCTGTACCGGGCGGCCCACCGGCCCGTCACCCTGGCGGAAGTTCAGGAGCAGCGGGCCGAGCGTGATGCCACCTGGCGGGCCATCAAGGCCGGGGCCCTGACCCTGACCGAGATCGCCGGCCACTATGAGCAGCAGGTGGCCAGCGCCGACGCCCTGTCCGATCAGCGCCACGACAAGGCCCGGGAGACCAGCGAACTCCAGGCCCGGCTCGACCGGCTGGAGCAGCGGCGGCAACAACAAGCCGTCCTCGAGGCCCGCGCCCAGGAAAACGCCAGGGCGCTGACCGATCAATACCAGGACTGGGCGCGGCACATCGACGCCCTTGGACTGCCGGACCTGCCCTTGCCGCGGATCGAGGCCTGGCGCGCGGCGCGGGACCGGGTCCTGCGGGCGGCGGATGCCCTGGAGGATGCTCGCGCCAGCCGGGATGACTTTGCGGGGCAGATCGCCATGGCCAGGTTGGCCCTGGCGCAAGCCCTGGGCCCCTTGAGTCCGGGTGCCGCCAGCGGCGCCGGGTTGGCGGCGCTCATGCGCCTGGCCGACGAGGTGGCGACCACCGCTAGCAAGGCCGGCGAGCGGCGCGAGCTCCTCGCCAGCCAGAGGATCCGCGCCGAGGCCACTCTGGCCGAGACCCGTCGGCGGCGCGAGGAAGCCCGCCAGGCCCTGGATGCCTGGGAGGCGGAACTGGGGCGCAACCTCGCCCAGGCGCACCTGCCGCCGGATACCAGCCTCGGCGCCTTGCAGGGCGCGCTGGACCTGTTCGCGGATATGCACCGGAATCTGGAGAAGATTCGTGAGTTGCGCGTCAATCGCATCGACATGATGCGTCGGGATCTGGCGGATTTCGTCGAGGCCGCCAAGTCGCTGGCCGAGACCCTGGCCCCCGCCCTCGCCGGGCAGCCCGCCGACGGGATTGCCCTGACCCTGGGCCGTCGCCTGAAGGAGACGTCCGCCGCGGCCGAAGAACGCGATCGGCTCACCGCCGACCTGGCCACCGCCACCGCCGAGGCCCAGGCCGCCCGCGATCGTATCGCCGCTGCCCTGGCGAGCCTGGAACCCCTGCTAAAGCGCTTGCCAGCCGGCACCAACCTAGATGGCTTGCGGGAGGCTATCCTGCGCTCGGACCGGCGGCGCCAGCTTGACGCCCAGCGGGATCAGGCCCTGGAGCAGCTCCTGCGGGATGGAGATGGGCTGGACCGTGGCACCCTGGAGGCGGAGCGGGCTGGCACCGATGTCCAGGCCATCCCCGCGCGGTTGCTGAACCTCAAGGAGGAAATCGATCAATTGGTGAGCCAGCAGAACCAGGGGGCCGCGGACCTCGGCTTGGCCGAGACTGCCCTCAAACAGATTGCCGGCCAGGACGAGGCGGCCCAGGCGGAGGCCCGGCGGCAAGAGGCCCTGGCACGCATGGGCAATGCCGTGGAGCGTTTCATCAAGGTCCATACCGCCGCCAAGCTGCTGCGCTGGTCCATCGAACGCTTTCGTGAGAACAAGCAGGGCCCCATGCTGGTCCGGGCCAGCGACATCTTCCGGGGCCTCACCGCTGGCGCCCTGGAGCGGCTCTATGTGGACCATGAGCAAAATCCGCCCACCCTCTTCGGCCAACGCCCCAATGGCGCCCGGGTCCATATCGAGGGCATGAGCGAAGGCACCCGCGACCAGCTATATCTCGCCCTGCGCCTCGCCGCCCTGGAACTTCACCTCCAACAGACCCTGCCTCTGCCCTTCATCGCCGATGACCTTTTCATCAACTATGACAACGGCCGCGCCCGCGCCGGCTTCGCGGCCCTGGCCGACCTGTCCAGACTGACTCAGGTCATTTTTCTCAGCCATCACCACCACCTGGTGGACCTGGCCGACTCCGTGTTTGGGGAGAGCCTGAATATCCTGAACCTGGAGATCTGACGGTGCGCTTATGGAAAGCGGGCCGCGGCGATCAAGTAAAGGAGGGCGGCCAGGATCACCACGGCGGTGAATCCCCAGTGGATCGCCAGCACCGTGGCCAACACCGCCGCCACCACCGAGGCAAAGCCGTTCACCGCCCAGGCCCAGGGCACGAGGATGGGGGTACGGGCCGCGACCCTGGCCAGACCCAGGGGAAAGGGCATCCCCATGGCGAAGGCGAGGGGGGCGATGAGCAGCACCGAGAGCCCGATCTTGACGCCCTCCGCCAGACCAATCAGATGCCGGAACGCGGTTGGCAGCGCCAGCACGTACAGCAGCGCCAGACCCGCGATGACCAGCGCCGCCAGCCTCACCACCTGGCGTGACCGTCCTTCCACCTGGAACCGATCGGCAGCCCGGCTGCCCAGGCCGGCAAACAGCAGGAAGGAGGTTAACACCACCGCGACGGCGTACACGGGGTGGCTGAGGAAGAGGATGAATTTTTGGATGAAGGCAATCTCCACCAGCATGAAGGCCAGGCCCAGGGCGGTGAAATACACCACTAGGCGCCCGATGCCCTGGCCGGAACCTGGATCCCGCCGCAGGAAGAGCCAGAGGGGCAGGAGGGTCAGCAGCAGGCCGAACAGCACGGCCTGCGCCAGGGTGGCAATTACCACCGGATAGCCCCACTCCAGCAACGACAGGCCGCCACGGTTCTTGAGGGAGAGAATTTCCGGCAAGGTGTTCCAGCGGAAGAAGTGGAAGAAATGGGGACGGTCATCGGTGGCAGGCCGGATGATGAACTTGTAGCGGTCTATGTAATCGGCCCGCCGGTGGGACAGCAAGGCCGTCGCGCCCTCGGAAAAATAGTCCTGGTCCAGGATGTTGTAGCGGTTGGCCTCGCTGCTGGTCATATCAGGGTGCCAGACCGCGTCGAAGGCGCGTTCCTCGCGGAAAGTCGCCACCAACGCGATTTCGGCCGGGGTAAAGGCCCCGTTTTTTACCAGCAGGGTCGCCGTTTTCCAGCCCCGGATCATCACCAGCCGCGCCCCCGGGTCCGATATGCCTTGAGCTTCCAGGGCCGCGATGGCCGTCGCGAACAGCTTGAGGGCGTCCCGGGGGGGCAGGGTTACCCAGCGGGTGATCGCCAGCAGGCCGCCGGGTTGCAGGTGGTCCAGATAGGTCTCCAGGGCCTCAACCGTATAGAGATAGCTCTCCGCAAGCCCGTGCAGGCCCGCCGCCGCCGCCGAGAAGGCGTCAAGCAGGGCGACTTGGATCAGGTCGAAGCGATCCTTGCTGGTCTCGACGAAGCCGCGGGCCTCTCCGCTATGCAGCCGCACGCCGGGCAGGCTATAGGGACGGCCGGAAAAAGCGCCGAACTCTTCCTGCACCAGTGCCACCACTTGTGGGTTCAACTCCACGGCGTCCACCGTCCTGGCACCGAGTGTCAGCGCTTGCAGAACGTCGGACCCACCACCCGCGCCGAGGATCAGGACCGCGGGGTCATCCAGCAGATGGTAGGGCAGGGCCGAGGTCAGAAAATCGAGATAGGCCAGGGGTTCCCGCTGGCCGTCGAAGCGGTTGATGGCGGTCAGGCCATCGCCGTCGGTAAAGAGGGCGATCTGCGCGGGCGGTTCGGCCTCGGACATCAGACTCAGGCCCGGCGCGTGGCGGAAGGGCACCTTCGGACTCTCGACGGCGGTGACCACCCCCAAGGGGCTGGAGACCTCGGCCACCACCCGGGCGCCGGCGATTTGCAGGGTCTGGGCCAGTTCCTTGTAGGGCGAGGAGTGCAGGGTGGTCCACGACCCCGGCAGCGCGAGAATGGCGACCATCCCCAGGGCAAAACCGGTGGCGATCCGCCGCCGGCCAATCCGCCAGACCGCCAACGCCCCAGCAGTCAGACCCAGCACCGCGGTCCAGCGCAGGGCATTTTCGGGGGCCATCACCAGTAGCAGACCGACGCTGCCCAAGCCACCGGCCGCCGCGCCGAGAATGTCCGCCGCGTAGAGGCGCGGGATATGGCTGGGAAAGTGGGTGAAACTCAGGCAGATGGCGGTGGCGGCGCAGAAGAAGGGCAGGATCAGCAGGGAGTAGATCAGCGCCAGCCGGGCTGGCTGGCGGGGATCCCAGAGGATTTCCAGGGCGTTGAAGCCGACCGCCTGGGCGGCGAGGAAGGCCAGCAGGGCCGTCAGGCCGAAGAGGCCAGTGGCGGTGGCGAAGGTGCCAGTGAAACGCTTCCCCAGCGGGCCCTGAGCCAGGGTCACAAAGGCCCCCGCCGCCCCATAGCCCAGCAGGGCCACACTGATCATCATGTAGGCGAAGTGATGCCACTGGATGATCGAGAAGAGCCGCATCAGCAGGATCTCGTAGCTCAGGACCGCGGCCGAGAGCAGGGCGATGGCCGAGTAGGGGGGGCTGCGCGGTTCCATGATCTGGGTGGTCGGGGGGGTGGGAGGCCAGCAGGAAAGTGCTCAGCTTTTGTCGCCGCCGGTCAAGGGCACGAAGCTGACCGGAAGGATTTGTCGGGTGGTGATCGCGCCATCCGCCTTCTTCTCCACCAGCAGGAGATACTGGGCCATGAAGTGCGCCCCGACAGGAATGACCATGCGCCCGCCCGGCTTGAGCTGGCGGATCAGGGGGGGTGGGACGTGGCTGGCGGCGGCGGTCACCAGGATGGCATCGAAGGGCCCGGCGTCCTCCCAGCCGTAATACCCATCGCCCGCCCGGGTCTCTATGTTGGCGTAGCCGATTTCCCTCAGCCGCTTGGCGGCTTCCTGGGCCAGAGGTTCGATGATCTCAATGCTGTAAACCCGTTCGACCAGCTCGGCCAGCACCGCCGCCTGATAACCGGAACCCGTGCCGATCTCCAGCACCCTCTGGTTCGGCCGGGGATCGATCAGGTCGGTCATCAGGGCAACGATATAGGGCTGGGAGATGGTCTGGCCATGACCAATGGGCAGGGGCCGGTTTTTGTAGGCATGGGGCACCTGATCCTGGGGTACGAAGCGATGGCGTGGCACCCGGCCCAAGGCCGCCATCACGGGCGGTGTGAATTCCCGGCGACCGGTCTCGACGGCGGTCTCCTGGGCGAGGTCGGCGATTTCTTCCATGAGACGCTGCCGCGGGCCATCGAAATCGGCGGCGGTCAGTGGACCCGCCATACTCAGCCAAAGCAGCGGCACGAACAGGAGCAGGCGGAACATGGTCGCGATCTCCCGGCGGATTTGAGCCATCTGTAAAGAGGATTGGCCCTCCGCACCGGCATCGCGGAGGACATGACTGAAGTATAGGGGATGGTTTGTGCCCTTGCCGGCAGGGTGTTCCGCCAGATCCTACGGGCGGATCCCTGGCTATCGCATCCGGCGGAGCGCGCCCTTCGCCGGGGCGGCCCATGCTTGCTATGGTGGCCGCCATGGCGAGCTAGGGAATCGGGTGGCGTGATCCTCGGTGGGTCGGGAAGTCTTTTTGCCAGCGTTGATCTTAGTCAATTTGTGCGGGAGGTGTTAGGGGTAGGGTACCCGGCGTGCCAAACGGACACGAAGTAGATCCGTCGCCAGTCATGACCACCTCGATGCGATACGATCAGCCACAACATTCGGACGCCGTGCCAAGAACCCCCGCGATCAGCGCCTGCTCTGGCCTGTCGCTGGCTGCGTCGAGGCCCACTGGCGCCGTGGCGGCCGGCTCTGGATCCGCCCTCCTACTTTGCTCAACCAGCGGCGACGGAGTCCCTGATGGCTCTGATTGCTGCATTGCCGTGCGCCCGTGCCAGGTTCTCCTCCTGAAGGAGACCGCATGAACGAGTACCACGTCTGTGGCGTCCTGCTGATGTCCCGGCCCGAGCAGGCTCCGGGGGTGGAGCAGGCATTGCGGGCCTTGGCCGGCGTGGAGCTGCATGCCAGCGAGGGTGGGCGCCTCATCGTCACCATCGAAGGCCCTTCGTACCACCATTGCGCTGACCTAATGCATGAACTGGCGATCCTCCCCGGGGTCGCCTCCTCTTCCCTTGTTTACCACCAAGTCGATACCGAGTCCCAGCCTGAGGAGACCGCGCCATGAACCAGACCCGTCGGGAATTCATCAAGACCAATGCCATCGCCGCCACCGCCGCCGCCGCGGGTCTCGCGCTGCCAGGTATCCCGGCGATGGCCGCCCAGGACGACAGCGATATCCGCTGGGACAAGGCGCCCTGCCGCTACTGCGGCACCGGCTGTTCAGTGCTGGTCGGCACCAAGGACGGCAGGGTGGTCGCAACCCAGGGTGACCCGGACGCCCCGGTCAACCGGGGCCTGAACTGCATCAAGGGCTATTTCCTGTCCAAGATCCTGTATGGTCAGGATCGCCTGACTCAGCCCCTGCTGCGCAAGAAGAACGGCAAGTACGACAAGGAGGGCGATTTCGAACGGGTCTCCTGGGACGAGGCCTTCGACATCATGGCCGAGAAATGGAAGGCCGCCATCCAGCAGAGCCTGGAGGAGAACAAGGGCAAGCCGCCAGAGGAGATCACCTCGCGCGTTGGTATGTTTGGCTCCGGACAGTGGACCGTTTTCGAGGGCTATGCCGCCTCCAAGCTCTATAAGGCTGGATTCCGCTCCAACAACATAGATCCAAACGCCCGGCATTGCATGGCCTCGGCGGTGGTGGCCTTCATGCGCGCCTTCGGCTCCGATGAGCCAATGGGTTGCTATGACGACCTCGAACACGCCGATGCCTTCGTGTTGTGGGGGGCGAACATGGCCGAGAACCATCCCGTCCTCTGGTCACGCCTGACCGACACCCGTCTCACCAAGCCGGGCTGCGAGGTCCATGTCTTGTCCACCTTCGAACATCGCAGCTTCGAACTGGCGGATCATGGAATCATCTTCAAGCCGCAGACGGACCTGGCGATCCTCAACTACATTGCCAACTACATCGTCAACAAGGACGCGGTGAACTGGGACTTTGTTAATGCCCATGTGAACTTCAACACGACGCCGACCGACATCGGCTATGGCCTGCGTCCTGATCATCCCCTCGAGAAGGCGGCTAAGAACGCCGGCAAGGGCAACCTGACCAAGATCAGTTTCGAGGATTACAAGAAGGAACTCGCGCCCTACACCGCCGAGTATGTGTCGGAGTTGTCCGGCGTCCCCGTGGAGAGCCTGGAGCGGCTCGCCAAGCTCTATGCCGATCCGAAGAAGAAGATCACATCCTACTGGACCATGGGCTTTAATCAGCATGTGCGGGGCGTCTGGGTCAATGGCCTCATGTACAACGTTCACCTGCTGACCGGCAAGATCTCGGAGCCGGGCAATGGCCCCTTCTCGCTGACCGGCCAGCCGTCGGCCTGCGGGACCGCGCGCGAGGTCGGCACCTTCGCTCATCGTCTGCCGTCGGACCTGGTGGTGGAGAACAAGGGGCACCGGGATTTCGCCGAAAAAGTCTGGCAGCTCCCCGAGGGCACCATCCCTGGCAAGGTCGGTTTCCATGCGGTGCTGCAGAGCCGGATGCTCAAGGACGGCAAGCTGAACTGCTACTGGACCAGCACGACCAACAATATGCAGGCCGGACCGAATATCAATGAGGAAATGTACCCCGGCTGGCGTAACCCGGCCAATTTCGTCGTGGTGTCGGATCCCTATCCAACCGTCTCCGCCATGGCGGCGGACTTGATCCTACCGACTGCGATGTGGGTCGAGAAGGAGGGCGCCTATGGCAACGCCGAGCGGCGCACCCAATTCTGGCGCCAGCAGGTCAAGGCACCCGGTGAGTCGCGCTCCGACCTGTGGCAGTACGTCGAGTTCTCCAAACGCTTCAAGACCGAGGATGTCTGGCCCGAGGAAGTGCTGGCGAAGAAACCGGAATACCGCGGCAAGACGTTGTTCGACGTGCTGTATGCCAATGGCGTGGTCAATAAGTTCCCGCAGCAGCAGGTCAGTGACGACCGTGACAATGTCTATCCCAGCGATGAGATGGATGACTTCGGCTTCTACCTGCAGAAGGGCTTGTACGAGGAGTACCGGGTATTCAGCGTCGAGGGTCCGAAGAAGGGTCATGACCTGGCCGAGTTCGATCAGTACCACAAGGTGCGCGGCCTGCGCTGGCCGGTGGTGGACGGCAAGGAGACCCTGTGGCGCTATCGCGAGGGCTATGACCCCTTCGTCCCGAAGGGCGCCAAGGTCGCCTTCTACGGCAACGCGGACGGCCGGGCCAACATCATCTCGGCGCCCTACGAGCCACCGGCCGAGGCCCCGGATCAGGAATACGATATGTGGATGTCGACTGGCCGCATCCTCGAGCACTGGCATACTGGCTCGATGACCCGGCGTGTGCCGGAGCTGTACCGTGCCGCGCCCGACGCGCTGGTCTATATGCATCCGGCTGACGCCGAGAAGCGTGGCCTCAAGCGTGGCGATCCGGCAAAGATCGCCAGCCGGCGCGGCGAGATCATCTGCCGGGTCGAAACCAAGGGGCGCAACAAGATGCCCGAGGGCATGGTCTTCGTGCCCTTCTTCGATGCCAGTCGCCTGGTCAACAAACTGGTGCTGGATGCGACCGATCCCTTGTCGAAAGAAACGGACTTCAAGAAGGTGGCCGTCAAGGTCATGCCGGCCTAAAGGGTGCTGGCGGTAGGGGAGGCCGCCCGGGCGGTCTCCCCGGCGCGCACGGGAGATGAAGGGTCATGCCAGGCAGCGAAAAAGGGTCCAGAGGTTTCGATCCGGCGCGGCGGCGTCTGCTGACCGGTACCCTGCGAACGGCCGTGGGTGTCGGCCTGGTGGCAATGACGCTGGGTGTCTATCAGCGCCAGGCGCGGGCCCTGCCGGCGACCGCCCTCCGCCCGCCGGGGGCCTCGGTCGATGAGGCCCTGTTCCAGGGTGCCTGCATCCGCTGTGGTTTGTGCGTGCGCGACTGTCCCTATGACACCCTGAAACTGGCCCAGTTGGGCGACGAGGTCGCCTTGGGTACGCCCTTTTTCGAGGCCCGTGACATCCCCTGCGAGATGTGCGACGACATTCCCTGTGTCAAGGCCTGTCCGACTGGCGCACTGGATCCCGCGCTGACCGAGATAGATCAGGCGCGCATGGGGCTTGCGGTGGTGGTTGATCAGGAGGCCTGCATCGCCTTTCAGGGCCTGCGCTGTGAGGTCTGTTTCAACGTCTGCCCGGTGCGGGGCAAGGCCATCACCCTTAACAGGCAGCACAACCCCCGTAGCGGTAAGCATGCCCTCTTCCTCCCGGTGGTCCACTCACGGGACTGCACAGGTTGCGGCAAGTGCGAAACGGCCTGCATCCTCGAGGAGGCGGCGATCAAGGTCTTCCCGATCGCCCTGGCCAAGGGGATGCTCGGGCAGCACTACCGGCTGGGTTGGGAGCAGAAGGCCCAGGCCGGCGAGGCCTTGGTCACGCCGGATTTGCCGCATCAATACAACCTGCCGGAAGGCATGCGCTACGAGCATGGCGGCCGGGGCCTGATCTTTGGTGAACCAGCCATGCCGCCCTCCTTGCCACCGCCGGCCGCGCCGGGACTGCCGGACTCACCCTTCCCCAGCAACCCGCTGGAGACGCTGAACAGCAAGGGAGGTCTGTGATGCAACCCGGTGGCCGTCCCGGGGCGGAGGCGATCAGGCTCAAGGGCTGGTTTCGCGCCCACCGCTACCTGATCCTGCGGCGACTGAGCCAAGTGTCGATCCTGGCGCTTTTCCTGGCCGGGCCCTGGTTCGGGGTCTGGATCGTCAAGGGCAATCTCGCCTCCAGCCTGACCCTGGAGGTCCTGCCCTTATCCGACCCACTGCTGCTGTTGCAGGTGTTCGCGACCGGCCATGTGCCCGAGTCGGCGGCCTTGATCGGCGGTGTCATCGTGCTGGTGTTTTATCTGATCGTCGGCGGTCGCGTGTATTGCGGGTGGGTCTGTCCGGTGAACCCGGTCACCGATGCCGCCGAGTGGCTGAGGGGCGCCCTGAACATCAAGGCCGGCGCGCATTTCTCCAACCAGACCCGTAACTGGCTACTGGGCGCGACCCTGGTCGTGGCGGCGGTCAGTGGTAGCCTGGCCTGGGAGCTGGTCAATCCAGTTTCAATGGTCTATAGGGGGCTGGTTTTCGGCATGGGGTTGGCCTGGGGCCTTCTGGCGGCGGTCTTTCTGCTCGATCTGTTCGTCGGACGGCGGGTCTGGTGCGGCCATCTCTGTCCGGTGGGCGCCTTTTACGGGCTGGTGGGGGAGGCCGCCCTGTTGCGCGTCGGCGCGGTCAGGCGCGAGCGTTGCGACGATTGCCTGGACTGCTTCGCGGTGTGTCCCGAGCATCAGGTCATCCGGCCCGCGCTCAAGGGGGCGGACAAGGGTCTGGGGCCTGTGATCCTGTCCGGTCACTGTACCAATTGTGGGCGCTGTATCGATGTCTGCGGTCGAGATGTCTTTGCGTTCACCACACGGTTTTCCAATAACAATCGCCAGGCTGTATCCGGCGATAACCACACATGAGAGGTGTCGTCATGAAGCCATCCGTATCCCTTCTGGCCATGCTGTTAGCCGGTCAGGCCGGGCTGGCGGGGCAAGTTCTCGCCGGAGTCGTATCCTTGCGCGGCGATCTGCCGATTCCGGTGACCGAGCCAGCGCCGGAGCCACACAAATACATCAACGACAAGGAAAATATCCCGCGCAACTTCGAGCAGCAGCCACCCTTGACGCCCCATACCGATGAGCAGTACTCGATCAATCTCAAGGAGAACGGGTGCCTGGAGTGCCACATGAAGTTGCCGGGGGACGAGGAGGCCAAGTCCGTCGAGATGAGCGAATCCCATTTCATTGATCGCAACGGCAACAAGCTCGACCGGCCGGCGGGCAACCGTCATTTCTGCACCCAGTGCCATGTGCCGCAGGTCGACGCCAAGCCACTGGTGGAAAATAGCTTCCAGTCGGCGGCCCTGAAGTGATTCATGGCGTGGAGGGGTGGGACCCGACTCGGAGGGCGTTGGGTCCATGACCCAATATTGGGGGGTGTCCCTGGCGAGGGCACCCCCTAAACCCGTCATCGGAGGCTCGACGCGCATGATCCAGACCCGCAAGCCCGAATCGTTACATCTGGCGTCAGGCCCGGAAGAAGCTGGCGAGATCGAACTCGCCGATGCGGACATCCTGGAGGCGATGCGCGAGATCCATGGTTATCTCGACATCAGCACGGCAGACTTCCGGGACCTCTACCATCTGGCCTATCACCATGCGATGGACAGGATGTTCCACGGCATCACGGCCCGTCGTCTGATGCGCGCCGCGATCCACCCCCTCGCCCCCGATACCCGGCTCGCGGACGCCATCCCGCTTTTCGTGAGCCAGGGTCTTAAGACACTCCCCGTCGTCGATCCGGAGGGTCGGGTGCTCGGCATTCTGACCGAGACGGACGTCCTGCGCGCGTTCGGCGCGGCGAGCTTTCTTGCCCTGGTCGAGCGTCTGATGACTGAGCCAGGCGTCATCAGCCCCGACCAATGCCGTCGACCGGTCAGCGAGTTGATGACGAGTCCGGCGGTGAGCGTGCCCCTGGACGCGGGTTTTCGCCAGCTCGTGGCGGCCTTTACCAGCCACTCGGGACGTGGCATGCCAGTGCAAGGTCCCGATGGGCGACTGGCGGGCCTGCTGCTGCGTAAGCAATTCCTGAATGTTTGCCACATGGAGGGTCCGGCCTGAGAAGGCACATGGCCTAACCCGATGTTGCCTGCTCGGCAACCAAGCCGCGCAGCACCCCTAAGGCGGTCGCGACCACGTCCGACTCGGTCTCCGTAGGATAAACAACATAGGCGGGCAGACGCAGGGTAGGGCTGCCCAACACCTGCTGGAGACAGCCGCCGCGCAGATAAGAGACCGCCACCCGCTCGGGGACGAAGCAGGTGCCGCCGTTGGCGAGGATCAACTGCAGGCCAAGCCAACCGATGTTGGCCGTCAGGGCTGGGCGCTCGAGATCCGGATAGACCTTGCGGTGCTGGGCATAAAAGGTCGGCCCCCAGTCCACATAGACATAACCATCGTCCGGCGCGCGCGGCCGCGGGTCGGGGCTCACCAGGATGAGGGTCTCGTCAAACAGGTACTCCACTTGGAGGCCCGCGCCCTGCCGCGGACTGTACATCAGAGCCAGGTCCATAGTCCCCGCGATCACGCGGCGCATCAGGTCTTCCTCGAAGCCGATCTCGGTATTCAGCGAGATATCGGGTGCCATCTTGCGCATCCGCCCCGCCCAGCGTGGCAGGAACTCATCCCACAAGGCGATGCGCGCGCCAATCGTGAGGCTGGCGCGAAACCGG
>Ga0105098_10000332_pt1 | contig 15801 bp, 12 predicted proteins | sample PPLLak21cMay2015_FD_79137 | JGI IMG/M metagenome (GOLD analysis project Ga0105098, IMG submission 79137) | Freshwater sediment microbial communities from Prairie Pothole Lake near Jamestown, North Dakota, USA - PPLs Lake P7 Core (1) Depth... | ecosystem: Environmental > Aquatic > Freshwater >... | reverse complement strand
TGTGGCCTTCATGTTTGCCACGGCCGGTGGACTTATCCTGGGGCAGATCATGTACTTTGTCTCAGGGAAGAAGATAAACCCGGTTATCGGGGCGGCTGGGGTCTCGGCGGTGCCTATGTCGGCCAGGGTCTGTCAGAAGGAAGTGCAGAGGGAGGACCCGAACAACTTCGTCCTGATGCATGCCATGGGCCCTAATGTTGCCGGTGTCATCGGGACTGCGGTGGCGGCCGGCGTGCTGTTGGCCCTGGTGCCGGGGATGATGGACTAGGGCGGCTCCTTTGGAGCAGGTGTGCCCCCTGCTTGAATGCGGGATTCACCGTAACTGGCCGAGATAATACCCACCCCGATCGCACTGCAGAGGTCCGGACGCGCACACCGGTGCCGGTTGCGGTAGAATTGTCTCGAATGGCGAGCTATCGAAAAGGGACTGCCGCTGTCAGCGACTCTGCTGCTATCCGTTTCTGTCTCCCCTGTCGACCTGATTCGTTTTGCCGGGAACATGATGCTCGCTATCAACCCCCTGGCCCCCAGTCTTGGGGGATGGAAGAAGTCGCAGAGGGGCGAAGCCCCTCTGCACGCCCCAATCTCTGGCATGGCCGACGCCAGAACCGTAGGGTGGGCTTTGCCCACCACCGCTGGCTCTGTCCGGGCATAAACCACGCATTACCACTTCTGTCTGCTGACGTTGGCCGTGGTTTGGGTGCATCCTTGGCAGCATTGGATCAGCGAAGGGCGGGCAATGGCGTATGACTGACATGGAAGAGCGTAACTGGCACGGTCTCAGCGTCGACGAAGCGCTGGGGTCTCTGACATCGAGCAAGAACGGTTTGAGCCCGGAAGAGGCCCAGAAGAGGCTGGCGCAGTTTGGGCCTAACGAACTGCGCAAAGAGAAGACCGTCTCCTGGTGGATGATGCTGCTCGGGCAGTTCAAGAACGTCCTCATCATCATCCTGCTGGCCGCGGCTGCCATCTCGCTGGTCATGAGTGTAGTCGGCGATGAAGGGAGCTTCTGGGATCCCATCATCATCGTGGTGGTCGTCCTGATCTCCGTCCTTCTGGGTTTCGCGCAGCAGTTCCGCGCGGAGCGGGCCATGCAGGCTTTGAAGCAGATGATCGCCCCGACGTCTGCCGTGATCCGGGCGGGAGAAGAGTCAATGCAGCCGTCACGGGAATTGGTGCCGGGGGATGTGATTGTGCTGCGGGCGGGAGACAGGGTTGCCGCGGATGCCAGGCTGATGGAAGTGGCCAGCCTCAAGATGGACGAGGCGGCTCTGACCGGTGAGTCGGTGGCGGAACTGAAGACGCTGGAACGGCTCCCGGCGGATTTGCCCCCGGCCGACCGCAGGAACATGGTGTTTGCCGGTACCACGGTGGCCTACGGCAAGGGCAAAGCGGTGATAACGGCCACAGCCATGTCCACGGAGTTCGGCAAGATCGCGGGCATGCTTCAGGATGTGGAGGAGCCCAGGACGCCCCTGCAAGAGAAGCTGGACCGTTTCGGCAAGGCTATGGCCGTGGCGCTCATGGCGGTCACGGCTCTGGTGGCGATCCTGATCCTGGTGCGCACCGACAAGGGAATCATGGAGATCTTCATGTGGGGCCTCAGCTTGGCGATAGTGGTGGTTCCGGAGTCGCTGCCGGCGATCGTAACCGTCACCCTGGCCTTCGGGGTATACCGGATGGCCCAGAAGCATGCCCTCATCCGGAAGCTCCACGCAGTGGAGACGCTGGGTTCCACTACCTTCATCTGCTCAGACAAGACCGGCACTCTCACGCAGAACCAGATGACGGTGAGGAAGCTTCATGTCGATGGATCGACAGTGGAGGTCAGCGGTTCGGGCTACGAACCGAAGGGCGAGTTCCGCAGCAACGGTGAAGCCGTTGTGCCGGGGCCGCAGTCCTCCCTGCTGAGGCTTCTGCAGATTGGCACTCTGTGCAATGACGCCAGCCTGGAGTCCTACGACGCCACCTGGATCATCAAAGGCGACCCGACGGAAGGGGCGTTGATAACCGCCGGGGCCAAGGCGGGACTGGATGCTGAGTCCATGGCGACCTCCTGGCCCAGGGTGGGGGAAATTCCGTTCTCCTCGGAGAGGATGCGGATGACTACCATACACCAGACTCCGGAGGGTCCGATGGCGCTGAGCAAAGGCGCCGTGGAGGTCGTCCTGGCTTCCTGCAATCGCATCTGCTCCGGTGGGCTGGAGAAGGGACTGACACCGGCGGACAAGAGCTTGGTTGCGGAAGCGAACAGGGACATGGGTGGGGTGGGATTGCGTGTCCTGGCGGTGGCCTACAAGCCGCTCTCAGGGGCGACGGAGGATCCCGAAGAGGTGGAGCGGGACATGGTGTTTGTTGGGTTGGCAGGCATGATCGACCCGCCGCGCGAGGAGGTCAAGGAAGCCATAGCCCAGTGCCAGAAGGCCGGCATGAAGGCGGTCATGATCACTGGGGACCACAAGGCCACGGCTGTGGCCATAGCCAGGGAGCTTGGCCTGTTGAGGAATGGCCTGGCTCTGAGTGGGGAAGAGCTGGAGAAGACGGATGAGGCGGAGCTGGCGAGGATTGTCGAGAGCGTAGAGGTCTACGCCAGGGTTTCGCCGGCCCATAAGCTGCGGGTCGTGGAAGCCCTGCAGAAGAAGGGGCATGTGGTGGCCATGACCGGAGACGGAGTCAACGATGCTCCTGCGCTCAAGAGAGCGGACATCGGCGTAGCCATGGGGATAACGGGAACGGACGTGTCGAAAGAGGCGTCTCACATGGTGCTCACCGACGACAACTTTGCGTCGATCGTGGCCGCAGTGAGGGAAGGGCGGCACATCTTCGGCAACATCAAGAAATGCCTGATGTACCTGCTTTCGGCTCACATCGGGGAGTTGGTGCTGATGATAGTGGCGGTGCTGGTCGATCCTCGTTACCTTCCACTCGTGGCCGTGCAGCTTCTGTGGCTGAACATCGCCGTTGACGGCCCCACGGCGCTGGCGCTGGCATTTGACCCGCCTGATCCCGACATCATGGAACAGCCGCCGCGGAACCGCCGGACGGGCATCTTTGTCCCCAGGGTCGTCGGGTTCATCGCTGTGGCTGCGGTCTGGTCGGGCCTGACCACGTTCGGGGTATTCAAATGGGCGCTCAGTTCCGGTCGATCGGAGCAGGAGGCACAGGCTCTCTGCTTCATCACGGTGATGGTGGTGGGGGAGTTCACGGCGCTGGCCTCTCGGTCCGAGAAGGAATCGCTCCTCAAGATGGGCTTGTTCAAGAACAGGTGGTTGCTCGTGGCCATGGTTGGAACCATTGCGGCCACCCTGCCGATAGTCTACATTCCGGCCTTGCAGCAGTACTTCCATACCTACAGTCTCGGTTGGAAGGACTGGGGGATAGCCATTCTGGCCAGCTCCACGCTGTTCGTGGCGGTGGAGGTCTTCAAGGCCATCTGGTCTTGGACCCAGGCGAGAAGGAGAAAGAAGACCGTCTAGATGATCAGCGTCAGCAACCTGACCAGGATATACAGGATCGGGACGGTTGAAGTCAGAGCCCTGATTGACGTCTCCCTGACTCTTGAGGCGGGAGACATAACCTGCGTCATGGGCAAAAGCGGCTCCGGCAAGTCGACTCTCCTGCGGCAATTGGGGCTTATCGATCGCCCCACTTCAGGGCAGATTCTGTTCGATGGCAAAGACGTGACGAGGCTATCCGATGGCGCCAGGGCCCGGATGCGGCTCACTTACCTGGGCTACATCTTCCAGGAGTTTGCCCTGCTGGGCGAGTTGACGGCGCACGAGAACGTCTATCTGCCGGGGATGATGCTGGGCAGCAGACCTGACCACCGGAAGAGGGCGGCCGATCTGCTGGGGATGGTGGGGTTGGGGGAGCGGATACATCATAAGCCAAAGGAGCTATCGGGTGGTGAGCAACAGAGGGTGGCCATAGCCAGGGCGCTGATCAACAGCCCTCGCGCCCTGTTCGCCGATGAGCCATGCGCCAACCTTGACAGCATCTCTTCCGAGGTCGTCATGGAGACGCTCTTGAAGCTGAACAAGGATCTCGGCATCACGATCCTCTTCGTATCTCACGATCCGGACGACAAGAAGTACGCCAAGCGGCTCATCTTCCTCAAGGATGGGAAGCAGGTTGCGGAGTACCTGTAGGTTGAAGGCAAAGCCATGAACTCGTTGAATGTGGCGGTTTTCATGGCCCTGAAGTCCCTGAGAAGAGGGGATGTCCGGGTTCTCCTTCTGACCGTCTCCATGCTCATCCTGGTGTATCTCAACCTGGTCTTCACTCCTTCCCTGCTTTCGGGCGCGGTCCAGAGGATCAACGACAAGACCAGGAACACCATCTCGTCCGATCTCGTCTTCCAGCCGTCGGGGGATATCCCGATCATCTTTCCAGTTGAAGAATTCATGGCCTACATTGAGGCGCTGGACGGTGTGGAGGCCGCCTGCGCCCGCAATAACATAGGCGCGGAGATCCGTTACGGGAGCGAACGCTTTGCGACGGGGATCTATGCCATCGATCCGGTCAAGGACAGCGAGGTGTTCGGCATATCCAAAACGGTGATTGAGGGCGAATACCTCGAGCAGGGTGACATCGGCCAGATCTTCCTGGGTGTCCAGGTAGCCGGCGCCGACCGGGAGAATCTGGAGCTATACCCTGGTTCCCTCAAGTCAGTCCATGCCGGGAGCACAGTCACGGTCGATTACATCAACGGAGTGGAAAAGGAGTACACAGTCAAGGGCATATTCTTCACGGAGTTCGTTCAGGGAGATATCAGGGCCTACGTGAGTCAGGATGACTACCGGACCACAGTCCCGCGTCAGTTGCAGAATTCGGCGACCGCGGTATACGTTAAGCTGAACAAGGGTGCCGATCGCGCTCAGGTGATAGACAAGGTCATGAGTGTGGCCCCCGGGCAACTCAAGTACCAGACTTGGGAGGATGCGCTCGGTGTTTTGAAGAGCATGACCAGGAGCTTCGACCAGATCATCGCGATCCTGCGGACCACCGCTTTGATAGTGGCGGCAATCACCATATTCATCGTGACCTATGTTGACCTCGTGAACAAGAGACGGCAGATTGGCATTGAGCGCGCCATCGGCATCACATCGACCTCGATCGTGCTCTCGTACATCATCCGCGCTGTCATCTACGCTGCGTTCGGCATATTGGCCGCGGCCCTCATCTTCCGGTACGTGGTGGTGCCCATTGAGGGAGAGCATCCGTTCCATTTTCCATTCGGGAACGTCATGCTGGCAGTTGATGTGCCCGAACTGGTATCCTCGGCGGCCATTCTGTGCGCAGTGGCCGTCGTCTCGGCCTTCATCCCTGCCTGGCAGACCGTCAGAACGAAGATAATAGACGCCATCTGGTCGAGCTGAGAGTGGCCCGGCTGGCCATGGGAAAGGCCGTGCCCCCCGGCAGGCTGCGGAGAACTGTCTCATTGCTCTCTTTCAACCCTGGCCCCGAACTCCCGCAGTCCCTCTTTGTCAAAGAGGGATTCCAGGGAGTTGAGTCTCGGGACACCCTCGGGCTCCCGGCAGTATTCTGCTGCACCGTGGTCTGTCATTCCCGCGCAGGCGGGAATCCAGTTCCGCAGTGTGGGCTGTGCCCACCAATGCCCGGTAATTGGTCTCTGTTCAACCCCCTTAGTCCCCCACTCTTGGGGGATGATTGAGAAACGCAGAGGGGCTTCGCCCCTCTGCACGCCCGATGGGTGACACGCACAAAGCGGAGCCGCGTAGGGGCTTGATTCATCAAGCCCGTTAGGGGGATGCGCCAAAGCCCCCCGGTCCCCCTGATGCGGACTGCACCTGTCCTGTCATTCCCGCGGAAGCGGGAATCCAGAGGGGTGAATGATGGGGAAGCTGTCAAGAGCGCCAGTCTTCAACCGCCCATGTACCATCCACGCCAAGAAGGAAGTCGGGTGACACCCCAGACCCCGGCAGCATTCAGTTGCACCACCATGCGGTCTTTCCTCACCTTTGATGGGAGAGCGCGAAGGAGAGGGTGAGACATCCCCAACCCATGGCGAGGAGGCTCTGCACTCTCTTGGGGTTTTGGATTTGGAGATTGTCGAAGCCTTCAAGGAGCTTCGCCCCTCTGCGCACCCGCAGAAGAGCGAAGGCTGAAGGAATTGTCTATCTTCCTCGGCTGTAGAAACCGCGGACCGGTTGTCGGGTAGGCGCGAAATGGCGGGTGTGCGGCTTCGCCGGCCGCGCAGCTGGGCCGCCCGGCGTCTGCGCTGTTGCAGAGGCATAGATAGGTGAAGTTGACGTGCCGTAGTTGAACCCGTCCAGCTTCTGCTGGGATAGCTCCCGCCCCATGATCTTCTGCAGCGCCCCTACCATCTCCCAATCCTGTGGAGTGGCCAGGGTGAAGGCGTCGCCGGTGTGTTCGGCGCGCCCCGTGCGCCCAATACGGTGAAGGTAGGCATCGGCGGTATCGGGCATGTCGTAGTTGATGACGTGCGAGATGCCCTCCACATCCAGTCCCCGGGCGGCAATGTCGGTGGCCACCATGACTTGGTAGGTGCCGCTCCTGAAGCCGCTCAGGGCTTCGTCTCGCTGGTTCTGCGAGCGATTGCCGTGGAGGCTGGTTACCTTGTATCCGGCGCGACTGATCTGCTGAGTGATCCGCTCTGCCCGATGCTTGGTGCGGGCGAAGACGAGCACCGACCTGGTGTCGACCGACTTCAGTAGCGCCAGCAGCAGCGGCATCTTCTGGGGTTCGTCAACTGGATATAAGGCATGCGAGACGGTAGCCACAGGCCGCATGAGCCCGACGGCGATGCGCTTCGGATGGCTCAATATCTGGGAGGCCAGTTGCTCGATCTCGCGGGGGAAGGTGGCGGAGAACAGCATTGTCTGCCGCTTCGCCGGGACGTATACCAGTATCTTCCGCACAGAGGGCAGAAAGCCCATATCGAACATGCGGTCGGCCTCGTCGATCACCAGCACTTCCAGTTTGTCGAACCGGCCATAGCCCTGTCCGATGAGGTCCAGCAGCCGCCCCGGGCAGGCCACGATGATGTCCGTCCCATCCTTCAGGGCCTTGATCTGCGACGGGTACCGGACGCCTCCGTAGATGGTGGCGCTGCGCAGGTTGGTCCCGGCTCCGAGGGCGCGGATGGTCTCGTGGGTCTGCTCCGCCAGCTCACGGGTGGGCGAGAGAATGAGCGCGCGTGTGCGGCCGCGCGGGCCCTTGAGCAGCTTGTGCAAGATGGGCAGCACGAAGGCCGCCGTCTTGCCGGTGCCGGTTTGCGCCGTGCCGATCAGATCTTGCCCGTCGAGGGCCGGGGGAATGGCCGCCTCCTGAATTGCAGTTGGCGTGGTGTAGCCGGCGCGGATGACCGCAGCCAGCAGGGGCGGGTCGAGGTTGAACTCTTGGAAAGTCACGATTCTCCTTTTGTCTTCAGAAGTCCAGCGGATGTCAAGGAGATCGTGCCAGGATCAGACTGTGACAGAGGCGGGTACTGCTGAAATGAAATGATATGAATGGTCCATACCATACGCGATACTGGCGGGGATGTCAAGGTGTGTGCGCATTTGTGCGTCTTTTGAGAGACCGGCGAGACAAACGGTCTGCTTGGCTGATTCCGGGGTAACGGCGAGGCGGCTGACCTGCCTCAGGCCTTCCCCGGTTTCTGGGGCTTAAGCAGGCGGGTTTGCCCGGCATGACCTCTGGCCTCCCTTGGACCATTGGAGGTGCAGCACTTCCCTCTGGTGCTTCAGCTTCCTATCGGTGGTGGCAGCACTCACCCTCCTTAGCTTGCTGGCCACCTCATCGGATATGGCTGGTTCGCCAAACCGACGCAGTGTTTCGGGCTGGCTCTCTATGGGGGTTTGAGGCGGTGGCCAGACGGCTGGTCAATTACCTCCCATGTCTTGGCCAGAGCGGCCGTAACCTGGCCATCATAGATTGTTATCCTCTTTCTTCTAGGCCAGGAATCGGGTTTCTCTCTGGACCTGAGCTTCCTGACAGTGCACTTCCTGGACTGGCCGATACCTGCACGGTACTCCTCCAGAATCAGGGACACCTCCTTCTTGGAGCGTGCTGTCCGGTATCGCTCTTTCACTAACGCTGCGTGCTCTTTCCGCGCTCCAAGATCCATTGGCTGGCTCTCGTCTCCTTCACCGTTCCAGCTAGCCCAATTCTCCCGCAATCTCGGTTACCTTCTACATGAGTCAACAGGTGTCCCTTCGGTTGCATTATAGATGAGTCAATTCGTGCACTTGACAGTGCGAAGTCGGAGTCATATTATGGCGCATAACAGTTCGAGTATCGTATACTCACAACATTTCCACCTGACCATCGCAGGCATTCGCTTACTCTTCTCGGAACGCGTCGGGATATCATTACGCCTCGAAGAAGCACAGCACTCAACTGTGCAAAGGAGTGAAGTGCAGATGGCTGATCAAGATCGCTTCAAGACTCCGGCCGGAATGCTTGTCTCAGGGTCGATGCAATGAAGACCATGGTCACCGGAGGCACGGGGATACTGGGGAGCCACATTGTGGAAGCCCTGGTGGCACGTGGACACGAAGTACGCGCCCTGGTCCGCAGATCATCAGACACTGCGCACCTTAGGACTACCGGGGCTGAACTGGTCTACGGGGACGTCACGGACTTCGATAGCCTGCCGCCAGCGGCGAAGGGAGTCGACATAATCTTCCACGCAGCCGGCCGGGTTACACCGGGCTGGGGGGAATGGCAGGACTTCGAGAGCACTATCGTCAAGGGCACCGAGAATCTTCTCAAGGCTAGCGCCAGTGCGGGGGTGTCTCGGTTTCTACACGTCAGCAGTTGCACCGTCCTTGGTCCACTGGCCTGCAGCAACACACCGGCTGATGAGTCACTCCCCTGTGCCATAGAGTTCACTCCCGATACGTACTATGACTACGCCAAGAAGCTGGCAGAAGATCTGGTTCTGGACTACCACAGACAGGGAAAGCTGAAAGCGTCCATAATCAGGCCGGGCATGATATACGGGCCCAGAGACAGGCTGCTCACAGATAGGGTATACCGCCATATGTCATCGCGAATCATAGTATGGCCGGGAGAAGCCAATCCGAGGTGCTCCTTCGTCTTTGCCTCTGATGTCGCCGAGTTGGCTATCCTGGCAGCTACGAGTCCCAAAGCCATAGGCCAGATCTACAATGTCGCCCCTCCTCGCGAGGTACGGTTTCGGGAGTTCTGCGCCTGCATGATCAAGGCCCAGGGTGGATCCCGCACGCAGGCCACCATTCCATACGGGGTGGCTCAGGTCTGGTGTTTCCTGATGGAAGGATGGGCGAGACTGCGGCGCGCAAAGGAAATGCCGTACTTGACTCGTTCGGGCGTCCGTTTCCTCAACGAAGGTGTGAACCTCGATGGCTCGAAAGCCCGCAGGGAACTGGGATGGGAGCAGAAGGTCTCCATGGAGGAAGGCACGAGACTCTACGTCCGATGGCGTCGGTCGTGCGAAGCGAAGTAGTACGCTGTAGCTGACCGCTTTCCACCGTTGGATAGGCTGTTTCGCTTCCTGCACATCTGTCCGAGATCTCCTGCGCCTTGGACAGGGCGATACAATGATTCCCTGGGTTTGCGACCCTTGGGGTGTGCTCGGCTCAATAGATTCTCAGATGACCCCTTCCGCCTTCATCTGGGCAAGTTCCTTGTTCGTCAGGCCAAGAAGACGGCTGTAGACCTCCTGATTGTGCTCTCCCACGTCGGGTGCTGGCATCTCGATCGCCCCTGGAGTTCTGGACATCTTTATGGGCACGCCCGGTAGGGGGATCTTTCCGATCCCAGGGTATTCGATGTCGACCAGCATATCCCTGGCCTTCACCTGGGGATCGTTGACCATTTCGGCGATGTTGTTCACTTTCGAACAAGGCACCCTGGCCTGGTCCAGAATCCTGATCACCTCGTCAACAGGCTTGTTCTCGAGCCACTCCTCCACCACGCTCTGGATAGCCAAGCGGTTCTCGTAGCGAAGCCTGTCATTTCCGAACCGAGGGTCTTCCTTCAGGTCTTCCCTACCCACCGCCCGCAGGAATCTCCTCCAGATCGCAGTTCCTGTGATGCCGATCATCACCCACCCATCCTTGGCCTTCAGGCAATTGGTGAAGTTGTAGTAGCTGGCGTTCCCCTGCTGGCCCCGGACAATACCCGAAACCTTGTACTCCGCAGCCACCGCCAAACCAGCCACGCAGGCCACTGCCACGTCTAGCAAAGCAACGTCTATGAACTGTCCCTTTCCAGTTCTTTGCCGCTCGTAGAGAGCAAACATGATGCCCAGCGCGGCATGAGAGCCAGTGCTGAAGTCCACCCAGGCGGAGCCCGATCTCGTTGGAGCGGTCTCGGGGAATCCCGTGTAGCTCATCGACCCTGAGAGCGCCTGAGCGATAGTGTCGAAGCAGGGCCGCTGGGCATAAGGACCTGTAGAGCCAAAACCGGAGACTTTGGCCACGATAATCGCCGGGTTGAACTGCACCAGGGACTCGTAGCTCAACAGACTCTCTTCCGGTGAGCCGCTCACGTAGCTGTGGAGCAGTACATCGCTTTTCTGCACCAGCCTCTCCAGTATCCCCTTGCCTTTGTCACTCATGGGATCCAGTGTGATGCCCCGCCTGTTCTGAAGGGTGACCAGCGCGAGCATCGCCTGGCCATTGGGGGCAAAAGGCCCGAAGTTTCTTTCCTCTTCACCAGCAGGCCTCTCCACTCTGATTACCTCGGCGCCCATGGCGGCGAGGAGCGTGGCTGCATACGGGCCGGCAAACCAGCGGGAGAAGTCAAGAACCCTTACGCCTGTTAGTACCTTTTCCAACTTTCAGCCTCCTTGCCTTGGTTCCAACACCCTTAGACTACAGCCGAGCAACAGCGCAGAGCTATGACAAATCAAAGCCGGCGTCTTTGAAGACTCGGCTGACAGAAATCAACCCGCGCCAGTACCTCTCCAACCCCGGCTTGGCCATCAACACCCTATTTGTTCTTGGTGATTGTCTCTTCTCCTCCTTTGGCTGATATCTACACGCCGATGGGATAGGTCCACTTGCCGTAGACTTTCATGATAACCGCAGCTATCTCTCCCGGGGTGGCATGTGCCGCTACCGCTTCCTGGCTGGCCGGGAAGGAGTTGGCGTCGCTCCGGAGGACCTCTTCAAAGTTCTTCATCGCCGCGGCATGCTTGGTCTTGTCCCTGGTCTCTCTCAGCTTCTTGATCCTCTTCTTGAGTACCTCAACCGAGCTTCGATCGGATTTGAAGATGGGTACCTTGTAGGGCACTTTGTCCGGATCGAGACGGAACTTGTTCACGCCCACAATGGTGATCTCGTCTGACTTCAGCTTGCTGTCATAATCTATGATTGCCTGCTTGTACTCCCGGTGAATCCATCCGTTTGAGATGGCCTTCATGAGGCCTCCCTGGTCTTCGATCTTCCTGACGTATTCCCAGGCCCTCTCTTCGATTTCGTTGGTCAGGGCCTCGACGTAGTAGGAACCACCTAGCGGGTCAATGGTATTGGTGACGCCGCTTTCGAGGCCTACTATCTGCTCTGTCCGGATCGCCAGAAGCATCGCCTGTTCCGTCGGGAGGCACACGGCTTCATCGTAGCCGTTGGCGTGTATGGACTGGGCGCCGCCCAAAACCGCAGCCAGGGTCTGGTAGGCGATACGGATGACGTTGTTGAGCGGCTCCTGGTGAGTGTGCGTGGAGCCGGATGTCTGGACATGCACCCGGAACTGGCCGCACGCTGGATCCTGGACCCCGTATTTCTCGTTTATGATCTTGCGCAGCATGCGCCGGGCCGCGCGCAGTTTGCAGGCCTCCTCGAATAGATCGTTGTGTGCGGCCATATTGAAGGCAAACCTCTTGCAGAACTTCTCCATGGGGATCCTGCCCCGGCGCTTCCCTTCCTCACAGTACTGAATGACGTCGGCCATCAGCATGCCCAACTCCTGGATGGCGCTGATCCCATTGTCTCTAGGGTTGTAGGAGTTCATGCATATCGGATACCAGCGCGGAGCGTTCTCGGCGCACCATTCGATGAGATCCGTGGACAGCCTGAGGTAGCCTTCCGGCGGCGGCTGATTGGCAATCTCCATCGAGCTCCAGGTCAGCATGTCGTAGGCCGTTGTTCCCCTGACATAGGCAAGAGGAATGCCGCGCCGCTGTGCCATGGCGAAATAGGCCGGTGTCAGCAAACCGCTGGTCCTGTCCGCCAGATAAGTGGAGCACTTCTCTATCGGCAGATCCTTGAAGACCGTCTCCATGTCCTCAATGGAATAGATGGGAACTCCGGCATGGCCGATGTCGTGCTCGACCCTGGGGTCATCCGGATCCATCCCGGAAGCCGTGGAGATATCGGGAGCGATGGAGAAGCCCGTTTGACCCAGGGCATACTCTTCCTTGTAGCGGGCGTTGGTGGCCTCCGGGCTGTCGTAGCCCGTCAGACGCCTGATGGTCCAAAGTTGGCCCCGGTACATGCTGGCGTACACGCCACGCGTATATGGAGGTTTGCCAGGGAAACCGATGTCCTTCTCATAGTCGATCTTCTTCACGTCCTCTGGCGTGTAGATATCCTTGATAGGGATTCCGGAAGCTGAGTTGACTTGCCCATTGCTCTTTTCGGCCATCGAACCTCCTTGGTCTATCTTGATCTTGACCACAAGTCCATTCCAGAGGACTTCTTGTCAGCGATAAGTATCCTCCTGCAATCACAGCACGCGGGGCTTGAATGACTCCCTCATCTTGTTGGTGCACCAGCGGGTCCACTGGATTATAGACTGCGGTTCTTCCTTGCCCTTCTCTTCCCACGGCTTGGGCAGATTCAGGTCTCTGGCAATCGTCTTGTAGCAGTTGTAGCCTGCCTCGCAGCTGGCATTGCCGCCTATCCACCAGTAGCCACCGGTGCAGAACAGGTTCTTCACGGGAGTCCGGTGGTTGGCGAGCTCGGGTGTAGGTCTATTGGGCCCATTCTGCCAGTGTGTCTTGTCGATTCCCGCGAAATTCCCGTGAGGCGCGAGGTTCTTCAGCCTCAGGTTGTCGTACGGGCTGTTGGAGTCAACCCCGATGACATTGTCCCATGTCATGTTGGGAGCGTGCTTCTGCCATATCTTCAGGAGATCATCGGCATAGTCGTTCTTCACCTTGAGCCATTCTGCCTCGGTCAGGTCGGTGGCTCTCGGCCCTTGCATTTCGCACTGCGCCGTGTGTTTGCCCTCGGGTGCATAAGAAGCGTCGGCCAGGCTGTGACACCATACCACCGGGTTGTAGTGCTCCATAGGCGGGAACTTGCCCATCCTGGCGTGGTTGCATTCGATGGAAATGTGTTCGATATTGGCCTCGTTGGTCAGGCCCAGCCATTCACATCGATTGATGTCCGGATTGAAGGAAGCCGACTTGTACTTCGGGGCCTCGTTTAGGGCGAAGGTGTACCACATCAGGTTACCGATGTTCCGGGTAGACAGGTTGTCGATGCGGCGGGCTATCTTCTCGCCAATGACATCCCTGCCCATCAGCTCGACCAGTTGCCAGGCGCTCAAGCCGGCGCTGACCACGATCTTCCGGGCCTTGATCTCGCTGCCGTCAACCAGGCGGATACCGGTGCACTGGCCGTTCTCGATGATGGCCTTGGCCACCTCGGCATGGGTGAAGAACTTGACGCCGCTCTGCACCAGTATCTGGTGGCAGGCGTGGGCTATCTGGTGCGTACCACCCCTGGCATAGCCGTGCGTGGCCATGGTCATAGCCATGCCAAGAGCAGCGGCTCCGAGCTGTGGGTCATCTGGATTCGTCACGTAGGATACCGTGGCCCTCATCATCGTGTACAGTAGCTCCTGGCTGTCGAACCACTCCTGTCCCGCCCGCTTGGGGCTGGCCGCCAGTATCATGGAGTCCGGATCTATGCCCGCCTCAAGCAGCTTGGGGTACACCGCAATCTGACGGTTGAGGAACTCCGGCTGCACCTGCCAATCATGGGGATTGAACAACTGGTCCAGGGTTACGGCCTGGAACTCGTCAGTGTTCCAGAGCTTCCAGAACCTGAGCCAGGTCTCGGCATCCTTCTGGGAGAACCGGGCGATCTCCTTGGCCGTCCTCTCCTGTGTTGGGTCTTCCTTCTCGGTGTAGATGCAGAGACAGTTGTTTTTGTTCAGGAATACGCTGCCCATCCCCACTGGATACTGGTCCACCTGACCGCCGTATTCCCAGAATTCAGGGAAGTCCCGGTAAAGAGGCGCGTAGTACCAGGGCAGCAAGAGGTTAGCATGGGGGTTGCCGCGGAACCCCGGCGCCGCCGATTCCTCGGTGGCCAAACCGCCGCCGATCTCGTGCCTCCTCTCGAAGATGCCGACGCTCATGCCGGCATACCTGGCCAGGTACATGGCGAGCATTAGCGCTTTGTTGCCACCACCACATATCACGGCATCAAAAGTGAGGTCAGCCATAGCAGCTCCTTTCATGGCATACCTGGAAGCAATATGCCCAAACGCGTTCTATGCGGGACCTGCAGTATCCATCACCTCTTTGCTGCGCTACGGATTGCCTCGGTCTCGTCCGGAACGCAAGATCTCCGTTTGTTTGCACTGGGTATCACCAGCCATGGACGACTTTGGTTCCTAGCTCCCGTACGTCTTCCAGTAGTTCTCCATCAACCTGGTCGGCTTCCACCACTTCTTGAGGCCCATGTCCTCGGCCACCCTGTTCGCCGCGTTGTAGCCATTTGCACCTGTCACCATTCCACCGGGGTGGGTCGAGGCGCCGCACAGGTAGAGACCAGGAATGGGCGTCCTGCCCGTGGAGCACTCGATGTTGGGCCGGTTGAAGGCCAACTGCATTATGTTGTAGTCGCCATGCTTGATGCCGCCGCGCCGCATATTCGGCAGGCGGATCTCGATGTCCTCCGGCGACTCGCCGACGGACATTATGATGTTTTCTTTCTTCAGGTTCGGAGCCGCCTTGACCCACTTGTCCATCACAGCTGCGTCCACTTCCGGCCCCTTCTTGGTCCAGCCACCCTCGATTCCGTAAGGTGCGTGCATCTGGAGGAAGGAGACGTATCCGCCGTAGGGCGAGTGAACCAGGTGCGGATCCCAGAAGCTCTCGCAGGTGGCGTGTCCGCCGATGAGCTTGTAGTCCAGTTTGCCGGCGACGACGTTCTTCCAGTGGTCCATGACCTGTTGCGAGCTGTCGAAACCGACGACGGTCATGAAGCTCTCGTTGACCCAGGGGTCATCGCACTTGTACTTGGGCATCTCCTTGGAGACGATGTGCAGGGTGTGGTAGCTCCACTTGTCGAACTTCCAGCCCTCGGCGCTCTCCTTCAGGAAGGTCCCCGGCAGGTTCTTGGGACCGATAAAGTCAAGGAACGTGGTCTTGGGATCAAGGCTGGATATGACCACCTTGGCGTTCAACTTGCGCCCTTCCTTGAGTTCCACGCCGGTGACCTTGCCGTTCTGCATGTTGATCTTGCAGACCTCAGCGGCTTCGACGATAATGCCGCCAGCCTGGTGAATCTCGCGGGATAGTGCGCCGGCCAGCTTGTGTGAGCCGCCCACGAGGTAAGCCTTGTCCATGGCTCTGGTGAGCAGCAGAGGCACGAACAAACCCAGCCCGGTCTCGTCGGGATGCAGTCCCCACATGCAGGTGGCGTACAGCAGCAGAGCCCTGAGCTTGTCGTTCTCAAAGTGCTCCTTCATGATGGCCAGGGCGCTCTTCTCGTTAAGCTCCAGCAACTCTCGTCCGAGCTCCGTCTTCTGCATGGTCACGACCAAATCGAGAGACGGCATGGGCGGGAAGTAGGTGTACGGCCCCACTATCTC
>Ga0105098_10000331_pt1 | contig 15810 bp, 13 predicted proteins | sample PPLLak21cMay2015_FD_79137 | JGI IMG/M metagenome (GOLD analysis project Ga0105098, IMG submission 79137) | Freshwater sediment microbial communities from Prairie Pothole Lake near Jamestown, North Dakota, USA - PPLs Lake P7 Core (1) Depth... | ecosystem: Environmental > Aquatic > Freshwater >... | reverse complement strand
GGTGACCGTCGAGCATTTCCCCAACATGGTTGGAGTCGGGCAAATCGCCAAAGATGCCTGGGATCAGATCTACACCTTCGGCAAAGTACCGACCTCCGAGATGGCGAATGTCTGCAGGGAGATCGAAGCAATCCAGCAGCAAGCCAGTGGCTTGGCGCCTGCATCCTGCAGCTGTGAGGCAAAGAATTAAGAGCAAGAGGCGTGTCCTTACAGCGACCCAAGTTTAAACTGCGCACCAAGATCATCGCCTGGTCTTTCATTCCCACGGCGATCATCTTGCTGTTGGTCGCCACCACGATCTACATTGCATACCAGGATGAGACCGAGCGTGTGGTCATCTCGCGCGACCGGGAGCTGACGCGCCTCACGGCCGGAGAAATCTCTAGCAGCATGCAGGAGTTTATCGACCGGCTGAACGACCTGGCAGGCGACCCGGATGTTTTCCTGGGCACTCCCTCTGACCAGCAAGCGGCCTTGAGTGATGCCCGCAACCAGCTGGTTTTCTTCGATGGCGGTGTTTACCTGATCAACAACCTGGGTACCCTGATTGCTGCCGAGCCCAATGAACCATCCCTGGTAGGAGCAGACTGGTCTGGCTATTCTTTTTTTCAGAAAATTGTGCGCTCACCGGCCCTGTATATCTCCAATATTGAGCCCGAAGGCCCCAACCAGGAACATGTGATCACCATTGCCGTGCCTGTTTTGGGCGAAAGCGGTGAGTTTAATGGCCTTGTGGCGGGTATGTTCCGCCTGGATCCGACGGCGATCAATGCCCTCTACGGCAATTTGATCAAGCTGCGCATCGGCCAGGGAGGCAGCGCGTACCTGGTGGATGGAAATGCTAAGGTGCTGTTTGCTTCGGACACAAACGAGATTGGCGAGTCGTTTGTCAATCACCCGGTCGCAAGGGAAGCACTGAGCGGAGAAGTCGGGGCGCTACGAGCTCTTTCGCAAAAAGGGCAAAACATTGTGGCCGGATACGCACCCGTGCCAAGGACCGAATGGACACTGGTGGTAGAGCAGGATTGGGGAGAACTGGTACGCCAGGGCCAGGGCTCTCGACGGTTCCTGTGGCTGCTGCTGGCATTAGGCGCGGTCATCCCGGCGATCTTTGTGATGGTTGGCGTGCGGCGCATCACTGGCCCAATTGCAGATTTTTCCACTGCTGCCCAGCGGATTGCCGACGGAGATTTTAACCAACGCATCACTGTGAACAGTAATGACGAGCTGGAAGAACTTGCCGACCAGTTCAATATTATGGCGGTCCACCTGCAGGAATCCTACGAAACATTAGAGCAGCGCGTCGCCCAGCGGACCCAGGAACTGACAGCCCTGTATTCGGTCGCCGCTGTCGTAAGCCGCTCATTGGACCTGGAGCAAATTCTTCCCGACGCGCTGGAGGAAACCATCAAGGTGATGGGGATGGATGCCGGAGCCGTGTTTCGCCTGGATGAAGAGTCTCAGACGTTGATGCTGGCGGCAGGCCAGGGCCTGAGCGAGGAGTTAATCAAGCTGTCCAGGCGCATGCCGCTGGAGCTGAGCATCGTGCGGGAGGTGATATCGATCAATCATCCACTCTCCAGGCTGGTAGCGGATTACCCAAGCAACCAGGTGCGCCAGCTGTTGGAAAAAGACGACTGGAAGACCGTGGTCAGCATCCCACTATTGGCCCAGGATAAAGCCCTGGGTGCGATCAATGTGCTGAGCCGCTCGCACGCCGAATTGACGGATGAAGAGTTAGTGGTACCGTCGGCAATTGGTCAGCAAATCGGGGTGGCGATGGATAACGCCCGGCTGTACAATCAATCCCTGGAATATGCCCGTCAGATGGAAGCCGCCCGCCGCCAGGCGGAGAATGCCAACAACGCCAAGAGCGACTTCCTGGCAAATGTCAGCCACGAGCTGCGTACACCGCTGGTTTCGATCTTGGGTTTCACACGCATTGTCCAGAAACGACTGGAAGAGCGCATCTTCCCATTCCTGCCAGATGATGAGAAATCCGACAAGACTGCCCACCAGGTATTAGAGAACCTGGAAATAATTACCACCGAAGGGCAGCGCCTGACCGTAATGATCAACAACCTGCTAGACCTGGAAAAAATCGAGTCTGGCAAAATGGAATGGCACTTCCAGGCAGTCGACAGTCCCGGCATTGTCCAGCAAGCTGTGGCGAGTACGGCTTCTTTATTCGATGGGAAGCCTTTAAGGCTTGAAATCGACCTGGCGGACGGGCTACCTCTCGTGCTTGGCGATCGCGATAAACTTATCCAGGTAATGATTAACCTGATCGCAAATGCAGTAAAATTTACGTCCCAGGGCACGGTAACGATCCGAGCACGGCAGGACGAACAGCAAGTCGTGTTCAGCGTCATCGATCAGGGCATCGGTATTACTGTGGAAGACCAGGCGCTGGTTTTTGAAAAATTCAGGCAGGTGGGCGACAGCCTGACCGGGAAACCGCAAGGCACCGGGTTAGGGTTGGCGATCAGCAAAGAAATTGTTGAGCACCACCAGGGGAAAATCTGGTTGGTGAGCGAGCCGGCGAAGGGAAGCAATTTTTTCTTTTCTATTCCGATCTATCCGGTAGATGCCGGGAAATGACCCTTAGGATGAGGTATCCGGGAAAGGCGGTCGTATGACTACAGAACAACACAAGAAAATATTGATCGTAGACGATGAAGCCTTCATTCGCCTCCTGCTGGAGCAGACCCTGGAGGACCTGGAAGAAAAGGGCGTGGAGCTGATCAGTGCAGAAAATGGCGAGGAAGCGCTGGCACTGGTTAAATCCGAACGCCCCGGACTGGTGTTCCTGGATGTAATGATTCCACGCTTGAGCGGGTTTGATGTCTGCCGGGTGATCAAGCGCGATTTGAAGCTTGAGGATGTGTACGTGGTGATCTTAACCGCCAAAGGGCAGGAATATGATAAAGAAATCGGCCGTGAGGTTGGAGCAGACCTATATGTCACCAAGCCATTCGATCCAGATGAGTTGCTGGAACTGGCTACACGGATTTTAATGGTGTAATTCTATGGCGCCTGTAAATCTCAAGAAATTACTTGGAAAAGACGGGCCGCGGCGATTAAATACAATGCTGGCGCCGGCGAACGAACCGCTTTCCTTGCTGGATTTGGATGGCAACCTGGTGTGGGGCAAACCAATGCTGGGAATAAGGCCGACCTACCGCATCCCAGTGAACCTTAACGGCCAGCCGGCCGGTTGGGTATCCGGCAGAGAAGGTTCAACCTGGGTGAGCAGCGCAGCCGCGATGGTTGAGTTTATACTGTCCGGGGAATCAGAAAAGCGAGACCTGGCAGCTGAAGTGCTGGATAAGTACCGCGAGCTGCATCTGCTCTACCGTCTCGCAGAGAAACTCTCTGCTTCGTTGCAGCCCGAAGCGATCGCCCGGATGACCCTGAGTGAAGTTTGCCCGCTGATCCAGGCGACCGGCGGCCTGGTCGTGCTGCATCAAGATGGAGCCAATACGCTGCATACCGCCGCAACTTGCGGGGAAAGCATTGAACTGCGACCCGATATCCAGGGTGGGTCAAACCTGGTGTGCCGCGTTTTCAACAACGGTGCCGCCGAGCTGGCCAATAACCTGCCAAGCAGGGATTATTTCTTGGGATTCGAAGAGGCCACAGTCTCCCTGATCTGCGCACCTTTGAAAACCGAAAAAGGCGTTCTGGGCGTCTTGCTATTGGTTGGCCCGGGAATGAGGGAGTTCACAGCCGGCGACCTGAAGCTGGTCAATGCCATCGCCATGCAGGCGGCGCCCGCCATCGAGATCGCACACCTGCACCAGCTCGAACTGGAAAAGGAGCGGCTGGAGCGCGACCTGCAGACTGCGCGCCAGGTGCAAGCAGCGCTGTTGCCGCACCACATGCCGGTCATTCAGGGCTGGAGGTTTGCAGCCCACTGGCAACCCGCCAGGGAGGTGAGCGGGGATTTCTACGAATTCCTACACCTGCCGAACAACACCCTGGGCCTGGCAATTGCCGACGTAACCGGAAAAGGCATGCCGGCGGCACTGGTCATGGCCAATACGCGCAGCGTGCTGCGGGCGATGGCAGCCTCGCGCAGCAAAAGCCTGGCCTCGCCGGGGGCATTACTGGCGCAGGTGAATAATATCCTGTGCGAGGACATGCCGCGCTATATGTTCGTCACCTGCCTGCTGGTATATCTGAACACCCAGAGCGGGGAGTTTTCGTTCGCTAATGCCGGCCACAACCTGCCATACCTTTGCGCCAAAGAAGGGGTCACGGAACTGCGCGCCACCGGCGTCCCGCTGGGCTTATTCCCTGGAACGACCTACGAAGTCCAGAAGGCTGCTATCCAACCCGGCGAAAGCCTGCTGATGTACAGTGACGGCCTGACCGAAGCCCACAATGCCCAGGACGAGTTATTTGGATACACCCGCCTGCAACGCGTACTGGAGCAAAGCCGGCTTTCTCTGAAAGGCGAGCGGCTGATCGGCTACCTGCTGCAGCAGTTGACAGACTTTACCGGCACTGGATGGGAGCAAGAAGACGATGTTACTTTTGTCGTCCTGGACCGCGACGAGAACGAATGACTTTTTCCAGCTCGACCAGGAAGAAGCCGGCAAGTCCAACCACGAATATTTTCGTCCAGGCTTCCATGCCCAAGGGGGCGCTCTCGAACAGGGTATTCATAAAGGGCAGGTAGGTATAGCCCAGCTGGATGATGAACATCGCCGCAAATCCGGCAATCGCCCAAGGGTTGGAAAAGAATCCAATACGGGCAACCGGTTGAGTTAATGAACGGGAATTGAACAGATAAAACATCGAGATCACGATCACCATGTTGACCGAGGCCGTGCGGGCAGCCTCCACGCTGGCACCGCTGATTAGCTCCCATTCAAATATGCCAAAAGCGGCCGCCAGGATTAAGCCGCCTACTAATATCGTGCGCCAGATCAGGTACGGAGAGAGAATCGGGGCGACCACATTGCGTGGCATGCGCTGCATGATGCCCGGCTCTTTAGGCTCCAGGGCCAGTACCAGCCCAAGCACCGCCACGGTAACCATGTTGATCCACAGGATCTGCACCGGCAGGATCGGTAAGGCAATCCCCAGCAAGATGGCCAATAAGATGATCAGGCCTTCGCCCAGATTGGTAGGCAGCGTCCAGGCGATGATCTTGATCAGGTTATCGTAGACGCCACGGCCTTCTTCGATTGCCGCTTCGATGGTAGCGAAATTATCATCGGTCAGCACCATGTCGGCGGCTTCTTTGGCTACCTCCGTACCGGTGATTCCCATTGCCACCCCAATATTAGCCTGCTTTAGCGCCGGTCCATCATTGACGCCGTCGCCGGTCATGGAGACAACTTCGCCACGGGCTTGAAGCGCTTCAACCAGGCGCAATTTCTGCTCAGGTGAGACCCGGGCAAAGACATCTACACGCTGCACCAGGTCAATCAGTTCGCTGTCGGACATTATTTCCAATTCACTACCGGTGACTACCGTAGGCAGCCCGCCGTTCTCCCGGTTAATGCCCATATTAAACTGGGCAGCAATCGCCGTGGCGGTCACAGCATGGTCCCCGGTGATCATCTTGACCCGGATGCCCGCCTGCTGGCTGGCGTTGACAGCCGCAATCGCTTCCGGCCGCGGCGGGTCAATCATGGCTTGCAGCCCAAGAAAGTCTAGACCGTTAGCAATCTGAGATTCTTCCAGGCGCTGCGCTCCAGCGGGGAGGTCAATACGGGCAAAAGCCAGCACCCGCAGGCCGTGCTGGGCCAGATCCGTCACCGCGCGGTGAATTAAATCCGCGTCCAAGGGGGTTTGCATGCCGTTATTGTCAAGCGCCTGCGAGCAGCGGTCAATTAGCGTTTCCACCGCACCTTTCAAGTAAACTCGTCGGGGCCGATCGGGACCGACATCGTACAGGGTGGCCATAAACTGATGCTGCGAATCGAACGGGATTTCATCCAGTCGGGGCATATCACGACGCATGGCTTCCGCATCAATGCCGGCTTTACGAGCAGAGACGAGCAAGGCAGTTTCCGTCGGGTCACCTTGCGACTCCCAGCGACCATCCTTTTCTATCACGGCACTGTCGTTGCAAAGCAAACCGGCAAGCAGTGTCTCCGCAAGAGCGCTGCCCGGCGCAACCTGTACCGGCTTGTGTTGGAATAAAATCTGCCCGTTAGGGGCATAGCCAATGCCGGTCACCTGGAAGCGATCGCCATTTATGGCAATTCCCTGGACAGTCATCTCGTTTTGAGTCAACGTCCCAGTTTTGTCCGAGCAAATTACGGTAACGCTGCCCAGAGTTTCTACTGCAGGCAGCTTGCGGACGATCGCCTTGCGCCGTGCCATGCGCGAGACGCCGATTGCCAGGGTGATGGTCAAAGCGGCCGGCAAGCCTTCGGGGATTGCAGCCACCGCCAGGGCAATTCCGGCCGTGACGGTATCTGCCACCGACTGGCCGCGCAGGATACCAACCGCAATCGCCAGGGCAGCCAGCGCCAGGATGGCAACCATTAAGATGCGCCCAAAGGCGGCCATTTTCTGCGTGAGGGGTGTTTCCAGGTTCTCGGCGCTGGAGATGAGCTGGGAAATGCGCCCAATTTCGGTGCTATCGCCGGTGGCCACCACAAGCCCTACACCGGAGCCATAGGTGACCAGCGTAGAGGTATAGGCCATATTACGCCGTTCTGCCAGCACGGTGTCGTGAGGCAAAGCAGCCATGGCATCCTTCGCGACCGGAAGCGACTCACCGGTAAGAGCGGCCTCGGATAGCTGCAGGTCGCGGGTGCGTAACAGGCGCATATCGGCTGGAACTTTATCACCTGCCTTAAGCATGACGACATCTCCCGGTACCAGGCTGGTGGAGGAAACACGCAGAGTTTGAGAAGCCCGGATCACCGTAGCTTCGCTGTCCAGAGAACGCGCCAGAGCCTCGATGGCTTTTTCAGCTTTGGCCTCCTGCAGGTAGCCAATCAGGGCATTGATCAGGACCACGCCCAGGATAATCAACGCATCAAAAAGCTCCTGCTTCACCAGGGCAGTGACCAGCGCAGAGAGCAGCAAGATGTAAATAAGCGGGTGATTGAACTGCGCCAGGAAACGAAGGAACGGGCTTTTACCCTTGTGCGGTGTTATCTGGTTGGGACCGAAACGTTCGTGGCGGTGCTTGATCTCAAACAGATCCAGGCCCGCCTGGGAATCGGTATCTAACAGGTCTACTACCTCTTCCGGTGAAAGATGATGCCAATGTTTTCCGAGCAGCGACTGCATGTAAAATCCTTGTATTGATCAAATATCGGGCAGGATGTTATTATAATTCCCAGGTATTGTCAAGTTATTGCAGAGTAAATGCACAAGATGTTAACGGACCCCTACATCAATTTTCCGAGTTATCCCATCCGGCCAGTGATATAGGTCTCAGTTAGCTCTTTTTCCGGCTGGGTAAACATGCGGACGGTGGGGGAAAATTCAATCAGCTCGCCCAGCCAGAAAAAGCCGGTAAAATCCGAAACCCGGGCGGCCTGCTGCATGTTATGGGTCACAATCACGATAGTGTACTCGGATTTCAGCTCGTGGATCAGGGCTTCAATCCGCTCGGTGGCAATCGGATCCAGGGCTGAGCAGGGCTCATCCATCAGGATTACTTCGGGCTGAACCGCAAGGACGCGCGCAATGCACAGCCGCTGCTGTTGGCCAAGCGAGAGATCCATGGCATGGTCTTGCAGCTTATCTTTGACCTCGTCCCATAAAGCAGCCTGGCGCAGACTGTGTTCGACGATCTCCCGCAATTCTATATTCGAACGGGTCAGGTTCAAGACGCGCGGACCAAAAGCGACGTTGTCGTAGATCGACTGCGGGAATGGGTTGGGTTTCTGAAACACCATGCCCACTCTCTGGCGCAGCCCGGCCAGGTCCATATCTGGAGCGTAGATATCTTCGTTATCCAGCAGGATTTTTCCTGTAAGGCGCGTGCCGGGGATGGTATCGTTCATGCGGTTAAGGCAGCGCAAGAAGGTAGATTTTCCGCAACCGGAAGGGCCGATCATCGCAGTTACTTTCTGCGGCAGGATTTCGATCTGGATTTGGGAGAGCGCTTTGGATGGCCCGTAGTAGAAGTCCACGTTCTGAGCCACAAAGATAGGATGTGGTGAGTCCATGCCGTGATTTTACTCCATTCCAATGCTACGGAGCAAGCCAATTTAATGTAATGTTAACATCTTGTTATTCCCGGTCAACCCTAATATAATCGGGGTATGCGACAACTTCGATGGACCCTGATCTTTGCCCTGTTGTGGTTGTGCGCAGCTTGCAACTCTCAAAGCGACACACCAGGTGGGGGTACTCCACAGGCTGTTACAACGATACAAAATAAGGGCTCGGACACCATGGTCAACCTGGCACTGGCCTGGGCTGAGCAATACCAGAGCATTGAGCCGGAGGTCAGCATCTCAGTAACCGGTGGCGGCTCCGGAACGGGTATTGCTTCCCTGACGAACGGCACCGTTGATATTGCCAACGCTTCGCGCGCCATGAAAGACGAAGAGAAAGAGGCTATGCCGCCCGAAACACCAGCAGTGGAATACATCGTGGCACGGGATGCCATTGCGGTGATCGTAAATCTGGACAACCCGGTGAGCGAGCTGACCCTGCAGCAGGTTTCAGATATCTACAGCGGCAAAATCAACAACTGGAAGGAAGTTGGTGGGGACGATCTACAGATCGTACGGCTGTCCCGGGAGACAAACTCGGGGACGCATGTGTATTTCCTGGAGAACGTGCTGCGCCAGGGCAATTCCGAAGACACGACTTTATTCTCAACCGATACTCTGCTGCTGCCTTCTTCTGAAGGAATCATGACAGAGGTGCGCGACAATCCGCATGCCATCGGGTATGACGGGCTGGGCTATGTGACCCCGGAAGTCAAAGTGATTGCCATTGCAGAGCAACCGGGTGATCCGTATGTGCTGCCCTCGGCGGAAACAGTCAACGACAAAAGCTACCCGGTTGCCCGTGATCTTTATATGTATACTGCCGGGGTTCCCAAGGGAGCAATCCAGACCTACATCGAGTGGATTTTCTCAGAAGACGCTCAAGCCCTGGTCAAAGAACTGGGTTTCGTGCCCGTACAGGCAACTGCGCCATAAATCCCTTTTCAGGCACATAGAGACAGCGAGTTATGAAAACGCCCACGAATGTAAAAGAGATTGTCATTACCACGCTGATCAAAACGGCAGGGTACTCTGCAATTGTATTCGTGGTGCTAATTTTCTTCTTTCTGCTCACCGAAGGTCTGCCAGCTCTGACCGAAGTATCTCTGGGAGGGCTTTTCAGCACGCGCTGGTATCCGATCGAGGAGTACTACGGGATCTTACCTTTGATTGCCGGCACGCTGCTGGTGACCGTTGGGGCAGCCCTGATTGCAGTTCCCGTAGGGGTAGGCACTGCCATCTATATCGCCGAAGTCGCGCCCCGCTGGGCGCGGGAGATGCTCAAGCCGTTGGTTGAAGTAATGGCGGGTGTGCCTTCGGTTGTGCTGGGTTTTATCGGCATCATTGTTTTGGCCGCTGCGCTGCGCACCGTGCTCGACCTGCCGACCGGGCTGACCGCCTTTGCCGGGTCGCTGCTGTTGGGCGCGATTTCCATACCAACAATTGTATCAGTGTCAGAGGATGCCTTGGATGCGGTGCCGCGCTCCTACCGAGATGCCGCCCTGGCGCTGGGAGCCACCCGCTGGCAGACGATCTGGAAAGTGACCTTGCCGGCCGCCCGCTCCGGCGTGATCACCGCCATCATGCTTGGTCTGGGCCGGGCAATTGGCGAGACGATGACGGTGATGATGGTGACCGGTAATGCTCCGGTGATGCCAACTCGTCTGTCATCCCTTTTCGAACCGGCACGCACCATGACGGCGACGATTGCGGCAGAGATGGGCGAAGTCGCAACCGACAGCGTCCACTACCATGTCCTTTTCCTGATTGGGATCATCCTGTTCTTGATCTCCCTGGTGGTCAACCTGACCGCCTCCGGCATTCTGCTGCGCCAGCGCAAGCGCGCGGAGCGCATCCTGTCATGAAGCCGGCTGAGGAAACTATCCGATGACCATACGCCCAAATAGCAGCTCTGCCCGACGGAACCTGGTCCAGACGATTGGCTTTTCTGGCCTGACCGTTCTGGCGATCCTGACCGTGCTGCCCATTTTCTTCGTCGTCGTCTATATTTTCGTTAAAGGTATTTCAGCCATCTCGTTGGATTTCCTGACCGGCTTCCCAACCGACGGGATGCGCTCGGGAGGCATCTACCCGGCGATCCTGGGGACCGTCATCTTGACTTTTGGGACTGCCATTGCCGCCGTTCCACTCGGAATCGCGGCTTCAATTTACCTCTCAGAATATGCGGCCGATAATCGGTGGACACGTATGATCCGAATATCGATCGTCAGCCTGGCAGGCATCCCTTCGGTAGTGTACGGACTGTTTGGCCTGGGCGTTTTTGTGCTCTTCCTGGGGACCGGTACCAGCATCCTGGCTGCTTCCCTGACATTGGGCATCATGACTCTGCCAGTCGTGATCAGCACAGCAGAGGAGGCGATGCGCGCGGTGCCGCAGTCTTTCCGGGTGGTCAGCATCTCGCTGGGGGGAACTAAGTGGCAAACGATCCGGCGGATTGTGATACCCCAATCGGTTTCCGGAATCCTGACAGGGGTGATCCTGGGCCTGGAGCGAGCAGCTGGCGAGACGGCCCCCATCCTGTTCACCGGGGCTGCTTTTTACCTGCCCACGCTACCTACATCAGCGATGGACGAAACCATGGCCCTGCCCTATCATCTATATGTAATCTCGACCCAGGTGCCAGGGATGCCGTCTTCCATCCAGTTCGGCACTGCCCTGGTATTGCTGTTCCTGGTGCTCAGCCTGAATTTGCTGGCCACTGTTATCCGGTCGCGTGCCCGGCGGCGGCGCATGTGGTAAGCAGCTGAGGCGAATAGATGAACAAATTTGCGATCAGCGATTTACGGGTCACTTACTCCGACGACGTCGAAGCACTGCACGGGATCACGCTGGAGATACCGGCGAACTCAATTACCGTGCTGTTTGGGCCGGCCGGCGGGGGAAAATCCACCTTGCTGCGCACGCTGAACCGGCTGAACGACCTTTCGGACATCAAGTCCGTTTCTGGCAGCGCCAGCCTGGTCAACCAGGACAGCAGCCAACTGGACTTGCTGGACCCCAAGCTGGATGTCATCGGCCTGCGCCGGCGAGTTTCGATGGTGTTCGCCCGGCCGATTGTGCTACCGATGACGATCCGCGAGAATCTGACGTATGGGTTGACCTTAGCCGGGGAACGAAATCCGGGGCGCCTGGCCGATGCAGTCGAGCGCAGCCTGCAAAAATCAGCCCTGTGGGACGAAGTGAAAGACCGCCTGGACGAACCGGCCGTTTCGCTCTCCGGGGGTCAGCAGCAGCGCTTATGCCTGGCGCGCAGCCTGGCGCTCGACCCAGAAGTGATCATGCTGGACGAGCCCACCTCAGGGCTGGACCCGATATCCACCACCAAAGTGGAAGCCTCGCTGCAGGAACTTAAAGAGAATTACACGATCATCCTGGTACCGCATTCGATCCAACAGGCGGCACGCACGGCCGACCAGGCAGCATTCCTTCTTCAGGGACATTTGATCGAGTATACCGAGGGGAAAGAATTGTTCTTGAATCCGCATGATAAGCGCACTCAAGATTATGTGGAAGGCCGTTTTGGATAAACGAGAGGCAGGTAAAGATGACCCGAGCTAACCTTGACTACAGGCTGCAAAAATTGCTGGATGAAATCCTGGCGTTGAACAGCATGGTGGAAACGGCAACGCTGCAATCGATTGAAGCGCTAAAAAACCACGATCTTGAGCTGGCCAGGCAGATTTATTACGGCGATGCGCAGATCAACGCCCGGCGCTTTGAGCTGGAAAACGACTGCATGATCACCATTGCCACCCAGCAGCCAATTGTGGCGCATGATCTGCGCCTGGTGGCATCCATCCTGGAAGTTGTGGCTGAGCTCGAACGGATGGGGGACTATGCCAAGGGCATCGCCAAAATCTGCCTGCAGATTGGCAACACGCCGCATGTTAAGCCGCTGGTGGATATCCCGCGCATGGCAGAGATTGCTGTCAGCATGCTGCATCGCTCGGTCCTGGCTTTCGTACAGTCTGATGCAGAGACAGCCCGTGAAATCCCCAAAGAAGATGATGAGGTAGACTCTCTATACAAACAGGTTTATCGCGAGCTGGTATCGATCATGTTCAGCAACCCATCGACAATCGACCAGGCCAACTACCTGATGTGGGCGGCACACAACCTGGAGCGCATGGCAGACCGGGTGACGAACATCTGCGAACGAGCGGTTTATGTGGCGACCGGCCAGATGAAAGAAATCGACGTCTCAGATGACGAGGGGACTGTATAAAGATGCTTACAGGGATGATCGGCCTGGGCAATCTCGGTACGGCAGTCGGCAACCTTATTGCCAGCAATGGGCATGAGGTGATCGGCTGGGAATATAATGCGCAGGTGGTTGACGAGATCAACCAGGCTCACACCAACACCCGTTATCTGCCGGGGATCATCCTGGATCCCAAATTGAAAGCCACAAGCAATCTGCTTGAAGTGGTTGGCGAGCCTCCGGTGGTTTTTATTGCCCTGCCTTCGGTTTTCATCCAATCTACTCTGGGCAAGGTGCGGAAGCCGATGAGCGCCCGGGCGATCCTGGTGAATATGGCCAAAGGCATCGACCGGGAGAGCGGATTGACTTCCTTCGAAACACTGCGCTGCATGTTCCCCAGCAACCCGGCGATCATGCTGTCTGGCCCATCGATTGCCAACGAATTCGCCCTGGGGATGCCCACGGTGGTGGTGCTGGCCGGCCGCAACCGTAACGATTTGCTGACCGTCTCGCACCTGCTGGACAGCCCAACATTCCGGACGCGTTTTTCCGACGACGAGATAGGCGTCGAGCTGGGAGGCGTGCTGAAGAATATTTACGCCATCGGGTTGGGGATGTTCGACGGCCAGGGCATTCGCAGCGTGAATTTCAGGGCAGCATACCTGACGATTGCCTCGGAGGAAATGGCCCGCATCGGCGTCGGGCTGGGCGCAAGGATCGAGACCTTCCTGTATTTATCCGGGATGGGAGACCTGCTGGCGACCTCGATGAGCGAGCACAGCCACAACCGGCTGATGGGCGAGCTGCTGGCGCAAGGCCTGACCCTGGATGAAATCAAGCAAAAGATGGGAGTGGCCCCGGAAGGCTACAACACCTTGCGTTCGATGCTCTACCTGGCCGAAAAGCTGCACATCTCGATGCCGTTGGCCAAAGGGCTGTGGGACGTTGCCCATGGGCGGATCAGCCCGGCGAATTTTATCAATTCATTCATCCGGGATTTTGTGAATTAAAACCAGGCCGCTGACCCAGCCAGGGTGAGCAGCCGATACGCTGCTAACCCTGGAAACAGAATGGATTTATATCGAAGCCTGGCGGGCTTCTTCCATCAAGGCGAAAATTTCCAGCGGCTCGCCCTTCTCAAGGGCACGCTCCAGGCTGATAGCCCCCTGGCTGCATTGGGTGACACACACGCCGCAGCCCATGCAGCGTGCAAAATCGACCTGGCTCTGATAATCTACGATGGTCAACGCCTGGAACTGGCAGGTTTCCTCGCAATCACCACAGCCGATGCACAGGCTCTCATCCACCTGGGCGATATAACCGGACGAGGTGAGCATCGGCGTGCCGTTCCGCTGGGCTTGCATCGCCCCGCAGCAGCAGGCGCAGCAGTTGCAAATGGCATAGAAGCGCCCTAACATCACGTCTTTAAAGAACGCATGGTGCACATGGCCGCGGGCATGCTCGGCTTCCAGGATGGCGGTCGCTTCCTGCCGGCTGATCCAACGGGAACGCGTCGGGTGATGCTCGATGACGTAACCGGCAAACGGCTCGCCGATGACCAGGCAAACATCCAAGGGCAGGCAGGGGTCGGGGCGCGAAACCCGGCAGGGGCAGTCGAGGACAACGATATGGTCGGGGTTGGTCAGGATGATGTCACGCGCCCGCTGGTAGGGGATGATTTTTTCCAGATCCGGTAGGCGTACATCCTCATTGACCATCACGAGCTGGCGAGCACTTTCCAGAGGCACCACCTTGCCATGGTAGGTATCGGCAAAGGTCCGGCGTGGCTTTTGCGGCGGCAAGAAGTCCGCATCCGCTACACCGGTAGAAGCAGCCATTCTCCTGCCGTTGCGGCGGGCCAGCAGCCTGGACATCTGGGAGATGCTGGGCTTCAGGCGCTTTGCCAGAGGATGCTCCCCGATACCGATGCCGATGTACAGGTAAGTCCAGCGGGCATATACCAGCCCATGCAGCACATCAAACCAGGAAAAACCCGGAGTGCGGCGGGCTTCCCGGATAAACTGCAGGGTGGAGGTTTTTACCCAGGGGGCGAAGTAGTTTTTCATCCTGCCGGGAATTGTATTAACTTTATTCGCAGCCGGCAAGTGACAATCTATGGGTTTCTGCCGGTAGATTGTCACTTGCCTACATGCCGGGTTAATCCTGAGCCGGAGCCGGCGCACTTTCCGGCATCTGGGACGTATGCTGTTTCGTGGATTGCGGATTCGCACGGTACCAGGCTACGGTTTTTTTGACCGCAGTGCGCAGCGGTGTGGGCTGCATGCCAAACGCCCGCTCGAACTTGCTTGAGTCGACGATGAACGGCTTTTCAAACTCGTACATCATTTCAACCATCTCGCGCGCCCCGGGGACAAACAATCCGGCCAGGCGCATCATGTTCTTGCTGACGGTGCTGAGCTTCGGCGATTGGCCTATCTCTTCAAAAAACAGGCTCATGAGATGACGCTGGGTGATGGCGGGTTGATCATTGGGCACATGCCAGGCCTGACCTAGAGCCTGATCGCGTTCCCCCAGGATAACGAGCGCTTTGCCAAAGTCCTCAATGAAAGTATAGGTATGGGGAACATCCAATTTGCCGCCCAGCGAGGCGCTTTTGCCGGCCAGGGCAGGATAGATGGCACGGTCGCCAAGCGCCGAGTCCAATACATGTGGGCCAAAGAAATCCGAGGCGCGGCCTATCGCCACGCGCAGCTTGCCGCTGCGATGGGCAGCCAGAGCAGCCTGGGACATTGCCAGGCGTGTTTTACCCTTGCGGGTCTGGGCGGCATATGGCAGGTCTTCGGTCAGCGGCTTGCCGTTCGTATCGCCATACATGTACATATTTTCACCAATCACCAGCCTGGCGCCGGAAGAAGCCACACCCTCCAGGATAGCTGCCTGCAGGGGAGGGAACTTCTCGGGCCATTCATGGTACTCGGGCTGGGCGCATTGGTATGCCACCGCGGCGCCTTGCGTCAGCCGGCGGACAGTATCCACATCCAGACAGTTACCGGCAGCCAGCTCAACCCCCTGCGACGCAGATTGCATCTGCCCGCTGCGATTGACCACCCGCACCCGGTAGCCCTTCTCCAGGGCGGCCTGCATCACCGACCGGCCGAGCGGTCCGCTTCCGAAAATGACATGTAAATCAGACATGGCGTGTTCTCCAATTCCATTGATCTTGTTTTATCTGGCCGTATCCGGCCTATATTTATTTATGAATATACAATGTTTATTTATATCGTATATATACACCGTAGCTACTAGATTGTCAAGGGTTTTTAACCACTATTTCTGGTATGATTGCCCCACTCAACCAGATACCTTCAGAGGTGAATATTTGAACCGCGGTGTCCTGTACGCTATTGGAGCTTACTTGATTTGGGG
>Ga0105098_10000329_pt1 | contig 15843 bp, 17 predicted proteins | sample PPLLak21cMay2015_FD_79137 | JGI IMG/M metagenome (GOLD analysis project Ga0105098, IMG submission 79137) | Freshwater sediment microbial communities from Prairie Pothole Lake near Jamestown, North Dakota, USA - PPLs Lake P7 Core (1) Depth... | ecosystem: Environmental > Aquatic > Freshwater >... | reverse complement strand
TCGATCTATGCCCGCGGCGCAGACATGCCAAAATCAACATTGATATCCACGGGCATGCAAATGCTGGCAGGCTCCGTGGCGTTGTTTGTTGTCAGCGTGGTGACCGGCGAGTTGAACGGATTCAGCTTCGGGGAAGTCTCGATGCGCTCATGGTGGGGGCTGCTCTATCTCATCACGTTCGGGTCGCTCGTCGGGTTCGTATCCTATGGCTGGCTACTGCACAACGCGCCTGTATCGCTGACATCCACATATGCGTATGTGAACCCGGTTGTGGCAGTCATCCTGGGCTGGCTGCTTGCGGATGAAGCCCTGGACACACGGATCGCGATTGCCTCCGCCATCATTATCGGGTCAGTCATCCTGATCAATAGCGCGCGGCAAGTCAAGGTCAAGACGGCAGCGTTGCAGGCCGTCCCGGATGGCGACGACTAAACCTTCACAACTAGCTTTTAGTAATTAGCTTTTTAGTAAGGACCTCCGAGGAGTAAATCCCCGGAGGTCTTTGGCTTTATAATCAGTGTAGACAATAAATCTTGCCCCTCGAGGATAGATATGAAATTACCCCTCTGGCTCAACGTTCTATTCGTGATAATGCTGCTCTCAGCGGTCAGCGTTTCCTGTACGACTGCCTCGAGTGGACCCCTCGCGCTGGCTTCCTTCACGGAAAACTATGTTGGCGTATCCATCTATTTGGAACACGACTCTGCCGGCAATACTCTTTTGTCCGCGACATTCACGCCGCCGGACGGGCATCACGTGTACAGCAAGGATATTTCCGTCAATGGCGTGATGGGCCTGGGGCGGCCCACTCTGCTCGAGCTGACAGAAAACAGTCAGATCACTGCCCTGGGCAAATTGATCGAAAGCGCGCCGGCACAGGAGCCGGATTTCGAACCGAAGGAATTACTCGTCTATCCAGAGGGCCCGGTGACATTGAGCCTGCCGGTCGAACTTCCGCCCGGGAACGACTGGATTGATGATCAGCTCAAAATCACCTACATGGCATGCAGCGCCTATCAGTGTAAACCTCCGGTGGAGGGAAAGATCGTGCCGGTCCGCATTCCAGGCGCACAGGCATTTGATGGTCAGTAACCAATGAATAATACAGTGAATCAAAGGATCATGCTGGTTTTCGTAACAGGCTTCTTACTGGCGTGTAACTTCCTGTTCCCTCAAACGCCCCGGTCCGTTTCAGAACCCGTTGTCCCTCGTCCAACCAAAACCGGATCGCAGGCCAGTGATATTCCGGAGGCCGCACCAATTGGATTCTCGATCGTCCGCTTGCACCCTGAAGACGGTGACCTGCAAACGCTGCTGGCGGCGGAGGCCAAAAAAGCGGTCGAGCTCGATCGAATGCTCATCGTCGAGTTCGACGCCACCTGGTGTCCACCCTGCCGTGCCATTGACGAAGGACTCAAAACCGAAAATGAATTAATGCTCGCGGCCTACGACGGTACGTACATCGTCAAACTGGATGTGGATGAATGGGGGTGGAATGGTCGCAGCGTGCAGGACTTTCGATTTGATGGCATCCCGGTCTATTTCAAACTGGACGCGAAAGGTCAACAAACCGGTGAAGTCATCGACGGCGGCGCCTGGGGTGAGGATATCCCCGAAAATATTGCGCCGGTGATGGATGAGTTTTTTCATCGAAATTAGGTTGTTTAAAACCTGGCTGGTTTATGCCATATGTCGTTAAATCAGATCAAAAACGGGAACTCAACCAAAATACTTATAAGCTGGCTGGAACAATAATTATCTGTTCAGCGTATTAAAAAGATTGAGATGTAATTGCTCTAACAGACCTTTCGGAGAATAACAACAAGTTGCCCAAATAGTAGTAATATATTGTGCTGGAGCAAATAAACATAAGCATTCCAGGATGCTGATTAATAACCCCGATAGCCAAATGTTGAATAAGACTCTCAAATATTCTCGTGATAATTGTTTGAAACAGTTTTTAGGAGGTGCAGCGGTCTAAAATGCCATTCTATTTCTCTGCATTTGTTCGTGTGCTGGCAAAACATAATTCAAAACCCAAAACTGGACGGGAAAAATGTCAACTTATTTAAAAAAAGCAAATCTGCTTCTTGTACTGGTACTTGTTATCAGTCTATGTTTACCTGGCAATGCCAAGGCTGCCTCAAAAAATTCCGATCTGGATCGCGCTTCCTTCAGCAAGAGTTCGCCTGCCAAGAATGAAAGTCTTGATCCATCCGGTGTCACATTGAAATGGACTTCGACCAGCAATGTCTTTCAATATAGATACTGCTACTACTCATATGATGCCGGAGTAAATAACGTATGCAATATAAGCAGTAAAGATACATGGCTATCAAATGGCACTTCAACGAGTGTTCAGCTGCCAGCCTTGGTGCCAGGTAAGACTTATTACTGGCAAGTGGGTGCAAAACTGAACGATAGTAGTTTTATATATGCAGACGGCGCATTGTCATCAAAGTGGTCATTTACTGTAAAATCCGGCATCGCAGAGATAGGCGTCTACGATGATACCGACAGCAGGTGGATATATAGTGGAACCTGGACAGCCTCTACAGGTGCTTCAGTAGCATATAAGGGCACCATCCATACAACCAGCACAGTAGGCAATTATGCTGAAATAAAGTTCAATGGGGCAGCGTTCATCCTAACCCTCAGGACGAAGGCTGACCGGGGCTGGATTAATGTGATTGTGGACGGAAACAAAGTCGCTACCATCGATGCTTACTCTGCATCCCCCTTCTGGCAAGTCACCTGGAGGAGTCCCTTCTTTACATCAGGCACTCACACTGTCCACTTTAAACATGCGGGGGATGGCTCTTTTATTGACATCGATGCCATCCAGATCATTGGCCCCCCTGCCCAATCAGGCATCTATGACGACACTCACGGCAACTGGATATACCATGGAACCTGGAGTGCCTCTGTAAATGATTTAGCATATAACAAGACCATCCACACGACCAGCATAGTTGGTAACTCTGCCGAACTGATATTCAATGGTACAAAATTCATTCTGACTTACAGAAAAAAATCTGACCGAGGTTCGATCAATGTATACGTGGATGAAGAGTTCGTTGAAACGATCGTTGCCACGAGTTCCACGTCACCCTGGCAAGTTGCCTGGATGAGTCCTACCTATACAGCAGGTGTGCACACTGTCCGCTTTGAACATGCGGGAGAGGGCACATTCATTGACATCGATGCTATTCAGATCATCGGCACCCCTGTGAAATCAGGCATTTATGATGATACCGACAAACGTTGGTTTTACTCAGGAGCCTGGACTGCCTCTGCAAGTGATCCAGCGTATAACAAAACCATCCATACGACCAGAACAGTTGGTAACTCCGCTGAACTGGTATTCAATGGTACAAAATTCATTCTGACTTACAGGCAGAGATCTGACCGAGGTTCGATCAATGTGTACGTGGATGAAGAGTTCGTTGAAACGATCGTTGCCACGAGTACCACACCGGACTGGCAGGTCGCCTGGAGTAGTCCTACCTATACAGCAGGTAATCACACTGTGCGTTTTGAACATGCGGGAGAGGGCACATTCATTGACATCGATGCTATTCAGATCATCGGTACCCCTGTGCAGCCAGGCATTTATGATGATACCCACGGCCGTTGGTTTTACTCAGGAGCCTGGACTGCCTCTGCAAATGATTTAGCGTATAAGAAAACCATCCACACGACCAGCACAGTCGGTAACTCCGCTGAACTGTCATTCTACGGCATAAACTTCATTCTGACCTACAGGGGTAAATTTGACCGAGGTTCGATCAATGTGTACGTGGATGAAGAGTTCGTCGAAACGATCGTTGCCACGAGTACCACACCGGACTGGCAGGTCGCCTGGAGTAGTCCTACCTATACAGCAGGTAATCACACTGTGCGTTTTGAGCATGCGGGAGAAGGCACATTCATTGACATCGATGCCATCGAGATTGTTGGACCTTAAGCAAGTCATATAAAATGGTCTTTAATAATCTCAAATATGGCTGCTCAATGATCCGTCTCTTCCATTAACCTTTCCAAAAGGAATAACAAAAAGGCTTCTGAAGTTTTCAGAAGCCTTTGATTTTTAATGTCTCAACGTTCCCATTGCCAACTGCACGATCTCTTCCTTCGCCTCATAAGTCTGCACGAGTTTGCCATCCCGCATTTGAAGTACACGGTCCACGAACTGACACATGCGTAGGTCGTGCGTGACGATGATGCCGGCGCGGTTGTTCTCGTGGATGAGGTGCGCAAAGGTCTCGACGACCTGGAAGGCGCGTTCGGTGTCCAGTGAGGCGGTCGGTTCGTCTGCCAGCACCACGGAGGGATTGTGGATCAGGGCACGCGCAATGGCGACGCGCTGCTGCTGTCCGCCGGAGAGCTGCGCGGGCAGGCTGTGCAGCCGGTCGTTGAGTCCGAGGCGTGCGAGGATCTCTGCCGAACGGACGCGCCCGGCTTTATCCGCTTTACCGTTGAGGCGCAGCATGAACTCCACGTTTTCCTGAGCGGTCAGGAACGGGATGAGATTGTTCGACTGGAACGTAAAACCGATCTTCTCGCGCCGCAGTTTGACGCGGCGCTTGTCGTTCATCTCTGCCATATCCTGTCCGTCGATCAGCACCTGACCGTTGGTGGGGGAAAGCAAGGCTGCGAGAATGGACAACATCGTGGTCTTGCCCGATCCACTTGGACCGACCAGCGCGACAAATTCACCGGATTTCACCTGAAACGAGACGTGGTCCACAGCGTTGATAGTCGTACCGTCCAAAGCGAAAGTTTTGACGAGATCTTTGACTTCGAGAGCTATTGAATTCATTAATGTATTCTTTCCAATCGGTGGTTTCGAAAGGCTTCGTTTGTCCCGCAGTTCAACTGCGGGACAGCCAGCTACTCGACCACCGGATTTTCATCCTAACCTGAGCGCCTTGAGCGGCTCGATGCGGACTGCGTAAATAATGGACACCATCCCGCCGAGCGGGCCAATGGTCAAGAGCAAGGCGATCGCGATGACAGAACGGCTCCCATTGAAGACCAGCGGGATGGTGGGCGGGAATCCCAGCGAGAAGAGGTATGTCAGCCCGCCGCCGATCGCGACGCCCATGGCTGTCACCACGATGATCTGGATTACCGCAGCCCAGCCGACGACTCCGTTCGACGAGCCGATGGCTTTCAGGACCCCGATCTGCGGGACCTTCTGCAGGATCTGGATCTGGAAAAACCCGCCGATGACCAACACGCCGATCAGTAGCGTGAAAAAGCCCTGGGTCTGCACCGTACCTTGCTGGGCGGAGTAGCCAGGGATGTTGTTGATCGTGGTCGCGATGTCGGTCACTTCGATGTTCGGGACCGTCGCGAGCAAGCGGGCTTTGACAACGTCGGCTTGCGAAGGGTCGGTCACTTTGACCGCCAGGATGTTGGGATAGGCGGTGCTGCTGTTGAGGTCCGCTTCCGACTGCGGGCGGACCTTTTCCCAGGTTGCAGACGGCACGAAAATCGTCGGCTGGAAGAAATAGGATTGCCCAGCCACCATGCCGACCACTTTGAGCCGGAAGAATTCATCCTCCACTCCCTGCGTGGAACGGATCGTGATCTCGTCTCCAACTTTGAGCCCCGAGCGCAAAGCGACGTTGCGGTCGATCACAGTTTCGCGCGCCGTACTACTTCGGAAATAGTTGCCTTCGATAACTGCTGGCATCCCGGGGCGGCCGGCCTCAGCGGCCAGCATCGACACCTTGAGCGGCTCAGCGAGGGAAACGATCTCGGTGGAGGAAGTGTAGATCGGACCGGCATCCGCGACCCCGTCAACGCGGCGAACCGACCGGAGGGTGTTGGTCTCGAGGCGACTGGAGGAGATGATGTAGTCCGATTTTTCCAGAAAGACGATCAACTGCGCGTCGAGATTTGCAACGTATTGCCGGTTGCCATTTGCAAGTCCTTCCCCAAGAGCCGCGATGAACAACACAAGCAGCGTGATCAAAGCGATCACCAGACTCACGAGGAAAAAGCGCCCGCGGTTGCGGATCACTTCTTTGAGGGCAAGATAGAAAGCCAGGAAAATGTTTTTCATTTTGGTGCGACCGGTCCATCGAATGTTTGGTCCCATTCCATTCCCATGACGCCGTGCAGGAGCAGGTCAGCGGGAGGATGATCGGCGATGTCGTCGTAGTAATATGGGAGGCGAATGCGGCCATCCGGCGCGATCACAAACGTCCCGGCCATCTGCAGCGCGTCCTGTCCCTGGGGAGGCCATTCCGCGTTCCAACCGCGCTCACGTTTTAGGCGCCGGTTCGAGCGCCAGACGTTACGCGACAGAAATATCTGCCAGATGGAGGCATGCTCGAGACCATACGCCGCGTACACTTTGCGTTCAGGGTCTGCAAGACATAGCACTCCCGGAGCGCGCTGTTCACAAAAAGCTTTAGCTTGCTCCGGGGTTCCCTGGGTGACGATCGCCAGCGCAAGATTTTTGGCTTTAAGGGCGGGCAAGGCGGCGACAAGTTGATCCACCATTTCCTTGCACTGCGGACAGCCGAAGTGACGAGTGAACGCGAGGAGAAGGACCTGCTTCTTCCATAGCGAGGCAAGCTGCACAGGCATGCCGTTGACATCCTGTAACTCCAGGTCCGGTGCGGGGTCATTGAATTTGAGATGTGTGATATTTTGCATATGCGAAGTCTAATACCCTGATGGTTTATATTGAATAACTACAGCTGGATTTTGCCAGAGAAAACCTCTCAAAAACTATCCAAATGCACAGGTTTTGCACAGGTTTTTCCGGAATTGATGAGAGGATTGAGGTGATTGCCATGACAGTCTCAAGGTCCGGGTGGCGTTTCTTTTTGCCGCGAATTCATAAAAACAATTCGCGACGCAGTACCCTATCTCGGCAGTTAGTGTAAACATCCGCCCCGGATACAGCGCCGGGGATTGCGACTCACTTTCGAGGTGGGCAGACGCTAAGGGCTCTGCTTGCAAATAGTAGTTTTAGCCTTCAATAATTGCAAAGGCAATATCCAAGGATATCTCCTACCGCCGCGCAACTAGAAACGGCGCGATCATCGTACTGCTCATCATCGCGTCTGTGATCGGTATTCTTTCAAGCGTCCCGAGACTATAACGACTTACGCAGAATCCTGTCAACATGTTTTCGCAATCCTGTTGGATGAATTGAATTTGTTTTGACTTTCGTCGCATCCACCAACTTCGCAAACCGCCTCAATCCGCTGGCCAGGGCATCCGCAAACCCCACATCCTTTACCGGCGCGTCGTCTTCGTGCCAGAAACCTTTGATCTCGAGTGTCATCGTTGTGCGGTCGAGCTTCGGGTCGAGACGCGCCACCAGGTCATCGCCGTACAGGATCGGCAGCGTGTAATATCCCCAGCGGCGCAGGTGCAGGGGCTTATAGACTTCCCAGAGATACTCAAAGTCGAATACCTGTTTCGCCCGTCCGCGCGCGCTGACGATATCCAGCGGCGCGAGAAACGTGACCTCCTCCAGCGTGCTCGTTTCTTTGGGATTCCAGCCCCTGGGAACCTTCCCTTTTTCAAGCGAATCCAACGCCGGCAGGTCCTCCGCTAAAGCGAGATAGGTTTCGCGTCCCCCCTCGACCTGGACCTGCTGCAACACCCCAGACTCGATCCACCCTCCCAGCAGTTGCACCACCTGCTCGCGCGTGTGCTTGCGGCGCATATCGTAATCCAGGCCGGGCCTCAACATAGCCTCGCGCAGCAGCCCGTGGAAAGCGACAGCTTTGCGCGCAAAGAATTCCTCGGCCTCTTTTTCGGCGGCGATGTAATCGAATTCCTTTGGCGCAATGTTCTCCCGAAAATCATAGACCCGTTCGAACCCTTCACGATGGTGGATCATCAACTCGCCCGAAAGCCACATATCGAACATCGCCACCGATGTTTCCTTGCGTCCACGATAGCTCTGCAGCTCCAGACGCTTGCCGTCGAAATTCCTGTTTCCCAATGGGCCGCGCGTCCGCAATTCCACGCGCACGTACTCCAATATCGCCTGATGTTCCGGGACAAAACGTTTCACATATGCATCGCGTAAACGCCTATCCATGTGCAAACGGAAATACGGCAGATTGGTCATGGGGTACATCGCCAGCCAGCTGCCATAATCGAAGAACTCCCGATCCTTGTAGGCAACCTGGTGCAAATGATCAGGCTGGTAATCGAGCACACGGCTATGCAGGACAATATCCTGGCTGCGCGCGACCACATTCAATGGATCAAGCTGCACTGCTTCGCAGGTGCGGATGGCCTGGGCAGTCCCTTTTTGGCCTTTCCAGCGGCGGCCGGGCCAGAGTCCCTGTTTACCGAGAATGAAGCGTCTGGCTGTCTGCCGGGAGATCGTGATCGGCGTCATAGATTCACCCGGTCTCCGCGCGTGGATGGGACTGATATGACTAGAAAGTGAACGTCAGCCTGCGAGTTATTTGTAAATTGATGTTTAACCATTGGCTCTATTTCGATACCTTTCCCATTTTCCAAAGTAATTTCACGATCTTCAAGTACCATCGTTCCCCTGCCTTCAAGAATATAAAAGAACTGCCGCGCCGTCTCGTGATAGTGCATCATTTCCGCACCCCCGGCCGGGACACGTTCCTGGATCACACTCATGTCGTCGCGCTTCAGCAGGTGCCAGCCATCGCAATTCCCGCCCCAGATGTAATGTTCTGCAGTTTCGGTGGAGATCATCAAAAAGCTTTCAGTCCCCCCGGGCTTCTGCCATGGGGAGGAGACTGAACCTCCTTCCTCTGTGAATTGACAAGACCAGGTAATTATAGTACGGATGTTCTAAATTGCAATACGGTGTACTACCCGCTCAAGCTGCAAATGGATTAAAGTCTGTCCCACGATCATAATAATCTTCGTTTTCCACGCGCTTGAGGGCGCCGACAGCGGCATACGTAACCGGCGTCATTAAGGCTTCCACACCACATTTGAACAAATAGTTTGTCAACGTCAGCGAGAGAAACGAATCCCATGGAAAAACACCCAATGCAGAGGCCACGGTGAAAAACACAACCGTATCGACAAGTTCCCCGACCAGTGTGCTGCCAATCGTGCGCGCCCACAGCCTGCGGCCGTTCGTCAGGATTTTCATTTTTGCCAGAGTGAACGAGTTGGTGAACTCCCCGGTCCAGTAACCGGCCAGGCTTGCCAGCACAATCCCGCCCGTGCTCATCCCGCCCAGGATGGCGTTATATGCGGCATCACCTGCGTAGCCTTGCCAGCCTGCCTCGCCTGGCAGGAGGCCAACGATCCAAAAGATGAATGCACTCAAGGCCAGGCAGGCAAAGCCGGCCCAGATCACGCGCCGCGAACGTTTGTACCCATAAACTTCCGTGAGGATATCACCAAAGATATAACTGATCGGGAAGAGGATCGTCCCCGCGTCAAAAAACATTGGCACACCGAACAGGCTGAATCCCCAGTCCACGATCTTGGCCGAGGAAGCGATATTGCTCACGACAAGCACCGTCACAAAGACAGCCATGATCAGGTCAAAGAAGCGATATTGTTTCATGAAATCCCCGGCACTAGGCAGCCGCTTGCGTAGAATTGGCTTTTTCGATCATCCTGCAAAAGGAACACAGATCTTCTGTGGAAGTAGGCTGGCCGCATTTCGGGCAGGCATGCAGGTGCGCGCGTGCCACATTGTTCTCGATAAACAGGTCTCCGCGTTTTCTGGCTTCCAGAAATCTCAGGTAGAAAGTGAGCTTTGCGCCCGGGCGTTTCGTTTCGAGCTGGTTGAGCAGCTCCTTGTAGTAAATGGACTGCGATCCCTCCGCAAACGGGCATTCTTCATAAATATACTCGATCCCGCGTGCCAGCGAATAAGCCGTCATCTCGCGCTCGTAGAAGCGGCACAAAGGCTTGACCTTGCGCGCCAGCCCATCCGAGGCGGGCAGGACCGGTCCCTGGCGCAGGAGATATTCACTCGACCAGGATAACGTGTTTCCGAATAGTACGGCAGCCTCGTCGTCGAGGTTGTGGCCCGTCGCAAGCACATCATACCCAAGGTCGCGTGCGATGCGGTTCATCTCGTGACGTTTCGCCAATCCGCACACCGCGCACGGCTTGCCGTATCCACGATGGGAAATTTCCGCAAGCCCAGGGATGGGCTGCCCGTATTCTTTTTCGATATCCACAATGTGAAGCTTCAGGTTATGTTCGTTTGCAAATTTTTCGGTCAGCCGCTGTGACTCGTGCGAATAATTGATACCCCCATCGATTCCCAGGCCGAGATAAAGCCCGTCCGCCTGATAACCCAGACGGTTGAGAATATCCCACAGCGCAAGCGAATCCTTGCCGCCCGACACCGCCACAAGGATCTTTTCGTCATGAGTGAACATCTCATATTTTTTGATGAAGCGCGCCGTCTGCTCGGGGACCCACTCCAGATAGTGTTCCTTGCACAGAGCCAACTTGTGCTGGCGCATGTTGACGGAGGCTTTCTCACCACATTTCCTGCATTTCATAGGCAACGTCCTCGAGAATCGCAATTCGTTATTCGAGATTCGTACCCGATTCCCAATCCCCGATTACCAATTCCCGCTCCTCCCGAAATTACTGCGATCAGCTTGACTACGTCGCCATCCTTCAGAATCTCGTCGTCCAGGATCATCTCTCCCTCACGCGTCGCGATGACCGACTCGGGCACCACATTGATCTTCTGCAAGGCGGAGAGCAACGTCATTCCAGGCTTTACTTCATATTCCTTTTCGCGCAGGATTAATTTAACCAAAACTACTCCTTATTCGAAGCATTCTACCACTCGTCCTAGCTTCGGGCAAAAGTGCCGAGGCTGTCTTTTTGCCACGGATTTACACCGATTTGCACTGATTTATTAATATGCTTCTCCCTGACACCGTGCCATGCCGGCAATGCCGGCAGTGCGGCAGTCCGTGAAATCCGCGGCTCAGAACGATGCACAGTTGAGTCGCGTGGCTTGACAGCAAACTCCAGCACCTGTACGATTGAATCATGCGTATCGGAATGATGGTGGATACTTACAAACCTTATGTGAGCGGCATTACAAATTATGTCGCCCTGAACAAACGTGCTCTCGAAAATGCCGGGCATGAAGTTTATGTATTCACCTTTGGCGACCTTGAGTATAAAGATGATGAACCGCGCGTCATCCGGAGCCCAGGCGTGGCTCTCGCAGACACAGGCTATTACCTATCCCTGCGCTACAAGACCAGGAATAAACGACTACTCCAAACGATGGACGTAGTTCACGTGCATCACCCCTTTCTAAGCGGGCGCCTGGCATTGAATTATTGCCGGTCCGCGAAGATCCCCATTGTCTTCACCAACCATTCCCGCTACGACCTGCTGGCGCAAGCTTACCTGACCATCATGCCAGATGAGATGAGTCACGGCCTTCTGCAAGCATATTTGCCCGACTTTTGCGAAGCGGTAGACCTGGTTATTTCACCCTCGGCAGGCATGGTAAAGATCCTGCGTGAATTTGGCGTAAAGAACCACATCGAGGTCATCCCAAACGGTGTCGATTTGCGCCAGTTCCATCAAGCAAGACCATTCCCGCGTTCCCAATTAGGCTTCACAGAACAGGATGTCCTGCTGGTTTATGCAGGCCGGGTCGCCCCTGAAAAAAACATTAGTTTCCTGTTACATTCGTTTGCAGGGATTGCTCAACTCATTCCAAATATTTATCTGCTGATCGTAGGCGGTGGGCAGAAACAGTTTGAAGAGGAACTCCAAAACCTGATTGCCCAACTGGGAATCGCAAGCCGGGTGCACAGCACCGGTATGATCGCCTACGAGGCTATTCCTTCCTACCTGGCAATGTGCGATATCTTTGTCACCACCTCTGTCGCTGAGACGTTTGGCATGACCACTGTGGAAGCCATGAGTGCAGGTCTGCCGATCATGGGGATTCACTCTGCAGGTACCAGCGATATCGTTGAAGACGGAAAAACAGGATTCCTCTCCACAGAGGACTTGGCTGCTTTTACCGCCAAATTGACCTATCTCTGCCTCTATCCCAGCCTGAGAAAGTCAATGGGAGTCGCAGCGGGCGAAGCTTCAAAACAATACGATATTGAGCGCACAATACAGATTTTGCTGGGACACTACACCCGTCTAATGCAAAGTACAAAGCCCCTGAAGAAAAGCCTGGACGAGCGTCTGATGCACGTTCTTGAAGAGTTCATGAAGTAGAGCGCAGTGAGCATCCTGATAAATGGGACGACAGCCGATTACCGGATATCCTCGTACGTTTGTGACTGGAGCGGGCGTTTGAGAAGAATGTTTCGAATAAAACTTGGGATAAATTCGAGAAGAAATCGCAGAATCCTGCCGCGAAATCTCCGGTCGGAAGTTTGTATCTCCATGCCGGGTACGTGATGTATTAAGCCAAACTGCCCCACTCTCCGCCCAAGCTCCACGTCATAGAGTTCAAAATAGTTAGCCGGGAAACCTCCGACGGCCCAGTACGTGTCTCTGCGTATGGCAGAATTGCTGCACCGCAGGGAGACCGAGCCAAAAAGCAGGTAGTACATCCCTTGAGCCAGACGGTGAACAACCGGTGCAAGCAGGTTATAAAATGGGGTTGATGAGTGGAAAGTATACGTTCCGGAAACAGCAACGACAGTAGAGTGCTGTCCAAAGTAATCAGTAACGGTTTGGATCCAGTTGTCAGGCAGGATGCAATCCGCCTCGACAAAACCAAGGATCGTTCCTCTGGCGGCATTCACACCCGTGCGGAACGCATAAATTTTCCCTGTGCGCGGCTCATTCACGACCCGGGCGCCATAGGACTCGGCGATTTTCACAGTGCCGTCCTCTGAATTGGTATCGACGACAATGACCTCGTAGCTAACCTCCGTCCGCTGACGGGACAGGGAAGACAGGCACTCTGGAAGCAGCTTGGCTTCGTTTTTGGCGGGGATAATGACGGAGATCTGTGGATGTTCGGTATATTTCATAATGGAACCCTCAATAATGAAGAATATCGGTGGAGAGAAGTAGAGTGGTTAAACTCGTACATCACATACAACACCAACGAACTAAAATCGCGTTGATAGTCTGGAGTTGATCTATAGTTCAAACATAGACTTTATCGGTATTATTTTATAGTTGGAGCAGTTTCGATCAGTTTTGATTCGGGGACTGAGTTGGTTAATTCGCCTGCCAGATTTCTTCGTTCAATTCTAACATGGGCACAGTTATAATATCATGACTTCCATGAAAAGCTTGCGGATCATATTGGCATGACCAAACATAACCAACGCATCGGTAAATGGGGTGAAGACGCCGTCGCCCTGTATCTTGGAGAGCGCGGTTATGAAATCATTACCCGCAATGCACGGACTCCGTACGGAGAAATCGATATTGTCGCAAGACAGGCAGACATTACGATCTTTGTCGAAGTGAAAACTCGTACATCGAACAAGATGGGCTTGCCCGAAGATTCGGTCAATTTGAGGAAGCAGATGCACATGATCGCCTGCGCCGAACATTACGCGGCGGAGAATGCCATCGATCACTGGCAGGTCGATGTGGTGGCGGTGGAGGGAAAAATAGGATTGGAACCGAAGATCACCCATTTTGAGAATGCAATTTAGCCCCAACATCAAGATTTACATCCATGCACGAGTTATAATTAAATTATGGCTTCACTCGAATCATTGCCTAAAAGCCTGAAACCCTACTTCTGGGATTATCCATTTTCGAAGTTATCCCTCGGCACAGACCGTGACCTGATCATCCGCCGCGTTCTATCCTTCGGATCGTGGGAAGCCATACTCTGGATAAGGAAAAGAATCGGGGATGAAAGCCTGAAAAAATGGTTGATCGCTCATCAGGGGCACGGGCTAAGCCCGCGCCAATTGCGCTTTTGGGAACTCATTTTGGATCTACCAAAGCGCCAGGTGAATGCCTGGGTGCGAGTGGCAAGAGAATCCGAGTGGAATAAAAGGTGAAAAGACTTCAATTGAGGTGGGCAAAAGCATGAACATTAGAAGGAAAGCGCTAGCCATACTAGCGGTTTTATTCTTTATTGCAATCGCGACCCTTTTTATTTCGCGCACAATGACGGAGGAAAACGAACAACATCTCTTCGAATGCACAGCTCGAGCAGATGATACGTGCGGGAAAATTGTAGTAGGTTTCAGCGTCTCGGTAATAAGTATTGTTGAAGCCAATAATCTGAAAAGAGATTGCAGCAATATTTATGTGGGACAGGTTTTATTAATTCCATATCCAACACCAACATCTTTTGGTTCACCAGTTGCGACCTCGCGAGATGCAGTTATAGACTGTTTTGAACGTGAGGAATATACAGCAAAAGATGGTGGCACTCTCGAAACTATTTCGAATAAATATAAAGTCTCAAAAGAAGCAATTGCTTTTTTAAATGGGTTGCTAGAAAACAAAGTTGAAGCAGGTATGCAATTGGTTATTCCATTGTGTTACAAAACGCCTTCTCCATGAAGACTTCAGAAAATAAACTTCCTCTCATCCTCATTGTCGGACCGACCGCCGTCGGCAAGACGGAACTTGCCATTCAGCTTGCAGAACGATTAAACGGCGAGATCGTCTCCGCGGACTCGCGTCTCTTCTACCGCGGCATGGACATTGGAACCGCCAAGCCCACGCGGGCAGAGCAGGCGCGTGTACCACATCATCTCATTGACATTGCGGATCCTGATGAAATTCTGAGTCTGGCTGTCTTTCAACAGAAAGCACGCGAGGCGATCGAAGCTATCCATACACGCAATAAAATTCCGCTTTTGGTTGGAGGCACGGGTCAATATGTTCGTGCGGTCACGGAAGGATGGAGTCCGCCGGAGGTCAAGCCAGATGAAAGGTTGAGGGATGAATTAGGAAGGAGGAAAGAGGAAAGAGGTATTTATTGGCTACACGCAAAGCTTGAAGCGCTCGACCCGGCCGCCGCCCACAAGATCGATGCCCGCAATTTCAGGCGGACGATCCGCGCCCTGGAAGTCATTCTGACCACCGGCAGGAAATTCTCCGAGCAGCGCGGTCAAAGCGAGTCGCCCTATCACCTCATTACCATCGGGTTGACGCGTCCCCGGGCGGAGCTTTATGAGCGCGTCGATCAGCGCATCGAAGCCATGTTTGCAAATGGATTTTTGGATGAGGTGCAGGGTCTTTTGGCGAGAGGTTACTCCCCCTCCCTGCCGACGATGTCCGCGATCGGTTACCGGGAATGCATCCGGGTAGTCAACGGCGAATTAAACGAGGAACAGGCCAAGGCGGAGATCCGGCGCGCCACTCGCATTTTTGTCCGCAGACAGGCGAATTGGTTCAAGGAGTCCGATCCCAATATCAAATGGTTCAACGTCGAGGAGGGAATCGTTAGAGAGATCGAAGCTTATATCCGCAAATCACTTCGAGTTAAAAACCATCCATCGGTCGGTTGACTTTTGATTCCTCCTTGTATATACTGAGAACAATCAGAGAAGGAGGAGCTACCATGAACAACCATCCATGGATTGTTCACTATGACAAGGGGGTCCCACAGACAATTGAATATCCGGAGGCGCCGCTATTTTATTTTTTGGAGGAGGCGGCGCGCAAATATCCTGTCCGCGCCTGTACAATTTTCAAGGGTGCGGTCATTTCATACAAAGAGATGAACGCCCTGACCGATCACATGGCGGCCGCGCTGGTGGAAATGGGCGTGAAGAAAGGTGACCGGGTGGGCATCTTCATGCCGAACACACCGCAGTTCGTCATCGCCTATTTTGGCATCCTCAAAGCTGGCGGCGTGGTGGTGGCTGTCAACCCAACATTTCCACCTGACGAGGTCATTACACCCGTAAATGA
>Ga0105098_10000328_pt1 | contig 15888 bp, 14 predicted proteins | sample PPLLak21cMay2015_FD_79137 | JGI IMG/M metagenome (GOLD analysis project Ga0105098, IMG submission 79137) | Freshwater sediment microbial communities from Prairie Pothole Lake near Jamestown, North Dakota, USA - PPLs Lake P7 Core (1) Depth... | ecosystem: Environmental > Aquatic > Freshwater >... | reverse complement strand
ATGTCAATTTGACCCCTCATCTGGCATAACCCTTGGTAATCCTAACCAAACCCGCCATGGCCATTGTCCTTTGATTATTATCAACGCCACGGGCCATTTTGCCCTTGCCGCCACCCCCAATCCCCGCTAGTATCGCCCCCATTATGGGAGGGTTGTGGATCCCCTGCCCCAGTGCGTCATACAAGAGGGCCCGAGCCCCGAGAATCCAACCTCCCCCCGGGCCTGGCTGGCCGACAAGGTCGCCGCCGGGCCGGGGGATTAGAAGGCTCATCAGAACAACTGAAATAACAAGAGCCTCGCGCCCATTTTCTCTCACGCCCTGCTTGTGCGCCTGGCGCTAGGGGGGGACTGGTTGCTTTGACCATGCCAATTCGACACTGGTACTTGCTTGGCGCATGCCGACGGCTGGGCCCTGAACCAAGCCCCCCGGGCTCGTACGCGGGCCCCTGACCGTATCTGCCATGGCCGTGACGGGGAAAGATCAGTTTCGCTTGGTCAAATCAGTTGGTTAGGCACTTTTCACCCATCATCATCCCGGAGGATGAAGTACCATGCCCAAGCTCGCCACCAAGGCGCTCGCCTTTGCCGGCGCCCTGACCCTTGCCCCCACTCTTGCCCTTGCCGGCGTCCCCCGGGACCTGCCCTATCCTGCGGGTACCCCGACGGCGGACCAGATCATGGATCAGGTCTATTTCGTCAATCACTTCTATTCCATGGATAACTTCTCCATCGAGACCAGCGGCAAGGACATCACGGCCCTGATCAACCGCTCCCAAGGTGACAAGCCCAATGTCATAACCCTGGAACGATTCCTGAACAACAACTATACCGACGGCATCACCAAGGCCATGGACTTGGCCATCTTCCGCTCTGGCAAGCTGCGTGGCACCGGCATGTTGATCACGGACTACGTCGATGACAACAAGAGCCAGTCCTACATGATCTGGCTGCCGGCCCTGCGCAAGATCCGTCGTTTCGCCCAGCCAGCCCTCGACGACGCTTGGGGCGGCAGCGTCTTCACCTTCGAGGACGTCACCTTGCGCAAACCCAATATGGAGACCCACCAACTTTTGGGCAAGGAAAAATTCGACGCCTGCCTCGGCTCCCTCGACCTGCCCGCCAGCCAGCGCACCAAGGAGACCCAGAACCTGCCGGGGCCTGCCTGCGACCACAAGGGCAAGGAGGTTTATAAGGTCAAGAGTTGCACCAAGAAGCAAAACTGGTATTACGATTGCCGCGTCAGCTACATCGATACCACCACCTTCGCGGACTACCGTACCGAATACTTCAACAAGGCCAACGAGATGACCAAGGTCATCGACCGTGACTGGGGCAGCCTGGGCATGGGCGACAAGCGCGGCCTCTACTGGAAATCCTGGTACGGCAAGGACATCAAGACTGGCTTTGAGACTTGGGCCGTCATCCCCAAGAGCGTGGTGCGCAAGAATTCCGACCATCCCGCCACCCTTTGGTCCGAGGAAACCCTGACCAAGATCAAACAGTAAGATCCACCGGGCGCCGGCTTCCTTGGCCGGCGCCGCCGCGTCGGGACCGTCACGGCGCGCCCAGGCCCACTGACATCGGCATAACGATCAGAACACCACCGGGGGAGATAACCACAGATGTTCAAACGCTCCATCCTGAGCCAGGCCATCCTGGCCGCCTTCATCCTGCCCGCGACCGCCCAGGCCGAGATCTCCGTCAAGGGTACCGTCGCCAACCGCACCTCGGTCTTCGTCCAGTCCGGACAGACCATCGGCAAGGCCAAAACCATGCTCGACAAATCCGGCCATGACGCCGGCGACCTCGCCATGTTCGAGAACGGCTTGAGGCTCTTTATCGACGGCGACATCATCGACGACCTAAGCTGGCACATTGAACTTCAAGGCATCTACGACTCCGAGGGTGTCAGCGATGACTGGCGGGGTCCCGAGCCCTATACCCAGTACGAAATCCTGCGCGAGGCCTACATCGACTCCAGCCTGGGCGGCTGGGGCCTGCGTCTCGGCAAGCAACAGGTGGTCTGGGGCACGGCGGACGGCATCAAGCTCCTCGATGTCATCAACCCCACGGACTACCGCCACTTCGTCCAGGACAGCATGGAGGATTCGCGCATCCCGGTCTGGATGGCCAACATCGAGCGCAACCTGGGTGACGCCGGTAGTGTCCAGTTCATCGCCTCCCAGGCCGAGCCCAATATCATTCCCGGCCTGGACGAGGATGGCGATTCCGGACAACCCTTCTTGATGCAGGGCGTTGACGCCATCACAGGGCGGGTCAATGGCTTCCTGAACATAGTCCCGGCCCTGGGCGCCACCTCCCAGAGCTTCACCAACGCCGCCATTGGCGGGGCCTTCACGGGGGGCATGATGAATCCCGCCGGTCTGCTGCCCTTCGCGGGCCTGACCGTGGATGGCTTCGCCAGTGGATATTGGGATACTTCGACCCCTGGCCTGATTAACCCCGGCACTCCGGGCAATGGCACGCCTGGCTACATTCTGCTTAATAGTATCGCCCAAAATGGCCTCCAGCCCGGCGACCCCAATGGCAATGACAACGTTACCCGACTCCTCGACATCTACGGCACCGCGCCAACCGACGTGAACTGGAACGTCAGCAAGCCGACGGCGACCTTTGACCACATGCCGAACGCCACCTTCGCCACCTTCAACACCTTCTCCTCGGCCCAGATGACCGGCGCCAGCGCCGCCGCCCGCTACAAGGAGGATCACCCGGACTGGGAGGATTTGAACTATGGCTTCCGTTACAAGAACAATACGGCCGGCGGCTTCAACTACTCCCTGAACTACCTCTACCAATTCGACCCCAACCCCTACATCGACCTGAGCTGGCATGACGCCAAGACTGGCGAAAAGCTCCAGGTTCAGCGGGCCACGGGCATGGCCATGGCCTTCGGCGGTCAGACGGTCATCCTCCCCAACCTCCAGACCAACCTCTCCGCCGATCAGGTGCCCAACAGCGCCGCCAATCCCCTGGCCAACCCCACCGTCCTGCTACGCAACGACCAAGGCCAATACTACGGGGCCGTGGACCCCACCTTCGGCATGATGCCCGGCGCCCACAACAACAATCCAGTGGAGTTGCGCTTTACGGAAAAGCTCCAGCGCATCCATAACATCGGCGCCTCCTTCGACTACGCCCTGGACACCCAGGCCCTAGGGCCCATCGTCCTGCGCGGCGAGTTCCTCTATCAAAAAGACGTTATGCAGCCCATCATCGACAAGCGCCTCCTGGGCATCGGCGACCTGGCCAATGGCCTGGTCATGGAACCAGGGGATATGTTCAAGTACGTCCTCGGCGCCGACATCACCCTCTTCACCAACCTGATGGCCAGCCTCCAGTTCATTCAGTTCATCAACCTGGACTATGTGGACCAGGGTCGCGCCTGTACCACCCAGAGCGGCATCCAGTTCGACTGCTCCCGCTACACCGGCGATGCCGCCACCCTCAACGTCACCAACTCCCTCCAGGCAGGGCAGGAATTTAAGGAGTTCGTCTCCCTCTTCTTCTCCAAGCCCTTTGGTCCGGCCCAGCAGCACCGCTGGAACAACATTACCATGTACGAGGAAGACGGTGGCTGGTGGAACCGCTTTGACGTGGAGTATTCCATCAACGACAACCTCATCCTGTCCGGCGCCTGGAACCAATACTGGGGCGAATTCAATACCCAGTTTGGCCAGATGAAGGAATCCTCCAACCTGGGTGTCGGGCTCAAGTACATCTTCTGAGCCTACCCCCGGCCGCAGCAAGGACGCATCGGGGGCCCCGCGTCATCCACCCGGCAACCCCCTAGCCGGATCGCATCGCCAAACCCGGTGGGGCCAGGATAGCCCCTCCGCCCCCTAACACCGACACGAAGCCGCCACCATGACCATCACCGAGGATAAGTTCACCCTAAAATACGCGCGGTTCGTGATCCGCTGGCGGGTCCCGATCCTGGTCCTGCTGCTGATCGCCACCGCACTTCTGGCCACCCAGGTCCCCAAGCTCGACGTCCGCAACGACCCCGACACCCTGCTGCCCGGCGTCAACCGCTATGTCGCCACCAACCTTTATGCCGAGGAAAAGTTCGGCATGGGCAACCTCATGGTGTTCGCCGTCAAGATCAAGGAAGGCGACATTTTCCAGCCCTGGTTCATCAACACAATTCAGGCTATCCACAACCGACTGGTGGCTCTGCCCCACTCCCGCTCACCCAATTTCATCGACATCGCCTCCCAGAAGATCAAGTACATGAACGCCGACGAGAACGGTCTGGTGTTTAAGCGTCTGATCCCCACCGAAGGCATCAGCGAAACTGACCCGGATCTGGCGGCAGAACAACTCGCCTTCTTGGAGGAAGGCATCCGTACCAATCCCGTCATGGCCCCCATGCTTGTGTCCATGTTCAAGGCCGATGGCAGCCGCTGCGCCTTCGAGGAATACGCCAGCAAGGACTGCATCGCCAAGGCCGCTTATGTCATCGCCGACTACACGGACGAGGTCAAGGAAATTTACCTGCCCTGGGTGCGGGAAGTCCGGGCCATCATGGAGGAGTATCAGCAGGACCCACGCATCGAGGTCCTGGTAGCCGGCGAACCCTACTTCCTAGCCTGGATGCTCCAGGACCTTGTCAACCACTGGTGGCTCTTCGCCATCTCACTGGCCATCGTAGTGCTGGTGCTGTGGCTCGAATTTCGCGACTGGCGCGGCGCCTTCTTTCCCCTCCTCGGCGTCGGCGCCACCATTCTCATGACCATCGGCCTCATGGGCTTCACCCAGTACAAGCTCACTACCATGATGGTACTCACGCCCATGCTGCTCCTCGCCATCGGCATCGGCCACTCGGTCCAGATCACCCGCCGCTTCCTCAACGAATACGCCCGGCTCGGCGACGCCAAGGCGGCTGGCGAGATCAGCATCGCCCACATGATCGTGCCCGCCACGCTGGCCATCGTCACCGATATGGTTGGCTTTGCCACCCTGGCCACGGTGGATGTCTCCTTTTACAAGGATTACGCCTACTTCGGCATGTTCGGCATGATCACCCTGCTACTCACCACCACGACCATGATTCCCCTGCTGCTGATGAATCTGCCCCCCAGCCTGGCAGAGGTCAAGACCCATGAGGGTCATTCCTGGGAGAGCACCGTCGGTGGTTGGCTTACCAAGCTGGTGGCGGGACCGGGCAAGTGGATCCCCATCGGCGTGGTCGCCGTCATCACCCTGGTCTCCGTCCACTACACCCGCATCTTGGATGGCACCCCCGAAGACCCCATGCCCGGCGTCGAGCGCGGTATCAACTATGCTCGCGCCGCCTTCAAGGGCAGCTCCCAGACCTGGACCGATCTGGTGGAACTCAACCGGGTCATGCCTGGTGTCATCTCCGTCAGCATCCCCATCCGCGGTAAGGAGCCCCTCAAGGAGCCCTGCCAGGACCGCGATGATGACGGCAACCTGATCCCCCCCGGCTGTCACGACCCCGACACCATGGGCGCCCCGGGCATCTTCAACGACGCCGAGGTCCTGGCGGACATTGAGGCCATGGAGAACTGGATGCGAGCCCATCCCTTCGTCGGCTACACGGGCTCCTATGCCCAATACATCCGGCTCGTCAACATGCTCCTCGCCACCGAGGTGGGGGAGGCAACCAACCTCGCGGACCTGCGCGTCCCCAGCCGCGACTACCTCACCGCCATCGACCCAGACGACGACCGTGACCCCAACGAGATCGTGCAACTCTACAACGGCCTGCTGGAGATGATGACCTCCGAAGGCGACATGGACTCCTTCGTCGCCAAGGACTGGAACGAGGGCGTCATCCTCGGCTTCATCAACACCATGGATCCCCGCGAGACCCATCAGGTCACCATGGACATCCAGCAATACATTGAGGAACATAAGAACGACCCCGGTTTCCGTAAGGTCAACTTCGGCCTGCGTTGCGGCGACACCCGATGCGACCAGGGACCAACCGCCACGGAAGGTCCTGACTACATCCGCCCCGCCGTCGGCGGCTTCCTTGGTGCCACGGAGGCCACCCGCGAGGTGGCCATGGAAAACTGGCTCAAAGGCCCCTTGCAGACCATGGTCGCCATCTTCCTGGTGGCCGCCCTCATGTTCCGCTCGGTGCTGGTGTCCGCCATCCTCAGCTTCACCCTCCTCATCACCCTCTTTGCCCAATATGGCCTGGGTGGCTACTTCACCCAGGTTCAGAACTGGTCCGGCAACCTTGCCTTCCACCTTCAGGTCACCCTCAGCATCGCCATGGGCCTGGGCGTCGATTACGGCATCTACATGGTCTCCCGGTTGCGAGAGGAGATGCAGGCCACCGGGGGTGACTGGCACGTCGCCCTGCGCAACACCCAGAACACCACCGGCTCCGCTGTCCTGGTCTCCGTCCTAGTCCTCCTCGGCAGCTTCATCCCCCTCGTCGGCACCGACCTCGCCAATACCTGGGGCCTCGCCGTCTATCTTAGCCAGGCGCTGATCATCGACGTCTTCACCGCCCTCATGATAGTGCCTCTGCTGATTTACTGGACCCGCGCCCGCTACGTCTTCGGCCCCGCCAAGACTTGAGGCCCACAACACTGACCCCCAGGTACTATGCCGACGCATCGATGCCCTATCGCCATCCTCGCCTCCTTCTCCGGTAGCGGCGGAGTGGAGCGCATGCTGATTAATCTGATGCGGGGTTTCCTGGCCGAGGGGCGGGAGTTGGACCTGCTGCTGATCCGGGACCAGGGTCCGCACTTGGCCGGATTGCCGGCAGGGGTCAACCGCATCCCTCTCGGCACGAACCACAGCCTGCTAGCCATCCCGGCGCTGGCGCGCTATCTTCGGCAACGGCGGCCGAAGGCCTTGCTGGCGGTCAAGGACCGTGCTGGGCGGGCGGCGGTGCTGGCACGGGCCCTGGCGGGCACGGACACGCGCCTGGTGTTGCGTTTGGGGACCAACCTCTCCGCCGCCCTGGAGGGCCAAGGGACACTGCTCCGCCAGTTGCGCTATTGGCCCATCCGCCGGCTCTACCCGAGGATCGACCGTATCGTGGCGGTATCCCAGGGGGTGGCGGAGGACACGGCGGCCATCGCCCGGTTGCCGCGGGAGGCCATCCGGGTCATCCGCAATCCGGTAATCACCCCGGAGTTGGCGAGCCTGGCGGCAGAGCCCTGCCCCCACCCCTGGTTCCAGAGGGAGAGGCCGCCGGTCATCCTAGGCGCTGGCCGCTTGCAACGCCAGAAGGACTTTCCGACCCTGATCCGGGCCTTTGCCCTGGTGCGCAGGGAGCGCCCCTGCCGCCTGGTCATCATTGGCGAGGGCGGGGACCGCAAGGCTCTAGAGACCCTGATCGCAGAACTGGGCCTAGGGGCCGAGGTCGATCTGCCAGGTTTTCAGGCCAATCCCTTTCCCTTTATGGCGGCGGCGGACCTCTTCGTGCTGTCCTCCGTCTGGGAGGGCTCGCCGAACGTGTTGACCGAGGCCATGGCCTTGGGCACCCCGGTGGTCGCCACTGACTGTCCGAGCGGGCCGGCGGAATTGCTTGACAGCGGCCGTATTGCCCCCCTGGTGCCAGTGGGGGACCTGGTGGGGCGGGCCCAGGCCATGAGCGAGACCCTGGAACATCCGATGCCGGGCCAGGCCCTGAAGGCGGGGGTGGCGGACTATAACCAGGCCAGAAGCGCCCGTCGCTACCTAGAGGTGCTGGAAGATGGCTAGTACCTCGATCCAACTGGGGTTACCGCCCTCAAACTGGCGTGAATCCAGCCAGAGGCGGGAATCCCATGCCAGGGCGTAGGCCTAGGCGAGGATCCAGCCACAAAATCTAACGGAGAGATTAGAGATCTTCTTCCCGCCAGCCCTTGGCCGCCGCCTTGCGGGACCAGGTCCAGACATACTGGATGCCACTGGTGATGACGGTGACGAGGCAGATCCAGGTGAGGGAGGCGATGAGCCCGGCTGGGAGTGGCAGGGGTCCGGCATTGGCGATGACCGCCACCACCAAGCCGATCTGCAGGACGGTGTTGAGCTTACTGACCAGGATCGGTGCCGCCTCCAGTTCCTCGACCCGGAAGTGATAAAGAGTGGCGCCACCAACGATGACAAGATCACGGCTGATGGCCGCCACCACCAGCCAAATGGGGATCAGCTTGAGGGCGCCGAGGACAAGAAAGCAAGCAACCAGCAGAGTTTTGTCGGCCAGGGGGTCCAGGATGCCGCCGAGCTGGCTCTGCCAGTGATAATGCTTGGCAAGAAAGCCATCAAGCCCGTCGGAAAGGCCGGCAATGGCGAAGAGAAGGAGCGCCCAGCCGAACTCTCCCTCCAGCAAAAGCAGGACCACCGGCATGACCGCCAGCAGGCGCAGGAAGCTGATGATGTTGGGCAGGTCCCTGAGTCGCAAGAACATGGTAGTCAGGCAAGGCGGCAAGAATGGCGCGGATTTTAGTCCCCTCGGCGGGGCTTTGTCCAAGTACCTCCGACGGGGGTCAACTGCTAGAATAGACGCCTAGTCACTCTTGGAGCCGACAGTGCCACAGGATCCCCCCAACAGACTAGGGCTGAGTTACCGTGACGCTGGCGTCGATATCGACGCCGGCAACGCCTTGGTGGAACGTATCAAGCCCCTGGCCGCCGCCACCTTCAGGCCCGGCGTCATGACTGGCCTCGGCGGCTTCGGCGCCCTCTTCGAGCTGCCACTGGACCAGTTTCGCCAGCCGGTGCTGGTGTCCGGCACCGATGGCGTCGGCACCAAGCTGAAACTGGCCCTCGAACTGGGGCGCCACGACACCATCGGCATCGACCTGGTGGCCATGTGCGCCAACGACATCCTGGTGGCCGGGGCCGAGCCCCTCTTTTTCCTCGACTACTACGCCACCGGCCGGCTCGACCTGGAAGTGGCCACGTCGGTGGTGGCAGGCATCGCCAAGGGCTGCGAAATGGCGGGCTGCGCCCTCACTGGTGGCGAGACGGCGGAGATGCCGGGCATGTACGCCCCCGGCGACTATGACCTGGCCGGCTTCTGCGTGGGCATTGCCGAGAAGGACCAACTCCTGATACCGGAGCGGGTCAAGCCGGGCGACGTCCTCGTGGGCATCGCCTCCTCAGGCCCCCATTCCAACGGTTATTCGCTGATCCGCAAAATCCTGGAGGTCAGCGGCGCCGACCTCCAGCAGGACCTCGATGGACTCACCCTGGGCGAACGTCTCCTCGCCCCCACCCGCATCTATGTCAAACCGGTGCTGGCCTTGATGGAAGAGGTACGGGTCCACGCCATGGCCCACATTACTGGCGGTGGCCTGCCGGAAAACCTGCCGCGGGTGCTGCCGGAGGGCACCCGAGCGGTGATCGACCTGGGTTCCTGGCGACTACCCCCGGTCTTCGCCTGGCTGCAAACCCAAGGGGGGGTCGCGGACGCGGAGATGCGGCGCACCTTCAACTGCGGCGTTGGCCTGGTACTCTGCGTCCCAATGGCGGATGCGGCTTTGGCCTGCCAGCGGCTGGGGGATGCCGGTGAATCGGCCTGGATCCTGGGCCGAATCGAAGCCACGGCGGGCCAGACTGAGGTCATCTTCGCAAACGGAGCGGCGGCATGAGCGCCACTGGCCCCCTGCCGGTGGTGGTGTTGATCTCGGGGAGCGGAAGCAACTTGCAGGCCTTGATCGATGGTGCCCTGGCCGGCTTCCTGCCCATCGTCATCCGTGCCGTGATCAGCAATCAGGCGGATGCCCTCGGCCTGGAACGGGCGCGGCGGGCCGGCATCGAGGCGCGGGTGCTGAGCCACAGGGACTATGCCGACCGCGCCGCCTACGACATGGCGCTCATGGTCCTGATCGACGGTTTCCAACCGGGTCTGGTGGTGTTGGCGGGCTTCATGCGCATCCTGACCGACGGCTTCGTCGCTCACTACCAGGGGCGCATGCTCAATATCCATCCCTCCCTTCTGCCCAGGTTCCGGGGCCTGCACACCCATGAGCGGGCCCTAGAGGCCGGCGATCGCGAGCACGGAGCCACGGTTCACTTCGTCACCGAGGAACTGGATGGGGGCCCAGCGGTGCTCCAGGCGCGGGTACCGGTGGAGGCCGGCGACGATGCCACCAGCCTGGCCGCCCGGGTGCTGATGAAGGAGCACCGTATCCTGCCCCAAGTGGTGCGATGGTTCGCCCAAGGCCGCCTTAGACTCGGCACCGATGGCTTGCCCCGTCTGGACGGCGAGACCCTGCTCCAGCCCCTGCGGCTGGATAAGCTGACAACGGCCTTGAAGGCCTGATACCTGGATCAGAAAGCCGCCCACCACCCGGACAGACCATGCCACACGTCTTTCAGCTTCACCACCCGAACACCGGCTGGGCCCTGATCGGCGCATCGGACCAGCCGGCGGTGGGCATCCGCCTTGGCCAACATGGCTACGCCATCGATGGTTCTATCATCCTCGGCCCTATTATGCACAGCGTCGCCGAAGTGGATGCCACCATCGATCGCCTGATCGCGGAGTTGGAGAGCATCCGCATCCAGGCCAAGGGGGAACTGGAAAGGCTGGGATGACCAGACCCCGCCGCCCTTAGGCTATTCCGCTTTCTTGCCGCCGCTCTGGCCGGCGCCGACCGCCGCCGAGAACATCTTCTGAAACATATCCCAGGAGGCCATGGAGCCGGCCACATAGGGCTGGAAGAGCTTGAGGGGGTCATAGCCCTCGGCGCCCTCCAACATCCGGGCACGGATGTCATTCAGCAACTCCCGCTGAAAGGCTTCCACATCCGGCAGACCCAGAAGCTTGCGCATCTCGTCCGGGGTGATGTCGATATCGATCTTGACGTTCATGGGCTGACCTCGCCGGGGTTGTATTCAAAAAGACAGGAGGCGGCAACCTGGGCCGAATTCCGTCAGAAGGTTCAATGACGGCTCATGCGGGGATGGGGTTGTTCGATAGGCACGGGTTCATCCACGACCAGCCCCTGACGAACGCGACGGCCAATGAGGATGCAGGCGCGGCCAAAGGCCTTTTCAGCCTCCCGGGCAGTCCACTCCCACTCCATGGGCGAGGCGTTGGAGGGAATCTGCCAGTGGCCAGTTGTCAATATCTTGCCAATGGAAATCTCCAGGGTCCAATCGTGCCAGACGGTTTCCGGATCCTCGTCCTCATAGAAATCCTGCTCCACCAGGCGCACATAGTTGCCGACGGCGCCATCCATGGAGACCAGGTCGTTAGCGACCAGTTTGTCGTCCACGCAACTCGCGTAGCCGGTGTGGACGGCGGTGGCGCTGGCCATGAGGGCATGCATGAGCAGGGCCGGGGTCAACCGCAGGGTGAGCGGGCTGTCCCAGTCCGGCTCCGTGACTTCTTGTTCTTGCAACATCCAAGGACTCGGTAATCAGATAGGCCCCCAAGGGGGGCGAGGATCGGGCCCGAGGGGCCCAGCAGGCACCGCGCCGGCGCCTATCGTATGATGAGGCATTCGTCCCCGGAGGTAAAACCCATGTCGGTACTTCTCGACCTCAGCATCTTCCCCCTGGATCGGGGCGCAAGCGTCAGCGCCTTCGTCGCGCCCGTCGTCGCCATGATCCGGGATAGCGGGCATCCCTACCATCTGGGCGCCATGGGCACCCTGGTCGAGACCGAGGAAATCGAGGGGGCCCTGGCCCTGGTTGCACGCGCCCAGCGCTTGCTGGCGGAACAGGGTTGCACCCGCGTATATGCCACGGTCAAACTGGACATGAGGGAAGGACCCATGGGACGCCTGGCGGGCAAGGTGGATGCCATCGCGGACCGGATCGGAGACCTTGCCTGATGAGGATCGCCGTCTTTTCCGACGTTCAGGCCAACCGGCCGGCCATGGAGGCTTGTGTCGAGCACATCCAGGGCTGGAACCCGGACCTGGTCATCATGGCGGGCGATCTCATCAATCGCGGCCCGCGCAGCGACGCCTGCCTGGGGCTCTTCCAGGATCTGCGTCAGGGGGCGGGCTGGCTGCCCATCATGGGCAACCACGAGGTCTGGGTACTGCGTTGCGGGCGAGAGCCGCCCCTGGACCCCATCGACGCCCGGCTGCGCGCCCTGGCGGATTTCACCCATGCCCAGATCGCCGACACCGAACACTGGCTCGCCGACTGGCCAGATCATCTCTGCTTCGAGGCCCAGCGGGGCCAAGGCTGGGTCCACGTCACCCACGGCACCCTCATCGGCAACCGTGATGGCATCTCGGCGCGGACTCGGGACGCCGATCTCCCGGCCAAGCTGCCGCGGGATGTTGACCTCTTCGTCACCGCCCATACTCACAAGCCCCTAATCCGCCACTTCCAGGGTATAGACATCCTGAACGTGGGCTCCGTGGGCTCACCCTTCGACGAGGATGTGCGGGCCAGTTATGGCCAACTGGAATGGCACGGCGGACGCTGGCATACCCGTATCATCCGCCTGGCATATGATCGTGCCGCCGCGGAACGGGACTACGTGGACAGTGGCTTTCTCGACCAGGGTGGACCCCTGGCACGCATCGTCTTCACTGAATGGCGCCTGGCCAGGCCCCTCATCAACGGCTGGCACCAGGGGTTCGGAGAGGCGGTGCGTCGGGGCGAGATCTGTCCGGACCGGGCAGTGGACGATTACCTGCGATCGCTGTAGCAGATTTTCCCCAAGAAGCTTGTCATCTCCAGCCGCCCCCAAGGCTCCTCGGCGCCCCCAAAGCTCCTCGGCGCCCTCCCCTCCGAGCCCCCTTAGCTCACCGTCACCGCCCGACGCCGGTTAGATCCTCCCATGCTCATCTTGACCTCTTCCCAGAGGGCATCATAGGCCCGGGCGATGGGGTTGCTCGCGGGGGCATAGGCCGGGAGGGGCATGCGGTTGAGGCCCATGCGTTCGACCTCGGAGGCATAGGGGATGCTAGCCTTGAGGAAGCTGGGGAAACTTTCGGGCAGGGTTTCCATCAGGTGCAGATGCAAGTTCTTGCGCCGGTCCACCATGGAAAAGAAGGGCATGAGGCTGATCTTGCCCAGGCCATCGTGGCCCTCCAGGAAGTCTTGGAGCTGAGCCAGGGTGCGGGCGGACAGGGTAGTCGGGATCATGGGCACCAAGAGGGCATGGGAGGCGCGAAAAACATTTTCCGACACCAGGGAGATGCTCGGTGGGCAATCAAGAAAGACATAGTCGTAGGCGATTGCCATGGGCGTCAGAAGCTTCTGTAATTGCTTGGTTGGCCTTTTGTTGTCCTCCAGAACCAGATCCATGTTGCGATAGGAGAAGTCCGCCGGCAGCAGGTCCAGATTCTCAAAGTCCGTGCCCTTGACCAAATCGTCGAGATCACGGTGACCGCTCACCAGGGCCTTGGTCCCACCCTTGACCTTGGGCTTGACACGGAAGTAGTAAGTCGCTGCGCCCTGTGGGTCCAGGTCCCAGATGAGGGTGCGGTTGCCTTCCCTGGCCGCCAGATAGGCGAGGTTGACGGCTGTCGCCGTCTTGCCGACCCCACCCTTGATGTTGTAGGAAGCAATGATTTTCATGCGCCTTTCCCCCCCCGCTTGTGGGTGGCGAACAGGGTCTTGAAAAGTACTTGGTGGCTCTCGCTGTCGAAGTTAGCGAAGATCTCCGCGAAGTCCTGCCGCGCCTGCTCTTGATGTTCCAACAGGTCACCTACCAGCACGCCCATGGTGAGCAGGGTGTCCGTGCTGGCCCGACCCTCATCGCGCATCCGCTGGGCGATATCCCGCAGATGTTCGGCCTGGACCGCCAGATCCTGAAACTTACCAAGGTTGTCGAGGAGAACCTTGAGCAGCTTCACCAGTTGGCGTCCCTCCTGTTTCGGATAGAGGCTATCGAAGAACTCGATCAGATAGCGGAGTTTCTTGCAGCTCTTGCGCAACTCGTGCATATCCTCTGGCGGCGAGGCCAGGTTTATGGCCCGTCCTTCCTTGCACACCCGTTTGTACATGGTCCAGATGCGATCGTCCGCCACCGCCTTGGCCGGACGCATGGCGTTTGGCACCACGGATCGCTCGGGGACCGGGGCTTCGAGGAAAGTTCGCCAGCTTCGAAGCATGTCGCGGAAGCGCTTTGAGTCCAAGTGCTCCGTCAGGGTCTTCTGTTCGTCATCGTAATGAGCGAGGATGAAATCGCGGAGGGGCTCCAGGTGGGGCCGCAGGGCCTCCGGTAAGCTAGCCTGGTAGCTGTTGAAGTCGAGCAGATAGACATCCAGGTCGCGCACGGGCCCCGTGATCTCTCCCACCCAGCCGAAGGCATCCTTATAGGGTTCCACCAGGTCGGGGGCGAAGATGTCCTTGATCTGGGTGAGGGCCGAACGAGTGCGGCGCACGGCGACCCTCAAATCGTGCAGGAACTCGGAGTCCAGGTTGTCACGGGTGCCGGGGATATTGACCTCAATCGTGTTGAGCAGATGGAGTAGGATCTCTTTGGCTGTGGCGTCCGCTCGACGCCCTGGGTCGAGGCGGAAATCGAGTTGGGAGCTGTAGTCCCCCGGTTTGCGCCCAGCGGCGGCCAATGCCTCCAATAGGAGATCGCCCCGGGCCGATGAAAGGTTCAGTTCCTCCCCCAGGAATCGCGCCGTATCGCGGAACTCGGCCTCATAACCCTTGACCGCATGGAGGCGCAAACGGATGGAAAGGGGTCCCTGTCGCTCCCGCGCCTTGTCCTCGAAGTGGTTTTGCTCCAGCTCCAGGCGGGCAATGGTTTTATCGTCTTCGTTGAGCAGACGCCAGGTCTGGACCTTGACGGCAACGTCTAGCAGGGGCAGCAGGCGGCGAATGCCCAGCAGGGGAGCCACGCGCTCGCTGACCGGGCCGGCCGGTAAATCCCGGGCAAAGCCCAGATCGCGGTCGATATCCTGCGCCAGGACTGGACCCTGGCCGCGCAGGTCGCGCCAGACCATGGTCCGCCGGTGGCCGTCGAGCCGCTCCTCCAGGACACCGCCGGCGATAAAGAGGCTCCAGTCGAAGGTATCGTGGAATCGGCGGCGCAGGGTCCGGGGTTCGTCCTCGCCGATACGCCGGCGTGTCTCCAGGACCTCCCGGATCACGTGTAGGTCGGTCCCATCAGGGACTAGATAATCCTGATCGAATTCGTTCATTGCAGGCTGTGTCTTCCTCGCGTTTGATGTCTAATTTTTGGCGTCAACCCCCCCCACGGGGGGATGGCCCGGGTCGCGGGCCTTAAAGGCGCTTGGGGGATACCCCTGACCGCCTGGCGGCGGGGAGCTGACGATGGCTCCCTAACGCCTGTCAGGGCGCGCCCATCACGCTCACCCTTTCAAATTCGGGATGGCCAGCCCCAATGAGTTTTCGTGACAGTTTCTAGTAAATGGTCCGATCTTACGCGACTTTTCACGCGACGACCAGCACCCGCCAGACGGGTTGCCTGAGGGAAAAGGCTAGACCCAGGCCCGGGCCAGGGTGCAGACTTCGGCCTCCCCAGGAGACGCCCATCGTGTCCCAATTCAGCTCAATTCAGCTCAGTAAATCCCGGTCATCGCGCATGCCCCACGCTCCTCGCAAAAGATTTGGCCAGAACTTCCTCCAGGACCGGACCGTCATTGCCCTCATCATTGCCGCGGTCGCCCCCCTACCCGAGGATCACTTGGTGGAGATAGGCCCCGGCCGTGGGGCCATCACCATGGAACTCCTGCGCAGGACGGGACGCCTGGATGCAGTGGAACTGGACAGGGATCTGGTCGAACCCCTGGCGCGTCAATGCGCACCCCTGGGCCAGCTCGTCATTCACAATGCCGACGCCCTGACCTTTGATCTATGCGGGTTGGCCGCGCCAGACCAGAAACTACGCCTGGTGGGCAACCTCCCCTACAACATCTCCACCCCGCTCCTCTTCCACTTTTTGGCAGAAAGGGCCTGCGTCCAGGATATGCATCTCATGCTGCAAAAGGAGGTGGT
>Ga0105098_10000327_pt1 | contig 15889 bp, 14 predicted proteins | sample PPLLak21cMay2015_FD_79137 | JGI IMG/M metagenome (GOLD analysis project Ga0105098, IMG submission 79137) | Freshwater sediment microbial communities from Prairie Pothole Lake near Jamestown, North Dakota, USA - PPLs Lake P7 Core (1) Depth... | ecosystem: Environmental > Aquatic > Freshwater >... | reverse complement strand
AAGCCACGATCAGATCCACCTGACCATTGCCCAGGTAGCGGGGAACCAATTCCTGGTGCAAATTCTGCATACCCTGTTAGATATGGTTCCAGACCATTTGCGCGAAATTGGGGCACGCTACGGCAGCCCAGAGGAGATCGACCGCAGGCTGGAGGCGGACCGCCACATCCATATGCAATTGTGTGAAGCCATCATTCGCGGGGATGCAGAAACCGCGCGGTATTGGATGCAGCAGCATGCCGGGCAAGAACAAGAAATTATTGACCGCTATTATAACGATCATGGCGCACCGGATATGGGAGGTGCAGCGTGAAAAAAAACGAAATCCCCACTCCTGCTCTGGTAGTCGATTATGACAAGCTGCAAAAGAACATCGCCGATATGGCGGCTCGTGCACATAAGTGTGGCATGCAGCTCCGGCCGCACACGAAGACCCACAAGACGCCCATCATAGCTCACATGCAGATCAAAGCGGGAGCGGCCGGCATTGCCTGTGCCAAGCTGGGTGAAGCCGAGGTTATGGCTGCGGGTGGAATCCAGGATATTTATATTGCCTACCCAATCGTTGGCGAGGACAAGCTGGAGCGCCTCTTAAACCTGGCCGCCTGGACGCCTAGAATCTCCACCTGCGTGGATACCTATGCCGCCATCGAAAAACTGGACCTGGCAGCCCGGAGGCGCGGCCAGCGGGTGGATGTTATGGTTGAGGTAGAGGCGGGATATAACCGCACCGGGGTCGTTCCAGGTGAACCGCTGCTGGAGTTTGTGCGCAAGATCGTGGCGGATTGCCCGGGTTTGCGTTACAAAGGCCTGATGTATATGGCCGGGGGGACGGGGGTTCACCTTGAGCCCGACAAACAGCGCGCTGGAGAACTTGCCGGAGCAAAAATCGCAACCGAGGCGGCAGCTTTCCTGAAGAAACATGGCATTGAGAGTGAAGTGGTTAGCGGCGGATCGACGCCTGGATCGGTCTTTATGGCTGATCTGAAGGGCGTAAATGAGTACCGGCCCGGTTGTTATGTATTTGGGGATATGAAATATGCCGACCTGGGAGCACATACCCGCCAGCAAATGTCCCTCACGATTCTATCCACGGTCGTTTCGGTGCCGGGAACCGCGCAACCGGACCACTTTGTCCTGGATGCGGGCTCCAAGACATTAACCCACAGCGGCGCGATGACAACGCCCGGATACGGCACCCTGGTGAAATTTCCCGCCCTGAGTGTAACGGTCGCCAGTGAAGAACATGGCGCTGTGCATATCCCACCAGGAACCCGGCCGCCGGCTATCGGCGAAAAGCTGGAGATTTATCCCAACTACGTCTCCGATGTGGTCAACTTATCCGATTTGTTGTGGGTCGTACAGGGTGAACAAGTGATAGCGACCTGGGAAATTCAAGGCCGAGGGAAGAGGGAATGAAATGATAAGTCGTGATCATGTAATCGACTTGCGCAGCGATACCGTAACCCGGCCATCGGAAGCCATGCGCCGGGCAATGTACGAGGCGGAAGTAGCGGATGACACCTATGATGGCGATCCGACCGTCTCTCGCCTGCAGGAGCTGGCAGTGGAGAAAACGGGCAAGGAAGCGGCACTGTTCGTTGCCTCGGGAACCATGGGCAATTTAATAGGCACTCTTGTGAATACGCACCCGGGCCAGGAGGTGATTCTGGGTGACCTGTCACACCAATTCCTGTGGGAAGTGGGGGGCATTGCCCGCCTGGCCGGCTGTGTCACCCATACCATTCCATTCAGGAGAGGTTTTCTCGACCCTCGAGAAATCGAAGATGCGATCCGGGATCCAGCCCGAGAAGCAACGGATACCGGTTTGATCTGCGTTGAAAACACCAGCAATGCAGGAGGGGGGGCTGTGATCCCCCCGGAGCATCTGGCTCAAATCGCCCAGGTTGCACAGCGCTACAGCTTACCGGTGCACATGGACGGTGCCCGCTTTTTCAATGCCGTGGTTGCCTCCGGGCTGCCGGCGAATAATTTTACCCGTCACGTAGATACACTGGCCTTTTGCCTTTCCAAGGGGCTGGGAGCTCCATTTGGGGGCATGCTGTGCGGCAGCCGGGAAAAGATTCAGGCCGCGATCAAGGTTCGCCAGATGCTGGGTGGGGGGATGCGCCAGGCCGGTGTAATGGCTGCCGCAGGGATTGTGGCTTTACAGGCTGGCACCCATCGACTGGCGGAAGATCATGCCAACGCTCGCCGGCTGGCCAGGGGGCTGGCCGATCGATTCCCGGGTTGCTGCAACCTGGAGATGGTCGAAACGAACCTGTTTCATGTCCAGGTGGCCCCATTCGGATTGAGCGGCGAGGAGCTGGCTGCCTACCTGGCCAGCCAGGGAATTCTGGTTTTCGCCGGGGATCCACGCATGCGCCTGGCGACACACTGTAATGTCAGTGCTGCAGATATCGAAGAAGTTCTGACAGCTTTCGACAATTTGCGTAACCAGCGAAGATCAACCTTCCAGGCAGCCGGCCTGCCTGGAGAGCCAATTGCGGCGAGCTAGTTCCAGGCTGTACGGTTGATATTCCTGGAATCACAGGCAGTGAAAAAGGAGGCGCAGCTGAGCAAACCAGAAGTATACGGAAGAACCATCAACCAACCAACAATTTTCCTTGCTTTGTGGATCAAGAGGAGAAGTAAAGATGCATACGAAGTCTGCTAAGTTCTTAACCCTGTTTGTGCTGCTGGCGCTATTGATGAGTACTCTGGCGGCTTGCGCAACTGAGGCTACCGAGACCGCTCCCGAAACCGAAGCAGAGACTGCCCCTGAAACCGCACCTGCTGAGGCCGAGATTCAGCCCGGCAACCTGGAGGTAGGCGTTCTGTGGGAAGAGGGGTCTCCATCGTACGATTTCGTCAAAGCCATTGGTGACTCGTTGGAAGCAGATTTCCCCGGCACCAAGGTGACCTATACCTTCAATAACACGGCTGCTCGTCCTGCCATTGAAGCCCGTATGTTGGCTGGCGATCCGCTCGACATCGATTTCATCTTCGAAGGGATGGATCCGAATACTTATGATTGGGTCAAGAACGGCAACATCGTGGATATTTCGGAGGCGATGAACGCTCCGCGTGCCGATGGGACTGCCTGGAAGGAAGATTTCAACCCCTTGTTCTACCCATCCATGCAGTATGAGGATAAATTCTACGGCGCCCCGGAACAGGTCTTCATCTGGCTGCTGCATTACAACAAGAAAATGTTCGATGAATGGGGCGTGCAACCGCCCGCGACCTGGGACGACATGCTGGCCCTGTGCGAGACCATCAAGGGCAAGGATGTGGCGCCAATCGCTGTCACCGGGCAGGTGAATTACTACGTGGGCATGTGGTCCGACTCGCTCTTCCAGCGCTACGTTGGCACCGATAAGCTCATGGAGTACCTGTACGACGATACCGATATGACCATCGCCGGCGACCCCGACTTCCTGAAAGCTGCCCAGGAAATGATGAGGCTCAAGGACAACGGCTGCCTGATCGATGGCTGGGAAGGCACCGACTTTACCACCAACCAGGTTTACTTCTTCCAGGACAAGGCCGCCATGATTTTGATGGGCAGCTGGCTGGCGACTGAAATGAAAGATTCCATTCCGGAAGGCTTCCAACTGGCTGTAGCGTCGTTTCCCACAGTGGATGGTGGAAAAGGCAAGCAGGATGCCATTTTTGGGCGTGCCCTGAGCTGGAATATCCCGGCCAAGACGGATGTGCCCGACCTGGCGGTTGAATTCATGCGCCGCTTCACCAGCAACGAGACCGCACAGAAGCGCTCCGACGAGTTGAGCGCCGTCTCCCCGAACCTGGGTGTGACACCGCCTGCCGGCATCATTGGTATTGACCAGGTGCTGGAAAATGCCAAGACCGCCGAGTTCATCCTGTATAACTTCGGTGTAAACAGTGCCAAGTATGGCCTGGCTGCCGCCTGGTACGACCCAATCGTCGAGATGTGGAAAGGCAACCTGACCCCTGAGGAAGCCCTGGCCAAGATCGACGAGAATCTGGCCTCTGTGCGCGCGCAGCGAGCAGCCAACCCGTAATTTGCTGATCGCTTCTCCACGCGCAGAATCGCAACGGATGTAAGGCGGAATTCCCCTCCGCCTTACATCCAAAACGATCACGCCCATCTTATCCGGTAGCGCTGATATGACAAAGTTCAACGGCTGGTCATCGACCAAGTTCGTCTTCAACCTGTGGAGGGCACCATGTACCAGAGATCCCGCCGGGTTTTAGTTATCCCCTTCCTTGCGCCGACATTTATCATCTATACGATTTTTGTCTTTGTGCCACTGGCCCTGACCGTCTACTATGGTTTTACCAACTGGCAGGGGCATACACTGGATCGTCCCTGGTACGGTTTAGGTAATTTTCGCCTGATTTTGCTGGATAACCAGGTGATTGGTGCCTTCCTCAACACATTCAAATTCGCAATCTATGGTGCGCTAATCATTTTCATCCCGGCTTTATTCATCAGCTGGGCGCTGAGTCAGAGCATCCGGCTGAAATCCTTCTATAAATTCATCATCATTGCTCCGCTGGTCCTGTCGGTCATCGTGGTAGGGCTGATGTGGAAATTATTGTACAACCCGGTCTTTGGACCGATCAATAACCTCCTGAACCTGTTTGGATTGGACCAGTTTGCCCTGCCCTGGCTGGGCGATTCTCGCACGGTCATCCTGGCCATCGTCATAGCGACCGCCTGGCAGCAGCTGGGTATGTGGGTGCTCTTGATTTCAGCGGGCATGAATCGCATCCCTTCCGAGCTGATGGATGCGGCGCGCGTCGACGGCGCAAACGAGTGGCAAGTTTATTGGAAGATCACCTTTCCCTTGCTGTGGGGTATCCTGCGCTTGCTATTTATCTTGTGGATCATATTATCTTTACAGGTCTTTGCCCAGATCTGGATCATGGTGCCGCATGGCGGCGGAGGCGGCGCAGAAGTTGTTGCCACCCTGATCTACACACGCGCTTTTGCAAGCCAGCAGTGGGGGCTGGCAGCGGCGTTGGCGACCATCCTGCTGATCCTGATTTTTACAGCCAGTCTGGTGACCAACCGCCTCACAAAACGAGAGACGATCGAGTTTTAGATTGGGGAGGTTGGGATGACGACAACTACCACCAGCATGCCTGGCGCCACGCCAAAACCTTCTCGGCCAAAACGGAAATGGTCCTGGAGTCACTTTTTCATTTACTTCGTTCTTTCCCTGGTTTCCTTGTTTACCGTCCTGGCCTTTTTCTGGGTGATCATGATCTCGCTTAAGACGACCCCGGAGTTTCTCACCACCAGTCCCTGGGCGCTGCCCGAGAAGCTGCATTTCGAAAACTACCTGACCGCCTGGAAAAAAGCCAGGATCGGCAGCTATTTTGGAAACAGCATGATCGCTTCGTTCGCCGGGGCAGGGATATCGGTGATGATTTCGGCCCTGGCTGCCTACGTCCTGGCACGCGTGCCTTTCCGGTTCAATGATGCCTTCGGGATATATTTCCTGGTTGGCTACATGGTGCCCCTGATGCTGACCTTCATCCCGCTCTATTTCATGATGCAGAGCTTCGGCATGTCCGGTATGATCCCGTTGATTTTGCTCTATGTGGCTTCCGGGGTGCCCTTTAATACTTTCATATTGCGAGGCTTTTTTGAGTCTTTGCCATCCGAGCTCGAGGAGGCGGCCGTCATGGATGGCGCTTCCCCCTTCCGGGCATTCTGGCAGATCATGCTGCCCCTGTCCTGGCCGGGCCTGATATCGGCTTTTCTGATCAACTTCATGAGCCTGTGGAATGAGTTCTTCCTGGCTTTGATCTTTTTGAAAAAGGAGAATGCCACCCTGCCTCTTGGCCTTTTTTACATGGCCCAACGAGCGGAATATACTGCCCAATGGACCGATTTGTTCGCTGGTATGATCATAACTACCGTACCGATATTAATTATATTTGCACTTCTGCAAAAACAGATCACCACCGGTCTGACTGAGGGCGCCCTAAAGGGATAACCAACAACAATGACGGTTTCTTCTTATCCAATTGCAAGGCACCTGGCTTTTTGGTCGAGAGATCATGTGGAGCGTCCCTTGCTGGGCGTTTATCCGGGGAGTTACCTGTCTGAAGATATCTACCTGGTGGCAAAAGAAGGCGAGCTGGTTCAGCCAGGCCAGCTTGAGCCGGAGCGCTTTTTTGCCACGCTTTCTCATCAAATCAGCCAGCTGGATGACCTGGATCAGGATTTAATTTGCCCGGCGCAGCCCATCAGCAGTATTCCCTGGTTGGAAGCGATGTTCGGCTGCCCTGTACGCGTTTCCAGCCAGGCCGTATGGGCTGAGACTTTGCTGGAAAATGGCGCCTCAATTGAAACTTTCCAGCCGGGTTGGAATGAAGCCTGGGAGGCTGCGGCGCTCACTATGATCCGCGCGCTGGTAAAGCAATTTTCACCGCGTGCGCCGGTAGCTGGGCCTTTCCTGCGCGGGCCGGGGGATGTCCTGGCAGCACTATTAGGCGCTTACCGCCTGTCGTACGAGCTGGTTTATCACCCAGCCCAGGTGCAGCGGCTGGCCGAGCTATGCGCACAACGCTGGGTAGAGGTTACCCGGCGCATCCTGGCGGAGATTCCACCCTGGCAAGGAGGTTTCGTCTTTGGGGCACGCTGGATATATGCTCCTGAACCTTGCACGTACGCATCCGAGGATATCACTCAGCTTTTCTCACCGCGTATGTATCGGGAGATATTCTTGCCTTATAACTGCTGGATGGCTGAGCAGATTCCTTACGGATTCTGGCACCGCCATGCCCCGTCTCACCACCACATCGAAACTTTGACCAGCCTGCCCGTAAACTGGGCCATTGAAGTCACTATTGACCCGATGGGGCCGCGCCCCCAGAAAATTCTACCGGTGCTGCAGCGCCTTCAGGAGGCGGGCAGGAGCCTGATCATCTTCAGCGTGACAGACCCGGAAGAAGTACGCTTCCTGGGAGCGAATCTATCGGGGCGGGGCCTGTGCCTGACGATCCAGGCGGATGATCGGGAGAGCGCTGCCCGTCTTCTACAAATTGCCAGGGATGGTGCCTGGGCGGGGCAGCTGGAGCGGAAGATATGCTGAGGTTTTTGGATTGCAATGCTGCGATTGGTCGCTGGAAACATCCCCGGCCGGGAGGCTATGAAAACGCGATTGAGCTGGAGGCTATTCTGGATTATCTCCAGGTCGAGCAGGCGATTGTCTACCACGCCCAGGCGCAGGAAACGCATGCCCCGCTAGGAAACAGCTGGTTGCTTGACGAATTAGCCGGTCACCCGCGGCTGTTGCCGAGCTGGCTTCTCATGCCGCATCACACGGGCGAGATGCCCGAGCCGGATATATTGCTTGAGCAAATGTCACGCAAGGGTGTACGCGTGGCAAGGTTGCTGCCTGGTCTGAAAGGGCACCGTTTTTCCATGGAAGAATGGTGTGCCGGCCCCTTGCTGCAGGCCCTGGAAAGCCAGCGTATCCCCACCTTGGTGGATTTCATGTTCTTCCGCCGGGACGACCCCGATTGGAAGCTGCTGGCAGACATCTCTGGGCGCTACCCGAACCTTCCGATCATCCTGACCGGATGGGCCGGGCTCGCCAGCCGCTCGTTTTACGCCCTCTGTAAAGTGTGCCCGAACCTGTACCTGGATACCTCTCGCTACGCACTTTTCCGTGGCATGGAAGCTTTCTGTGAAAGGGTAGGAGCACGACAGTTAGTATATGGCTCGGGACTGCCGTTTATCGCGCCGGGTGTTGCCATGACGACGATCACCCATGCCGAGATCAGCCAGGAGGAAAAAGCGATGATTGCCGCGGGCAACCTGCAGCGGCTGCTGGCGGAGGTGACCCTATGAGCTCGGTGAGGAACCTGGAATACGGGGGCCAGCCGGTCTGGCAGCGTGCTGCCCAGAGCAAACTGCGCAACCTGCCCTGGCAGGGATCTGCCTGGCAGCAGCAGCTGCGTGCTGGCGAGCCGCTGCGAGATCTCATCATCCTGGATGGGCACGCCCATATTGGGGAGTACGCCAACTTTTACATGAACGAGCCGGGCGCCGGCTCGATGGTTGCTGTGATGGACCGGATCGGCATGCAGGCAGCCATTGTCTCGGCGAATGCCAGCATCAGCTCCAACAATGATTATGGCAATCAGATGGTACTTCAGGCCGTGCGCGCTTATCCGGGTCGCTTCTTGGGTTACGTGGTTGCCAATCCCTGGGAAACAGAAGAGATGGAGGCTACCCTTAACCACTATCTGGACCAGCCCGGGATGGTGGCTATTAAGCTTCACCCGGAGCTGCATGATGATTACCCGATGCGCGGGCCGCGTTATGCGCCCATGTGGGCGGTTGCAGCCGAGCGCAGAGTGCCGGTGCTCTTCCATACCTACTTTGGCGGTGACACCCTGGAGGATATAGCCGACCTGGCTGGAAAATATCCCAGCGTGCCGCTTCTGGTAGGGCATTCCCTGCAGGATAAAAGCCTGGATGCCATGGTGGAACTGGCCAACAGCTTCCCCAATGTATATGTTGACCTGTCCGTGCCGGAGATCTTTGGGATAACCGAATTCTTCTACACTGCCCTGGACGATATCGGAAAATTGATCTTTGGCACAGATTTTCCCTGGGGCAACTGCCATTTCCGGGTGGGGGCAGTGATCTATTCCCGCATTCCCGAGCAGGCCAAGCGCAAAGTGCTGGGCGAAAACATGGCCTCCTTGTTGGGAATTTCCCTCGAGTCGTTGGTGGCCGCAGCAAAAGTCAGACCGGGACCGGGAGAAAAGTGATGAGCTTAGGGACTTTAGGGTAAGTAAGCTACTATTCTGATAGAGGTTTGCTATGCTGATTGCTGATGGGCATCTCGATTTATCTTACAATGCTTTGCAGGTCAACCGCAATTTACTGCACTCGGCGATCACCATCCGGGCGCAAGAGGCTGCCTACCGGCCGGCGATTCCCGCGGGTTGGGGCAGCGGAGATGGCACCGTGGCCCTGCCCGAGATGCGCCAGGGGAAAATTGCGCTGTGCTTCGCTACTCTGCTGGCCGGCTGCTCGGGCCATCATACGGTGCCTCACATGGATTACCCTACGCCTGAGCACGCTCACGCCATTGCCCGCGGCCAGCTGGCCTATTATCGGGCGTTAGAAAAAGGCGGCGAGATCCGCATTCTAACGGATGGGCCTGGCCTGGCGAGCCATATTGCTGAATGGGAAGCCTGGGATACCCGGCAGGCGGCAAGTTCAAACCGGGGTGATCCTCCCCCGCCGCTGGGATTCGTGATCAGCATGGAAGGTGCTGACCCGGTGATCCACCCGGATGACCTTGACGAGTGGTGGGAGTTGGGATTGCGCATGATTATTGTCACCCATTTTGGTCATGGGCGCTACTCCGGCGGTACGGGTACCGAAGAAGGATTAGGCGAGATGGGGCCGGCGCTCCTGGCGGGTATGGAACGCACTGGAATGCTGGTGGATATGACGCATTATTCCGACCCAGCCTTCTGGCAGGTTCTTGATCTGTACGGCGGGCCGCTGCTCGCCAGCCACTCTAACTCCAGGACTCTGGTTCCAAACCAGCGCCAATTCTCGGACGAGCAGATGAAGGCTATCATTGCCCGGGATGGAGTCATTGGCACCTGCCTGGATGTCTGGATGCTGCGGCCTGGCTGGGTAGCGGGTCTTAGCACGAACGAAGGCATTACATTGGACGATGTGGTAGATCATATTGATCATGTCTGCCAGCTGGCAGGCGACAGCCGCCACGCGGCCATTGGCAGCGACCTGGATGGTGGTTATGGGCAGAAGCAGTGCCCCCAAGACCTGGAGACTATCGCCGATTTGCAGAAACTTCCCGTCCTGCTCGCCCGCCGCGGCTATAAGGATGAGGATATCGGGAACATCATGGTTCGGAATTGGGTCGGCCTGCTGCAACGCAGCTGGATAAAATAAAGCTCGTTGCCAGGCCAGCGATTTTTTTAACGGAACGGCAGCAGGAGAACGACCAGGATGGACAAAGTTTCTGATCAACCTGATCTCAGTACACCCCAAGTGTTCCAGGCGCTGCATGCCAGCGGTAAACCGCTGCGTGAATGGGGTCGATCGATTGACGGCCAACCTATGCTATCTGCCCGCAGCGGGGGTGACCGCCAACCGGCGATATTCATCACCGCGGGGGCGCATTGCAACGAAACGGCCGGCGTGCATGCCGCGCTGAATCTGCTGCATGGCCTGGATACGGATTTCGAAGTGCACATATTTCCCCTGCGTGACCCCTTCGGTTTTTCCGGCGACCAGCACTGCTTGAGTTTTGCAGCCGGGATGCCTGTGGAAGTATCCAGCCATGCCGGCGCACTTGAATTTCTGCAGTCTAACGCCCAACGGATATGGGGCGATGATTCGGCGCGGTTATTCCTGTTGGGTGAGATTGGGTTCTTATGGTCTGTGCCAGAGCTCCCCAGCGAGACGGCTTTTACGTACTTGCATTCACGCATGCTCTCGCTGGCGCAAGATCAGCCCGCTGTGGTTGAACCACTGCGAGGAAAAAGAGTCATGCTGCTGCAGTCCATGCCGGATGTCGAGGGTACCGGCGAGCTTGGGCGCTGCTGGCATGCCCTGGTTACTGAGCGTGGCGAGTGGATGCACCTGAATCGCCTGTTTGGCCGGCAGGATGCCCCGGAAGAAGTGGCTGCCGTGGATCGCTTGATGCAAGAGATCCGACCGGGGTTAACCCTGGATTTGCATGAGGGGAATGGCCGGGGCTTTTGGATGCCGGTAAACAAGCACCGGGAACCTGAACGCGTCTTTGCCATGACTAAGGCTTTCTTTGATTATGTGAACGAGCGTGGTTACCCGGTGACGAGCTACGAGGAATGGGCGGCTACGGATGCCACCACGGGCAAGAATTACACGCCGGATTGGCTGCAGCCCGAGCCGCGCATCCCCGGCATGTTCTGGATGGATGGTTTACAGCGCGGTGAGGGTTACAATTGCATGGACTACGGCGCGCTGTTCGGGATCGGATACGGCACTGAATCGCCGATGGAGAGACCGCTCTCGATGCGTGTGGACGCAATTACACACGGAATCCTGGCAGCGATTCGTGTTTGGGAAGCAACGGAGACCTAATTGGGTAGGTGGACTTTTTTGAACTTGCCACTACACCCAGGGACGACAATTTGGATTAATCAAGAGGCGTACTAGCCAATGCCAAACAAGATCCAATTGCGAGTTGATCCAAAAGTATGCAGCGGATGCCTGTCCTGCATGACTACCTGCTCTTTTGCCAATGAATCCTATATCAGCCTGGCGGCAGCCCGTGTGCAGGTCGTGCTTAAACCATTTGATGCCGTAAATGAGATTGGGATTTGCCGGCAGTGCGGGAAGGCGCCCTGTGCGCTGGCCTGTAAACTGGGTGCCATCCGGCAGGCTCCGGATGGGTATTGGATAATCGATGCGGATTTGTGCGATGGTTGCCAGGATTGCATCCCGGCCTGCCCATTTAATGCCCTGTTTGTCAACTCATTGAATGGTCATGTCATTAAATGCGAGCTTTGCCTGGGCGACCCCCTGTGTGTCCAGGCTTGCCCGACCGGAGCATTAGTTATCCGAATTGCGCCGGGATAGGCTGGCAAGTTAACTAGGAAAGGCACCGATGAGCAGGAGTCATGGCTGGGTAGGTAAAATCTTGTGGGTTGACCTGGGCGAACGCCGGGTTCATACGCTTGATACCGAAGGATACGGAGAGCAGTACATCGGCGGGCGGGGAATGGCGGCGCGCATCGCCTGGGAGTCTATTCCTCCCGGCGTGAAGGCGCTGGATCCGGAAAACCTGCTGATGGTCTTCACCGGACCGCTGAGCGGCACCACGGCGCCCTTCTCGGGACGGACTTCGATCAGCGGGCTCAGTCCGCAGGGCTGGCCGCATGAATGGTACAGCCGTTCCAACCTGGGCGGACATTGGGGACCCTCCCTCAAGTATGCCGGCTACGATGGGCTGGTGATCCAGGGCAAGGCCGATAAACCGGTGACCCTCTTCATTACCGAAGAGCGCGTTCTCTTCCTGGATGCGAGCCCGGTGTGGGGTCTGGGGACGATCGATACACAAAAAGCGCTCATGTCCGAACTGGGCGATGATATTCGCATCCTGACGATTGGGCAGGCCGGCGAGAACCTGAGCCGCATTGCCATTATATCAACCGAGACCGAGTCGGCCGCCGGGCAGGGCGGCTTCGGGGCCGTGATGGGCTCCAAGAACCTGAAGGCGATTGCTGTGCGCGGGGTTGGCCCGGTGTACATCGCCCGGCCTCAGGAGTTCAAAGAACGTTGCAACGCCGTGCTCCAGGAAGCGCGCACCGGCAATCGTTTTGCAGGTGCAGAGCTGGAACCCCAGCGGGTGAAGAAATACAAACAGCGCTGGCAGGCCTGTACCCAGCAGTGCGGGATGCGCTGCGGCACAGGCTGCCGCTTTTATGAAGTCGAAGGTGCTTTGAGCGGCGAGAAAGTTGCCGGGCAGTTCCATTGCGTCTCGAACTTTATTCCCGGCATCCCGAATTCGTTTTATGATTGGAATCTGGATTTCGAATCGGCGTTTGAAATCCGCCACTTCACCGATAATTATGGATTGAACCAATGGGACCTGCTGCTGGGTATCGTCCCCTGGCTGCGCCTCTGCCTGGAAGCTGGCTTGATTGGCGAGTATAACGGGCGCCCGATAGACTTTAATGACCCGGTCTTTTGGAGAACACTGCTGCACTCGATTGCCTATCGCCAGGGGATGGGAGATGCCCTGGCGGAAGGCGGCAAGCGCGCCCCAGACCTGTTGGGGTTTGGGGCAGAACTGGCCCGGCCGTTATATGCTGCCTGGGGCAGCGCCGGGCACTGGGATGGGCATGGCGATCGCGGCAACCGCATCGTCTATCCCTTCTGGTTGACCACCGCCTTGCAGTGGGCTGTGGATGTGCGCGATCCCTTTAGCAGCTCGCACAGCTACACGATGATGACCATGCACTGGTCGCCTTTCCTTGACGAGCAAAAAGGGTTGGGCTGGGATAAGATCAAAGCGGCAGGGGAGCGGCTGTACGGCGGCCAGAGAGCCGTCGACCCGCTTAGCGACTACGAGGACAAGCAGCTAGCTGCGATCTGGAATGGCCATCGCAGCATCATGAAAGACTCAGTCCCGGTCGATGATAATGTCTTCCCGATGCTCTTGAGCTACAACAGCCCGGATGGGATGGCCTATGCAGGCGAAATGTGGGGGCCGGACATTGAGTACCACCTGTTCGTTTCGGCCACCGGCTCTCCAATGACCCGCATGGACTTTGATCTGGCCTGCGAGCGAGGCTTTAATCTGGAGCGCGCTATCCAGGTGCGCAACTTCCTGCGTCATCGCCGGGATGATGAAACCGTCATTCCATATTTCCAGTATCTGGAATGGTGGCAAAATCCTTTGCGAAGTGAGAAGAAGGGGCTGGAAGTAGATAAATTTCTCCAGCTGCTGGAGGCTTATTACCGCGGTCGTGGCTGGGATATCGAGAGCGGGCGGCCAACTGCTCACAAGCTGCGCCACCTTGGGCTGCCGGATGTCGCTCAGGATTTATTGCAGGCCGGTTTGATCGAGGAAGATATTCGCGAGGAAGAAACGTTATGGCAAGTACGCTAATGTCTATTGTAGTCGCCAGCGGGTTGCAGTCCCCCGAAGGCCCCAGTTTTTCGCCCCAGGGGGTGCTTCATTTTGTAGATTGGGATGCCGGAAATATCTACCGGTTGACCCAAGCCGGCGAGCTCAGCCTGTTTGTCCATACCGGCGGGGTGCCCACCGGCTCCAAATTTCACCCCGATGGGCGCTTATTTGTAGCGGATGGCGACCTGGGCATCCTGGCTATCACCTCCGAAGGTGAGGTGACGGTCATGGCGGCGGAGTGGCATGGGGAGAAGTTCCGCGGGCCAAACGACCTGGCATTCGCCCCCAACGGAGACCTGTATTTCACCGATCCGAAAGGCTCCGACCCAGAACACCCGATCGGAAATGTTTATATCCTGCGGGTGAATGGGGAAGTGGAGCTGTTTGCCGGTGGCTTCCAGTTCCCCAACGGCCTGGCATTATCCCCGCATGGAGAAGCGCTTTACCTGGCCGAAACTTACCCCAACCGGATCCTGTTGTTTGAGCTGGACAGCAATGGGCACGAGAAATCCCGCCGGGTCTTCGCGAATTTGCAAGGCGGCCTGGGACCGGACGGGATGGCATTCGGGGTAGATGGCAATCTGTATGTGGCCCATTTTGGCAAAGGCTGCGTGGCTGTGATTGATCCGCAGGGCGTAGTGATCGACGAGCTGCCGGCTGGGGGTCAGAAACCAACCAACCTGGCATTTTGGGGCTCGAGCCTGTATGTGACCGAGGTGGATCAGCACCAGGTAGTCCGGCTGCAATCCGTAAACCTCGGGCAGGAGGAGATAAAGATATGAAGCGCCTGGAGGGCAAGGTAGCGCTGGTTACCGGGGCGGCACGCGGCATGGGACAGGGAATTGCAGTCTCCCTGGCTGCCGAGGGCGCCGACCTGGCTTTGAATGATATTGCCGGCCTGGAGGATGCACAGGATACCCTGGCTGCTATCCAGCGGTTGGGGCAGCAGGCGGCTTACTGGCAGGCGGATGTGGGCGATCGGGAAGCTCTATCTGGGATATTTACCGGTTTGCTGGAGCGTTTTGGTCGGTTGGATATCTGCGTGGCCAATGCCGGTATCTCCATTCCGGAACCCGTCGTGGATGCCAACTGGGAGAATGTGTTCCGTACTATTCAGGTAACTCAGTTTGGCGCATTTCATACCTGCCAGATGGCCGCCCAGCAGATGGTTCGCCAGACCCACCAGGGGCAGCCGGGCGGCAGAATCATCCTGATCAGCTCGGTGCATGAAGAACTAGCGGTGCGCAACAGCGCTGCCTACAACATGGCCAAAGCCGCTGTTACTCAGCTGGGACGCACGCTGGCAGTCGAGCTTGCCCAATACCAGATCACTGTCAATGTTGTTCATCCCGGGTTGACCGAAACACCGGGCACACGTTCCTTCACCAGCGATGAGCGCCTGGAGATTGCCGCTTCGCGCATCCCTCTAGGCCGGCTGGGAAAAGCGGAGGATATCGGCAAGGCGGTAGCTTTCCTGGCCAGCGCGGATGCGGACTATATCACCGGCATTGATTTGCGGGTGGATGGCGGATTTAAATGGGGCTTGCGCTTTCCATTAGATGACTGAGAGGAGATTCTATGTCTAACGCGCTCAATCTAGGCGGTTACATGGGGAAGTTCTTGTGGGTGGATCTGCAGAATGGCGATATGCAGGAGGAAACGCCCAACGAGGGAATGTTACGTGATTTCATTGGCGGCTATGGGATGGGCTGCCGGGTGCTGTACGACCGCATGAAGCCACATGTCGATCCGCTCGGCCCCGAAAACATCCTGGGCATCACCACCGGCCCGCTCACCGGCACGCTGGCACCGACCGGTACGCGCTGGACGGTGGTGGGCAAGTCACCGCTGACCGGGGGTTGGGGGGATGCCAATGGCAGCGGTTTCTTCGGCCCGGCGCTCAAACGGGCCGGGTACGATGCCGTCTTCTTTCGCGGGATCTCTGAACGGCCGGTGTATTTGTATATTGAAGATGGGAAAGCTGAGCTGCGCGACGCCACCTCCTTATGGGGGATGGATACCTACCAGATTGATGATTGGGTCAAAACTGAGCTTGGCAAGGAGTTCGAAGCGGCCTGTATCGGGCCATCCGGAGAGAAACTGTCCCTGATCTCGGGGGTCGTTCACTGTAAAGGCCGCATAGCTGCCCGCTCCGGGCTGGGGGCTGTGATGGGCTCCAAGCGCTTGAAAATGGTGGCGGTGCGCGGCACGTT
>Ga0105098_10000323_pt1 | contig 15937 bp, 14 predicted proteins | sample PPLLak21cMay2015_FD_79137 | JGI IMG/M metagenome (GOLD analysis project Ga0105098, IMG submission 79137) | Freshwater sediment microbial communities from Prairie Pothole Lake near Jamestown, North Dakota, USA - PPLs Lake P7 Core (1) Depth... | ecosystem: Environmental > Aquatic > Freshwater >... | reverse complement strand
ATTGCCGCGTACCGGCAGGATGGTTAGATCCGGGCGGCAGGCCAGCAGCTGCGCCCGGCGCCTGGGACTGGACGTCCCCACCCTGGCCGCTTCGGGTAAATTGGCGAGGGTCTGGCCCTCCGCAGAGACCAGCGCGTCGAGGGCCGAATCCCGCGCAGGGACGGCTGCGATCGCGATCCCCGGCGTTTCCTCCACGGGAAGGTCTTTCAACGAATGGACAGCAACATCCACCTGCCCGGAAAGCAACGCCGCTTCCAATTCGCCTGTGAAGTATCCTTTGCTCCCAATTTCAGGCAACGGCTGGTGGACAATGCGGTCGCCTTTTGTCGTAATGACCTGCTCATGGCATTCGAGGTCCGGCCAGGTGGCTTGCAGCAGTCGGATGACACGGGCAGTTTGAGAACGCGCCAGCGGCGAGGGACGCGTGGCAAAGATCAAGGTCATGTTATGCAGGTTCAAAGCGAAATCCAACCACCTGTGAGATGACTTCCAGCGCCGCGGGCTCGTCGCCTTGGGCCAGCAAGCCCAGGGCATCCGAGTCTACCAGTTCATACCACAACGCTTTACGCGTTTCGAAGTCCGGAACCTGCTGCGACAAGGGTTCACGCAATCGCCCAGCCAGTTCCAGGAAACGTTCATATTCAGGACCCAGCTCCTGCTGCAGACGTTCCTTCAAGCGAACTGCCAGGGCAGGGGCCTTTCCACCCGTGGAGATCGCGATGGTCAAATCGCCGTTGCGCAGGATCGCCGGAGCGATGAAGTTGCAGCGTGGTGTGTCGTCCACCACATTGACCAGTTGCCCCTGCGCCGAAGCTTCCTGCCAGACCTGATGATTGATCTCCGTCTGGTCGGTCGCGCAAATGACCAGGAACGCCCCCGTCAGGTCGCCCGGTTGATACCGCCGCGCGAGGTGCGCGATCTCATTTCGCCCGGCAAGGTCATGCAAACGCAGTGTGAGATCGGGAGAGACAACCGTCACTTTTGCACCCGCGGCAAGTAAACCCTCCACCTTGCCTTCCGCGATCTTTCCGCCGCCGACGACGACACAGGGTTGATCGTGTAACTGCAGGTAAATTGGATAATAAGCCATCATTGTTTGTTCATGGTTGGAAGATGGATCCCGCATTCCGTCTTGGCCCTGCCAGCCCAACGGCCCGAGCGCGGGTCCTCCCCCGGAGCCACTTGTTTCGTGCAGGTCCAGCAACCGATGCTGGGATAACCGTAATCGTGCAGAGGGTTGTACGGCAATTCATTCGCCCGTATGTGCTCCCAAACCTGATCGCTGGTCCAGGCCGCAAGCGGATTCAGCTTGACCATCTTGTTGGCATAATCCCATTCTGCCAGAGCGGTGTTGGCGCGAAAAGCGGTCTGGTCGCGGCGAATGCCGGTGATCCAAGCGTGGTAGTTTGCCAGAAACTGGCGTTGGGGAATCACTTTGCGGATCTGGCAGCAGGTGTCCGGATCACGATTCCATAAAGCATCGCCATGTCGCAGGGCCTGCTCGGGCAATGAAATTCCAGAGTGGACGCGCTCGAAGCGGACGCCAAGACGTTTGACAAGTTCATCGCGCAGCTCATAGGTGTGGGCAAAGAGCAGGTCCGTATCCAGATAAAAAACGATCGTCTCCGGCCGGATCTGCGAAACGAGATGCATCAACACGATCCCTTCGGGACCGAAGCCGGTTGCCATCACAATGCTGGGTGCAAAGTTGTCAAAGCCCCAGCGCAAAATCGATTGGGGCGAACTGCCTTCCAGGTCGCGACCGGCCTGCTTCACAGACTCTGGAGTCCATTCTGTTGTATCGACAGTTTGGAATGTTTTGGATTGTAGAGTGGTCATAATATTTACACCTAATAAATTTCTGTCATTGCGAGGAGGGCGTAGCCCGACGAAGCAATCTCATTTACGATTTATAAACAACAAATTTCGTATGAGATTGCTTCGCCGCTTCGCGGCTCGCAATGACGGGTATTGTGGGTATTTTTGAGACAAGTTCTAATAAGCCTGCAGGCTGCGGAATGAACCAGTCGATCTGTTCGCGCAGACGCACGACTTCCCCGACGATCAACAAAGCCGGCGGGCGAATGCCCTGAGCCTTTTCAACAATGTCGGCCAGGGTGCCAACCACAACGTGTTGCCTGTACGTCGTCCCATCCGCGATGACTGCTGCAGGCGTATCAAGCGCGCGGCCATGGGCAACAAGCTGGCGGGTGATCTCGGGCAAATATTCCACTCCCATCACAAAGACAATCGTCCCGGTCTGTGAAACGGCTTCCCAATCGATACTTGAGTCTGCATCACCTGCATGGCCCGTCACGACCGTAAACGCAGTTGCCAGGCCACGGTGAGTCACTGGTATTCCGGCATAGGCGGGCACGGCAATGACACTGCTTACACCGGGAATAACCTCATAATGAACCTCCGCTTGTGCAAGTGCCTGGCATTCCTCTCCCCCGCGCCCGAAGACAAACGGATCGCCGCCTTTCAGGCGCACCACAACCTTTCCCGCACGTGCCTTCTCGATCAACAGATCATTGATCTCCTGTTGAGAGCGGCGATGTCGTTTGGGCTCCTTGCCCACGTTGATCAATTCGGCATAAGCGGGCGCTTCCTCCAGCAGTTCCGGCGGGGACAAGCGGTCGTACAACACCACGTCGGCGCGGCGCAGGCACGCCAACCCTTTGACCGTGATGAGCCCCGGGTCGCCCGGCCCGCCGCCGACGATATAAATGATCCCATTCGTCGCGGAGATATCGCTATGCATGAGCAGTTTCCATAGAAAGATTCTTCAGCAGTGTCTCCACGTCGAAATTTGTGGAAACTTTACCATCCACCGTGAAGCGTTCACGCGGATCGACACTGGCATATGTGAGGGTGTATTCTGTTCCGTTGTACAGCCTGTCGAAAAACGTTCTCAGGTCCGGCTCGAGCGCCGCAAACGTTTCCCGTGTGTTCGGTGCAAGCAGGCGGTCATTGATAATCAATTGCGTTTCCTGTCCGCTGAACTTCACGCCATTTTCCTTTTCCAGCAAACGGGCTGCAGTCAGGGCCGCGCCGGCTGCCTGCGCCAGTTTTTCCTGAACCGATCCATCCAACTGAGCCTTGCGGTTATAGAGCAATCCGAGCCGGCCAGCCCGGTTGTCCAGGCTGTAATCTGCTTCATGACCGATCAGGAGGATGCCCGGTCCGTTATGCACATGCAGATAATCGGCGACATCGATCAGCAATTCTGCCGTCACGTGTCTCTGGATCCAGTTGTTGAATATTCCTGAATACTCTTCGAGCTTTACTGCCTCAGGATTTTCAATAAAGAATTTGATATTGATATGTTGTAGGTTCATGACCTTGCTCCTTTACATGGCGTTCTCAAAATCTGAACAAGCATCGGTTTTATCCGCTAATTTTCGCGAATTGGCACTAATCTTTAAACAATTCGCGCGGATTAGCGTAAATTCGCGGACTCGTTTTCGACGTTGAGAAGACCATTAGAAAACCACAATTCCTTTAGCGACCCGGTATTGGTTTTGGCGCTGATTTGGCAGCCAGCAGTTTGCCATAGCAACTATGCGCGGCTTCGATCACCAGCTGCGCTTCTTCCACACGTCGATGTGCTTCTTCCGGTGTATAGGGTTCATGTGCCTTTTCATGGGCACGCAGGAAGTAATGTCCGAACTTGCCGCCGGCATATTGATCCCAGAATAGTTTCGTCTCATAAAAGCGCTCCCGGAATTCCTCCACCACCCGGTCCGGATCATCCGGTATATCGTAGAACTGCTCCTGCACAAGTGTCTTCGCCGCCTGCAGCATGGAGGCATACGCCGTTTCGCCCGCCTTCTGATAGGCATTCTGATCCAGAAATACCTGCGCTTCGAATACCTGGCGTTCTGCCGCCGCCAGACCAAACTCGGCATGCGAGACGATCTCTCCGGCACACTCGCCAACGCCCATATCTCCGATCGTGAATTCACGGCTGTCGCCCCAATCGGTATACAGCGTCGGGTCTTCGTCATGGGCTGGCAGGCGTGTCAGGTCGTCCAGCATCTTTTTGATCTCGACCTTGCCCACGCGCTGGATGAATTTCTGGAAGCTTTCCTCCCTCTGACGCTCCGCAACATACCGCCCCGTGAGTCGCTCCACCACTTCGGGGATCCGCTTCGCCGGGACCGCGCCCATTGCCAGCCCGTATGAGCCGCCATTTTGTGTCCACTGCCCGCCCAACACGACCTGGAAGTGCGGAACGGTATAGTTCCCGGAGTGACGGCTTACGCCGTAAAACCCGAGATCGGCAACGTGATGCTGGCCGCAGGAATTGAAGCAGCCGCTGACTTTGATATGCAGGTTCTGCACGGCTTCATCCAGCGCGTGACTCTTTTCCGCGAGCCGTTGACGCAGCTCACCAGCCAGGCCGCGCGACGAAGCGATGCCAAGTTTGCAGGTGTCCGTGCCTGGGCAGGAAGTGATGTCCACGATCGTGCCCGCGCCAGCTCCCCCAAGACCGATCGCCTGCAACGCGGAATAGACCTCAGGCAGGTCAGCTTCACTGATCCAGCGCAGGACCAGGTTCTGGTCGACGGTCGTGCGAATCGTCCCGTGGGTGAAGCGGCGGGCAATGTCAGCCACCGCGCGCATCTGGTCCGCGGTGATGTCGCCGAGCGGCAGAGTAATGATGACCGTCGCATATCCTTCCTGTTTTTGTTGCCAGATATTGGTCTTATACCAGTCAGCGAAACCTTCAGGGTGCGCAGCTCTGTTCAGGCTTTGGGCCGGTCGTAGAGGTTTTTCTTCCAGGAGATGCAATTCCGATAAATAGGCTGTCCAGCGCGGGTCGGGCGGAAGCGTCGCGCGTTCCGCGAGCACGAGACGCTTGAACTCTTCGATACCCAGCTGTGCCACCAAAAACTTGATGCGCGCCCGATTGCGATTCTTCTTCTCGCCGAGTCGGGCGAAGACCCGCGAGATGGCTTGCGCAGTCGGCAGCAATTCTTCTTCGGGCAGGAAAGCATCAAACAACTTGGCCTGATGAGGCACTGTACCCAACCCGCCGCCAACATAGAGCTCGAAGCCGCGTCGTTCCACACCCTCGGCATCCACGCGCGTGACGGCGATCACGCCCATGTCGTGCATGTTCACCAGACCGCAGGCCTGATCCTTGCAGCCGGAGAATGCCACTTTGAACTTGCGGCCAAAATCCTGCACGTCCGGATGGCCGAGCAGAAAATAAGCCAGGCCCTTGGCATACGGCGTGACATCAAACGCTTCGGTGGCACACACACCGGAGAACGGACAGGCGGTCACATTACGGACAGAGTTACCACAAGCTTCGCGGGTGGTGATGTCAACAGCAGCCAGGCGGCGCATCAGAGCCGGTGTGTCGTCGACATGCACAAAATGGAGTTGAAAGTCCTGGCGCGTGGTGACATGCCCGATGCCATCCGAATATTCCTCAGCCAGCTCCGCCATCACTTCCAATTGCTCGGGGTTCATCCCGCCGAAAGGGATCTTGATGCGCTGCATACCCGGTGCATCCCAGAGTGTGTTCACACCTTTTGTGGGCCTGGTTTCGCTGGAAGGGAATTCCAGGGTTTGGGTCTCTTTGCCATCCCAGCGCTGACCGTTATCATAGCGCTGCCCATACGCGCCGCGCCGCAAGCGCGTCTCGGCAAACAGCTTCTCGTCCATTTTGCCCTGTTTGCGCAGTTCGATCTCCGTTTCGTAGATCTCGATCTCCCGGAGAAGTTCCGGAAACGCACTATCGAGGGGTTGTTCACGCCACAAATCGTTACTAGCTTTCATAGGAGCACCTCTCAGTAAATAGATAACAAAAAGCCCGGGCATGCCGGACTTTTATAAAAAAATACCGGTGAACCCATCTCCACTTGGGAGAACTGTTCACCGGTTTTGAATGGTCGGTACGTTTGCTTAGCGGCGGCCTGCGATGGCGTGTTGAACAGCTCTCTGGGATGTCATACAACACAGACACATACAGGCCACACACAGGGAGAGCACTACAACAGTCATCATCAGCTTTCAGTTAATTGGCGTGATTATATCGACAATGTTTGATTTGTCAATGGTGCTTGCCAATGAAAATCTTTTATGATATAAACCGCCGCTAATAACTTCATACTCGCTCTTATCCAGAGAGGCTGAGGGAACGGCCCTGCGACGCCTCGGCAACCAGTTAGCCAGTAGCCGTTAGCTGTCAGCGATTAGCATTTAGCTAAAAGCTGATCGCTAATAGCTAAAAGCTAACCCGGTGCCAACTCCGACAGAAGGATAGCAATATCCATTGATCTGGAAGATGAGAGGCTGGTATCACCTGCGCCTCTTCTTATACTTCCAGAAGGGGTATTTTTTACCTCTTCTGGAAAAGCGGGTAAATCTTATTCCAAGCGGAGGTACTATGCTCACTACAGATCGACAATTCGGTTTCACCACCCGGCAGCTGCACTCGGGGTATGAGCCTGAAGCGACAACAGGCAGCCGCGCCGTGCCGATCTACCAGACCACGGCGTACGATCTGCAAAGCACGGATCGCGCCGCGCGTCTGTTTGCACTGCAGGAAACCGGCAACATTTACACGCGGATCGGGAATCCAACTTCGAATGTCCTGGAAAAACGAATGGCAGATCTCGAAGGGGGTGTTGCTGCGCTGGAAGTCAATTCAGGTCAGGCTGCCCAGATGACCGCCATCCTCGCAATTTGCGAAGCAGGAGATCACATCGTTTCTGCTTCGACGTTATTTGGCGGGACATTCAGCCAATTCAAATATGCCTTCCCACGTCTGGGAATCCAGGTGACATTCGTTGACGCATCCGACCCGGAAAACTTTCGGCAGGCGATCCGGCCCAACACAAAAATTATTTACGGCGAGATCATAAGCAATCCACGAGTGAACATATTTCCACTGGAGGGCGTGGCGAAGATCGCGCACGAACACAATATCCCGCTGATGATCGACAACACCTTTGCCACGCCTTATCTTTGCCGCCCATTCGAATGGGGTTCAGATATCGTCACACACTCCACCACAAAATTCATCGGCGGGCATGGCACCTCCATGGGCGGCGTGATCGTGGACAGCGGTACATTCAACTGGGCAAAAAGCGAACGCCACAAAAACTTCAACACACCTGACCCTTCCTATCATAATGTCATTTACTCGGAAGATTTTGGCCCGCTGGCTTTTATCTCCAAAGCACGCGCCTCCATTTTGCGGGATTTCGGAACCTGCCAATCCCCGTTCAATTCATGGCTGTTCATCCAGGGACTTGAGACCTTATCCCTGCGAATGGAACGTCATGTCAGGAACGCGCAAGCTGTTGCAGAGTTTCTTGAAGCTCATTCCCGGGTCAGTTGGGTCACGTATGCAGGCTTGGAGAGTCATCCGGACCACGAACGTGCCGGGAGATATCTGCCGAAAGGTGCGGGGGCGGTGCTGGGTTTTGGGGCAAAGGGCGGGCGCGCCGCGGGAGCGCGTTTCATTGACAGTCTGAAACTGATCAGCCACGTGGCAAATCTTGGTGATGCAAAGTCACTTGCCATCCACCCGGCAAGCACAACTCATTCCCAATTGACGGAGGAGGAACAAAAAGCTGCGGGCGTCAGCCCGGATTTTATCCGTCTGTCCATTGGGCTGGAGGATATTGAGGATATTCTCTGGGATCTGGATCAGGCGTTGAATTCGTAGAAGTGTAAGCAGGCACGCAGGAACAGCATTGAGGGTTGTTGTTGCAGAGGTGGTATCATCGCCATCAGGTTGTGTTAATTTCGCATTTTGAGGCGTGTATTTTATAAGTGACCAATGTCTACGCCAATTCTAGCCACGAAACTTTATATTCCTCCCCCTCGGCCTAAAGTTGTCCTCCGCACGCACCTGATCGCGCGGCTGAATGAGGGCCACCCTTCGGGTCGCACGCCAGGCGTGACCCTTATCTCTGCCCCCGCCGGCTTTGGGAAAACCACGTTACTCAGCGAATGGGTCAATGATTTACGATTGAGGATTGACGATTTACGATTGGATGCCGGCAGCGAGAGCCAAATCGTAAATCACAAACTTGTGCTGAGCGAAGTCGAAGCATCGAAAATCGTAAATCGGGTGGCCTGGCTGTCGCTTGACGAAGGGGATAATGATCCCGCACGCTTTCTGACTTACCTGGTCGCGGCCCTGCAGACGATTGCAGCGGATATCGGAACAGGGATGTCCGAGGTACTCCAATCTCCTCAACCACCGCCGGCCGAATCGATTCTGACGGCCCTGCTCAATGAAATTACCAGCCTCTCGAACAATTTCGTCCTCATCCTGGACGACTACCACGCGATCGATGCCAAACCGGTGGATCAGGCACTCACCTTTCTGCTCGAGCATTTGCCGCCACAAATGCACCTGGTCATCGCCACTCGCGAAGATCCGCATCTGCCCCTGGCCCGCTTACGCGCCCAGGGCCAATTGACCGAACTGCGCGCTGCCGACTTGCGTTTCAGCCCTGCCGAGGCTGCCGAATTTCTCAACCAGGTGATGGGGTTGACTCTCTCTGCGGAAGACATCGCCGCGCTGGAAGCCCGCACCGAAGGCTGGATTGCCGGCCTGCAAATGGCCGCTCTTGCCCTGCAAGGGATGATTTCCATGCAGGGACATCAAGACGCCACCGGCTTTATCAAATCGTTCACTGGCAGCCACCATTTCATAATGGACTACCTGGTTGAAGAAGTCCTGCAGCAACAATCCGAACGCGTGCAAATGTTCCTGCTGCGCACCTCGATCCTCGACCGACTGTGCGGCCCCCTTTGTGATGCAGTCCTACTCGACCCTTCGGAGTCGGATTCCGGGCAGGCAACCCTGGAATATCTCGAACGGGCAAACCTGTTCATCGTTCCCCTGGACAGCGCGCGGCGCTGGTACCGTTATCACCATCTCTTTGCGGACCTGCTGCGGCAGCGACTCCATCAGAGCTTCGCCTCAACTACCGGGGATGCGGAAAGTCGCACGCTGGCGCGCGAATTGCATATCCGTGCGAGCCAGTGGTATGAGGACAATGGCTTTCAGCTGGAAGCGTTTCAGCATGCAGCGGCGGCCAATGATGTCGAGCGCGCCGAGCGCCTGATCGATGGAAAGGGGATTCCTCTTCATTTTAGCGGTGCAGTGACTCCTATCCTGGAGTGGCTGGAGTCATTGCCAAAGGAAGTGCTGGATGCCCGGCCATCGTTGTGGTGGAGGCATGCTGCGATGCTGTTGATCAATGGTCAAACGATCGGGGTGGACGAGAAACTACAGGCAGCTGAGGCAGCTTTAGCTGCCACCCTGCAAGGCGCCGAGCCGGACGACGAGACCCGAAATCTCATCGGGCAAATTGCGGCCGCCAGAGCTACGCTGGCTCTTACCCGGTACGACGTAGAAACCATGCTTGCCCAGTCACGCCGCGCCCTGGAATATCTGTATCCCGACACGCTATTTACCCGCGCGACCGCTTATTGGACGCAGGGGTATGCCTATATCCTCCAGGGCGAGCGTGTCGCAGCCCGACAAGCCTACATGGAAGCCATATCTCTCAGCCAGGCAACCGGGGCTATCTTCACCCTTATATTGGCGACAATCGGCCTGGGCAACGTACAGGAAATGGACAATCAGCTCCATCAGGCAGCCGAGACCTACCAGCGTGTCCTGCAATTGACAGGAAATCAGCCGCAACAGATTATTCACGAAGTGCATCTTGGCCTGGGCCGTATATTCTACGAATGGAACGACCTGGATGCCGCGGAACAGCACGGGCAGCAAAGCCTCCAATTGGCGCGGCAGTATGAACGGGTTATAGACAGGTTCATTATCTGTGAGGTGTTTCTTGCCCGGCTGAAACTTGCCCGGGGAGAGGTGGCCGAGGCGGCCGCCATGCTCGCGCAGGCTGATCAGTCCGCGCGCCAGCATAGCTATGTGCATCGGAGGCCCGAGATTGCTGCCGCACAAGTGCTGACATTGCTTCGCCAGGGGGATCTGGCGGAAGCGGCTCATCTGGCCCAGACGCACGAACTCCCTCTCAGCCAGGCCCGGGTACACCTGGCCCGGGGCGACACGTCCGCGGCGCTGTCGGTGCTGGAAACGCGGCGGCAGCAGGTGGAGGCCAGGGGGTGGGAGGACGAACGTCTCAAAGTGATGATTCTCCAGGCAGTGGCTCTCCAGGCGCATGGCGAAAAGGACAAGGCTATGCAAACGCTCGTCGACGCACTGGCGCGGGCAGAGCTGGAAGGTTTCATCCGCATCTTTGTCGATGAAGGCGAGCCAATGGCAGAGCTGTTGAAAAGGATGAAGTCGGAAGGTGGAAGGCTGGCAGTATATATTAATAAATTGCTGTCTGCCTTTGAAAAGCAAACAACTGCTCATCCTTCATCCTTCACGCGAAGCGTTCATCCTTTGATCGAGCCATTGAGCCAACGCGAGTTAGAAGTACTACGGCTTATTGCCCAGGGTCTCTCGAATCATGAAATCGGCGAGCGGCTTTTCCTCGCCCTGGATACCGTTAAGGGACACAATCGCAGAATTTATGACAAACTACAGGTTCAAAGACGCACCGAAGCTGTCGCCCGCGCCCGCGAACTGGGTTTGTTATAAGTGCAAGTGACAATATTCCTCGATATTCTCTCTCCCTAGTTTAAAACAACACTTCCAACCAACACCAAAGTGTCTATACGGCAACACTATGGGGCGGATATATTCCCTGCACAATGAGCGACTGGTACTATGACCGGTCACAACAGGTACAGGTGAATGTCAAACGAACGCGATCCTAAACTTGATCCAGGACAACCCCCGGTCTATCAAATCAGAGTCAAGAGCTATTTGCGCTCTGATTGGACAGACTGGTTTGATGGACTGACCATCACGCTGGAAGAGGATGGTGATACGCTCTTAACGGGCCCCGTGGTCGATCAGGCTGCGTTGCATGGCTTGCTCAAAAAAGTGCGTGATTTAGGCATGCTATTGGTGTCGGTCAATCCCGTAGAACCCAGCCAGCCAGATGTATCAAAGGTCAAACCATGAAACTCGTCAATGTCCTTAGCAAAAGAGAAGAGGAAATGGGCGTGCCGAAGACGATGGTTGATGCGGTTGGCCCCGATGGGAAATGGTTATATCGAGTGGGCGGCCTCTCAGCACTTGTCTTAGGTATAGCTTATATCGTCATCATTGCACTATATATTCCTATAGGAGCTCCACCGAGTGGCGCCGAGGCGTGGCTTACGTATCTGGCTGGGCATACGACAGCGTGGTGGGCTATCCTTGGTCTCTCCGTCCTAACAGACTTTCTCTTCGTACCTGTCGCGTTATCGCTCTACCTCACCTTGAAAGGAATCAATAGAAACGCGATGCTGCTGGCAACCGCATGCGTGGGGTTGTTCGTTGTCCTGGACTTGGCAATCACCTGGACGAACTACGCCGCGCTCATCACTCTCAGCGGTCACTACGCTGCAGCTACGAACGACACTCAGAGGGCAGTCTTCGTCGCGGCCGCAATTTACCCGTCCGCGGTGCTGGAATCCGGCCTCTTATTTGTCTACAACACACTTACCCTCTCCGTTGGGATTCTCGTGACCGGTTTCGTTATGTTAATAAGGAATCTTCAGCAAGAGTACGGCTTATTTGGGTCTGGTCACGGGCATTCTTGGAATTGTTTCAGTAGCTGGCTCCTTTTTTGTAAGTTCTTTGAGTGCAATCATAATCATCGCTTCCGCGCTCACTACAGTCTGGGTCTTGTTTGTAGGCTACAGACTCTACAGGCTCGGTCAGCAGTGATCCCTACTGCAGGGAGGCAAAGATTTCCTCTTTATATTCCCGCCCAACCTGTATTTGATCGATGAGGCAAGCCGCCTGGAACTGTCATACCCATTAGAAGTTAGGAGAAAATCAAATGACAACCCCTACTGCCCCAATATCAGCTCTTATTTATGCAAGAGTCGCTGGCTTCACATTCCTCTTCTACATCGCAGCCGGCATCACTAGTTTGATCCTGGCCGACCAGCCGCAGGTGACAGACGTGCTCTCGCTGCTCACCTCCTTGTCGGCCCTGGTGCTGGGCGTGACGCTCTACATGATCACGCGCGAGCAGGGGCCCGCTCTCGCAATGCTGGCCCTGGCCTGTCGCGTCGTCGAAGCCATCCCTGGCGAGAGCGCATTCTTCTTCGCCGTGGGCAGCATGCTCTTCTCCTGGCTCCTCCTGCGCGGCGGGATGATTCCCGTTGCACTGGCCTGGCTGGGTGTATTTGCGTCGGTCCTGCTCGTCGTGATCCTGCCCCTGCAGCTCGCCGGACTGTTCGGCGGCCCTATGAGCTGGTCGGCATCGGTCACCTGGCTGGTGTGGTTACCCATGTTGGTGTATGAAGTAACGCTCGCGCTGTGGCTGCTGATCAAAGGCGTCGCGATGCCCATAGCCCGCGTCGTGCCATTACGCGCGGACTCAGCCCTATGATGGAACTGAAGTGCTACCCATCATCGCAGGAGTTAGGCATGCCCATGTTCTCGGTTCATCGTGTTGAACCCGCCCGGGCAAATACCAAACAGTAAATTGAGGCAAGCTGCCTGGAACAGTCATCCCACAACCATGTCATATCCTTTAGGAGTAAATGAAATGACCACCCGTACCGCCGAAACCTCGCCACGTACTCGCGCAAGAGTCGCGGGACTTCTGTATCTGCTTCTTGTCCCACTCGGTATCTTTGCCATACTATACGGTCCCGTCGCTCTTATTGTGTCCGGAGATGCCATAACAACAGCCAACAATATCATGGCTTCCGAGTTGCTATTCCGCCTCAGCATTGTGAGCGCACTACTCAGCCAGATCGTCGGTATAGGGGTGACTCTGGCTTTATACCAGTTACTCAAACCCGTTAATAGGAACATGGCTTCGCTGATGGTGATATTTGTTCTGACCGGTATCCCTATCACAATGCTCACCGAGCTTACCCACGTAGCTGCCCTGCAACTCCTGAGCGGTGCGGACTATTTGACAATATTCACAACCGAGCAGTTGCAAGCTCTGGCGCTCCTGTTTCTGGATTTGCACGGATATGGACTTACGATCGCCGGTATATTCTGGGGCCTCTGGCTATTTCCCCTGGGGTATTTAGTTTTCAAGTCGGGTTTTCTTCCCCGAATTCTAGGTGTCTTGTTGATCCTTGGCTGCTTTGGCTATCTCATAGACAGTTTTGGGCTGTTTCTTTTCCCCGACTATAACCTGAATATTGCGCTGTATACGGGTTGGTCGGAAGTGATATTCCCCTTGTGGCTTGTGATTAAAGGAGTAAACGTCGAACAGCAGGAAAAACTTGCTCTCGAAGCTGGCTGACGGGACCCTGCCGAAGGCCTAGGGACTTCATTTTCGAGTCAGCGCCCGGCGCGGCATACAAATTAAGTCAACCTTCATACTACTTTAGGAGAAAATCAAATGACAACCCGTATCGCCGAAACTTCACCTCTTATTTATGCAAGAGTCGCAGGGTTCCTGTATCTACTGGTCGTCCCACTCGGTATCTTCAGCTTGTATGTTTCCTCCAGGCTGATTGCGCCCGGAGATGCCAGGACAACGGCCAACACTATCATGGCTTCTGAATCACTATTCCGTCTCGGCATGGTGAGCGATCTCCTCGCGCCACTGGTTTTGATATTCGTGGTTCTATTTCTATACAAGTTACTCAAACCCGTTAACAAAAATATGGCCTGGCTGATGGTTATATTCCTTCTGCTCGGTGTCCCGATCGCGCTGCTTAGCAAGCTTAACCAATTTGCTGCCCTGCTGCTCTTGAGCGGTGCTGACTATTTGACAGTATTCACAACCGAGCAGTTGCAGGCTCTGGCGCTCCTCTTTCTGCATTTGCACGATCGTGGCGGTACTATCGCTTTTATATTTTGGGGCCTTTGGCTATTTCCCCTGGGCTATTTGGTTTTCAAGTCAGGTTTCTTTCCCCGCATCCTGGGTGTCTTGTTGATGATCAGTTGTTTTGGCTATCTCATAAATAGTTTTGCAATATTTCTTGACTACAACGTGAATACCGGCCTGTTTGGGGCCCTGGGGGAGGTTTTATTCATCTTGTGGCTTTTGATCAAGGGTGTAGACGTCGAACAATGGAAGAAACAGGCTCTTGAATCTGCCTGAACCAGATAGAGAGTACTCGTAAATGATACTACTGCACATCATAGGCGGACTAGTAGGACTTACCTCAGGTGCGGTTGCGCTTTCTGCCCGTAAGGGAGCAAAGCTGCATCGCAAGAGCGGGATGATCTTCGTCTATGCTATGTCCGTCATGTCAGTCAGTGGTGCGGTGATGGCGGCCCTGAAGCCTGAGAGGATCTCGGTGATCGCCGGTATGCTGACCTTTTATCTGGTGGTTACTGCGCTGCTCACGGTCCATAGGCGTGGCCCGGGGTTCAATTGGGTGGAGGCTGGCGCGATGTTTTATGGGCTGACTGTGGTCATCACCGCCCTCATATTCGGCGTGGCGGCATTGACCAGTCCTCCCGGCGCGATCAACGAGCCGCCGCCGGCGCCTGGCTTCATCTTCGGTGCGGTCGCGCTGCTGGGAGTGTTCGGGGACGTACGCATGCTGCTGGCGCGCGGCGTTCCGTGGGCACAGCGCATTGCTCGTCATTTATGGCGCATGTGCCTGGCGCTGTGGATCGCCGCCGCATCCTTCTTTCTGGGGCAGGCAGATGAGCTTCCGGAATCGCTGCGCATCATGCCCTTGTTGTGTACCCCGGTGCTGTTGGTGTTGTTGCTCATGGCCTATTGGCTGGTGCGCGTGTTGTTCACGCAATGGCGCCCCCGGACCTAACACTGTCAAGCTATGCAACCTTATTGAATGGATTGTTGTAAACTATTCTGAACATGACTGGCTCAAAACGATCCTGGAGGAATACTCATGAAAGCAATTGTTTATGAAAAGTACGGCTTACCCGATGTCCTCGAACGCAAGGAAATCGACAAGCCGGTCGTCGCGGAGGATGAGGTGCTGGTCCGCATTCGTGCGTCTTCTGTGAACCCAGTAGATTGGTACGGCATGATAGGCTTGTACATCGCGCGCATGGGTGGCGGGCTGCGCAAACCAAAGGACACGAGATTGGGAGTTGATTTCGCGGGAGTGGTCGAAGCGGTTGGCGGGAACGTCAAGCAGTTTCGACCAGGTGACGAGGTGTACGGCGGGAGAAGCGGGGCTTTCGCCGAGTATATTTCTATTCACGAGCAGCGCGGAATTGCGCCGAAACCGGCCAACCTGACGTTCGAGCAAGCGGCGGCTGTGCCGGTGGCAGCGCTGACCGCGCTGCAAGGTCTTCGCGACCATGGGCAGCTCCAGCCAGGGCAGAAGGTCCTGATCAACGGCGCCTCGGGAGGCGTGGGGACGTTCGCCGTGCAGATCGCCAGGGCATTCGGAGCGGAGGTGACCGGCGTGTGCAGCACCGGGAACGTGGACCTGGTTCGTTCGCTCGGCGCTGACCACGTCATCGACTACACCCGGGAGGACTTCACCCGCAGCGGGCGGCGTTACGACCTGTTTCTCGACATCGCGGGGAGCCGGTCGTGGTCGGAGTGCAAGCGTGTGCTGAACCCCAGGGCGATCTTCGTCATCGTCGGAGGACCGAAGGCCAATCGTTGGATCGGACCTCTGAGTCACGTGATCAAGCTACGTCTGGCTGCACTGCGCGCGAGCCAGAAAGTCGTCTTCTTCATCGCGAACTTGAACAAAGAAGATCTGGTCGTCATGCAGGAACTTCTCGAGGCCGGAAAAGTGACTCCGGTCATAGATAAGCGATATGAGCTGAGCGAACTCCCCGAAGCCATGCGCTACCTTGGCGAGGGTCACGCCCGAGGAAAAGTAGTCATCACTGTGGAGAATCAGGGGAAACAGGATTTACCTTGACCCATATAAGAAGAATCCTATAATTGTGGACAGAAACATT
>Ga0105098_10000322_pt1 | contig 15970 bp, 12 predicted proteins | sample PPLLak21cMay2015_FD_79137 | JGI IMG/M metagenome (GOLD analysis project Ga0105098, IMG submission 79137) | Freshwater sediment microbial communities from Prairie Pothole Lake near Jamestown, North Dakota, USA - PPLs Lake P7 Core (1) Depth... | ecosystem: Environmental > Aquatic > Freshwater >... | reverse complement strand
CGATCGTGTTATCCTTGAACACCGCGCCGCCTCACCCGGGTAGATCTTCAGTCTCATATTCCAACTGGCGGGCTGTGCCAATCGATCCGATCAGCGCATGCCAGCCTGAGATCGAACCGCAGGCAATGGTGACGAAAAGCATCGGCCAGAGCGGCTGCCAGGCCGCAGTCGCGTTATAGGCGAAGCCCCAGGTCTTGAGCGGCTCCAGCGCAAACGTGCCAATCTCCGGTTTGATGAATGGCGCCAACACCGCGCCAAGGGCGCTGAAACCGATGGTCAGCAGGGTAACCCAGAACCCGATGTAGTTAACCGGCTGCGCAAAGCGCCAGATTGGCAGGGTTGCCGCCAGATAAGAAAACACCAGCAGGAACAGCGCCCAGAACAGATAGGAAGGCATGGTCTTGATTTCACCTGTCTCCGCAATGTAGACCGCTGTACTTGGGCGTACACCTTCCGCATTGGGTGCGGGAACGCGTGGGTCAGCATTGGTCGGGTCGGTGACGCTCATAACCTTCTCACCGCCGGTAATGCTGTCCACCGCCTTATTGAATGCCAGCACCGCGGAACTGACGGGACCCTGAGTGAGGTCAAGTTTGCCTTCCGCATTGACGGCACCCAGGGGACCAAGCATCATCGCCGCCAGGGTGGCAACGACCACGATGGCGGTTACCAGGATCAGGTCCATCTTCCACTTGTAAAGCATCTGACCGGCCAAAAAGCCCATGACACCCAGCATGACGATACCCACAGGCACATCCGCGCGGGCAGCCATCAAAGCCGACATGATGCCCATGAAGGCTCCGGCCACCAGCATCAAATAGAAGAAAATGAAAGTGAACAGGATCGGGCGGGTACGCGGCGAGATCAGTTTATGACTCACAGCGCTCAGGCTGTTGCCGTCATTGCGGACGGCGACCATGATGGCGCTGTAGTCGCTGACCCAGCCGATCAACGAGACACCGACCAGGAGCCAGAGAAGCGATGGCGCCCAGCCCCAGATATTCGCCGCCGTGATGGGACCCACGATCGGCCCCGCCGCGGCAATGGACTTGAAGTGGTAGCCGTACAACACGTTGCGGCTGGTAGGCATAAAGTCCACGCCATCCATATACATTTTCGCCGGCGTGGCCCTTTTTGCATCAGCCTTGATGACGTTTTTGTCGATCGGTTTGGCATAGAAGTTGTATGCCACGTAGATGACAATTGCTGCAATTACAACGATCCAAAGAGTATTCATAACAGAGACCTCCGTTGGCAGGTTGTGTTAGACGAGATTGAAAAATGTACGGGCGTATGCGCCAGCAGATGGTCTGCCAGTACCATCCCTGGCCTGGTAAGGTGATGTTTCTTCCTTCATCTACCTCCTTCCACGAGCCCTGGCAGGGCGATCAAGCGCCTGCGGGTTGACTCGCTACCTGGCGAGCGATCTCCGCGCTCGCGGCGGACAACATTTCAGTTCCCAGAAAACGGGCTTTCCGGTTCACGATCACTGCCGGATAACGGCGAGCGTTATACTTCAACGCTTTATAAAATCCTTCGATCGAGGCGGCGTCGATCACTTTGAGAAGGATAGCATCGCAATGCTCTTTGAACATGTCCTTCACCCAATTGGACACAATCTCGTATTCCCGGGTCAGATCCTCGGGCAGACTACTTTCCAATTGTTCTTCGTGGACACGGTTCGTGGCGCCCATCTCGCGCCAGGCCACTTCGCAGTGAGTGCAGTGATAATAAGCGGTGGGTGCGTAGGCAATGATCTCTACCAGTAAAGACCTGCCCTGAACCTTGTTGACGGGCTCGCTCATACACCACTCCTCAACTTAAAATAAAAACGCCACAGAGCATCCCCATGCTCAGTGGCGCATCACTACCTGGGCCATGGCAACCATTGATTGCCTGGTCGAGACAGAAATCCAAACTTGCCGAGCGACTGATGAAAGTGACATTTAGCTCATCAAGGCGGAAACACAGTCTATGCGGCTTACAAATTAATTGTCAACAGAGGTTTATAGAACTAATTTTACAAACGTACTTCATGAAAGTCAAATGATTTTTGTAATGTTAAACGAGTTCTGTCAGGGAGGCGGCTGAAACTCATTTCGCGCTTTCAGCTCGACGGGTAGTAGAGAGGCGTACACAAAATCCGCCACCGGAGTGGCCACACCCAGCTCGCGTCCTTTTCGGCCGATCACGCCGATCATCGATTCAAGTTCCGTCCGGCGACCCGTCTCCACATCCAGCTGCATGGAGGGTTTCATCTGCGGCGCAGCGTTATCAGTAAACTCCAGCCAGTTCTGGACGACGTTTCCATCGAGGTCCACTCCTTGTGCCTGCGCCACGCTTTCCACCTCCTGCATAATGCCGGCAAGCAGGCTGCGGGTCTCGGGGATGGAACGGTAGTCGCCCATGGGCATCCTTGTCAATGATCCGACGCTGCTCACCGCCGCAATGAAGACCAGCTTTGTCCACAGGACCTTCCGGATGTTCTCCGAAATCTCTACAGTGATGCCTGTCTGATTCAACACCTCGTAAATGGATTGGATGCGTTCAGACTGGCCTCCGCCCAGCTCGCCGAAGACGATGCGCCGGAACTGGGAGACCTGCCTGATGACGCCGGGCGCTTCCACCGCGGACGAGAGCCAGGTCGTGCCTCCGATCACATGCTCCGGGCCGACGACCTTCCCGATCCGGTCTGCTGCCTCGACCCCGTTTTGCAGGCTCATCACCACCGTCTGCGGACCGACTACCGGGCGGATCGCCGCCGCGGCTTCCTCCGTGCTGTAAGTCTTCACGCAGAACAGGATCAAGTCTACGGGTTCAACCTTAGCCGGGTCTTCTGTAGCGTTGGCAGGGGAGACGATGAAATCGCCATGAATGCTTTTGACCTTCAAGCCTTCATGCCGGATCGCGTACAAGTGCGCGCCGCGTGAAATGAATGTCACTTCATTCCCCTGCTGTGCCAGCAAACCGCCGTAATAGCCTCCCACGCCGCCTGTCCCCATAATCAAAATTTTCATATTCACCTCCTGTTTACCAAATCACCAAATCACACAATCACCAAATCACTAAATAATCTCTATCCTCTGCTCGATCACATCGCCATCCGTCCAATTCCCTTCCATCCATTTTGCCACATTTTGCAGTGCCGATTCAAGGTGCCCGCGCTCGTTCCCAACCATCGCGCAGGCAATGACCGCCTCCTGCCATTTGTCCTGCAAGTCCGTCTCGGCGACCGAGAGGTTGAACTCGCGGTGCAGACGCGCGATCAGCGGCTTGATCCGTCCGCGCTTTTCCTTCAGGGAAGAGCAGGCAGGCAGGTGAAGATGGATGGTGAGAGTAGCAAGCATGGCGTGAGTAGACAGGTATATACGTAGACAAGCAGCCAGAGCGCATAATTACATGTCTACCTGTGTACTTGTCTACCTAATGATTTTATCTCATGGCTTCATGCAATTTGCCAGCCAGGACGCTCGCCTCTTCCTCGCTGCAAGAATCATCCCTTGCCAGGAATTTCAACCCGCGCTCCGCGATCTCTTTGCCGCGCGGCAGGATCCAGCTGTGAAAATGTGGGTGTCCTTCCATCGTGCAGAGTTGATAGATCCGTTCCGCATCTGTGTGCAGTCGGAGCGCGCCGTACATTCTTTTCATTACATCCCCAAGCGCAGCCGATTCCTCAGGTGTCATCTCGGAGTAATCGAGGAAATGTCGCCTCGCCTCAATGAACAGCGTCCCCAACGGTCCGAGTTTCCCGGGCGCATGACAGACCATCCAATGCTCATCTTCGTAGATGTACCCACCGGGAGGTGCGGCTTCTTCTCCCTTGTGCTTGCGGCAGAGGAAACAATTCTCCATATTTCACCTTGCGATTTACGAATCACCAATTACGCCTTACAATCCCTCGCATGTCCAATATCGAAACTGCTTACAACCAGGCCCTCGATTATCTCTACTCCTTCGTCGATTATAGCCTCAAACATATCTCCGAGCTTGCCAAGGCGGAGTTCAACCTCGACCGCATGTTCGCGCTGCTCGAAGAACTTGGGGAGCCGCAGAAGAAGTATCCCATCATCCATGTGGCAGGGACAAAGGGCAAAGGCTCGGTCGCGGCGTTGTGCGCCTCCGCTTTGAAAGCCGCGGGATACAAAACAGGTTTTTTTAGCTCTCCACACTTATGGGATTACGTGGAGCGAATTCAAATCGCTGGCGAGCCAATTTCCCATGCGGAACTTGTCGAGCTGGTCGAACAGGTCAAGGGTCCGGTTGCGCGCATTCCGAAGCTGACCACGTTTGAGATCACGACTGCAATCGGATTCCTGGCTTTTGCACAAAATGACGTCGACGCGGCGGTGGTCGAAGTCGGTCTGGGCGGGCGGTTGGATGCGACCAATGTCCTCACTCCGAACGTATCGGTCATCACTTCATTATCCTATGACCACACGGCTGTCCTGGGAAATACACTTACGGAGATCGCGGGGGAGAAGGCAGGTATTATCAAAGAGGGAATTCCAGTGGTCTCGGCTCCGCAAGTGGAGGAAGCCCTCAAAGTCCTGGAGCGTGTAGCCAAACTGAGGAATAGTCCGTTTGTGATGGTTGGCAAAGACATAAAGTTCGAACGACTGACATCATCATTGGACGGCCAAAAATTAGCGATCAGCGATCAGCGATTAGCAGTTAGCACTCCGCGCCTGGATTTAGAGATTCCTCTCCTCGGCGAGCATCAAATCGAAAACGCCGCGACCGCTTACGCCGCCCTCAAAACCAGCGGACTGGAAATTTCTGATGAGTCCATTCAAAAGGGCTTTTCTCGGGTGGAATGGCCCGCCCGCTTTGAGATCCTGCGGCGCCAACCGCCTGTCGTAATTGACTCGGCGCATAATCGCGACTCCGCATTGCGCTTACGCCAAACCCTCGATGAATATTTCCCCGGAATACCTGTCGTTCTGATCTTTTGTGCTTTGGAAGACAAGGATATTACGGGCATGCTGGATGAACTCAAACCGCGACTCGAATGCGTGGTGGCGACCCGCGCGGACCATCCGCGCGCACCGTCTGCCGAATGGATTGCCGAACAGGTGCGGAAGATCGATATTCCCGTCGAAGCGGTTACGCCTGTGGCCAGGGCTCTGGAACGAGCTTTGGAACTGGCGGGCGGACAAAAAATGGTCCTGTCGGCCGGCAGCGTTGCATTTGCAGGGGAAGTCAGCGCGGCCTGGCGAAAGAGAATGAGATGAAATCTAAGAATCGTATTGGTGCACGCTGGAATTACCCCAAAAAGATGGTAGCATTGTCTATAACCTTGCGCGGGTTTTGAGCCTCACCTGATGGCAGGCATTTGCAAGGTTCAGAAAAACTTAACGATGAGTTACGAGTAAGAAATGGCAAATATAAAAGACTGGAACGAAGAAGAAGACAATTTCGACCTGACCCTCTCGCAGCGTACAGAGGAGTTGTATCGTATCCCCAACCGGGAACTGGATCCCGAGGGCATGATCGAAGCCGCGGTCCTGCCGCTGCGCGATCTGGTCGTGTTCCCGCGCATGGTTTCACCGATCTTCGTCGGGCGCGAAGGTTCGCTGCTGGCTGTGCAGGAGGCGCAAAACAAAGAACAGACCGTGATCGGGCTGACGCAATATGATCCCGATCTCGATCAACCAGGCGTGGACGATTTCTTGCCGATCGGCGTGGAGATGGCAGTGGGGCGCTTGCTCCAGATGCCGGACGGTTCGCACTCCGCGCTGGTGCAGGGACGCCGCCGGGTCGAGGTCGTGGAGTTCATCCGTACCACACCGTACCTGATGGTGCGAGCGCGCGTCGTGCTGGAGCCTCCCGCCGCCGACCGTCAGACGCAGGCACTCATGCGCTCCGTGCTGGACCTATTCGAGCGCTGCGTCCAGCTGGATCGCTCGATCCCTGAAGAAGCCCATCTGTTCGCATTGAATATTTCCGAGCCGGGCTGGCTGGCAGATATGATCGCCACGTCGCTGGCGTTGAATTCGGAAGCCAAGCAGAGCCTGCTGCTCCTGCCTGAGGCACGCGGGCGCTTGCAGGCGCTGAACAAAATCCTGGCGCAGGAAGTGGACGTGCTCGAGCTCGAGGATGAGATCCATTCGCGTGTCCAAAGCGAAGTGGATAAGAGCCAGCGCGAGTATTACCTGCGCGAGCAGATGCGGCAGATCCAAAATGAATTGGGTGAAGGCGACATCTTCACGCGCGATGTCACAGAGCTAAAGAAAAAAGTGGAAGCCGCGAACCTGCCGGATGAGCCGAAGCTGATCGCCCTGAAGGAACTCGAGCGCCTCAACCAGATGCCGCCGATGGCGCCTGAAGTGGGCATCATCCGCTCGTACATTGACTGGATCGTCGAGCTGCCCTGGACGAATGCCACACCCGACAACCTGGACGTGAAGAACGCCGCCAAGGTGTTGGACCGCGACCATTACGGGTTGAAGAAGGCGAAGGAACGCATCCTTGAATACATCGCGGTGCGTTCGCTCAAGCCGAAAAAGGAACGGCAGCCGATCTTATGTTTTGTTGGACCTCCCGGTGTGGGCAAGACCTCGCTGGGACGCTCGATCGCCGAGTCGATTGGACGCAAGTTCGTGCGCGTCTCGCTGGGCGGCGTGCGCGACGAAGCGGAGATCCGCGGCCATCGCCGTACGTACATCGGCGCGCTGCCCGGACGCATCCTCCAAACCATGAAGCGCGCCGGGACAGCCAATCCGCTGTTCATGCTGGATGAGATCGACAAGCTTTATTCCGATTTCCGCGGCGACCCCGCCTCAGCCATGCTGGAAGTGCTCGACCCCGAACAAAACAATGCCTTCAGCGATCACTATCTTGAGATGCCCTTCGATCTTTCCAAAGTCATGTTTGTTACGACGGCAAATACGCTGGGTACGATCCCGCCGGCGCTGCTCGACCGCATGGAAGTGATCGAATTCCCCGGCTACATCGAGGAAGAGAAACTCGAGATTGCGAACCGTTATTTGGTCCCGCGCCAGATGAACGAAAATGGGATCGATGAGTTCAACATCAAGTTCGAGCCGGACGCGATCCGCCGGATCATCCGCGAATACACCTACGAAGCCGGTGTCCGCAATCTGGAGCGCGAGATCGGACGGGTGTCTCGCAAGATCGCGCGCATGAAAGCCGAAGGACGCAAATACCCAACGATAGTCACCCCTGAATCGATCGAGAAGTTCCTGGGTCCGCAGCAGGTCTTTCAGACGGAAGCCGAACGCAACGACGAAGTCGGTGTGGTGACCAGCCTGGCGTGGACGGAGAACGGCGGCGAGATCATGCCCGTGGAAGTCGCCATCCTGGAAGGCAAAGGCGGGCTGCAAATGACCGGACAGATGGGCGATGTGATGCAGGAGTCCGGACAGGCTGCCCTGACCTACATCAAGTCGCGCGGCCCTTCCTTGGGAATTGACATGGATGTGTTCGAGCGCATGGATATCCACGTCCACATGCCGGAGGGCGGCATCCCGAAAGATGGACCGTCGGCTGGGATCACGATGGCGACTGCCATTGTTTCGGCGCTGACGGGCCGTCCGGTCTTCAAACATGTCGGCATGACCGGCGAGATCACCCTGCGCGGGCGGATCCTGCCGATTGGCGGCGTGCGCGAAAAAGTACTGGCGGCGCATCGCGCCGGGTTGAAGACAGTCATCCTCCCTGAAAAGAACTTGAAGGACCTGGTCGATTTGCCCAAGACCGCCAAGTCTGAGTTGAAGATCATTCCTGTGAATCACATGGATGAAGTTCTGCAGATCGCACTCTCCTCGAAGGCGGTCATCGAACCGCCGAGACCAAGAAAAAAGGGTGAAGAGCAGTCGGAAGAGGAAAGCGAGTAAGCACGCAACGCTTATGGCGTATCGCGATAGGCGATACGCCATAAGCGATACGCCATATGCCAACCAGAAACACATTCGCCCTCAAAGATAAAGTTGTACTAATTACCGGCGCCTCATCCGGGTTCGGTTCGGATAGCGCGCGTCTCTTCGCAAAGGAAGGCTGCCGGGTGGTGCTCGCCGCCCGCCGCCTCGACAGGTTGCAGGCGCTGGCAGCTCAAATCCAAAACGCCAGTGGAGAGGCGTTAGCGATCCCTGTGGACGTCAGTAAGCATGCGGAAGTTGATGTGATGGTGCAAAAGGTCCTCGATCTTTATGGAAAGATCGATATTCTTTTTAATAACGCCGGCCTGGGCGGGATGGACTGGTTTGAAGATCTCAAGCCTGAACGCCACATCGAAACACTGGTTCAGGTTAATTTGATCGGTACCCTGCTCGTTACTCATGCCGTCCTCCCGCACATGCTGAAACGCCGTGCCGGGCACATCATCAACATGTCTTCTGTGGCGGGACTGATCGCCGCGCCGCTCATCACAACCTACTCCGCCAGCAAATATGGCGTGCGGGCGTTCACCGATGCACTGCGCCGCGAAGTATCCCCGTTTGGGATCAAAGTCTCCGGCATTTATCCCGGTCCCGCCTCGACGGAATTTGGGGCACATCTTGGAAGGACGGTTGCACGCCAAAGGATCCACGGCGTTATCGATATCCATATGACGTCCGAATATGTGGCGCGGCGTGTCGTCCAGGTTGCCAGACATCCTCGTCGCAGCCTCGTCATTCCGTGGTGGTTCCGCGTGATCGCTACTTTTGATACACTCTTCCCGGTCTTTGTCGACTGGATTTTGTATTTCTTCGTAAAGAAGATGCACAATTTGAATTGAAATTTTAAAGGAGATCTGCATGACTCAATCTCGCTTCGATACACTCAACGCCTCCCTCCGGACCCTTCGACAGGCTCAGGACGGCGCCTCGGGCCTGGATGCCGTTATTCTGAACCCCGGTCCTACGCTGACGCATCTCACGGGCTTGCGCTTCCATTTGATGGAACGCCCGGTCGTGTTGATGTTTGCGAAAGATCAGGAACCGGCGATCGTCCTGCCGGAGCTTGAGTTGCAGAAGGTCGCCTCGTTGCCGTACAAGCTCCAGGTCTTTGCCTACCCGGAGAACCCGTCAGAGTGGGAGGATGCCTTTCGCAAGGCGGCGCAGAGTCTCGGCCTGGATGGGAAGCAGATTGGCGTCGAGCCGCGCGGACTCCGCCTGCTGGAGTTCCGTTACGTCAAAGCCGGCGCGCCCGAAGCCGATTATCCCGATGCGAGCGACGTGTTAGCCGGTCTGCGTTTAAGGAAGGACCCGGCCGAAGTCGAGGCGATGCGGCAGGCGGTGAAGATCGCACAGGAGGCGCTCGAAGCAGCGATCCCGCTGATCAAGATCGGGATGACCGAGAAGGAACTCGCTGCCGAATTAGTCGTGCAACTGCTCAGGCATGGTTCCGAGCCGGAGCTGCCTTTTGCACCGATCGTCTCCGGCGGACCGAACGGGGCGAACCCGCATGCTTCGCCGGGTGATCGCAAGCTGCAGGCGGGCGATCTGCTCGTCGTGGATTGGGGCGCGACCTGCGATGGATACATCTCTGATCTGACGCGTACCTTTGCGGTGGGGGAGGTAGCTGACGAATATCAGAAGATCCACAAAATCGTGCAGGAAGCCAATGCCGCAGGTCGTGCTGCCGCGAAGCCCGGCGTCCCCTGCGCCAATGTGGATAAGGCTGCCCGTGAGGTGATCGAGAAAGCAGGCTACGGTGTCTATTTCACGCATCGCACCGGCCACGGCATCGGCATGGAGGGACATGAAGAACCGTACATGCGCGGTGACAATATGCAGTTGCTCGAGCCTGGCATGGCGTTCACCGTCGAACCGGGGATCTACCTGCCGGAGCGCAACGGCGTGCGCATCGAAGACAACGTGGTGATTACCGATACCGGCGCGGATGTGTTGTCTGATATGCCACGCGAGATTAGAGTGGTGGGGTAATACTTTTTGCCACGGATTGCACGGATTTCACCAACCGTTTAAGAAATAAACGATCATGGATCTTCAAATCATACACGCAACCCCTGAGCAAGCCGACGAACTGACTCGGATCGCCCTGGCATCCAAGACCCACTGGGGCTATCCCGAACGCTGGCTGGAAATCTGGCGACCTCAGTTGACCTTCAGCCCTGAATACTTTGAGAAGAATGAAGGCTGGGTCGCTGTCCTCGACGAGAGACTTATTGGCTTTTACACATTGCAGGAGGAAAACGGCAATGCCTGCATCGAGAACCTGTGGGTGCTGCCAGAATGTATCGGCAAAGGGATTGGGAAGGCGTTGTTCCTGCATGCGGTGGAGTTGGCGCGCCAACGCGGATACACAACCCTGCAGCTCGAGGCAGATCCCAATGCAGCCGGTTTTTACGAGAAGATGGGGATGTCTAAAGTAGACGAACACCAGTACGAGATGGAGGGCCGGCCGCGTATCCTGCCGATCATGGAAATGGAACTTTGATTGGTTTTGTCGCCCCATATTTCTGTCGTTTCCAACGTGATTAGGCGCTCAATGCCGTAAAGACGGCTGCAGCCAGCTCGATCACGGCTCATACGGCCAGGAAGAAGTCTTTATCGAGGCCAAATATGAAATAAGACAGTCCAAATTACAGCCAGAAAAGCGACCGTCAACCAATCAGCAATAACGGACATATCCATTGCTTTTCTCCTTGGCTGGACAACCGGATTGTTTGATCTTCGCGGTTTCTTTCTGGGAAGAACATCGATCACTGTTCCGCGTTGCTTTCGCTCTGCGTTTTGCTCTGGTTATTTTTGTGTAAGGTCGTGCCTTTCCCTCTTTCTGCTGCGCCCGGTATATTGTTACCAAATGTGCTTTATTGCGTCATGAATATAGACCTGCACTCTCCTCATTCGCTGAGCAGGTGCTCGTCAGGCGATTCTGCATCGCAACATGGTGAATATCCAAAATCAACGTCAAGAGATATCGCGGAAGATGTGACTACTTACCCTTGCAGTGCTTCGCAATGTGGATACAATTGTTATCATTCCTTCTGACAGGGGACAGCATTTGTATGCCGCTGTAGCCGAATTGGAGTTCCTTCAAGATAGTGTTTCTTATTTATGGGCGGGACAATGGTTGGCAAAAAAATATTGATCATTGACGACGACGCTGATCTCGTCCAGTTGGTCAGCCTGATCTTCAAAAAAGCAGGGGCAAAGGTTGTTACTGCCAGCGATGGTCTGGATGGTATCAGTAAATTCTTTACTAATCGCCCAAACTTAATTATCCTGGATGTGATGATGCCTGGAAGCAATGGATTCGATGTGTGTCAGAGGATCCGACAGGTCTCAGATGATGCGCTTATCATATTAACCGCTCTGAATCAGGAGGAGGATATGATTCGGGGATTGGCGGCTGGCGCAGATGACTTCCTGTCAAAGCCGTTTAACCCGGATGTCTTGCTGGCGCGCGCCAGGACAGTATTGCGCCGTACTCAACGTCCAACCGGAAATATAGCTCCTTTTAATTACAATGACGGGTACCTGAGTATCAATATCGAAAGACATGAAGTCCTGATACATGCCAAACGCATCAAGTTAACGCCAATGGAGTTCCGTCTGCTGGTGTATCTGGCACGCAATGCTGGCAAGTTGTTGACTTTTGAGAAGATCCTTACCAATGTATGGGGAAATGAATATCAAGGAAACATGGATCACGTGCACGTTTTTATTTCACATCTCCGCAGAAAAATCGAAGAAAATCCTAGAAGCCCCCACTACATTCTGACGATTCATGGGATCGGCTATATTTTTGAGAAACGCGAGCTTGAATATAAGACTTAAGATTCCTTAAACCTGATTCGCGTAACATCGGTTGTTATTACTAAAACAGGGCAGTGCTCCCTGTTTTTTTCTTAAGAATCCATTAAGAATTCATGCAGAACTCATAAAGCAATCCCTTATACAATGTTAATTAACGAATATTGATATAAATTATCTGTTTTCGAAACTTCCTGAACGTTGTTGTAATCATCGATTTACAGAAGGAATGTGCCATGGTTGACTCAGGGTCTTTCGGAGTTGCTATGATTAGTGGGCGAAGATTCGTTTTTCGCTTGCCTTAACAGGACTCCCTGTGGCAGGCGTTTTTTATTTATTCAGAACTGAATCCATTTGATCCAGTTCACACTTGAAATCAATTCACAAGGAGAAAAAGCTATGATGCGTTCAATTATTGGATCAAGTCTAAAATTTCAATTTCTGGTGGTTACGATTGCCATCGCATTGATGGCTTTTGGCATCACCCAATTCCGCAGGATGCCGGTGGACGTCCTGCCCGAGTTCTCGCCTCCTTATGTCGAGATCCAAACAGAGGCGCTGGGGCTGTCCGCGGAGGAAGTGGAACAGATGATCACTGTTCCCATGGAACAGGATCTGCTGGCTGGCGTGGCCTGGCTCGATGTGATTCGTTCCGAGTCCGTGCCTGGTCTGTCATCGATCCTGGTTTACTTCGAACCCGGCACCGATCTCTACCGGGCACGCCAGATGGTGACTGAACGCCTGTCACAGGCAGCAGTTGCCATACCAAATGTGTCGCAACCCCCGACGATGATCCAGCCATTATCGTCCCAAAGCCGGTTCATGATCGTGGGACTCTCATCAAAGGAACTGTCGCTGATCGAAATGTCTGTGCTTGCCCGCTGGACGATCGCCCCACAGTTAATGGGCGTGCCCGGCGTGGCCCACGTGGCCATCTGGGGTAACCGCGACCGGCAGCTTCAGGTCCTGGTGGATCCGGCGCAACTGCATAAGCAGGGTGTTTTGCTTGACCAGGTGGTAGAGACCACTGGGAACGCGCTTTGGGTCTCGCCTTTGTCCTTCCTGGAAGCCTCGTCACCCGGTACAGGCGGGTTCATCGATACGCCCAATCAGCGACTCAACGTCTGGCACGTCTTGCCCATCTCCTCAGCAGAGGATTTAGCCAGAGTATCTGTCGATGGCGCGGAAGGACTGCGTCTGGGTGATGTAGCCCAAGTGGTCGAAGATCATCCGCTATTGATCGGCGATGCAGTGGTTAACGAAAACCCCAACCTGCTTTTGGTGATCGAGAAACTGCCTGGGATCAATACTTTGGAAGTTACACGCGGTGTGGAAGCCGAACTGGCTGCGTTGCAGCCCGGACTGCCTGGTGTTGAGTTTGACGCCACTCTTTTTCGCCCCGCAACTTTCATTGAGATGGCAATGGCGAATCTCAGCCGGACGCTGGTCATTGCTGCGTTGCTCGTCGCCCTGGTCCTCGGAATTTTCTTTTACGGATGGCGCGCCGCCTTGATCAGCCTGGTGGCGATTTTGATGTCCCTGATTGCAGCCTTGTTCGTGCTCTATTTGCGGGGTGCAACACTCAATGCGATGGTGCTGGCGGGTCTGGCAATCGCTCTGGGTCTTGTGATCGACGAGTCCATCGTCGATATCGAGCGTATCACACAGCGTTTGCATCAGAATCGGCAGCAGGGCGGGCTTCAATCATCTTCAATCATTATCCTGGAGTCTGCGGCTGAGACGCGTAATACCATTCTCTTCGCGACATTGATCACAGTATTGGCTGTAGTGCCTGTCTTCTTTATCGATGGGATCTCCGGTGCCTTATTCCGGCCGCTGGTCGTTTCCTATACGCTGGCAGTCCTGGCTGCCATGGTGGTGGCGTTGACTGTCACGCCGGCCCTTAGCGCAATTCTCCTCTCCAGGACGCGCCTTGAAAATCGCGCATCACCGTTTGTCTCCCGGCTGCAGAGTGGCTACCAGCGGAACCTGTCGCGCACGGTGAAGATTCCGTGGCTCGCGAACACAGCCATTGTGGTGCTTGTGATAGCGGTCCTCATCGCGGTGCCATTCCTGAAACAAGGCCAGGCGCTTCCCGCGTTTCAGGAGCCGTATCTGATGGTTCAATTCGAAACTGCAGCCGGTACTTCTCATCCGGAAATGAACCGGATCGTCTCCCGTGCCAGCACTGAACTGCGGGCCATTCCCGGAGTCAGCAACGTCGGCGCACATGTGGGACGAGCAGTGTTTGGGGATCAGGTGGTCAGTATCAATTCCGCCGAGCTATGGGTCAGTATCGATCCCAAAGCTGACTATGATGCGACAGTAGCCGCTGTCCAGGATGTAGTGAACGGCTATACCGGTCTGCGCCACGAGGTACTGACCTATATGCAGCAGACTCTCAGCCTGCAGCAAACAAGTAATAGCAGCGACATTACCGTGCGAGTCTATGGCGAAGACCATGCTGTTCTGCAGAGCGAGGCAGAACAGCTGCAAAAAGCCCTGGCGAAGGTTAATGGTGTTGCCGACCCGCGTGTGAACTCCCCTGTTGAGGAACCCACGCTGGAGATCGAGGTCGACCTCGATTCAGCGCAAAAATACGGCGTCAAACCTGGCGATGTGCGCCGGACAGCAGCCATCCTGCTCTCAGGCATCCAGGTCGGAAGTCTTTTCGAGGAGCAGAAGATATTTGAGGTGGTTGTGTGGGGTGCACCCGACCTCCGCCAGAGCGTAACCGATATCAACGAGTTGCTGATCGATACAGCCAGAGGCGAACAGGTGCGTTTGGCAGATGTAGCCGATGTGCGGATCGTGTCATCCCCGACCGTGATCAATCGTGAAGCCGTTTCACCTTACCTTGACATTACCTTCAATGTGGAAGGACGGAGTGTCAGCGCAGTGGCAGCGGATGTGAAAGCGGCCATCAGCAACTTTGCCTTCCCGCTGGAATACCACGCGAAGGTCGTCAGTGATTATGAGGCGCGACAGGCGGCTCAGAGCCGTCTCCTTGTCGCTGGGATTGTGGCAGTATTTGGGATATTCCTGCTCCTGCAGGCCTCCTTCAGGAGCTGGCGTCTGGCACTTGTTGTCATCGTAACGTTACCCGCGGCCCTGGCAGGCGGAGTCATGGCTGACCTGTTGGGGAATGGCGGCGCCATTTCGCTCGGCTTGCTGGCGGGGTCTCTCGCGGTGGCAGGGATTGCCCTGCGCAACAGTGTCATGCTGTTCAGCCATTTTCAGAATCTGGAGGAAAATGACGGCGAGGAGTTTGGGCCGGAACTGGTAATGCAGGGGGCGCGGGAACGGTTAGCGCCCATTCTGATGACAGCGCTGGCAACTGGGCTTGCCTTCCTGCCCTTCGTGCTCTTCGGTAATATCCCCGGTCACGAGATTGTGCGCCCTATGGCCATCGTCATTGTAGGCGGACTGGTGACCTCAACCTGGCTCAATCTGTTTGCCATGCCCGAGTTGTACCTGCGTTTTGGAGCCAGGCGCGAAGCCGACCCTGGATTCCAGCGGACCGATCTTCCAGCTGTGGCAGCCGATGATTAGGAAATATCCTGCCTGAGTGAAAAGGAATATGCCAAATGATCGACAATCATGATTCTGTAAAATTAGATCCCCAGCCGGAAATCCTTGTAGCTGAAGGCTTGCGAAAGTCCTATGGGCCCAGGAAAGCACTTCACGGATTGACTTTCTCCTTGAAGGCAGGGCGGATCCTCGGTTTCCTGGGCCCGAATGGAGCAGGAAAAACAACATCGATTCGCATTCTGACCACCATGATGGAACCTGAGACGGGACACTTTACGGTAGACGGTATTGGTTCTGAACACCCTGAACAGATCCGACGCAGGATCGGTGTTCTGCCGGAGAACCTCGGTTTTCCCAGGCAAATGACCGGGCTTGAATACCTGCTCTATTTTGGCCAGCTCTATGGGCGAACGCGTTCTGAAGCGAAGGAAAATGCGCTCACCCTGCTCGAGGATGTGGGCCTGCATCAAAGAGCAAAATCGTTAATTGGCTCCTACAGTCATGGAATGAGACAAAGGATCGGCATCGCACGCGCCCTCGTCAATGATCCGGTGGTTGTTTTCCTCGATGAACCTACTTTAGGTCTTGACCCCCGCGGTCAGGCTGAACTACTTGAACTGGTGCAGCGAATTGCGCGCGAGCGAAATACGGGTGTTGTCTTATGCAGCCACCTGCTCGCAGAAATTGAAAACGTATGTGATGACGTCGTCATTTTGAAT
>Ga0105098_10000321_pt1 | contig 15977 bp, 11 predicted proteins | sample PPLLak21cMay2015_FD_79137 | JGI IMG/M metagenome (GOLD analysis project Ga0105098, IMG submission 79137) | Freshwater sediment microbial communities from Prairie Pothole Lake near Jamestown, North Dakota, USA - PPLs Lake P7 Core (1) Depth... | ecosystem: Environmental > Aquatic > Freshwater >... | reverse complement strand
GATATAGAGTTCGGTCTTCGACGAATCGCGCTCCGAACAATCTGCCAGTTTGCCGGGCAGCGTCAACGACTCGAGCGCCGACTTGCGGATCACGAGGTCACGCGCCTTGCGGGCCGCATCGCGTGCACGCGCAGAGGTCAGACACTTCGCAATGATCGCCTTGGCCGCCTGGGGATTCTCTTCCAGGAATGTGCTGAACGCCTCACCCACCACCTGCGTGACATACGTCTGCACTTCGGGGTTCATCAGCTTGACTTTGGTCTGCGATTCAAACTGCGGGTCCGGGTGCTTGACCGAGACGATCGCAGTCAGACCCTCGCGCGTATCGTCGCCCGAGAAGTTGGGATCGGCATCCTTGAGCAAGCCGTTCTTGCGCGCATAATCATTGATCACGCGCGTCAGGGAAGAGCGCAGACCGGTCAGATGCGTACCGCCGTCGATGGTGTTGATCGTATTCGCGAAGGAATAAACTGATTCCGTGTACGCATCCGTGTACTGGATGGCGGCTTCGATCCCGATGGCTTCGATGTCCTTTTCCACATGCACGACCGGATGCAGGTTCTCGCGGTTACGGTTCAGGTAACGCACGAAGGAGGTGATCCCGCCTTCGAAGTAAAACGTCATCTGGCGGTCAGTGCGTTCATCCACAAACTCGATCGTGACGCCCTTCGTCACAAATGCCATCTCGCGAAAACGCTGGACAAGGGTATCGAAGCGATAATCAAGGTTATCTTCCTTGAAAATCTGGGAATCGAACTTGTATGTGACCTTGGTGCCGGTATCATCCGCCTTGGTCTTGCCGATCACCTTGACCGGCGCCTTCGGGTAGCCGCGCTCATAGCGCTGGAAATGGATCTGTCCGCCCAGGCGCACTTCCACTTCACACCATTCGGAAAGTGCATTGACCGCGCTGACACCCACACCGTGCAAGCCACCCGAAACCTTATATCCGCCTCCGCCGAACTTACCACCGGCATGCAGGGTAGTCATGACCACTTCCAACGCAGACTTCTTCTGCGTTGGATGCATCCCGACGGGGATGCCGCGTCCATTATCCTGCACAGACACACTGGAATCAGCGTGGATGGTAATGTCGATGCGGGTACAGACCCCTGCCAGGGCCTCGTCGATCGCGTTATCTACAACTTCATAAACGAGGTGATGCAAAGCCTTAATGTCTGTACCGCCGACGTACATACCGGGACGTCGACGAACAGCTTCCAGGCCTTCCAAAACCTGAATACTACTGGCATCATAGCTGCCGTTGTTTCCTTTTGCCACAAAAGCCTCCAAGTATTAGATAAAAGACTACACCTGCTGTGTAGGCATGCTGGATTTCTGCTGCAAGCGCTCAAAAACCGTTTGCAGCCACACATTCATATCTCGATAATAGACAAAACTTGCTGCAAGTAATGCAGTCGTGATAAAGGCATGTCCGGCGATCCCGACCAGCTTCATCCATGAATCGTCCGGGGGAATGCTCCAAAGATAATTCAGACCGGTCGAGAGCAGTAATACACACACCACGAACAAACCGCTCGTCGGGAGCGTGAAGCGCGCCATCCGCAGGCTGGTGAAGATCGAATAAAAAGCATTCTGCCCGCGGACAAAGATACCGTGCGGCGTAAAGAACAATGGCACGATCAGCCAGAAAGACAGGATCAACATCACCAACAAGGCTCCGCTCGCCAATGCGGGATTGAGGCTCATCAAAACGAAAAGAACAAGGAAGACCGGTACCAGGAACATCATTAAACAAATCATCCAGATGACTGACAGCATCAACGTCTGGACAATAGCCCGTATGGAACTGATTTCTGTTCCGTTCTTCGCACCGCCTAAAGCTGTTCCCGATACCCAGTGGAAGTACAACGCTCCGAAGACCCAACCCGCCAGGATCAGCAGGAATGTCAACCCGATCACTACCGGGCTGGAAGATATTTCCAAAACCTGCTGTGAACCAAAGGGCGTTTCAACAGGTGCGCTGGGCGCCAGCAAGCTGGAGACACCGATGGGAAAAATTTGCAGTCTGCCGAGCAAACTGAGCAGGTTAAAATGCTCCACCGCTTCACCGACTTCGGTCTGGATCTGTACAAATTGCTTCAGATCTGCTGTGGAGGTTGCTGACAACCGCGCCTGGCTGAATATGACCTTGAGGATCGGGCTGATCAGTGCATCCACGCTCAAGCGAGGTCCCAGCCACAGGAAGACATCCAGAACTGCGGGTAGAAGAATCAGGCTAACGTGGCTGGAAACAGCGTCAAAACCTGCGCGTAACGAATCTATGACACCTGGCGGTGGGGGAAATTCTTCGAGCTTCTGCGGGTACATAACCAATTGATTCTACCATATCGCCCCTATCTTGGCATCCAACCATGAGACAGGAGGGTGGCTAATTAAGTGTGTTAAGCCACAGAGTCCACACATTGTCCCGATGCTCTTTCGGGAGAGATTTAAGAGGTTTTTTCTCAATGGGCTCAGTGCTCTCCCCTGGCACCGTGCGGCTTAAGCCGTACCAGGGCAGGTGTGTGGCTGGAAGGTTTTTTGCTCACCCTTTTCGCCACTCTCTGAGACAGGTACAATGCAGACATGAATGAGCGGAGGTATTTTCCTGATTCCGACCGCGTCGGCGTATTAACTTCCACAATTTTGCTGGCTTTTGCCCTCACACGCCTGATCCAGGTCCCGGAATTCAACCTCGAGGTCCAGTTACCGGGCTTCTTTCTGCTCATCCCGTTGAACCTGTCCACAGCGATGAGTGTGCTCACGGCTGGTCTGACCGCTACCGGCATGCAGTGGCTCCTGCACGGGCATCCAGCGCTGAATGCCCGCCCCACCTACCAATGGTGGCTCCTCCCCACGCTGACCGCGTTCGTCGTCAGCGCGGCGCTTTCCATCCTGCCGGACGGAGCAGCGTGGTGGGTTGGCTTTGCGGTCGCGGGCACATTTCTGTTTTTGGTCTTCATCGCCGAATATGTGGTTGTGGACCCGGGCGCGCCCTACTATGCCATTTCCATGGCTGGCCTGACTGCCATTTCATACGTGCTTTTTTTCCTTCTGTCGGTTGCCTTACGCTACAGCAACGTACGTCTTTATATCCTGGTCCCCGCCCTTTTCCTCGCTGCGTTTCTCGCCAGCCTGCGCGTCCTGAACCTGCGCCTGAGCGATCGCTGGGAATATGCCTGGGCAGCCGGGATCGCGTTCGTTTGCATTCAAATTGCGGCGGGCCTGCATTACTGGCCTCTTTCACCGATCCAATTCGGTTTGATGCTCATCGGTTCGTTGTATAGCTTGACCAACCTTGCCATCAACCTTGGCGAAGACCAGCCCGCGCGCCGCGCAGTGCTCGAGCCTGCCATCGTCATTGGGCTATGCTGGGGCCTGGCAATCTTCGTTCAGTAAGTTATGAAGCGGCAGCTCAGCCTCAGTAAAGACCATTGGCACGAAATGCTTGCTCACGTGGATCGGCAGATCCCTCTGGAGGCCTGTGGTTTGCTGGCCGGCAAAAATGGCCGGGTCGAGAAAGTGCTCCTCGTGCGGAATCAGGCCCAAAGTCCCGCGCGTTTCGTGATGGATCCTTACGAGCAACTCGAAGCCTTCAATTGGATCGAATCCAACGGGCTGGACCTCCTGGGCATCTTCCACTCACATCCCACGGGGCCTGAAACGGCTTCCGTTACCGATATCGCCGAGGCGGCGTATGAGGTGGTCCATCTCATCTGGGCGCGGCTTCAAAATGGCTGGCAGGCACGCGGCTTTTGGATCGAAAAGGGCCGCGCAACTGAGGTATCATTAAAAATCATGGAATAGAGCAACCTTATTCTCACCGTCGTGTTTCAACTTTTACACTCACTTTGTAGGAGCGAAAGTTATGCAGACACTGATCGGCATTGGGGTCGTCATTGCAGGGTATATTATCGGTTCCATCCCCTTTGGCTTATTAATTGTAAAGAGTAAGACAGGCAAGGACATTCGCAACATCGAAAGTGGGCGCACAGGGGGGACAAATGCGGTACGCGCCGCGGGGTTTGGAGCCGGTCTGCTCACCGCCATCCTGGATGTCTTGAAAGGCGCCGCCGCGGTCTGGCTGGCACAAAAACTTCTACCCGGGAACTATCTATTCCACATCCTGGCTCCCCTGGGAGCGATCCTTGGACACAACTACTCCCTGTTTTTGATCAGACGCGATGAAAGCGGAAAATTGCGTTTTTCCGGAGGCGCTGGCGGCGCGCCCACCCTCGGTGGCGCCGCGGGCCTGTGGCTTCCCATCCTGCCGATTGTCGTTGCAGCCGGCGCGCTGATCTGGTTCACGCTGGGCATGGCTTCCGTGACGACCATGGCCATTGGCCTGATCGTCACCGTGGTCTTCGCGATCTGTTCCTGGCAGGGAGTGCTGGAGCCTGTCAGCATTTTGTATGGCGTGCTTGCCGAACTGCTTTTGCTCTGGGCATTACGGCCCAATATCAAAAAGCTGCTGGCTGGCAAGGAGCGCGTCGTCAGACTCAGTTTGAACGGGTGGCTGAGAGCCAGAAAAGAAGCAAGATCAGAATCGAATAAATGACTTGCGATAAGCGCTTATCGCGTATCGCGGGATAGTTTTTTTAACCTTAACTTTGGGTCATCTGTTGAAGCAGGGCACGCAAGTTTCTCTGGTGCAGTGTCTGCGCCAGGCCGCCCAGATAGACGCGGCTTTTCCCACAATCCTCGATAGCAATTTCGTCCAGAAGCTCAACGGCATTCTTGCGCCGGGAGATCGCTCGCACGGCCTTCTTGAGCGTGGCAAGGTAATTCAAATTTTCCTTGACTGCCGCATCGATCTCGCCCCGCAGGATAATGTCACCATGGCCCTGCACGATGTTCTCCAGGCCCATACGCCCGATCCGTTTGATCGAGGCCATGACGTCATCGATATTGCCGTCAACAATATAGGGCAGCGGCATGAAGGAATCCCCCGCGAAGAGAATACGATCCTCCTCGACCAGCACAGCAATCCCATCATAACTATGACCCAGCGCCGGCGAAATGATCAAATTCTTTTTGCCGACCCGCAATGTGAGCTCACCATCGCTAAAGGTGATCTGCGGCAGGACAATCTTCACCTGGCGCAGAGCCGGGTTCTGCTTCTGGGCCCCCTCCAGGGAGGGGATGCCGCGCTCGATCAGCAGGTCGCGGCAATTCGCGTGCGCGATCACGGTCGCACCCGGGAAAAAGCAATTTCCCCAGGCGTGGTCTGCGTGATAATGAGTGTTGACCACGTAACGCACGGGAACGTTCAATTCATGTTCGATGAATTCCCGGATACTCAGCGTCTCATCTGGCAAAGCCAGTGTATCGATCACCACCGCCCACTGCGGACCCGCCACCACTCCCGCGGTTACCTGAGCATAGACTTCACTCTGGAACCAAAAAACATTTTCAGATACTCGTTCACGATGCATTCGAAAAACCTTTGTGAATTTTTTCTATTGATAGCACAAACAGGCATGAAAATCAAGTTGAATAGACAAATTTAAGGGCGTAGTTCGCTTTTTCGTAAGCGTATTTTTCCCCTTTTGCTTGCCTGTGGACTTCTGCCGTGATACACTGTAAAAACATGACCAAAAACCTACTAATTGTGAGCGCAGACGTCACGTTTACCAAAGTTCTGCTCCATGGATTAGAGCAGGAGGGCCATCGCGTGCACGTCACCAAAGGGAAAGGCGAATCCGTCGTCCGCGCGGATGAAGGGAATGTTTCGGTCGCTCTCCTGGATATGGATCTGAGCTACAGAGCAGTCCTGGAGGTGGGTCAGGCGCTTCGGATGCTCAAACCGGACATAAAGCTGGTTGTGTTCTCCCGGGAGGAGGTTCCTCCCGCATTGGACGAGCTCCGCCCCTGGACGCTGTCACGCAAACCGTACTTTTTACCGGACCTATTGAACATGATAAACGATAACTCCACCAATTTGCCGGCCCGTCACCAGGAAGTCCAGACAAGCAGCGATCCCGCGCTTCCCTGGTTGGGTGATGTGACCAAAGCGGCGCAGCATCTCACCCGCCTGACGCTTGAGTCGTCTGCCCAGGCGGCGCTGATCACGCGCGGCGACAGCCTCTGGGCATATGCAGGCCAGCTTTCCCAGAACGCGGCAAAGGAATTAGCCCTGACTGTTACACGTCACTGGGACGGACAAAAAGGGAGCGACCTCCTGCGCTTCGTCCGTTTGGAGGCGACCAAAGCGGAACATATGCTGTATGCCACCCGCCTGGCTGATGAGGTAGTGCTGGCGCTGGTCTTCGATGCGGAGACGCCGTTCAGCACCATTCGCACACAGGCCGGCCAGCTGGTAAACCAGCTTTCCACAGAAAGCCCTGAGGTGGCGGAAGCTCCGGTTGTGCCGAATCCGCCTCCGGCTTCGTACGACGCGTCCGGCGACGATCCGGATGATGATGGTGGTTCTGATCTGGGCATTCCCAATATCGCAGACATCCTTTCCGATGTCCCTCCGCCCACGCCGGAACCGAGTGTTCTTCAGCGCCCATCTTCTTCACGTTCCAGTCACTTTAGCCATGAGAGTTCGCCTGCCGTACGCATGAATGAAGTAATGACGTCCAATCAGGACAATGCAGAGACTATCGAGCATGTGGTGGAAGATTTCGATGCCACCATGCCCTCGAAAGTACGCAAGCGCCCTGAGACGCCTATTCGGCAGCCCATGCCTGGTGAATTGGATGAGACCCGCCCGCATTCGATCACAGAGGTGGCTGGACGCGTGATGCTCGAACCGATCTCCCCCGGACTGTATAACCTGACCTATGCCTGTTTATTGGTGCCGCGTTTCAGTACCCATTATTTGACCGGCGATATCGCGGACCGGCTTTCTGAATGGCTGCCACAGATCTGCGTTGCCTTCGGCTGGCGGCTGGAATACCTGGCTGTACGCCCCGAATATATTCAATGGGTTTTGAATGTGCCACCTGCCACGTCCCCCGGATATTTGATGCGCATTGTACGCCAGCAGACTTCTGAAAAAATATTTGCCGACTTCACCCGCTTGAAGAAGGAAAATCCTTCCGGTGATTTCTGGGCCCCGGGCTACCTGATCATGGGCGGCTCCCAGCCGCACCCATCGCAGCTGGTAAAGGATTACATCAAGCAGACTCGCTCCCGCCAGGGATATTCACAGCCCAGAAGTAGTTTCTCGCGCTAAGCAGACAGCAGTGACGTACACAGCGCGGAGTATAATAACTCCGCGTTTCTATTTAATTTGTATCGTAGGGACGACCAGCTGGTCGTCCCTACCTCGCCCCTAATGGAACCTAACATGCCCTCGACACTTTATCTAATTGACGGACACGCACTTGCCTATCGCATGTATTTTGCACTCACCGCCGGTGGCAGCAGCGCACGCTGGCAGACATCGAAAGGTGAACCGACCGCAGGTACCTACGGCTTCGCCCGCGAACTTTTCCGCGTCATGGAACAGGAAAAACCCGATTACATTGCAGTTGCATTCGATACGGGCAAAACATTCCGGCACGAAATCTTCTCCGCATATAAAGCCACGCGCGCCAAGATGCCCGATGACCTGGCGCCTCAGATCAAACGCATCCGGGAGGTGGTGGATGCGTTCAACATTCCGCGGCTCGAGATGGAAGGCTTCGAAGCGGACGATGTACTCGGCTCCATTGCGAGGAGCGTGGTGGCAGAAGGCCTGGGCGTTAAGATCATCACCGGCGACCGCGACCTGCTGCAGCTCGTCAACGAGCGCACGACGGTTTATCTGGCAGGCGACGATCAGAATTACATTACCGATGAGGATGTGATCAAAAAGCTTGGCGTCCGCCCCGATCAGGTTGTGGATTACAAAGCCCTCGTCGGCGACAAGTCCGACAACATCCCCGGCGTGGCCGGCATTGGCGAAAAGACCGCCATCGCGCTGATCCAAAAATTTGGCACGCTCGATAATATTTATCAAAATCTCGACCAGGTGGAAAAGCGCTGGGTGACCAAGCTCGCACAAAACAGGGAGACCGCCTACCTCAGCCGGGATCTGGCGCAGATCCGGACAGACCTCAATATCAAGCTTGATCTCGCACGCGCGAAAGCCGGAGAACTGGATATCCCCGCGCTCGAGGCTCTGTTCAAGGAACTGGAGTTCCGCTCGCTCATGAAGACCCTCGACCGGCTCTCGGGGAAAGACGGGTCAGCCTCGGCTGCATCCGCTCCTGCGTCTCCAAAAGCGGGCGGACAAATGTCCATGTTCGCGAACGACGAAGAGCAGCCGGTCATTTACACGCCTACGAATACCCTGGACATCGATGTCAAAATCGTGGATACAAAGAAGAAACTGGCCGACCTTGTCAAAGAGCTTGGCAAAGCCAGCGTGATTTCGTTTGATACGGAAACGACCTCCACCGAGGAGATGAGGGCAGAGATGGTCGGCATCTCGCTGGCAATCAAAGAGGGCGAAGGCTATTACATCCCGGTGGGTCATAAGGCAGGGACCAACCTCCCGCTTGAACAAGTCCTTGACGCACTCAAGGGACCGCTGACAGACCCAAAGATCGGGAAGATCGCGCATAACGCCAAATACGATTACATCGTGCTGGCGCGGCAGGGATTACGCGTCTCACCGCTCACGTTCGATACAATGCTGGCGGAGTTCATCATTAACCCGGGCTCACACAACATGGGCTTGAAGAATCTCGCCTTCGCCAAGCTGGGCGAAGAAATGACCCACATCGAAGACCTGATCGGCAAAGGCAAGAAACAGATCACGATGGATCAGGTGGCAATCGAATCCGCCGCGCCCTATGCAGTGGCAGATGCAGAGTTTACGCTGCGCCTGCTGCCGATCCAGCGCGAAGATTTGAAACGCGTCAATGGCGAGAAGTTGCTTTATGAAATCGACCTGCCTCTCACACCCGTGCTGGCAGATATGCAGATGGCCGGCATCTCACTTGACCTGCCCTTCTTTGCCGAGACCGGTGAGCGGCTCCAGAAGCGCATGATGGAGATCGAAAAGCAGGTCTTCGAGTCGGTGGGGAAACCGTTCAACCTTAATTCCACGCAGCAGCTTTCGGATATTCTCTTCACCCGCCTTGGGCTGGAACCACCTGACCGCGGCAACAAAACGGCCAGCGGACATTTCTCCACCTCGGCCGGCGTGCTGGATCTGCTGCGCGGCAAGCATCCCGTTGTGGATCTGGTCCTGGAACACCGCGAGCTCTCAAAGCTGAAATCCACGTATGTAGATGCGCTGCAAGCCGCGCTCAATTCCGAAACAGGTTGTGTGCATACCTCCTACAGCCAGATCGGCGCGGTGACGGGACGCCTGTCCTCCTCCGATCCGAATCTGCAAAACATCCCGATCCGCTCGGAGGAAGGCCGCCGCCTCCGCCATGGATTTGTGGCAGGCAAAGGCAAGGTGCTGCTCTCCGTGGATTACTCGCAGATCGAACTGCGCATCGTGGCGCACATGGCTGGGGATGAAGCGATGCTGGCGGCATTCCGCGCGGGAGAGGATATCCACGCCACGACCGCGGCTGCCATCTTTGGCGTGAGTCCCGACAAAGTGACCAAGCAGATGCGCCAGCGCTCCAAAGGGATCAACTTCGGTCTCATCTATGGGATGTCCGTGTTTGGGCTGACGCGCTACACGGACCTGACGCTCTCCGAAGCAGAGACATTCGTCAAGACGTATTTCGAAAAATTCCCGGGCGTAAAAAAGTACCTGGACGGCATCCGCAAACTGGCTGCGCAGCAGGGATATGTCGAGACGCTGCTGGGACGCAGGCGCTACTTCCCTGCCCTGCAGGGCAAAGCCAATGTGCAGGTGAAGAACCGGGAAGAGCGGGAAGCCATCAACGCACCTGTTCAGGGCACGGCAGCAGATATCATGAAGCTTGCCATGCTGAAAGTTCCTCCGGCACTGAAAGCAGCCGGCTTGAAAGCCAGGATGCTTCTGCAGGTGCACGATGAGCTTGTGCTGGAGTGCCCGAAGCAGGAGGTAAAGGAAACTGCGCAGGTTGTTCAGGAAGCTATGGCAAATGCCTATCCCTTGAGCATCCCCCTTTCCACCGAAGCACGTTACGGCGTGAACTGGGGCGACATGAAATCTGTTTAAAATCAACCAATGGTACGGGCGAGAGTTTCCCGCCCCTACGTTATAATTGAACCAAACATCATGCCCGGCAGAGAAGACATTTTCCAGAAATCAATGAATGAAGGCCACTCAGCCGCCTGGGACCAGGAATGGAACAAGGCGGCCGTGGCATATCGCAGGGCTTTGCAGGAAATGCCCGACCATCCCAAGGCCCTCAATAGCCTGGGGTTGGCGCTGTTCCAACAGGGGAATTATGAGGAAGCCCTGCAAATTTACAAGCGCGCCTCGCAGGTGTCGCCCGAAGATCCATTGCCCATGGAAAAGCTCGCTCAACTGCTCGAACGCATTGGGCATCTCAAAGACGCCGTGGACATCGCGGCCAGAGCCGCAGAACTTTTCCTCAACCAGCGTGACGTAGACAAAGCCATCGAGAACTGGGTCCGCGTGACCATGCTCGATCCTGACAACGTGATGGCACACTCACGCCTGGCGCTGGCTCATGAACGCCTGGGACACAAGTTACAGGCTGTTGCCGAGTTTCTTTCGGTCGCCGCGCTTGTCCAGCGGACAGGCAACATCCAAAAGACCGCTGAACTCGTGAACAGGGCATTGCAGTTGATGCCTGAAAATGATGAGGCCAAACAGGCCCAGGCAGTCTTACGCGCGGGTCAGCTGCTTCCCAAGCCCCTGCGGCCCAAAGGCGGGACAGGTCCCATTGCGATGGCCCAGGTGAAACAACTGGACCGGCCCAAGGAAGCCACCGATGCAGGTCTGGACCCGATCGCGGAGGCGCGGCAAAAAGCGTTGACCCGCCTGGCAGAGATCCTCTTCGAATACAGCAGCGAAGATAGCCACGCACTTCAGGCGCGCCACGGCCTGCAGGCGCTGATGCGCGGTACCGGTCAACTTTCGATGCAGCAGTCTGAGCAGACAAAGGTTGTTTTGCATCTCGGCCAGGCGATCGATGCCCAAACGAAGGAGAATGACGAACAGGCCGCCGAGGAACTCGAACACGCCCTCGAGGCCGGCTTCAACCACCCTGCCCTTTACTTCGATTTGGGCCTGCTCCGCTCCAAAGGGGATCGGCTCGAGTCCGCTGTCCGCCACCTGCAACATGCCATCAAACATAAAGACTTTGGTTTGGCAGCGCGTTTGTTGATGGGCCAGGTCAACCAGAAAATGGGCCGACTCGGACCCGCATCGCTCGACTATCTCGAAGCTCTAAAACTGGCCGACTCGCTGGTTGTCCCTACCGAACAATCAGATGAGATCCGCCAAATGTACGAACCGCTCATCGAAGCGCAGGCACTGGAAACAGATGAAGCCACGCTCAAACGACTCTGCGACAACGTCAACGAGATGCTCATGCGCAAGAACTGGCGAAACCATTTATATCGGGCGCGTGAGCAAATGCCGAAGTCGCAGGACGGCGATATGCCAATGCCACTCGCGGAAGTGCTCCTGCAGGCCCAGTCGAGTCAGGTTCTCGAAGCCATTAATCACGTTCACCAGCTTGCCCGTGCGGGTCAGCTGCGCTCTGCGATGGAAGAAGCGTTCAATGCGTTGGCATATTCCCCAACGTACCTGCCTCTCCACACATTGATGGGCGACCTTCTCGTCCGGGAGAACCACATCGAAGAAGCCATCGCCAAGTTTGGCACCACCGCCCAGGCATACAGTGTGCGAGGGGAAGCCGCCCAGGCGGCGAAGCTGCTGCGACGTGTGATCCAGCTCGCGCCCATGGACATGGGGGCGCGCAAAAAACTGATCGATCAACTGGTCTCACGCGGCCAGATCGATGACGCCATCCGTGAATATCTCGAACTGGCGGATGCCTACTATCGCCTGGCTGAGCTTGATATGGCGCGCAAGACGTATACGACCGCGCTGCGGGTGGCACAGCAAGCCAACGCCGACCGCAACTGGAACGTCCATATCCTTCAACGCATGGCCGATATCGACATGCAGAGATTGGACTGGAAACAGGCCATTCGTGTCTTTGAACAGGTCCGCACGCTGCGCCCGGATGATGAAGGCGTGCGCAAGAACCTGATCGAGCTCAGCCTGAAAATGGGTCAGCCAGCCCAGGCGAATGCAGAAATCGAGAATTATCTTACTTATTTACAGACCCATAGCCGCAGCGAGCAGGGTATTACATTCGTGAAAGAACTGCTGGCTGAGCGCCCTGACGATGTTGTCTTACGTCGTGCACTCGCACAACTTTATCAGCAGATAGGCAGGGTTGAAGATGCGATTGCACAACTTGATTCACTCGCCGAATCGATGCTGGGCGCAGGCAAAAAAGAAGAAGCGATGGTGATCATCAACCAGATCCTTTTGATGAGGCCTCCGAATGCAGACCAATACCGCCAGCTGTTGATCCAATTGCAATCAGGCTGACCATGACTGCCCGTCCCTCAGCGCGACGGGCTTTTTTCTAGATTCCAAAATATACATTCAACTTGTCCAGCGCGGGGAAAACACTCTAGCTTCCTTTTAGTAGGTTCAACACGGAGGTTGCTTATGCGCAGGAACAATACAAAGAAACGTCTCGACCCGATAGTCGTCGTTGCGCTGATCGGGTTGATCGGCACCATCATTACCGTATTGTTTACCAGTCCATTGATAGAAACCTGGTTCGCTCAGCGTTCATCTACCGAGACACCAGTGCCTGCACAAACTACAGCAATGACAGGCACGAAAAGTTCAGGAAAGCGTATCGGGCTAAACCAAACAGTCACAGGGAAGCTATATTTTGATGAGCCAGGCATCTGGATATTCAGCGAGGGACCGGCAGCAGTCACGGTCGTCCTGGATGTCGGTCCCTACGGCGACGCCCTGATCATTCTCCGTGATCCGTCGGGTGTGGTGCGCGCCTACGTGGAGCAGCAAAGTCCAGGCATTGCCCGGCTTGTCAATTTCAATATCGCAACCAGTGGAGACTACACCATCCTCGTGAGGAATGCAAAGAATGAGGAAGTCAATTACACCTTGACCGTGCAGGACGCGCTGACCCCTCCCCCACCTTGATGGACGAAACTGCCTGAAACGTTTCGGGAACAACCCCATGCTATAATCTCCGCGAAGTACTATTTGGAGGAGAGAATACATGCCACAGACTTACCGGGAGAACACCGGTACTATGCGTGATCGCGCCGTGATGACTACCGTCCCGAGCGCTCGTGTCGGGAACTGGCTTTTTATCTTTGCCTTCATCGTGGCGTTTCTTGTTGTCTTTGGGGGCTTTGTCCGCCTCACCCGCTCCGGGCTTTCCATCACCGAATGGAACCCAATCAGTGGGACACTTCCACCCCTCGGAGAGCGAGCCTGGCTCGCGGAGTTTGACAAATACCAGCGCACCCCTGAGTTTCAGCAGATCAATTTCAATATGACGCTGGAAGAATATCAGTACATCTTCTACATCGAATGGATCCATCGCTTCATCGCCCGCTTCGCAGGGTTGTTCTATGCGATCCCTGTTTTCTACTTCCTTTATAAGAAGACGATTCCCTTCAGGGAATTCGGTATTTACTTCGTGATAGGATTGCTGTTCATTGCCCAGGCATTCGCGGGCTGGATCATGGTCGCCAGCGGATTGGTGGACCGTCCCGCTGTCAGTCACTTCAGCCTGACGATCCACTTGCTCCTGGCGCTGGCATTGTTCGGGTTGAGCCTCTGGACCGCGCTTGGACACAGATACGGTTTTCCAGATAAAAACAAAAAAACACAGTGGTCATTGCCGTCCAGGCTCGCTTTGATTTCGTTCGTCCTGCTCGTCATCCAAATCTCATACGGAGGCATGACCGCCGGACTCAAAGCAGGTCACATTTCAAACACGTGGCCTCTGATGTTCGGTAAATTAATTCCACCGAATCTCTTCAACTCGTGGATCAACCTGTTCGAAGTGCCACAGACGATCGTGTTCGTCCATCGCTGGTTCGCCTGGCTGGGAATTTTTGTTGTGCCCCTCGTGTATTACCTTGCAAAGAAACGAAACTATCCGCGCGAGATACTGAATGGGCTGTTATGGCTGACAGCTGCTGTAGCTCTGCAGATCACCCTCGGTGTGCTGACCGTTTTGTCCTACGTGAATATTGTGATCGCGCTCATCCACCAGGCAAATGCTTTGGTATTGTTCGCGCTGGCTGTGTACTTCATCCACAGGTTGAGAGCGTTAGACAGAGGCAATCCTCATGGCCAAATTTCCACCCGATGATCTTGATAACGATCCCGAAGAAGGTCCTCCTGACCCATACAACACCTGGGATGAATACTTTGAAGATTTAGACCATCAATTGGAGGGAGCGCCGCGTATCACCATTCGCAAACGGATAGGCAATCCTCAAATATGCTCTGTCGATGAAATACCTGATTCTGAACTTGAAAAGGAACTTGATACTCTTATTGAATTGTTATATGCCAACAATATCGTGATTGAATTCATCCATGATATTGGGGACAGGGATGCATTTCTTTTCATCACAGAGGAATTATTGGATGAAACAATCGATGACATCCACATCCCCGACATGTACAGCCACTTTATTTATGAGGAATTCCATCCAAATGACCAGGATGATATTGAGTTGTGGACAGGCGAATTTCTGGATACTTTTTTCAAGGAAGAGACAGAAGGCTTTTTTATCCCAATTGGAGATAAAGAGTTATATGACATGCATGGTAACGCCATTAGCCAGGAAGAATTTAAAAGACAGATAGACGGATTTCATGCCTTGTACCCCATCATCACGGAATACGAGTATGACATCACGAACGTAGATATCGACGGCAATTATGCAGCCGTGGAAGTCAACATATCCTGGGCGGGCTTGAATGAGCAGGAACAAGCAATGATGCGTTATCACGGCGCTTCCACGTTGCGCCTCAAGCGCAGCTTGGATATTGGATGGGATGTTATTCAGGCAGTAGTCGTTGGGTGGAATTCCATAGGGCAATGACCTTGCTCAATAAAAAACGAACATGACCGGGAGCCATACTCCCGGTCATATATTTTTAGTCAGGTCCTCCTCATCGATTCGGGCAGGCTGCCTCCACCGTGGCCGGATCGGAGGAGCCGGCCGAATTGAACGCCTCCACAGTGTAGGTGTGGCTGCCCCTGCCCACAAAATTTTCGCTATAGGAAGTGGAACCTGATCCCAGGGTGGCAACTCGATTCCCGTCGCGGGAAACATAGTAGCCGAGTTCATTCTCCGCCGCGTCGAACCACGTCAGGCTGACCGAATAGGTGCTGCTTGTGCAGGAGGCCGAGGCCTCCAAATTGGACGGAGGAGGCGGCGGCGTTGGGATCACCGGCACATCCTCGACCGGACCCGCGACATCGACGCTCACACCCGAAACCCAGCAATGTCCGCCACTCGGCAGGACGATCCACCACCACGTACTCATCTCGTTCCGGCCGTCGATCGAAACCGTCTGACCCTGCAACAGGGAGGTCACCACGCTGTAAGCCGTCCCGGGACCCTCTCTGCAATTCGCGTTCTGTGTAAATTCGCCGGTCGGTTCGGAGATGGCCGGGATCGGCGTCGACGTCACAGTAGCTGTGACCTGCAGAGTAAGCGTCTCAGTGGCTGCAAGAGTGGAGGAGGGAACGGCAGAAGCCGTCGCCGGGAGGGTCGGCGTTGTAACGATCGGGAGGGCGGAAGGTGGAGCCACAGAAGCAGTCGCCTGTGACAAAAGGTTGGGACCCAGAAGGTACAGAGCAGCCGTCACGGTGACTGCGCCGATCAATGCCAGCGCGCCGGCTCCGATCCACAAGGACGTGCGATGCAGGCGGATGAAATCCTGAACCCTGGATGGTTTTGGAGCGCTCCCGACCGACCCAAGCTTCGCGAGGATCCGTTCTGCCACCCCGGCAGGTGGCACCACCGGAACG
>Ga0105098_10000320_pt1 | contig 16000 bp, 13 predicted proteins | sample PPLLak21cMay2015_FD_79137 | JGI IMG/M metagenome (GOLD analysis project Ga0105098, IMG submission 79137) | Freshwater sediment microbial communities from Prairie Pothole Lake near Jamestown, North Dakota, USA - PPLs Lake P7 Core (1) Depth... | ecosystem: Environmental > Aquatic > Freshwater >... | reverse complement strand
TGCTGTTCACATCCGGCAGAGTCAGCACACAAGCGGTCGAGGCCATCCCCGCGGTGGAATGTGACGGCGCCTGGGGCTGGGAGCAAGCCGCGCTGCCGGATGAACCCCGCGCCGGAGAAATGCTGGCTTGCATTACACCTCTCTCGCACCTCCCCCTCTCCGAATTTTTCCTGCAGGTCAGCCGGCGCGGCTGCGTGAAGAAAACGATGACGTCCATGGCGCAGTCCATCCTGGGCAATCACTATCTGGGCAAGAGCACGCTGCAAAAATCGGACCAGCCATTCGACGTCACCCTTTGTCAGAAGCAGGACCTCTTTGCGTTCGTCACCCTGGAAGGTCACCTGCTGGGGCTCGACGTGGATGCCCTGCCCTACAGCGCCGAGGAGCGCATCCGCCTGACCGCCTCAGATTATGTGATCGCCTCCTTTGTGCCGCATCCGGGTGAGTCTATGCTCTTTGTGACCCAGACCGGCAAAGTGATCCAGCGTGAAAGCAGCAGCCTTGAACTGTCGAAGTCTGGGCTGGCAAAGGGACAGGCGCTCATCCCGCCCGCGCGGCTGGGGCAGGGTGTCCGCTTCATCGGCGCGGCGTCTGTTCGGGAGCAGGACCGGATCGTGGCGCTGGACGCGACGGGGAGTCTCAGCGTCCATTTGGCGGGAGCCATGACCGGCGCCGGTTCGATCGCAGCCGAGGGCCTGGTCCTGTCCGTCGGCATGATCCCAGCCGAGGCGACATCATGAGCCTCAAAGTTGGCATTGACTTCGGCACGTCCAATTCAGGCATTGCAGTCTACGACGGGCAGCGCGTCAAGCTGCTGCCCGTGGACCCGAAGAACGTCCTGCCCGAAGTCATCAAGACCGTACTTTACATTACGCGGGATTATCGCACGTCGATCGGTCAGGAGGCGGTGGAGAATTATTACCGCGACAATGTCAACCGCCACCGGCATTACGTGAAACAGTGGGCCGGCGAGATCGATGTGTATGGCGGGGATATGCACTACGTCCAGGATGTTTACGTTTACGTGGATGAGCTCAAGCCGGGACGTTTGCTGCAATACCTCAAGACTGCCCTGCGCAAAGAGGGCTACACCGGCACGCAGGTCTTCGAACGTTATTTCACGGTGGGCGACCTGGCAAAGACGTACCTGAGTTTGCTAAAACAGCGCGCCGAGGATATTCTCGGCGAACCGGTCCATTCGGTGACGCTTGGGAGGCCCGTAAAATTTTCCGAGTCGCCGGAACAGGATCAGAAAGCACAGGAAACGCTCCACCAGGCCGCGTACGAGTCCGGCTTCAAAAAAGTGGACTTCGAGTTGGAGCCCATCGCCGCGGCGCTGGATTACGAGCAATCCATCCCCAGGCCGCAGAACGCCGTCATCTTTGACTTTGGCGGCGGTACCCTCGACATTGCCGTGATGCGCCTGGGCGATCCACGCCAGCGCGAGGTCTATGCCAGCGGCGGCGTGGACATTGCCGGCAGCGACTTCGACCGAACCATCATAGAGAGGCGCATGCTGTCCCATTTTGGACTGGGGCGAGTCAACCACCACCCTGAGATTTTAGAAATGATCCACGCCATCCCCGATTGGATGGCGCTCCCGGAACTGGGTACACCCATCAACAGGAACATCCTCGAGAAAGCCATCCAGGCAGGGACCGCGCCTGTGCAAGTCAGGGCTTTGCAGAGTCTGATCTACAACGACCTGGCCTTCACCTTCTACAACCGTGTGGAAGCCGGCAAGATCGCGCTTTCCAATGATGGCGCGACGATCATCAGCCTGGAAGACAAAGACATCCCACTTTGGGAACTCTACACCCGCCACCAGTTTGAAACGGATATCCAGCATTATCTGGTCGATGTGGAAAAAGTCCTGTTGGATACCCTTGCCAGATCCGGGCTGGAGCCGGGGGAAATCGATGCGGTCGTCAAAACCGGCGGGTCGTCGAATATCCCGTTATTCACTGGAATGCTTACACGCATCTTCGGCAGGGAGAAGGTCAAGGAATCGAACGCGTTTACCAGCGTGGTCGCAGGGCTGGCGATCAAGGCAAAGATGTAAATTCTATAACCACGAAGGCTTGCACTGACTGTGGCTCTGCCCGATAGGGCGTGGCGCCACGTGTCGAAGTGACACCAAGGAGCACAAAGGAAAGCATTAGGGTTTCGGGCTGTGATTTGAGATGAGTTTGCGGTTGATCATGTTTCGAATAAAACCATAACGGCCAAGGGGCACGCCGGCGTCAGGAATGGGCAAGAGTATAATAAAGGGTGGAAGACATTAAACTGGAACTTTAGCATGCAGGCCGAAGGACATTAGAACATGAATACTGGTGATGGGATTGAATCTTCGTCGAGCCGCGATCTGGCTGGTTTGCAGAACCCTGGGGTCATGGCTGGCTTTTTGGAGATCGCTTTTGATGCAGTCGTTGAGTTTGACTCTCAGGAACGCATCATCTCCTGGAACCCGGCCGCCGAGCAGATGTTTGGGTGGACAGCGCAGGAAGTCCGGGGGAAAACGCCTGCCAGGCTCTTCTGGCCGGTGAGTACTCCTGAAGAAAAAAAGAACCGAAGACAAAGACAATCGAGATTGAAGCGAGGCGAAACGCTGCGAGACGAACATACGTCCTGCCGCAAGGATGGTTCCTCCCTCGACGTTCAATATGCAGCTCGCGCTCTTTTTGATGCAGAGGGAAAACTCACCGGATATTTAGCAATCTATCGCGACGTCTCTGTCCACGGGCAGTACATTACCGAGCACAAACAAAAGGAGGAGTCCCTGCGCGCCCGCACGGAGGAGATCGAAACACTCCTGGAGGTCAGTCCGGTCGCCATATTTGTCGCTCACGACCCGGAATGTGTCCGCATCAGCGGCAACCCGGCCGGATACCGGTTGGTGGGGTTGCCTGAAAATCCGGAGCTGAATATTTCCAAGTCGGCGCCCGCTCAGGAACGACCCACGTACCGCACATTCCGTGATGGGGTCGAGGTTCCCGTGCAGGACCTGCCGATGCAGAAGGCGGCCCGCCTGGGAGCGGAAGTCAGTGAGGATGCACTCGAGCTGCGCTTCGAGGACGGCTCTCAAAAGTTCCTTTATGCATTTGCAAGGCCGCTCTTTGACGCCCAGGGGCGATCACGAGGCGCGATTGCCGCGATGCTGGATATCACCCAGCACAAGCGCTTGCAGGCAGAGACCGAGTCGATGGCCAAATTCCCCCAGGAGAATCCCAATCCAGTCTTGCGGGTCAGCCAGGAAGGCGTGGTGCTATTTGGCAACCGGGCAAGCCAAAAATTATTGGATCAGTGGGATTGCTCGATCGGCATGCCCATCCCGGAGCTGTGGCGCGAAAAGGTGACCGAGCGATTCCGCCTGGGTGTGCCCGGCGAAGCCATGTTGGAATGGAATGGACGCATTTTCTTACTGCAACTCGTGCCAATCCTTGAAAATCATTATCTTAACATTTATGGACGCGATATCACCGAACATAAGCGGGTCGAGGAACAACGTGAACGAAGCAATCAAAAGCTAAACGAGATCCTGGCGAGTATCCAGGATGATCTCTATGTGCTTGACCGTGACTGGGTTTTTGTCTATGCCAACCGGTTATTCACCTCCAGAGTAGGAAAAGAACCGGAAGATTTCGTTGGAAACAACATTTGGACGATGTTTCCAAAACATTTGGGGACGGTTGTGGAGGAAAATTTCCGCGCGGCCATGGAAAAAAGGGAGATACGACGCTTTGAGACACGCGGTAAATATACCTCGGCCTGGTACAGACTAACTGTTTTTCCCTCCGCAGAGGGAATTACTGTTCTTGGAACGGATATCAGCGCGCGCAAGCGGGCGGAGGAGGCATTATACAAGAGCAAGAAACAACTGCAGTTGCTCAACGAAACCCTGGAACAGCAGGTGCAGGAGAAAACAGCCGAGGTACGCAGCCTGGCGTCAGACCTGGTCAAAGCCGTCCAGCACGAGCGCCATCGAATTTCTCATATCCTGCACGATGATCTGCAGCAGCGTATCTATGCCATCCGGATGCAGCTGACATTTTTGCATGATGAACTCCAGAAGGAAGATGATGAGGCAGCCCGGACTGAAGTAGCCAATATCGAAAAGGAACTGGCTGATGTCCTGACGATCACACGTAACCTTAGCATTGATCTCAGTCCACCGATCCTGCGCGGCGAGGGGTTGTCGCACGCCATCAACTGGCTGGCCGCCCAAATGCGACAGCGCTACGGCCTGCCGATTGAGCTTCAGGCGAACGAGCCATTTGCCATCTCAGCTGAAGAACTACATGTGCTCCTGTTCAATTGCGTCCGGGAGTTGCTTTTCAACGTTGTGAAACATGCCCAGGCCAGCCAGGCTGTGGTTGCGCTGCACTGGACAGATGCCGGTCTCCGGATCGAGGTACGCGATGATGGAAAGGGCTTCCTGGTTAACATGCCTGCGCAGCCGGGTATCAGCGAAATGGGTGAGGAGGATGACTTGCAGTCGAGCTCAGGACTGCCCACCATCCGCCATCAGTTAAGTTTGTTTGACGGTCGCATGGAGATCCAATCTACGCCCGGAGCAGGAACGCGAATTATTCTGATCGTTCCGGTAGCGGAAGGTGAGTGAGTAGGGCTCGCTGGTCGAGAAGCCCGTTGTCCCGCAGTTCGATTTTTGAATTCGAATTGCTTGGCAATTCGTGGCAATTCATAGCAAATCGTGCGGAACGAGCGGGGCGTATTGAGGCCACCGAGATATTTTTATGCTTGAAAAACCTGGCATCCCTAACGAACTCATCATTTCCTGTTTGGAGGCAGGATACGATCTTCGCGTCGCTGAATTGACCTTCCTGCCTCTCGGCGCGGATGAAAACACTGCCGTTTATCGCGTCCTGGCAGAGGCGGGAACAGTGTATTTCCTGAAGCTGAGAAAAAACTTTGATGAAACGATCGTGCGCGTTCCCATCCTGCTCAAAGAGCAGGGCATCCAGGCGATCATCCCCCCACTTGCGACCAAATCGAAACAATGCTATGCGGATTTTGGCGAATACAAGATCATCCTGTATCCTTTCATCGAAGGGCAAGATGGCTTCGAGAGGCAGTTGTCAGATCAGCACAGGCAGCACCTTGGAGCAGCGCTCAAAGGGATCCACAGCGCTCCATTGCCTCCGGAACTCAGGTACCTGATTCCCCGGGAAGCGTATTCTTCACAATGGCGGGAGTTTCTAAAGACTTTCCAGGTGCAGGTCGAAAATAACAGCTTTGATGAACCGACAGCTGCAAAATTGGCGGCCTTCATGAGGTCCAGGCGGAATGAGATCAGCCGGCTCATTGAGCGCGCCGGAAGACTGGCTGCGGAACTTCAGTCCAAACCTTTGGAACCCGTTTTATGTCATTCGGATTTTCATGGCGGCAATATCCTGATCAGCGACAATGATGAACTTTATATTGTGGATTGGGATAATCCCATCCTGGCGCCGAAAGAACGCGACCTGATGTTTATCGGCGGCGGAATCGATGGCATCTGGAAAAGCGAACGGGAAGAAGCCGTATTCTACGAAGGATATGGCAAAACGGAGATCAACCTGTCCGCACTGGCATACTATCGCTACGAACGAATTATCGAAGATTTAGCCGTGATTTGCGAGCAACTATTGTTGACGGACGAGGGCGGCGCCGATCGGGAGCGGTCGTATGGGTGGTTCAGGAGCAATTTCGAGCCCGGGCACACGATCGAGAGTGCGCAAAAGACTGACAGGCTATTGCCTTAATGCCTGGAAAAACTCTGCAAACTGTTGCATGGCTTTAGATGCTCTCATTTTCCAAGTTTACTTCTTGCCAAAATCGCCAAGGGATGATTCGGGAAGTGCTCAATCAATTTTGAATACATGGTGGCGGCTGTTTTTTGGTCACCGACCAATTCGGCAATATGACCGAAGTCAAAATAACATATCACACATTCGAGACTCGGATTTGCATCATAACGTTTTTTGAGATTCATGTATTCGACATACAACTCATAAGGCTCTGCACCACCTTGCAATTTATGGCGAAGTTCAACGATTCGAGCCGCATCCATCGTTTCATTGTAATATTCCTGCTTTGGAAAAATCGTGGCACGAAAAACAGGTTCGTTTGTTACATCGTCTCTTGACCAAAGGAAAGCCCAATATTCTGAGTATTTGACGAACTGTTCCCCGCTTGTAATCATTTCAACCTGGAAATCAGGAACTTCGCCCTGAAGCCCAGGCGTATCAGAGAATATACTTATGCCATGTGGATAGCCTGATGCAATCCACAGTTCGTTGGTTGAATTTTCCATTTTGTCAGGCGGGGCAATCACAAGCCAAAGCTCGTCTTTTCCATCGTAATCCAAATCCAGCCACCCTGTTGAAATGATATCCACGCCTGCACTTCGCAGGTTTTCCACTAAACTACTTAGCGGAACGCTCTTGAATTGATTTTCAACCAGATGTTCAAATGCTCTCCGGGCACATGGCGCCTGATAGGAACAGGATTGCGAGTCATGAGAAACACAAGCGACCAGCTTGCTGCACGCCCTGTAAATATCGGACGGAGTTTTATATGTATTCAAAAAGCTCTTTATAGGTTCAATCCAAATTCCGTTTTCCTGAGATGGATTTTGTATCATATCCTCGAAAGCGGCTCTCATTCCTTTCGGATGGTTCGCGAACAAATACAGTAAGGCTTTATCGATCCTGACTTCATCCAATTTCTCCCTGTCGTGTTCATCAACGGCCACAGGTCCATATTGCCTTATGGCTTGATCGATTATCTTAACGCCATTGTCCAGGTCCACCCACCTTGCATAACTTATCGCCCAAAATAAACACTCCTTCAATGGCGCATACTGGGTATCTGCCTGAAATACCATATCAACAGGCACGAACTCATTCCCATTCCATTTAAAAATTTTTTCAAGACTCACCCGACAATTCTGGGCGTAATCAACCGTTCGCATCAGGATTTTCCCACTTGAAATGGGGAAATCCTTTATCAGCGCATATTGGACAAAAACATTCTCTCCATTTTGGGAGGCAAATGGAAGCTTTTTCATTGGGACTACAGATATATCCATCACACGCAAATAGGAGGACCCCACATGCCCACCCTTATAGTTTTCCAAGACCACCTCGTCGTTTCCATCACTGGTCAAATCTTTCAACGTACATCCCAGGCTATCATAACTAAATATAGAAAAACCTCCTTCAGGAAATCCGTCATAAATCAAAAATGTAGAATACTCCCGGAAAGATTGAACCACTAAAAAACAGGAACCACCTGGAAACGAGCTCACAGTAATCAAATATTTTTTCTCATCCCCGCCAGTCATAATGTTATCTACTTTAAGTACAAAGGGGATCATCCCATCTGCCTCTGTCAACTCGCCCGGATGAAACCAGGAAGGCAGAGATTCAATGTTAACTTGTCCACTGTTCAATGCAGTATTTATCAAATCAATATAAGTATCGTTCCCAAGTTGAGTATCCCCCGCAAGAATGGCGTAATATGCCAATTTCCATTTCCACGACTCGGCGCGCGGGTCATCGGGAAAGTGCATAAGCGCATCTCTAGCTGCATATTCCACTGCACGATAGTAGGAATTATCCGTACCTCTTACAATGTCAGGAACAGCCTTTTCCACGTTGGAAATGATTTCCTGCGCTTCATCCGCGCGGGGATCAACTGGGGGTTCTGTAGCTGTTGGAGTTGGCTGTGCCTGACAAGTGATAAGAAATAAAGCCGTAAACGCAACGACATAACAGTGGAGGAATTTCATGATGAGTTCCCTGCTTTTCCATATATGGTTCAATACCCTCCTTAAACGTGACAACACTACGCGTTTGTTCCTCAATTTTAGCAAAGAAAACGAGCAGAGGAAAAATAGATATTGCTTTCTGCTCGTTTCTTGTTTTATTTCAGGGACCTCTGAAACTTCATCGCAAATTCTCCCGTCGCCTCGATCTGCTTCTCATTTCATCCAACCGCCTTCACACACGCCAAACCGACAACTAGCTGGCCATTCCTGAACACAGCGTCTTGTTTCCACTGGCTCGCATGCAATACAGTATAATTTTGCCTCTCATGGCACAATCTGCCGCTCACGACTCGCTCTGGCGGGCGCGGGAGTTGATCGATGCACACTATACGAAGCCCCTTGATCTGGACGAACTCGCGCGGACCGCAAACTTTTCACGCTATCATTTTTTGCGTGCCTTCCGCCGCGCTTTCCATGCGACACCGCACGAGTATCTCACCCGCAAACGCATCGAACGCGCGAAGGAATTACTGGCAGAAAGCGAACTGACGGTCACCGAGATCTGTTTCGAGGTTGGCTTTGAAAGCCTGGGGTCGTTCAGCACGCTGTTTCATAAGATTGTCGGCTGGTCGCCTTCGATCTACCGAGCCCGCGCCTGGGAGATGCGCAAGAATCCGCTCAAATTCATTCCCAATTGTTATGTGATCATGCACAGCATCCAGCTCTCGGACCCGAAAGAATAAATTTCTTTCGGGTCTTTTCTTCAAAAGGAAGAAAGCGCAATTTTCAAGAAGCGTTTATAGAACATTTGCGCTAAGATGATCGTAAATCAACCAGACAGGAGGCACTCCAATGATCGACCGTATTGGAACCGTATCGCTATTTGTAAGCGATCAGGACCGGGCCAAGGACTTTTATACTCGAACACTTGGTTTTGAACTACGCCAGGATGCACCCCTCTATCCGGGCGCGACAAACCGCTGGGTTTCCGTCGCCCCGAAAGGCGCAGCGACCGAAGTGGTCTTGTATTTGCCCGATGAAAATTGGGAGCACTACCGCCAGACCGTCGGCCAATCCCAGGCAGTGACGTTTAATGTTCAGGACATGCAGACACTCGTCGCCAATCTCAAAGCAAAAGGCGTCACCTTTACCCAGGAACCGGACCCTCAGCCGTGGGGAACGTATGCGATGATCCGCGACTCGGAGGGCAATCAATTGCTGTTGGTAGAGCAACCCAAGTGATGAAGACAGATTTATCAGTTTATTACACGTGCAAAGGAGAAAAATGATCAGAAAACTTTCCCATGTAGGCCTGATGGTGCGCGACCAGAAACAAGCCTATGAGGTGTATGTTAACAGGCTCGGCTTCAAGGTCCATACTGATGCCCCAATGGACAATGGACTGCGCTGGCTGACCGTCAGCCCGCCGGATCAGCCCGATCTGGAGATCGTCTTGTCGGAACCCGTCGAGCCGATGTTCTCGGCAGACCTGATTCCCCATGTGCGGGCATTGCTCGACAAGGACGCCATGAGTGGAGGTGTCTGGGAGACGGACGATTGCCAAAAGACGTACGAGGATCTGAAAGGCAGGGGGATCGAATTCATCAAGCCGCCGACCAAGGAATTCTACGGGGTTGAAGCACTGTTCAGAGACGGCTGCGGCAACTGGTTCTCACTGACCGAACATCCAAAAGAATAATGACCTGAAAAATTTCAGTCTCGATGGGACTGAAATTTTTTGTGTGCTGATCCATGACAGGCCAGGCGCAATTGCGCTTTTCAAATTGCATCCCGATCATTCCTGAGCGTCAGCATCCTGTTTCCGCCACGCTGGAACTCATAATCAACTGTGCGGATCTCCGGCTTGTACTTCTGGAAGGTTTCCAAAACACCGTTCAGATAACGCGATTCCCGTGCATTGGCATCCAGGATGGGGAAGATACGCACTTCATGCGCGACCCGCAACATCTCACGAATGGCTGAAACATGGAACTCGAAGGTCAGGTTGTCGGTATACAAAAACAAGAAATGTGAGCTGAGCGCAAGGTCAAAGGTTCGGTCGGCAAAAGGCAGGTCCGGGAGTTCTCCGGGGAGATATATCCCCCGGGCTCTGCCATCGTCGTAGGATGCCAGGAAACACCGCATGGCTTCCATGCGGATCGAGCCCAGGTCCTCGAGCGATGGAATGGTATTCCAGATGAACTTATCCTGATTGGCACACGTCTGCCTCAGCACCTCCTCATACGTTTCCGCGATCCGCTGCTCGATTGCATCCCGGCTGAAACGGTAGAGCGGATCGACCGAGGTGACACGCCCGCCGCGCCGGTTGCATTCCACGTTAAAGCTGGCGGGACCATCGCCACAGCCCAAAATGCGCAGATTCAATTCCGAGGCAGTCAGGTCGAACATGCGCGTGTACTCATCAAAGCTCCTGCCCCAGGGCACGATACTTTTGTATTGGATAGCCACGATCTAGCCCTTCCTTTTCAGAGCGCCCGGCCTGCAACGACAACAAACGAAATCACTCACTCCGGAGGGCCGCACGGAACGCAGCCGCAAACGCCTTCGCCGCCTCGACCGGGTTTTCACTGCTCCCAATCGTCTTCACACATGCCGAACCGACAATGACCCCATCTGCCAGCGCCCCGACTTCCCTGGCCTGCTCCGGGGTGCCGATCCCAAATCCCACGCACACCGGCACAGACGTATGCGCGCGCACGCGGGCAATCAAATCGCCAAGACCCTCCGCCACAGATTGCCGGGCGCCGGTCACGCCGGTGACGCTCACAAGATAGATAAAGCCTTTTGCATTTCTGGCAACCTTTTCCATCCGTTCGTCCGGTGTCGTCGGCGCGAGCATGGGGATCAACGGCATCGCGCTGAGCGGAGAGCGAGCGTTTTTCTCGCTCGCAGACGAAGCGCCGCTCAGCGCGAATTGGAACTCTTCAGCTTCTTCGACCGGCAAGTCGGGGATGATGAATCCATCCACGCCGGCATCCATAGCTTCACAAATGAACTTCTCCAACCCGTACGCCAGGATAGGGTTGTAATAGCCCATCAAGACCAACGGGATGCCCACGCCGCGCTGGCGTAGTACTTTTACCGCTTCCAACGATTTCCTGACCGTGATCCCCTTTTCCAAAGCAACTTGTGTTGCCTTTTGTATGACAGGTCCATCCGCGAGAGGGTCGGAAAACGACAGACCGACTTCGATCAGGTCCGCGCCGTTTTTAGCCAGGGCTTCGATCACATTAATGGATGTGTCCAGGTCGGGGTAGCCCAGCGGAAAATAGGGCATGAAAATCGGTTTCTTCCTGAAGGCTTCGTCAATTCTGTTTTTCATTCTTCATTCCTCATGCGACTTTCGTTTTGCCTGGGCAAATCCGCCCCCAGCGCAATCACCAGCAAAAAGACGTCGGTTAAAACCCAAAGCACATGCTGCAAAATCCCACCGGCGATCGGCGAAAAAACATACTCCGTGAGATTGATCGTGTTGGCGATCCCATAACTTGCCATGACACAAAAGAGAAGGATCGCATATCTGCTCCAGGCAGACCCGCGTGTGGCGCGGACCCGCAACCACGCCAGCACAACAATACCCGTATCCAACACCGGATACAGGGCCAGACCCAGGAAATCGGTCCAGCCCCCGCCCCTGAGAGCCATGGCCGGTTCGAAATAAACCGCCCAGACAACCACGCTCGCCGCGAGCATCGTCCCGCCAATCCAAAACCAGGCCCGCCGGGACAGAAGTACGGGATACAGCCAGAGCGCACACCCGATCAACACATAACGCGACACATAGAACAAATCAATAACAGAGAATGTATCCAGTTCAGTTCCAGTGACAAGGTCATGCACGATCCAGGCAATGTTGCCGAGCAGGTTCATCGTCCACGCCAGCGCAAGTAACTGCCAGAAACGGCGCGCTTCAGACTGACGAAAGGCTTTGCGCCAGAGAAGCGCCAAAATAACCAGCAATAACAAATATCCAATTAATTGAAGGATTTGTAAGATGATGTCCATTGTCCTATTTTCCGTTCAGTGATCGACTATTGCCGTCTTGAGCCGTTCCATCAACTAAACTGGATGCAACTCTTTTGGCGATCTCGCCCGATTTCTAGACTCCCATTTCCTTGATCACCGTATTCAAATCTTTATCTCCCCGTCCCGACAAGTTCACCAGGATCACCTGATCCTTTTTCATCGTGGGCGCGCGCTTGATGACCTCTGCCACCGCATGGGATGACTCCAGGGCGGGGATGATCCCTTCGGTGTGGCATAACGTTTGAAACGCATTCAGCGCCTCCTCGTCGGTCGCGGACGTATAGAAGGCGCGCTCAGTGTCTCGCATCAGCGCATGTTCAGGACCTACCGCGGCGTAATCCAAACCGGCCGAGACAGAATGCGTCTCTGCGATCTGTCCATCTTCATCCTGCAGGACATACGTTCTCGTTCCGTGGATCACGCCGATCCGGCCCTTCGACGGGTCGCCAAATCGAGCGGCGTGTTTGCCCGAAGCGATCCCGCTCCCACCCGCTTCGACGCCGATCAACTCGACCTGTTCATCGTTCACGAATCCGCTGAATACGCCGATGGCATTCGAGCCCCCGCCCACACAGGCAATGACTGTGTCAGGCAAGCGCCCCACTTCGCCCAGCATCTGCTCGCGCGCCTCCCGTCCGATCACCGACTGGAACTCGCGCACCATGGTCGGATAGGGATGCGGTCCCAGCGCCGAGCCAAGCAGATAATGTGTGTCGCGCACATTCGCCACCCAGTCACGGATGGCTTCGTTGATGGCATCCTTCAGGGTCTGCGTACCCGAGGCCACAGGCCGCACCTCGGAACCGAGCAATTTCATGCGAAAGACATTCGGTTCCTGCCGCGCAATGTCGACCACGCCCATGTAGACTACGCACTCGAGTCCGAGCAGCGCCGCGACGGTTGCCGAAGCGACACCATGCTGCCCCGCGCCGGTCTCGGCGACGATACGCTTTTTCCCCATGCGCTTCACGAGCAAGGCCTGCCCCAGAGCGTTGTTGATCTTGTGTGCGCCCGTGTGCGCCAAATCTTCACGCTTCAGATAGATCTGCGCGCCGCCCAGTTTTTCTGATAATCGCTTTGCATAGGTCAACGGTGTGGGGCGCCCAACGTATGACGCCATCAATTTATCGAACTCACGCATAAACTCTGCATCCTGCCTGGCAGAGACAAACGCCTCCTCCAGCTCGATTAACGCGGGCATAAGCGTTTCAGGGACGAATTGTCCGCCGTAGGGACCAAACTTTGCAGGTAAAAGGGTAGTCATAAAACCTCGATGATTAGAGAATAGAGAGTCGAGAACAGTAGTTTTGAGATTGAGGGTCTTACTACCCTCTAATCTCTTTTCTCTGCTCTCCGCACTTCCGCCACGAACGCCTTCATCTTGTCCGCGTCTTTCCGCCCCGGAAGGGATTCCACGCCGGAAGCCACATCCACGCCCCAGGGCTGGACCCGCCGCACGGCCCCCGCGACATTCTCCGGCGTCAGGCCGCCTGCCAACAAGATCGGATAATGCTTTGCCAGTTCCGCGGCACGCTTCCAATCGGCAGTGATGCCTGTTCCACCATAGGCGCCTTTGACAGAAGCATCGACTAGTAGCGCGGGAGCCTCATCTCTTGCAAAACCATTGATGTGCCTTGTTTCCGGGATGCCTCGAAATGCCTTGAATGCTTTTCCATAAAGCGACTGCACCATCTCTGAGCTTTCATCTCCATGCAATTGGGCGAGGGTTAACGCGCATGTTTCCATGGTCGCGCGGACCTGCGCGGCGGAGGCATTGACGAACACACCCACGTAAGTAATGTGTGCATGTTTCCGCATCACGGCCATGATATCGCGGCAGGTACCCGCATCGATGTAGCGCGGGCTTTTTGGATAGAAATTGAAGCCCAGCAGATCCGCGCCCGCGTCCAGTGCGGCAAGCGCGTCGTTTACGGTTTTGATCCCACAAATCTTTATTTTGGTCATATTGACTTTCTCGTCATTGCGAGGAGGGCGTTTTCCCCGACGAAGCAATCTCATTTACGATACGTGAGATTGCTTCGCCCGTCGGGCTCGCAATGACAGACATTCCGGACAGTTCCCGCACCTTTGCGGGAATATCTGCCGAAGTCACCAGGGCTTCACCCACGAGAATGGCTTGCACACCTGCATTTGCCAGGCGGTCAACATCGCCCGAGGTGAAAATTCCGCTCTCCGCCACAACTGCAATCTCAGCCGGGATCATCGGACGGATGCGTTCCGTGGTTTCCAGTGACACTTCAAACGTCGCAAGGTCCCGGTTGTTGATCCCGACCAGGCGAACATCCTTCAGGTTGAGGGCGCGTTCCGTTTCAGCCTCGTTGTGGACTTCCACCAGCGGTGTTAAACCCAGTTCGAGAGCAAGGGCATGCAGGTCAGCGAAGCGCCGATCATCGGTCAACGCGGCGGCGATGAGGAGGACCGCGTCTGCACCATTGATTCTCGATTCGCAGAGCTGGACTTCGTCGATGATGAAGTCTTTTCGCAGCAGAGGCAGCTCTGATTTACGGGTGAAACGCAATTCACGCAATGTTTCGAGTTTGCCCATAAAGAACTTCTCATCGGTCAATACAGAGAGCGCGGATGCGCCGTTTTGAGCGTAGATCTCCGCCACCTGGAAGAGGTCGAGGTGCGGGGCCAGGATCCCTTTGGAGGGAGAGGCGCGCTTGAGTTCAGCGATCAGGCTCACTCTTCCCCTATTCCCTTTTCCCTTATCCTCTGTAAGAGCAGAAAGAAAATCCCTGGGGGTTGGAGAAGATTCCGCCGCGCGCCTTAAAGCTCGGGCGTCGAGCGCCGCGATTTCCATCTGCTTGTGGGCGATGATATCGGCCAGGATGCTCATTGGATCGTTTGAAAGTCCTGCGAAAATTCTACCAGCGCGTTGAGCCTGGCGAGGGCGTTGCCGCTGTCGAGGGAAGCCGTGGCTTCCGCCAGCCCGGATTTGAAGTCACCTGTTTCGGCGGCCAGAGCCGCCGCCGCGTTGAGCAGAACAGACTCGCGGCGCGCGCCGTTCAATTTGCCGCCGAGCAGATCTCTCATCATCACCGCGGATTCATCGGGGGTGCCGCCGCGCAGATCCTGGATCGTAGCGGGCTTGAAACCAAATTCGGCGGGATCGAGATCGTAGGTGCGGACCGCGCCATCCCTGAGATGGCTGACACGGTTGAGGCCGCAGGTATTGAGTTCGTCGGTGCCGCCCGCGCCGTAAATCACCAGCGCGGCGCGTGAACCGAGTTCTTTAAGGACATTGGCGAGCGGTTCCGTGAGCTCGGCAGCATAAACGCCCGTCAGCTGGATGTGTGCGCCCGCGGGATTAGTAAGCGGACCGAGGATATTGAAGATGGTGCGCTGACCGATTTCCTTGCGCGGACCAATGGCATGTTTCATCGCAGGATGGAACTTGGCTGCGAACATAAAGCCAATCCCGATCTGCTCGATGGCTTGCGCGACCTGCTCGGGTGTGAGGTCGAGGTTGACGCCGAGCGCAGAGAGGACATCGGCGGAACCGCAGTGCGAGGAGGCGGCGCGGTTGCCATGCTTGGCAACTTTGCGTCCCGTACCTGCAACGATGAATGCGGCCGCGGTGGAGATGTTGAAGGTGTGCGCGCCGTCGCCGCCCGTGCCAACGATATCGTAGAGGGCCTCGTCCGTATGAGTAACCTGGACCTTCAACGCGTTGGCGCGCATTGCACGGACCGAGCCCGTGATCTCAGGAATGGTCTCGCCTTTCATGCGCAGCGCGATGAGGTAGGCGCCGATCTGCGCGGGCGTGGCTTGACCCGTCATGATGACGTTCATGGCTTCCTGCGCTTCGTCAGCGGTGAGGTCGGTACGGTTGATGGTTTTGGCAATGAATGGTTTTAGCATGGATAACTCTCCTCCTGCAGCTGGGGCAGGCTTTAGATCTAAAAAGTTCTTGAGCAGTTTCTTGCCGTGTTCGGTGAGAATGGACTCGGGATGGAACTGTACGCCGTAGGTCGGATGCTCGCGATGTTTGAGCGCCATGATCTCCCCTTCGGCGGTCGTAGCAAGGACCTCCAGTTCGGCGGGCACAGGTTCATGGACGATCAGCGAGTGGTAACGCATCCCCTCGAACGGAGAAGGGATGTCCTTGAAGATTCCCTGCCCGGTGTGTTTGACGGTAGAAGTCTTGCCGTGCATGAT
>Ga0105098_10000318_pt1 | contig 16015 bp, 17 predicted proteins | sample PPLLak21cMay2015_FD_79137 | JGI IMG/M metagenome (GOLD analysis project Ga0105098, IMG submission 79137) | Freshwater sediment microbial communities from Prairie Pothole Lake near Jamestown, North Dakota, USA - PPLs Lake P7 Core (1) Depth... | ecosystem: Environmental > Aquatic > Freshwater >... | reverse complement strand
GACATGGCCTTCCTCATGGAGCAGATGGAACTGCGGGAAGCCCTGGCGGTGGCCCCCAAGGGGCCGGACCCTTATGGCGCGGTAGCGGAGGTGATGGCTCGGCTATCCTCCCAGTCCAGTCAATTGACCGCCCAACTGGCGTCCTGCCTGGAGGCCAAGGAGGGGACGGATCTGGCGGAGGCTCGGGAGATTCTGCGCAAGCTACAATTTGTTCGCAGGTGCCAGGCGGAGGCGGAAGCCCTCGAAGCTGACCTCGACGAAGCCTTATGACCCCTGGCAGTCTGGGCATCCTGTCCCCCAAACCGAACCCCATCCGGGTTACTGCGTCAGCCCCCATGGCCCCGCCCGGCACCCCAGCCGAGGCGGATTTGGCCAGGGGAGGAGGCCCCGGCAACCAACTGGCTCCATGCCCTTGACCGGAAGAATTCATGGCACTGTTACAGATCGCGGAGCCGGGCCGCTCCACTGCCCCCCACCAGCATAGTCTCGCCGCCGGCATTGATCTGGGCACCACCAATTCCCTGATCGCCACCGTGCGCGGCGGCCAGGCCGAGACCTTGCCCGACGAGGCAGGGCGTCATTTGCTACCCTCGGTGGTGCGTTACGCCGTGGAGGGCCTGGTGGTCGGCCATGAAGCCAAGGCGGCGGCGGTAGAGGATCCCCTGAACACATTGGCTTCCGCCAAGCGCCTGATTGGCCGTGGCATCGCGGATGTGAAGAGCCTCGGCTCCCAGTTGCCTTATGAATTCGTCCGCGCCGACACGGCGGTGCCGCGCATCCGTACCCGGGCGGGGGATGTCAGTCCAGTGGAGGTCTCCGCCGAGATCCTCAGGGTTTTGGCACGCCGCGCCGAGGCCGCCCTGGGGGGGAATCTGACCGGGGTGGTCATCACGGTACCGGCCTATTTCGACGAGGCTCAGCGCCAGGCCACCAAGGACGCCGCCCGCCTGGCCGGGCTCAAGGTCCTGCGTTTGCTCAACGAGCCCACGGCGGCGGCGGTCGCCTATGGCCTGGACCGGAACGCGGATGGCCTTCACGCCATCTACGACCTGGGGGGCGGCACCTTCGATATCTCCATCCTGCGCCTGCGCCGGGGTGTCTTCGAGGTGCTGGCTACGGGGGGGGACTCCGCCCTTGGCGGCGATGACATGGACCGTGCCCTGGCGCAATGGATCATGGCCCAGGCCGGGATGGGTGACGACGCGGACCATGGCATCCTGCGCGGCCTGATGCGCGATGCCTGCGCCGCCAAGGAACTGCTGACGAATCAGCACAGGGCGGCCCTGCGCATCGCCCTGCCCGATGGCCGTCATTGGTACGGCGAGATCGATCGGGCTACCTTCGATGGCCTCATCGACCCCTTGGTCTCGCGGACTATCGCCGCATGCCGCCGCGCCCTGCGTGACGCCGGGCTCAAGATCGAGGAGGTCAAGGATGTGGTCATGGTAGGCGGCTCTACCCGAGTGCCACGGGTGCGCGAACGGGTGGGCGACTTCTTTGGCGTGCCACCCCTGGTCGATCTGGACCCGGATCGCGTGGTCGCCATTGGCGCTGCCCTCCAGGCCGATGTCCTTGCCGGCAACAAGCCCGATGGCGAGATGCTGTTGCTGGATGTCATTCCCCTGTCCCTAGGGGTGGAGACCATGGGAGGGCTGGTGGAACGTATCCTGCCCCGCAACACAGCCATTCCGGTGGCGCGCGCACAGGAATTCACCACATTCAAGGATGGCCAGACCGCCATGGCCCTGCACATACTGCAAGGCGAGCGGGATCTGGTCACCGATTGCCGTTCCCTGGCCCGGTTCGAATTGCGGGGCATCCCCCCCATGGTGGCCGGCGCCGCCCGCATCCGGGTCACCTTTACCGTGGACGCGGATGGCCTTCTGGATGTGACCGCGATGGAGCAGACCAGTGGTGTCCAGGCGCGGGTGGAGGTCAAACCCTCCTACGGCTTGACCGATGGCGAGATCGAGGCCATGTTGCGTGACTCCATGACCCACTCCCGGGAAGACATGGAAGCCCGCCGCCTGCGCGAGCAGGAGGTGGAAGCCCGGCGTACGGTGGAGGCCCTGCGCGCGGCCCTGGGGAAGGACGGAGAGGATTTGCTCTCGGTAGAGGAGCGGGAACGCATCGACCAGGCTCTGGCGGTGCTGGAGATGGAGCTTCCCAGCGGCGACGCCGCGGCCCTCAAGGCCGCCACCGATTCCCTGGAACGGACCTGTGCCTTCTATGTGGAGCGGCGCATGAATCGTGGCATCCAGAGGGCCATGGCGGGACACAAGGTTGAGGAGTTCGAATCATGACTAAGCTCATATTTCTTCCCCATGAGGAGATCTGCCCCGAGGGGGCCATGATCGAGGCCGAGCCCGGCGTCAGCATCTGCGATGCCGCCCTGGCCAATGGCATCGAGATCGAACACGCATGCGAGAAGTCCTGTGCCTGCACCACCTGTCACGTCATCATCCGCGAGGGCTATGAGTCCCTGGCGGAGGCCGAGGAAATGGAAGAAGATTTACTTGACAAGGCCTGGGGCCTGGAGCCCGAATCCCGCCTGAGCTGCCAGGCCAGGGTGGGCGACCAGGATCTTGTCATCGAGATACCCAAATACACCATCAACATGGTGTCGGAGCATCACTGAACCCGGCACCTTGAACGGAGAAGAAGCCATGGCCTTCAAGTGGACGGACATCCTGGATATTGCCATCGCCCTGGATGAGGCGCACCCGGAGGCGGACCCGCGCCGGGTCAATTTCGTCGATCTGCGTCATTGGGTGTTGGACCTTCCGGACTTTGACGATGACCCCGCCCATTCTGGCGAGAAGGTCCTGGAGGCCATCCAGATGGCCTGGCTGGAAGAGCGCGAGGAATAAACCCCGCCCCGCCGGCGCGGGGCAGAGGGTCTATGCTAGCACTGCTCCCAGGGCAGTCCTCGGCAGCGCCAGCCACCCAGGGTGCCGCGGTGGTGATGCTCGTCCAGATCGCCCTCGAAACCCTCGTCCACATGGAAGATATTGCGCACGCCGCCGGCGATCAGGGCCTTGCCCGCCTCCAGGGAGCGCTTACCACTGCGGCAAATAAGGATGACGGGCGTGCAGGGATTGTCCTCGGTGCAGACAGCCCCGCCCAGGAGCAGCTTGCGGATCTCGGTCTCGAAGTGGGGGTTCACGGTCCATTCAGGCTCGTCGATCCAGGCGACGTGGACAGCCCCGGATGGGTGGCCGACAAAGAGATATTCCATAGTCGAACGTATGTCCACCAGTAGGGCGGTCGGGTTCTCCTGGAGCATATGCCAGGCCTGTTGCGGGGTGAGCCCCTTGGGAAGCAGATCGGTCATGGGTCTTGATCCTTGGGTGGTGGTCTATTTTCGTTTCGGTTTATTCTCTGGCGCCAAGCGGCGCCGGGGGGATTTTAGCCTGGGATCGCGGCGGCGCACCCGGCCTTTCAGGCTGGACGATGGGAAGGCCGGCTCCCATCGCTTGATTGAGGCCCAGATGATAACAATACAAGTCCAAGGGGGCTGGCATGACCAGGACTGATTCGATTCCCGAGGGGCGGGCTGGCGCTCCCTGGCGCGAGAGGCTGGTGAGTATGCTGGCGCGGGGCCTGTCCCTGCTGCCCCTGAGGGCGGCCCATGGCCTCGGCTGGCTGGCTGGCGCCCTGATGGCGCGAATTCCCAATAAGCAGCGCCGCAACGCCCTCGTCAATCTCCATCTCTGCCATCCGGAATGGAGTGAAGCCGAGGCCCTCGATTTCCGGGCTCGCGCCCTGCGGGAGGAGGCCAAGACCTTCGCCGAGGTCGCCCATCTCTGGCTGCGCCCCGTCCCCGGCGTGCTATCCCTGATCCGGGAAACCCATGGCCTGGAATGGCTGGAAGGGCGCGATGACCGTGGCCTCATCGTCCTCTCCCCCCACCTGGGTGCCTGGGAGCTGGCGGGGCTCTATCTCTCCACCCGCGGCCCCACCACGACCCTTTACAAGCCGCAGCCCCTGGGAGACGATCTGGTGCGCCGGGCCCGGGCGCGGGGCGGGGCCGAACTGGTGCCCACGGATCAGACGGGGATCAGACGTCTGCTCCAGGCCCTCAGGCGCGGGGAATATCTGGGGATACTGCCGGATCAGGAGCCCAAGGCGGACAAGGGCTCGGTATTCGCCCCCTTTTTCGGCGTGCCGGCCCTGACCATGCTGCTGGTGAACCGACTAGCCCGCAAGACCGGAGCCCCGGTGGTCTTTCTCTTCGCGCGGCGCCTGCCCAAGGCGGAGGGTTTCGCCCTCCACTGCCTGCCGGCGCCGGAGGGTGTGGACGCGGCGGATGACGAGAGGGCGGCGGCAGCCCTCAACCATGGCGTGGAGGCCTGCATTCGCGTCTGCCCTGAGCAGTATCTCTGGTCCTACAAACGCTTCCGCTCACGCCCGCAAGGTGGTCCTCACCCCTACCGCGGCCCCCTGTGAATGAGGAAGAAGGCGAGGGTGGGCCTTGGGGCCTGACCCAATCCCTCGCCAGCCGCCTATTCGATGGGGGCGGATTCCGTCTCGGTCGTGCCCTTGTTGTCGGTCCAGGTGATATCGACCTTGTCCCCCTTGGCCGCGCCGGTAAACTTGAAGGCCAGATAGGGGTTCTTGGAGACGCCACCGCTCCAGAGGGCGGTAAGGACAGTGCGGTCGCCGACCTTGGCGACGACATTCTGAATGAAATGGGCCGGGATGACCTCGCCGGACTCCTTGTCCTTGGACATACCGTTTTCCATGGGGTGGGTCATGAGCGCCTTGACTTCAGTCGTGTCACCCTTGATCTTGGCCTTGATCTTCATCTGAGATGCCATGCTGTGCTACCTCGCAATCAAATTCGTTATGGATGATCCGATGTCGGGATGGGTCCAGGATCAGCAGCCGCCGACGGTGACCTTGACTTCCTTGGAAGCGCTGTAGATCTTGTCGCCAGCCTTGACCAGGGCCACCAGGTTCGCAGTCTTGCCCATCTTGACGCGGGTAGAGACAAAGGGCACGGCGCCGGCGCCGAGTTCGAAGGAGGCCAATAGGGGCATCATGTTGCCGGAGGCGACCAGGCTTATGGAGCTGACGCCCTCCAGGGTCGATTCGACCGTGACCGGGACCACGGCGCCGTTCTCGGCGATGTCCGGGGCCTTGAGATCGATCTTGTCACTGGCCTCATGAGCGGCGGTGCCAAGGAGACCGGTGAGGGCCGCATCCACGCTCTGAGCATTGAAGGCAGCCTCGGGCCAGGCGGCCAGGACCATGCCAGGGGTCAGCAAACCGGCCCCGATCGCGAAGCCTACGGCACCGGCGGCCAGGGAGCCTTTGAGCAAGATTCTGCGTTTTGCGTCGGTCATGAACATCTCCTGTCGAGCTATATGTTGATGTTAGGGTCCGGATCGCCGGGGCGGTCCGGTTGGCGAAAGCCCCGGCGCAGGTGGGATGCCAAGGGCAGGCTTTGGGTCGCATGGATCCGGCGCGACCTAAAACGGAGCACATCCCTGGTTGAAACGTAGCTTAACCCAGCCACTAACGGCTGCAAACTGATTTCGGCCAGGGATGACCCAGGGTGATGCCCAGGGGAACGGGAACCGTCCGGGGATGGGTCCCTTGTCATCTCTCCTTCCTGAACTTGGACTTGGATTTCTCCGCCTCCTTCTGTTCCTCCGCCAGGGCGTCGATACGTACCTGGATTTCGGAGGCTTCGTGGAAGCCGATCCCAGGGGCGCGCAAGGCGAGTTGCAGTTGGTGGATAGCTGGTTCTAGGTCGCCCTGGAGATAGAGGGACTCTCCCCGGTAACGATAGGTGGCGGCCTTCTTGCCCGACTTGAGGGCGGCATCCGACATGAGTTGATAAAGGGAGGCCGTGCCTGGTCGTAAGCGGACCGCCCCCTCCAGGGTGGCGAGGGCGCGATCGGGCTTGCCAGCGGCCATCAGGGCCTCGGCATAGGCGACGCGCAGGGGCTGATTGTCCGGATTCAGACCAACGGCGGTCTGGAGTTTGCGGACGGCTTCCTCATGGGCGCCTAGCCTGGTGTCGATGCGGGCGTCAAGGACAATGAATTCCGCCAAATTGGGGTGATCCTGGGCGAGCCCCGCGGCCAGAGGGCGGGCCTCCTGGGTCTGGCCAAGCCGCAACAGGGCCAGGGCCAGGCCATAGGTCTCGGCGGTGCGATTGCGCAAACGCCCTGAATTCAAGTTGGCCCTGAAATGAGCCACGGCCTTCGTGGGGTCCTTGTAGCCCAGTTCCCTCAGCCGGGCGCGGGAGAGGTGGAAGCGGAGGTCGTCGGCCCTCTGCTTGTGACCGAATTGTTCGGCGCGGGCCAGGGCATCGGCGATGCGATTGGGGGTGACGGGGTGGGTGCGCAGAAATTCCGGGGCACTGGTGTCGCTGGTGTGGCTGCTCTTGCCCAGCCGCTCGAAGAAGCCGGCCATGGCGAAGGGATCAAAACCAGCGTCCGCCAGGGCCGTGATGCCGATACGGTCGGCCTCTTCCTCGTTGTGGCGGGTAAAGTTGATCTGGCGCTGGAGGGCTAGGCCCTGAATGCCGGCGATGGCCGCCGCGCCCATGTTCGCGTCTACCTGGGCCCCCAGGATGGCCGCGGCGATCAGGAGCAGGGTGGCCGGCCCGGCGATCTGCCTTTGGTCCTCGAAGGCCCGCATCAGGTGGCGCTGGCTCACATGGGCGATTTCGTGGGCGATGACCGCCGCCAGCTCGGATTCCGTCTCCGAGGTGGTCACCAGACCGGCAAAGACGCCGATTTGACCGTCGGGACCGGCGAAGGCGTTGACCATCGGCTGGTCGATGAAAAAGAAGGTGAAAGGACCGCTGCCGCTACCGGATGCGGCTACAAGCCGGTTGCCTAGATCTTCGAGATAATCCGTGAGCAAGGCATCATCCAGGACCGGCAGGGCTTTGCGGACGCTGCGCATGAAGGCCTTGCCCAACTGCCGTTCCTCGGCGCTGGACATGAGGGTATCCGCCGAGCTGCCGAAATCAGGGAGCTTGAAGGGGTCTGCCCGGGGGGCAACCCCGGTGACCAGGAGGCCGACGAGGAGGGCGAGCAGGAAAGAAACGCCGCGGAATCTGTTCATGTCAATGTTGGAAATGGCGATGGGGGCTTTGGTTCCCTGGGTGATTATGCCCCCGCCGCCAGGTAGAGAGAATGGAAAAAACGGGGAAGCCCTCAGTTGAGCTGAATGCGCTGCCCCCAGGGCACCTTACCCTGGCCTTTCACCAGCCAGAGCACCGGAAAATTTGGCTCCAGTGGGGGGAACTGACCCATGGCGTCGGTGAAGAATACCAGCAGGTCGGGAGGGGGGCCGGCCCGGTCAAGCCAGTCGAAGACCGGCAGGAAACTCGTGCCACCGCCGCCTTTCATTTCGTCGGGCCGACGAAATTCCTCCCAGGGCTCGAAATACCAGGGCGAGCCTGGGCAGAGGCGGGCATCGCAGGCCAGCAGGGTGACGCGGGCGCGCACCTGGCCCTTAAGAGCGTCGATCTCGTCAATGAATTCCTGGATCTCCGCATCCTTGATGGAGCCAGAGATGTCCACCGCCACCACCAATTCCAGTTGGTGGCTGCGCAGGGCCGGGCGGATGCAATCGCCCTCGCGCCGGGAGGGACGGCTGTAGCTGAAGTCGTCGCGGGCCGTCACACTCATGAAGCGGGCCAGGAGTTGGCGCCAGGGGACCTGTGGCTGGAGCAGGTGGTCGATAAGGCGCGCCATCTCGCCGCCGAGTTTGCCGTGATGCATGGCCTGCTGGGCGGCGCCAGCCAGGCGTTGATGCCATTGGACGGCGAGGTCCGCCTGTTCGTCGGGGGTCAGGGGGCTGGGCTGGGGCGCGCCGCCACCAGGATCCTTGTTCTTGCTCTCTCCTTGTTGGGGCTGGTTGCCGCCCCCCTGGTCACCGGCATCAGGGTTGGGCTGATCCCCCTGATTGAACTTGTCCAGGTCCTTCTCGGTCACGCCGGACTGGCTGCCACCCCGCTGGTTGTCCTCGTCATAGACATGCCGGTCCAGGGTCTCGGCATCGTCCTGGTCCTCGATGAGGGGATAGATCTCCTCCGCCGTCAGACCTTTGAAGCGGGGGTTGTGGAGGGCGTCCGGGGGTGGCGTCAGGCCGTCGTCGATCAGCAGGGGGTTCACGGCGTGATCGCAGGCCAGGTCCCATTTGCGTCGCACCCGGTGCTGCCGGCGGGCAAAGTGGGACAAGGCGCAGTGCAGGGCATCGTGGGCGAGGACGAACTGGGTCTCATCCAGGCTCAGGCTGGCGATGTAGTCCGGGTTGTAATAAAAGGCACGGGCATCCGTGGCCGTGGTTGGACACCAGCCCGGATCGGCCGCCTTGATAGGCAGGCGCAGGGCCAGGGCGCCGAGAAAGGGCTTGTCCAGGATCAGCCGGGTGCGGGCCGCCGCCAGCTTAGTCTCGATGGCCTTGAGGCTTCCGTCCATGGTCAGCTATAGAGCATGAGGTCAGAGATGGACTCGGCCCAGTTGCCGAAGGCGGGCACCTCGAAAAGGCTATTTCCGATGGCGCGGTGCAGGTCGGAGACCAACATGACGCCCATCTCCCGCTGGGGGAAACGCCCGGCGTAGACCAGGATATGGCCGATGCGCTCCGCGCCGTCGGTCTCGGATTGGGAACGAATGGCACGGCCCACCAGGGCGGCGGCGACGGCGTACTGGAGGTCGATCTCGCGCGGCACCGGCACGGCCTCGCCGCGCACGATGGCATCCAGGTCCGGCATCCGGTCCAGGCTGTTGATAAAGGCATGCAGCTCGATGCCGGCCGCCGGGCCTACGCAGCCCTGGAGAGTGCCCTGGAGCAGGTCGGGGTCGTCCTCGAACTTGCGCAGCCCGCGGTGGGCGAACTCCCAGGACCGAGGCGAGGGGAAGGCTATGGGGTTGTGGGCTGGGTCGAAATCAAACAGGCGCTCGGGGCGGAAACGCAGGAAGGCGATGACGCGCTCGTCGATATCGTGGGCATAGGCCCAGGCAACCCAGTCATCCAGATGGGTCTCAACCTCGAAGTGGGAAAAGCGGTTGGCCAGGGGCGCTGGCATGGTATAGGTTACGCCCCGGTCGCCCTGGCGATTGCCGGCGGCGAAGATGGCCCAGTGGTCCGGCACCTGGTATTCCCCGAGGCGGCGGTCGAGGATCAATTGATAAGCGGCGGCGGACACCGCCGGCGGGGCCGATGTGATCTCGTCGAGGAAGAGGATGCCAGTCTCGCCGTGGCGCTGGGTGTCCGGCAGGAGCGCGGGCACTGCCCATTCCACCTTGTCGCCGACGCGGAAGGGGATGCCGCGCAGGTCGCTGGGCTCCATCTGGGACAGACGGATATCGATCATGGGCGCCCCATGGCGGGCGGCGACCTGGGCCACCATCTGCGACTTGCCCACGCCGGGGGGACCCCAGAGCATGACGGGGGTGTGGTGTCCCTGATGGGTGCTGGTGAATTCCCGGTCGAGGACGCGTATCAAGTGGGCGGGGCGCATAGTGGTTATTTCGAGTGCAGAGCGGCAGGCTATGGATTGGGGCGCCCCCACGCCGTGATGAGAAGAACAAGGTAGGGGAACGCGATTTCAGGCAAAATAAGGCCCCTTGCGTCCCATGGCAAGCCGTGCGACGCAACGGGCATGGGGGGCTGCTTCGGACTGGCGCCTATAAGCAAAACGAAGTATTCTTATGGCACATCCCCTCGCTGTCCTAAAGGTCACGGCTGGGTGCGCGCAGCCGTCCTTTGGAGCCAGGGGAGGCCAGTTCCGGGGGGGACTCCCAGACAGGGTAGTGGATGCGTATTACCCGATGGCTTGGCCGGAAGAACCAAGCACCCCGAGCCCCTGTCCAGAGGCGAGAGACACACGGCAAGGGAGTTGCCGGGATCCTGGCGCAAGGCAGCCGGCGCCTACCGGCCGCGTGAAGAACCAAAATTTTCTGAGGCCCTGACCTCAACATCGCTAAAGCTCGGAGACCGGAATATGAACCAGTTTTACTACGACGCCGTGACAAAAATGGAGCAGATGGGTGTCGATGACGAATACATTCAGGGTTGGCAGTGTGGTTTTCTGCAGAACCCCAAGCGCGAGGAGCAGAGGTTGACCGATGCCTACGAGGCCGGCTATGCCGACGGCGAGGAGAAGAACACCGACAACTTTGGTGACTGGGCGCAGGGCTGATTCCGGTTTCCGGATCGCCTCTCGGCAAAGAGAGGCCCTGGCAAGAGGGCGGGCGAACCCCGCCCTTTTTTTGCGCCCGCTCGATGGGACCTAACCGGCCCGGCCGCAAATCCCATGTGCCGCGATCCATGTGCCCGCAATCATGAACCCCCAAGCCGACCGCCTCCGGCAATTGCTCGCCGGGCCTGATTTCCTGCTCATGCCCTGCTGTTTTGATGGCCTTTCCGCCCGGCTCGTCGAGCGGGCGGGCTTCCCCCTCACCTTCATGAGCGGTTTCGCCGTCTCCGCCGCCCGGCTTGCCCGGCCCGACACGGGTCTCATCTCCTACGGCGAGATGCTCGATCAGGGCCGCTCAATCCTTGAGGCCGTCTCCATTCCCGTCATTGCCGATGGCGACACTGGCTATGGGAACGCCGTCAACGTTCGCCGCACCCTGCAGGGTTACGCCCGCGCCGGCTTTGCCGGCATCATGATCGAGGACCAGGTCGCCCCCAAGCGCTGTGGCCACACCCAAGGCAAGGAGGTAGTGGATCGCGCCGAGGCATATGGGCGCATCCGCGCCGCCGTCGAGGCCCGGGCCGCGGGGGCTGACATTATCATCATGGCCCGCACCGACGCTCGCGCTACCCATGGCCTCGACGAGGCCCTCTGGCGCCTGCAAGCCTTCGCCGACCTCGGCGCCGACATCCTCTTCCTCGAGGCCCCTCGCGACGAAGCCGAAATGCGCGCCTTCTGCGACGCCCTGCCCGGTCCCAAGATGGCCAACATGTTGGAGGAAGGCGTCACGCCCCTGCTGCCGCCGGCGCGCCTCGCCGAGATCGGCTACAAGATCGCCGCCTATCCCCTGACCCTCCTCAACACCGCCGTTTTCGCCATGCGGGAAGCCCTGGCCGAACTCAAGGCCGGCCGTGTCCCGGCGCGCCGGGTCGACTTCGCCACCATTCGCCAGATTGTCGGCTTCGAGGACTACGACCGCCTGCTGGAACGTTACACCGGCCAATCCCAGGACTGAGGGAAGGCGCCGGTGACCGGGACCGGCCAAAAATCAGGGATCGCGCCGAATCCTGCCCCCATGGGTGTAGAATCCCCCGTCAGGTACCCTTAAGATACAGGCCATCGACGCCCGGAATCCCGTCCCGTGACCCTACTCAAGAACGATACCTTTCTCCGCGCCCTCTTGCGACAGCCCGTGGACTATACCCCCATCTGGATGATGCGCCAGGCCGGTCGCTATCTCCCGGAATACCGCGCCACCCGCGCCCGCGCTGGCAGCTTCATGGACCTGTGTCAGAACCCCGAACTGGCCTGCGAAGTCACCCTGCAGCCCCTGGAGCGCTTCCCCCTAGACGCGGCCATCCTCTTTTCCGATATCCTCACCATCCCGGACGCCATGGGGCTGGGCCTCTATTTTACCGAAGGCGAGGGGCCGGCCTTCAAGCGCCCGGTGCGGTGCCAGGAGGATGTACGGCGGCTGGGGGTGCCGGACATGATGACCGATCTGGGGTATGTCATGGACGCCGTGTCCCTTATCCGCCGTGAACTGGGCGGGCGCGTGCCCCTCATCGGCTTCGCTGGCAGCCCCTGGACCTTGGCTACCTACATGGTCGAGGGTAGCAGCTCCAAGAACTTCGCCCGCTGCAAGGCCATGCTGTTCGACCAGCCGGACCTGATGCACGAGTTGCTTGCCATCCTGGCCGAGGCGGTGACCCAATACCTCAACGCTCAGGTCGCCAGCGGCGCCCAGGCCCTGATGATCTTCGATACCTGGGGCGGCTCTCTGACCCCCCGGGACTACCGCGACTTCTCCCTGGCCTACATGGCCCGCATCGTCACCGGCCTGACACGGGAGGCCGAGGGTCGCCAGGTCCCCGTCATCCTCTTCACCAAGGGCGGTGGTCAGTGGCTGGAGGCCATGGCCGACAGCGGCTGCGACGCCCTCGGCGTCGATTGGACCACGGACCTGGCCGATGCCCGTCGCCGGGTCGGCGGTCGGGTGGCACTGCAAGGCAACATGGACCCCTGCCTCCTCTACGCCGCGCCAGAACGTATCCGCGTCGAGGTCGACACCGTCCTATCGAGTTATGGCGCGGGCACGGGTCATGTCTTCAACCTCGGCCACGGCATCCACCCCGATGTCCCGCCAGACCACGCCGCCGCCCTGGTGGCGGCGGTCCATGAACTCAGCCGACCTTATCACTTGGGTGGGGGCTGTTGACAAGCCTTGAAGGACGGGATCAAGGCTGCCCATCAAGCATGACTGCTGGTCCTCTCCCGCAAGGGGCGAGCCTTCCGCCCGTCTCGCAACGCCCGGGGATGGCCGAAACCGCCGTGCGGTCGGGCAGGTTATCCTTTATCCTTTATCCTTACCTGCCGGCCCCTTAGTAGGGGGCAGGCACCAAACGTCGTTTAAGTTGTGTGTTGATTATTCGACCGTTCTTCACTTTGACAATACACCATTCCCAAAGAGACAGAATGATGAATATTTATGTAGGCAATCTGGCATATAGCGTGACCGAAGAGGATCTGAAGGACGCTTTCGGGGCATATGGAGACATCTCGCGTGTCAGCCTGATCACGGACAAGTTTTCCGGCCAGTCCAAGGGCTTCGGCTTTGTCGAGATGCCCAACAATTCCGAGGCCGATGCCGCCATCAAGGGGCTGAACGAGACCCCTCTCAAGGGTCGTAATATCAAGGTCAACCAGGCCAAGCCGCGCGAGACTCCCTCCCGCGGGGGCGGTGGTGGCTACGGTGGTGGTGGTGGCGGTGGCGGTGGCGGCGGGTACGGTGGCCGCGGCAGGTACTGATCGAAGACAGGCCTGATCGGCGCGGGATCGATTCAGGCCTTTCCGATCAAACCCTGTCGTGGGCAGGTCCGGCGCGGCGCTCATGGACTGAGGGTCGAGAGTCCCGCGTCCGGGGCGGCGCGCTGACCCGTGATCAGGGGCGCCTCGTCCAAGTAGCCAAACTGCCGCGCGGGCCAGGTCCGAGGCCGTGCCGAGGGTTTGATATACGGGGGGCAGGTCGCGCCGCCTTCGACCCATTGGGCGCTGGCGAGCGCAAGGCCAGCGCCAGGGCCGTGCTCGACACCTTGGGTGGTCCGACACAAGCGAGGCGAGATGAGCACTGATGTCGACATTCGGCCGGTCCTGAAGGCTCTGCTTCAGTCTCAACGCTTCGCCGTGCTGGCGACCGATGACCACGGCCAACCGTACGCGAGCCTGATGGCATTTGCCGCGACCGAGGATCTGCGGCACCTGGTTGTCCTGACCGAGCGGACCACACGCAAGTACGCCAACCTCCAGTCCAACCCCCGGGTCGCCCTGCTGATCGACGACCGCGAGAACAAGGGCTCCGATACAGAGGATTCCGTGGTTGTCACCGCGATCGGGGAGGTCCAGGAGGTGGACCGTCACGTCGGCGCCCCCCTGCTGGAACTGTTTCTCGCGCGCCATCCCTACCTGGCCGCGTTCGCGGCATCTCCTTCCTGCGCCATAGTGCGCGTGAAGCTCAGTTCCTACCAACTAGTCACCAGCTTCCAACAGGTCGTCGAATGGCGGATCGGGGCATAGCGCGATAGGGGGCCTCGTGCAAGTACGAAGCTGCAGATGAGCGAATCAAAGCCTGTCAACTCAACGCATCCGGAACTGGGTCGCCTCGCCGCGCGACGGGGAGCCGCCGACCCGACCGGCTGGCTGAAGTGGCTACCGGGCCTGCGGACCCTGCGGCACTACGAGCTTGCCTGGCTGCGCCACGACGTCGCGGCCGGTCTGGTGCTGACCACCATGCTGGTGCCAGTCGGCATTGCCTACGCCGTGGCCTCGGGCGTACCGGGCATCTATGGCCTCTACGCTACCATCATCCCGCTGCTCGCCTATGCGCTGTTCGGGCCGAGCCGCATTCTGGTGCTGGGGCCGGATTCGTCGCTGGCGGCCCTGATCCTCGCCGTCGTCCTGCCGCTGTCCGGCGGCGATCCGCTGCGCGCCATCGCCCTGGCCAGTATGATGGCCGTGGTGTCGGGGATTTTGTGCATCCTGGCCGGCGTCGCCCGTCTGGGCTTCGTCACCGAGCTGCTCTCCAAACCGATCCGCTACGGCTATATGAACGGCATTGCGCTGACGGTCCTGATCAGCCAACTGCCCAAGCTCTTCGGCTTCTCGGTTGACGCCGACGGTCCGCTACTCAAGGTCTGGGAGTTCGGGCAGGGCCTGCTGGCCGGCATGACCAACCTGATCGCGCTGCTGGTCGGCGGCGGCACCCTGGCGCTCATCCTGCTGCTCAAACGGAGCAAGCGCCTGCCGGGGATACTGATGGCGGTTATCGGCGCCACCGCCGTCGTCGCGATGCTCGGCCTGGACAACTACGGCGTGTCGGTCCTCGGTTCCCTGCCGCAGGGCTTGCCGGCCTTCGCCATCCCCTGGATCACGCCCGCCGATGTCGTGCCAGTCCTGATGGGTGGCTTTGCCGTGGCTATTGTTTCTTTCGCCGACACCAGCGTGCTGTCGCGGACCTATGCCGAGAAGACGGCAAGCCAAGTGGACCCGAACCAGGAGATGGTGGGATTGGGGGCGGCCAACCTGGCCGCCGGCTTCTTCCAGGGCTTTCCGATCAGCAGCAGCTCATCGCGCACCCCAGTGGCCGAGGCAGCCGGTGCCAGGACCCAATTGTCAAGTGTCGTCGGTGCCCTGGCCGTGGCCCTGCTGTTATTGCTGGCGCCAAACCTGCTCCAGTACCTGCCAAACGCCGCGCTGGCCGCCGTGGTGATTGCCGCGGCGCTTGGTTTGTTTGAGATTGCCGACCTGCGGCGCATTTACCGCATCCAGCGCTGGGAGTTCTGGCTGTCGATCGGCTGCTGCGTCGGGGTGGTCGTGCTGGGCGCCATTCCTGGCATTGGCCTGGCGATTCTGCTGGCCGTGATCGAGTTTCTCTGGGATGGCTGGCGCCCCGACTCTGCCGTGCTGGGTCGTGTCAAGGGCATCAATGGCTACCACGATATCTCCCGCTACCCGGAAGCCCGCCTGATCCCCGGCCTGGTCCTGTTTCGCTGGGCGGCGCCGCTGTTTTTCGCCAATGCCGAGTGGTTCTACGAGCGCGCCCTCGACGCCGTTGCGGCCTCGCCGACGCCGGTGCGCTGGTTGGTGGTGACGGCGGAACCGGTCACCAGCGTGGACGTCACCGCCGCGGATATCGTCGCCAAGCTCGACGAGACCTTGCAGGCGGCCGGCATAGAGCTGTGCTTTGCCGAGATGAAGGACCCCGTCCAGGACAAGCTAAAACGCTTCGGGCTCTTTACCCGGCTAGGTGCGGAAGTCTTCTTTCCGACCATCGGTGAAGCCGTGAATACTTATCTCAGGATCCATCCCGAAGTTGCGCTGGAGTGGCGGAAAATCAAGGAGTCCGGTCACTGACAGAGGGCGCGAGCCTGGCTGCTTGATGGTGCATGGCCTCAAGCAGGCGCGCCAGCGACGGAGCCCTCGAGCTTCCCGCAGGTTTGCCCCTTTACCCTTTCTCAAGTCATGGCTGATAACTTCTGGCCGGATGAGGAACACGTCGGGATGGCCCATGGCAAAATTTGCCCCGTCAGGGGGGGCTTGGTCAAGGGGCGCATCCAGGGTGCGTCGAGGCGGTCGCTCCATTACCCCGGCCCAGGCCCAGGCTCATGCCCCGGCGGGGAGCGGGGCCTGGGCTGGCCCACGGGCTTGCACGGGGCTGATTGCCTTCCAGTCCCGCGGTCAGTCCTTCGGAACCAAATCCCGGTAGGCGTGCCAGGTGGCATGGCCAACCAGGGGCATGGTCACCAGCAGACCGATATAGAAGGTCACAATCCCAACTCCGACGAACAT
>Ga0105098_10000317_pt1 | contig 16032 bp, 13 predicted proteins | sample PPLLak21cMay2015_FD_79137 | JGI IMG/M metagenome (GOLD analysis project Ga0105098, IMG submission 79137) | Freshwater sediment microbial communities from Prairie Pothole Lake near Jamestown, North Dakota, USA - PPLs Lake P7 Core (1) Depth... | ecosystem: Environmental > Aquatic > Freshwater >... | reverse complement strand
CTGGATTCGTGTCTCAGAATCCATCTCCGGGCTCTTGCTCCCACAACCCGTACCGATTACAGGCTTGTTGGGCCGTTACCCCAACAACAACCTAATCGGCCGCAGACCCATCCTATGGCGGCGGACCTTTCAACTACAGAGCATTCCAGCTTCCATAGTCTATGGGGTATTATCCCCAGTTTCCCGGGGTTATCCCCCTCCATAGGGTAGGTTGTCCACGTGTTACTGAGCAGTATGCCGAGGTCTTGCACCTCTCGACTCGCATGGCTTAATCGAACTCCGATAGCAGTGGCCTCTGGCAGGATCAACCAGAATTCTAATTTGTACAATGTACGCACACTATATCTGAACTGTTTTAAGGAATTAGCGGTTACTAAACAAATTTCCGCATTGCCAGTATCAACGTCAGAACCAACTCCGGTCAAGCCGGGTCTTGTTGGATCTCCATCAAAAGTAATTGGAAGATTATTATCGTCGTGTTTGCTTTACTTAAACACAGGCCTATAGTGTAGGTTACAGGATTATTTATACCTTGTTACCTGCACATTTTTTCTCGGAACCGACATCGCCCTTGCGGCAGATTTTCGTCGGTTCGTCATCAGATTTTGTGGATCTACATATAACACAGTCAACCATTTAAAAGTAACCCCCCTCACTTCACCTCATTTTTCGCCACAATTTATCGACCCGAAAATATACTCAGAAAAAATAACTTCTGATTGATGCAGTAGGGTAATTTTAAAGCCAGTTTTCCTGTATTCAGGACCTGTGATGTGGACAGGCAAATCCGGATTTTCCCGGATATGTATCTTTTTTCAAAGCATGATCGTTTACGAAGCGCGATATCGATTCAGATTACCTGCCGTCAGTGAACCTGATTTTTGATTTTGTGAAAATAAAACCATGCCGCGATCGCGCAGAGAACGATTTCCTGTCACAATCCACCGTGGAGCGCCTCAGGTATCTGCGTGAGAGACCTGCACGAAGACATCGCCGAAGAATTCCTCCTGTCGTAATGAACAACGCCCTTCCAGGGCTAAAAAGAGGAGCGGGATGTACACCTCAGGTATGTCCCAGCCCAGTTTCTGACAGAGCTCCAGCAGCGTCATCTCCTTTTCCATGTCAATGCATTCAAGGCATCCCTCAAGGACCGTCATTGCCGATTCCTGGTAGCCTTCATCATGGGCAATACCGACAACGTCGTCGGCATAGATCAGATCATCGCTGCTGTCCGTGAGGCGGCGACGTCTCCGCTCCTCTTTTTCAATATTTTTAAGTTCTATGATCAGCTCAAAGAGGGTGACAGGACTCTTTCGCAGATTCTTACGGTCGAGACGGCGTTGTATCTCGTGTTCCAGCCGCTCGATGGGTCCGAGCCTGCCCTGGTAGTCAGCCTCGGAATCGAGTTCCAGGTCAAAGTTTTCACCAAGCGTCTCATCGTCCTCATCCAGACCCGGTTCTTCCTGATCTGACTGGAGGAAGAGATGTTCTGACTTCATCCTCAGCAGCGTGGCTGCATAAAAAAGCGTCCGCCCCGAGACCTGAAGATTCAGCTGCCGGCGTCGTTCCAGTTCGTTAAGGAACCTGTCAGTTACTTCTATAATGTCGATATTCCACGGGTCGATCTCTCCGCGTTCAGCAAGGCCGACGAGGATCTCGACCGGGTCCTCAACTGCTTCCTGGAGCGTCGGATCGACAGGTGCGGGGACTTCCGGGACAAGACAGTTCTCTTCCGGTCCCCCGGTCTCTTTTCTGCCAGGATCGCTTTCTGCCGGTGGTACCTGTGGCTGATGAGAAATTCCGGTTTGGCCACGTTCATCTTCAGCCGGATCAGCCATGCGCTTTTACCCCGGTGACAAGCGTGCTTTTGTCCGGGCGCAGGGTGACTCCCATGATGCGTTCTGCTGCCTCGATCATGGGTTTGCGCAGGGAGACGATGACAAACTGGGACTGGGGGGAAAGCTCCGTTATCATGGAGGCAATCCGCTCAACATTGGATCCGTCAAGCGACATGTCCACTTCATCAAACGCATAAAAGGGGGCGGGGATATACCTCTGGATAGAGAAGATGAACGCAAGCGTGGTAAGAGATTTTTCTCCTCCTGACAACGAAGAAAGGAGGTGGACTTTTTTGTCGCGGGGCTGGACAGCAAAGGTCATGCCACCGGCAAACGGGTCTTCCTCGTTTTCCAGGATAAGGTGCCCGCTCCCGCTTGTCAGCCGCGCAAATATCTCACGGAAATTGGCATCAATTGCACGGAAGGCGGTGGTGAACGCTTCGAACTTCATCTGCTCAAATTTCTCTATCCGCTCGATGAGGGTCGCCCGTTCACGGGAGAGGGTGTCTTTTCTCTCTGTTCGTTCCCCAACTTGCCTCTCCACCTTCTCGTACTCTTCAATCGCGAGCATATTCACGGCCCCGATCTTCCGCAGTGCCCCGTCTGCCTCTGCAATCTTCCCTTCGATTTCTGAAAGCGACAGGGTTGTGTCCATATCACCCACCTGCTGCCTGAGCGTTTCCACTTCACCGCGAAGAGTCCGGGCACGTTCCTCAATCGCACTCGTCAGGACCGTAATCCGCTCCCTTTCGGCATCGAATTTCATTATCTTCAGTTCAGAGTCCTGGATGTGCTGGGAGGCTTCTGCCCGCTTGGTACGTAATTCGTCGAGCACACCGGAAAACTCCTTCTGCCGTTCCTCAAGCACGGCAATCTGTGATTTGTGTGCAGCGATCTGCTCATTTGAACCCGCGATCTCGGTGTCTATCTGACGGTTGCGTTCATCCTGACGTTTACGTTCATCTGCCAGCTCCAAAAGTCGTGCGTTAAAATGCTGCCGCTCGCGCTGGGCATCATTGATATCCCCTTCCTTGTTTCGCAGGCGGCGCTCCGACTCTTCAATCTCCTTTCTCTTCTTCTCTATCTGCTCGGTGAGGATCGGAATATTGGTATCGTCAAGCCGTTTCTTGATCTTATCGATACGGGCGCCGATTTCGTTGATTGTTTCTGTGGTTTTATCAAGAGATGCTTCGAGTGCGGTGAGTTCGGATGCCCCGTTTCTTGTCTCTTCCTGCTGGCGGGCAACAGCCACATCAATGGTCTGCTTCTCAACCGTGATCGCCTCGAACCTGCGGGAAAACTCTTCGGTGAACATCCCGAAACGTGCTATCTTCTGGTCGATCTCGTTACGCGTTGCCCGCCGGGCATCCACTTCGGCGGTGATCCTTTTAATCCCCGCTTCAAGGGTTGCCGCCTCAGCCTGGATTTCACCAAGGTGTGCACGGATGCGGATGATCTCGTCATCGACAGCGGCACCAAAACCCCGACCACCCGGCTTTTTTGTCGCACCGCCCGTCATCGCCCCGCTCCTGTCCAGCAGTTCGCCTTCAAGCGTCACCATGCGGTACTTACCGATCAGTCTGCGCGCCCGCTCAAGGGTATCCACAACAACAGTCGCCCCGAGTGCAACAGCAAACGCCCGGTCAAACTTCGGATCGTATTCGATCAGATTGACCGCATAGTCGATAACACCGGGTTCTTTCAGCGGTGGAAGGGCCGGGGGTTTTAACTTGTTCAGGGGAAGAAAGGTAACCCGCCCCAGACGTTCTTCTTTCAGGTACCGGATTGCATCCGCTGCCACCTGGTCATTATCACAGACAACGAACTGAAGCTTGTTCCCTGCAGCAATATTGAGAGCGGTCGCATACTCGGCAGGAGCTTTTCCGAGGTCTGCGATCGTTCCGTGCACATGCTCCATGGCCATAACTGCTTCAAGTGCCCTGCCACCTGATTCGCCGCGGGCCTGCTGCGCTGCCTCGAGACGGAACACATCCTGTTCATATTCCCGGATCTCGGTCCGGAGGCGTTCCAGGGATGACCGTTGCGCAAACATCGCACCCTCCAGCTCTGCAAGCGCCCGATCAAGCTCTTTTTTCTCGCTGATAAGATCCGATACACTCCGCTCGCTGTCGGAAAGCTGGGACTGCTTGGCAGTGTACTCCTCGTCCAGCTGGCTGAGGAGCAGGGTGAGGCGTTCAAGTTCCGTGGTGCGCATCCTGCTCTTTTCGATCAGCATATCCTGCTGGTGAAGGATCTCCGAGCGCTGCCCCTTCTTTTCTTCAAGATCTTTTAGGAGGGCGAACAATCGTTCGCGGGCACCCTCGGTATCCTCACCATGCTGCCGGATCTCTGTCTCAAACTTTTCAAGATGGGCTTTGGCTCCAGCAACTTCCATGGCAATGTTAGTGCGGTCGATAGAGAGCGTGCGGATCTGGTCGGTACATTCCGCAACCCTGGCTTCGGCACGTTTCGTATCCATATAGACACGGTTAATTGCCTCAAGATTTGCTTCCTTATCCTTTCGCAGGCGCACAATTGTCTGCTCTGCAAGTTTTATCCCGCCTTTTGCCTCCTCGAGTTCAGCGATGAGCTTCAGATAGTCAGACCCGCTCTTCTTGTTAATCAGGTCATCAATATCTGCCAGGTCGGCTTTCAGGTAGGAGAGCTCATTTTCTTCAAGACTGCGGTCAGCGGCGATGCGGGCGAGCTGGATACCGTGTTCTTCGGTCGATCGCAGAAGTGAGGTCAGCTCCTTTTCACGCTCATGGAGATGGGCGGCGGCACGGCAGTTCTGGAAATATGCAAGGTCCTTTTGCCATTTCTGGTACTCCAGAGCGTGCTCCCGCTCGCGTTTCAGCTCATTTGCCCTCCGCGTCAGCTCAATCAGGAGCAGTTCTTCCCGCTCGATCCGCTCCCTCACGATATCCAGTTCTGAAAGAGACTGCTGTTTTTTTACATCAAACTCCGAGACACCCGCGATTTCATCTATAATCTTTCGCCGCTCGAAGTCACTCATCTCCATGATGCGGGTCACATCCCCCTGCATCACGACATTATAACCATGGGGTTTTATCCCATGCCGTGCAAGGTGGTCGACAATATCGCTCTGCTTGCAGAGACGTTCATTCAGGTAGTTATAGCTGTAATACCCGTTGCCGGTACGTTTTATTCTTCTCCGGATCTTCGTCCCGTCGGAAAATTCAAGAGCTACCTCTGCGGTATTCCTTCCGGAATTGAGGTTAATCAGATCGGTAAGCTTCTCGGCACGCAGGTTCCGGGAGCTCGACAGCGCAAGCACAAAAAGGACAGAATCGATGATATTGCTTTTACCCGAACCATTGGGCCCGGAAATGACGGTAAAACCCTCTAAAAAAGGAATTTTTGTCTTTTTGGAAAAAGACTTGAAATTATCAATCTCCAGTTCTGTGATATGCAAAGATCCGGCTCCTTACTTCTTTGCAGGATCCTTTTTGTTTTCTTCTGCGGCGTAGATTAGATCGCTTTGTTTGCCCTTGACAGATGTTCCCTTCTTGTTACGACCGTAACCTGCCGATGCAACGATGTATTCTTTATTTCCGCGGCGCGGTTCAAGCTTCATGGTACCGTCTGTCTGCATGATCATGTCCATTGCCTGTTCCGGAGGCGCAGCGGGAGCATCTGCCGGTTTTCCACCTTTTCGCATGACCACGGTGCTTGGAGAGCCTGGGGCCCCGGCAGGGGAAACCGTCTGCGGCTGGGCACCCTGTACTCCGACCTGTGCACGTTTGAGCTCAGCCCTGCGACCTTCTTCAGTCGTTTTGGCCATTTTCATGGCAACGGACTTGAGATCCAGCAGCTCCTGGGTCAGTCCCTTGACAAGCGCTTCCATATCCCTCAGTTTCTTTTCTATCGCAACAATTCGCTCTTCGGTTGCAGCTCCGGTTCCTGAAATTTCCATCATCGGTATCAGTTTCTCCTCACAGTCGCGTTCATGGTTACTATCTGATCTTTGCATCAGATGGGCGCCCTGATGATTCTTCTGTACTGGTGCGGCGCTCTCTATAAATAATAGTAGTGATCGTCAGATAAGGAAAAAAGGTTTGTGCTTCATCCCAAAAAAACTGCCAGTGGGCGCCTGAAAAACACCTCAAAAACGTGATATCCGTATTTTCATGATCCCCCGGGATATTATTTCCTGGAGAATCAGCAATGCCGCGAATTTGTGCTGCCCCCGGATAATTACCGGATGCTGGCCAATACACTATACTATTATCGGGAAAAGGTATTACCTGATTGCAGCCAACCTTTCTCCATATGTCCTATCTGTCTAAAACTGATCCAGAAATAGCAGATATCATCGAGAAGGAGCGGCTCCGCCAGCTGAACGGACTGGAGCTGATTGCGTCTGAAAATCTTGTTTCGTACGCCGTGCTTGAGGCAATGGGGTCGATCATGACCAACAAATATGCCGAGGGATACCCCGGAAAGAGATATTATGGGGGTTGTGAATTCCATGACATGGCAGAGAACCTTGCCCGTGATCGGTTAAAGAAACTGTTCGGGGCTGAACATGCAAATGTCCAGCCGCATTCAGGAACCCAGGCGAATATGGCGGTGTATTTTGCGTTCATGAAACTGGGAGAGAAGATCCTGAGCATGAAACTCAACCAGGGCGGGCATCTCTCCCATGGTTCGCCCGTCAGCTTCACCGGTAAGTTCTACCAGGTCGCCCAGTACGGGGTCGACCCAAAGACAGAGATGCTGGATTACGGTACAGTCGAGGAAATGGCACGAAAGGAAAAACCCCAGATCATTGTCTGTGGGGCCTCAGCCTATCCCAGAACTATCGATTTTAAGGCATTCCAGGAGATTGCAGACGGTGTGGGAGCATACTGCATGGCAGACATCGCCCACATTGCAGGGCTCTGTGCATCCGGGATCCACCCGAATTCCGTCGGGGTCGTGAATTTCACCACGACAACGACCCATAAGACACTCCGTGGTCCACGGGGCGGGGCGATCATGTGCAACAATGAGTATGCACAGGCAATCGACAAAGCGGTATTTCCGGGCATGCAGGGAGGTCCGCTCATGAATACCATTGCGGCAAAGGCGGTATGTTTTGAAGAGGCCCTCAAACCATCGTTTAAGGAATACAGCAGACAGATCGTGAAAAATGCCAAAGTGCTTGCCGAAACGCTGACCGACAACGGCCTGCGGCTTGTGTCCGGGGGCACCGACAACCACCTCATGCTCCTCGACCTCACCGGGCAGGGCATTACCGGTCTTGAGGCAGAAGTTGCGCTGGGTAAAGCCGGCATCACGGTGAATAAAAACACCATCCCGAATGAGACGAAGAGCCCGTTCGTGACAAGCGGGCTGCGGATTGGGACGCCCGCAGTCACCTCCCGCGGCATGAAGGAGGCAGAAATGCGCCGGATAGGCGCGTGGATCGCACGGGTACTGAAGGATATCCATAACGAAGCAGTTATCAGGGAAGTGCATGCAGATGTTACCCTGATGGCAGGCAGGTTCACCCTGCATCCCGAGTAAAAAAATAACCGTACCTCCCCCATGGCCACGATCCTTGACGGAAAAAAGATTGCAGATATGCGGATGGAAGTCCTCAAAGAAGAGATCGAGGACTCCGGCCTCTACCCAAGGTTAGCGACCCTGATTGTCGGCAGCGATCCGGCTTCGCAGATGTACGTCCGGATGAAGCACCGCGCCTGTGAAAAGACAGGTATCGGATCGGTGGGAATGGAACTTGCCGCGGATGCAACAACCGCACAGGTACTCAGGACCGTGACCCAGCTGAATAATGATCCAGACATCAATGGCATCCTTATCCAGCTCCCTCTCCCTCACCAGGTTGATGCTGCATGCGTAATTGCCGCAGTTTCTCCTGAAAAGGATGTAGACGGGTTTCACCCGTTCAATCTCGGACTTCTCTTTTCAGGAAGACCGCGTTTTTCCCCATGTACGCCGAAGGGGATCATGACACTTCTCTCGGAGTATAAGATTGAGGTTGCAGGAACCCGGGCAGTTGTAATCGGGAGGAGTATTGATGTGGGGCGCCCGATGGCTGCACTACTCACCAATGCAGACGCAACGGTCACCATCTGCCACAGCAAAACAAAGGACCTGACCGGGGAACTCAGGCAGGCAGATATTATTGTCTCGGCAGTCGGAAAAGCGCACTACATCACCCGGGAGATGGTCAGACCCGGTGCTGTTGTTGTTGATGTTGGTATCAACCAGCTAAACGGAAGACTGGTCGGGGACGTGGACTTTGAACAGGTACAGCAGGTTGCATCGGCGATTACTCCGGTGCCGGGTGGCGTCGGCCCGATGACCATCGCTACCCTTATGGAGAACACCTTTCGTGCAGCAAACGTGAGATCATGCGACACTGCCTGGTAAACAACCTCGTTATCGGCGGTGAGGCCCCCATCCGCCTGATGGGGGTGATCAACTGCAGTCCGGAATCATTTTATTCTGATTCATACGTGCCGACCGATGCTGTCTACGCAAAAGCTGTTGAGATGACAGAACAGGGAGCTGATCTTGTCGATATCGGCGCACGCAGCACAGCTCCGCATGCACAGGCGATCTCCGGAGCCGAAGAGGCGTCACGGATGGAGGAAGCGCTCACCCAGATGGACGGGAGCGGGATCCCTGTATCGGTCGATACCCTCCACCCTGGCGTGCTTGAAGTCTGCCTCAGGCACGATATTCATGCCGTTAATGATATTTCCGGACTTTTGTCTCCGGTTTATGCACGGCTGGTCGCGGATTCGGGACTCCCGGCATTTCTCATGGCCTCACAACGCCAGCCGGGCGATGCAGTGGGAGTCGGACAGACGATTGCAGCACTTCATGCTGTCGTTGGCCGGTGTGAATCTTTGGGGATCGGGGAATATGTGCTTGACCCGGGCATCGGACTCTGGACTCCTCTGCGGTCTCCGGAAAACGACTGGGAACTCTGCCAGAACTTTGACCGGTTTTCTGTGTTTGACCGCCCGCTCCTTGCAGCGGTATCCCGCAAGAGCTTCATCGGCGATCTAATCAACAGAGAGCCCGTCGATCGCCTTGCCGGAAGTCTCGCCGTCACACTCATGCTCCTCCAGAAAGGGGCACGGGTAGTCAGGGCTCACGATATTCCCCAGACTTCGGATGTCATCCGTGTATACCAGCGCATGGCGGGACAGTAATGAACGATTCGTTTACGGTATTCGGGCTCAAAACCGGGTTAATAAAGAGCGGGGACTCAATCGCGGACTGCATTATTGCTGCAGCACAACCGGCGTGCGACGGTTTTAAGGATGGTGACATCCTTGTCCTGGCCGAAACCGCTGTAGCAACGGCAGAAGGTAATGTCATTCCTCTTTCCACCATCACCCCTTCGGCATGGGCGGAGAAACTGGCTGCCCAGTACCAGATGGATCCCCGGGTAGTCGAAGTCGTATTACAGGAGACCGACTCTGTTATCGGCGGGATAACCGGGTTTCTTTTGTGTATGAAAAATGATACCCTCCTTCCCAATGCCGGCGTGGATGCATCGAATGCCCCGCTTGGCTGCGTTACACCGCTCCCGGAAAATCCGGACCGCAGTGCCCTCGCCATCAAAAAAGCCATTGAAATCCGGTGTAACGCGAAGGTCGGCGTCATCATTGCCGACAGCCGGACCCATGCCATGCGGCGCGGGTGCAGCGGGGTCGCCATCGGGGCTGCCGGCATCACTGCCGTGATTGACGATCGTGGAAGAAGCGATCTGTTTGGCAGGACACTCGAGGTGACAAAGCGTGCAGTCGCGGACAATATCGCCTCCGCGGCTGAACTGGTCATGGGCGAGGCAGATGAGAGCACCCCGGGCGCGGTAATCCGGGGACTGGGGATGCCCATCGGCGACCAGACCGGCATCGAAACGATATCAGCAGAGGAATGTCTGTTCATGGGCCTGTTGCGGAAAAACAACAGTATTTCCTGAACCATTCAGGAATTCCGTCATTTTTTTGCGCGTGCATCCCTGAAATCAAGTTCGAACCCTGAAAATATTCGTTCAAAAAAATTTTACAGGTTATTCATGAATTCATCTTTTAATTCTTCTGTCCCTTTCTCTCTACTCCAACTCTTCCCTTCTCTACAGTGAGCACAAATCCGAGCCCTTCGAGGTAAGCCCGGCTTTTTCCGGTCCCGTGGATTAACAGCTCGACAAGGTCCTCCTTCTCATCGATGTCGGTGTGGAGCCGGAAGGAATCGATCACTTCGTAAGAGAGCCCTGCATCCTCGGCATTTTTTACATGCTTGAGAAAGCTCGTGCCATAGTAATCGAAATGAAACCGTTGCGGTTCTTTGAGGTAAATTACGTTTGTCCCTCCGCCACGGCCGGGCACAATCCCCACATCCTTCCCGGTGGCAAGGACCCGTTTAAGGGAAGCAGCATCAGCAAGAGGGAGGTCTGCCATAATGATCAGGAGTTGGCCGGATGCCTCGGGCATGAGTGAATTGAGCGTCTGGTTGAGATCTGCATCCCTGACGGTAATCTGGACATCTTCGCTGTCGAACAACTCTGTCCCTATTACCACCGGGCTGCAGTTAACGTCTTTTACTGCAGAGATCACATCTGCAAGCATTGCACGGGCAAACGATTCCCTCTCCTCCTGGCTGAGCACGCAGGAAAGCCGGGTTTTCGGGTTAACAGGTTTAAAGGGGATAAAGGCATGCGGGCACATTTCATACGAAATATGCAGTGAAATGAAAAAAAGATGCTGATATCGACACCATAATGTCCGGGCAAAAAAAACACCTTGTAATTCATATTCCGGTTTTTCGTGGGGTCTCGCAGATACCACACTGCATGATCACCTTTCAATAGATGAGACGAGTACATTTTCTCATGCAGCACCGCATGATCACCTTCTCGCGGAATGTATTTCTCCCCCTTACTACCGTCTGCCGGAACCGCTGCGGGTACTGCTGCTTCCGTACCCCGGTCCATGACGGTTGTCTCATGTCACCAAAGGAGGTTGAAAATACCCTGAGTAACGGGGCGGCACTGGGATGCACAGAAGCACTTTTTACTTTTGGTGAGCGCCCGGAAGAAGAACCGGGTTTTCTGGCATATCTTAACCGTGCGGGTTATACAACAATTCTTGATTATTGCGAAGCCATGTGCAGGAGAAGTATCGCCTGCGGGGTCCTTCCTCACACCAATGCGGGTATCCTTACCTATGAAGAAATGGACCGGTTGCGTGCAGTAAATGCAAGCATGGGACTGATGCTGGAAACTACTGCACATGTACCTGCGCATGCCGGATCAAAAGGAAAGGAACCTGCTGTACGACTGGGGATGATCGAGGATGCCGGAAAACTCAGGATACCTTTCACCACCGGTCTCCTATTAGGCATTGGTGAGACCATGACCGACAGGGAAGAATCCCTCCTGGCAATCCTAGATCTTCACCGGAGATACGGCCATATCCAGGAGATCATTATCCAGAATTTTTGCCCCAAACCAGGGACACCCATGGCACATTTCCCGGTACCGTCTACCGAAGAGATTTGTTCGACTATCCGGTTGGCACGCAGCATTCTCCCAAAGGAGATTGCTATCCAGATCCCCCCCAACCTCATCGATGCTTCCCGGCTCATTGAATGCGGAGTTGATGACCTGGGGGGTGTCTCACCCCTCACCATCGATTATGTTAATCCCGAACATCCCTGGCCTGCACTGGAAGAACTCAAAAAAATCGTCGGTGACGCTCATCTCCGCGAACGGCTCTGCATATACCCGCAGTATATAAAGAAAGGATGGTATCACAAGGACTTGCAACCCCTAATAAACCGGCTCGACCAAACAGTAAAGGCAAGGAGCAGTGGATCGTGAAACAGAAAGACCTCCTCTACAAGGGCAAGGCAAAATCAGTATACACAACCAGTGACAAATTAAAACTCATCGTAGAATTCCGCGATGATATCACCGCCTTCGATGGCGGAAAAAAAGATGTCCTGAAGAACAAGGGGAATTATAACGCGGAAGTCTCGGCTTTTTTCTTTGAATACCTCCAGCGAAATGGTATAAAGACCCATTTTTTCACCATGCTTGATCCTCACCGCATGGTGGTCAGAAAACTCGAGATGATCCCGCTTGAAGTGATCGTGCGGAATATCGCGGCCGGGTCCATTGTCAGGAATTATCCCTTCAAAGAGGGAACACCGCTTGTTCCTCCCCTGATCGTGATTGATTATAAAGACGACGCACGCCACGATCCCATGCTCAACGACGAGATCATCGTTGCTCTCAACCTCGTCACCCCTTCCGAACTTAAACGGATCAAAAAGATGGCACTTGAAGTAAACCAGCTCCTTTCAACACTCATTGCAGCACAGGGCATCACGCTGGTGGATTTCAAGATAGAGTTTGGCCGTCAGGGTAAGACGATATATCTGGGCGATGAGATCAGCATGGACTCCATGCGTCTCTGGGATAAAAAGACCGGCGAGTCACTGGATAAGGATGTTTACCGGTTCGAAAAAGGGGATGTGATGGCCACCTACCACAAAGTGGCTGAACGGATTACAAAACCGGTAAAAGCACGATAGTGCGAGATGCCGGTGTTCCTGAGGACAGTCCTGTAACAATCGCAAAGACTAACGTCCCTGATAAAGAAATATACGTGAATGAATACAGTATCCGGATGGGGTCTGGTGTCATGACAGAAGAAAATGCCGAAGAAGAAGAGATGCTCAAATGGGCAAAAGGATATGCAAAAAAGCAGGGCTGGACACTCAATACTGACGAAAAGCAACGCGGTACCGTGATCCGCGGACTTGTGCGGAACAAAAAGAAGTTCGGGAGGCCCTACTGCCCATGCCGTATCCGGAGCGGGGATGAGGAAAAGGATATCGCAATCGAATGTCCGTGCGTGTACCATAAAGATGAAATCACCAAAGAGGGGCACTGCCACTGCAACCTCTATTATAAAACGGATAAGACGGCCTGATCACTTTTTTTGAATGAAAAATCCCAAAAAATACCTGGTTCGCATGCGCCCGGACAAGAATACACGCTCTGCACATTCTCATTCCTGTACCCCTGGCCTTCCACCGGTCCGTGGTACATCTACAGAGGTGATTATCTTAGGAAGTTTTCCCAGCTGTCAGTCACTGCAACACCAGGAATACTACGGGAACCCGCAGAACCAGTTCTGGAAGATTATTGAAGCCCTGTTTCAGATCGACCACCATCTTCCCTACAGCGAAAGGACGACCCGGATAACCGATCATAAGATCGCACTGTGGGATGTTGTCTCTTCCTGCTGCAGGCAGAGCAGTGCCGATGCCCGTATACAATTCCCCGTTTTTAATGATCTTCGCGGTTTTTTTGGATCATGCCCGTCACTCCGTCTCATCGTCCTGAATGGCAGCACTGCCGGGAGATACTTTACCATGATGAAGATGACCCTCCCGGTCCCTGTTGTTGTGCTACCCTCAACGAGCCCGGCAAACGCCCGGCTTTCCCTGAACGAGAAAATAAAAAGATGGGAGATCATCTGTACGAAAGAAGGTTAGAGACCATTTTCCGGGTCTGTTGCAATGGAGGATTGACAAAACGATTTACCCTGTCTTTTCTCCATGCAGAATTATCTTAATTGTCAGAGTCGCCCGTTTCGAAGGCCCTCCGAGGCAAGGCTGTGAATGGGGATTGTGAGGAATTTCCGTTTCTAATCTGCCACGGAGCCACTTGTCTAGGGAGGCGGAGTTTATCACAGGGGATTTTAAAGTTGTGATATTTCGAAAAAATACGTTAGGGATCGTGATTATATTATTTCGGGAGTGTCCCCCGCATCAGGGCCTCTCCGAGGCACGGCGGGGCAGATTGGTTTCTGGAGTTTAGTCACCGATCCGCCGCGGGGGCGTCCCTTCTGGGGCGGCGGGGTTCATCGTATGTCGCGATGAATAGTACCAGTCCACCATCCGGATCCGGATGAAGTTAATTTTCTCATTCGGTTGCGAACTCTTTGGTTCATATCATTTTCAAGAGTGTGGGTGAGTGGAAACAAGTCACGAAAATGATCCAAGACTTACAAACATAAATTCCAAGGCCTCGTGAACACTCTCTGGGTCTTTGCTCCCCGACACTGTGGCACTCCCCATTATGGTATCAACGGAAAATCCGAAACACTCTGATATCCGTCACCCTTGTAAGATCGGGGTTTTCTACAAAGGCAGACTCTTTCAGAAATATCAGATTTGTTACCGCCCCATACGGAACTTCAGGAAGACGACGTGATACATCGCGTAGAACCCGACCAGCACTGCAGAGGTATACCCGAGGATCGCAATCCAGAATATTTCCTTTGGGAGGGTGAAGGGCGATGCGAGGAGCACCAGTGAAGAGCCCACCACCAGTGATGCGACCACAAAACCGATCATGATCTTATCGCTGGCCTTGTCAAGTGCCATCTGGATTTTTTGGAGATCGGCTTCCTCCGCCTCCAGCTTGAACGACCCTGTTGAGAGCCTCCGCAACATCAGGTTGAGATTACGTGGCATATCCAGGAGGGCATCGGCAGCTTCCAGAAGGGAGGCGGAAGCTCTTTTCAGGTATGCGGCAGATATGTTGCCGGTATCGCCAAGTTTTGTCAGGTACGGGGTAATCTCTTTGCTGAAGTTGAAATTCGGGTCAAGCCGGAGCCCGATGTCGAGTACCATCATGAAGACCTTGAGCAGGAGCATCAGGTTCATCGGAACTTTCAGGCGATGGCGCCGCATTGACTCGGTGAGTTCTGTGACGACAAGCTGAAAATCAAGCTGCACGACATCGTCTCCCCCGCTGCCAAAATCATGCATCATGATATAGAGGTCGTCCCGGAGGGTCTCCCGGTCACTTTCCTCGATCGGGATCCCGAATCCTTCCAGTGAGCGGAGCAACAGTTCGATATCTTCATTCACGAGGGCAAAGAGGAGGTTGGTGAAATTCTGGCGTTTTTCCGGTCGCAGGATACCGACAATCCCGAAATCCAGGAACACGATATCTCCTTCTTTTGTCACCAGCAGGTTGCCCGGGTGAGGATCCCCGTGAAAGAACCCGTCCTCGAAGATCATCTTCATGTATGCCCCGAATCCGCGGACACCGATCTCGTGCGGGTCAAGACCCATGGCGGTTATCGCATCAGGATCGTCAATCCGTACTCCCTCAATAAACTCCATGACAAGGACCTGCGGCGAGGAGTATTCCCAGAAGATCTTCGGGAACCGGATACCCGGTTGATTCCGGAAGTTCCGGGCCATTCTTTCGGCGTTACGGGCATCCCGGGTGAAATCAAGTTCCTTTACGATCTGCTGGGAAAAGTCATCCACCATCCCGACAGGATTGTACAGACGGGTCTCGGGAAATACGTTCTCGATCCGTTCTACGAGTGACTGGAGGACACCGATATCAGTTTCGATAATTTCAACAATGCCGGGTCTCTGGATCTTAAGAGCGACTTTGGTCCCGTTTTTCAGGACCGCAGCATGAACCTGGGCAAGTGAGGCCGAGGCAACCGGTATTTCATCGATTGAGCAGAACCATTCATCCAGGTCAGGGCAATTCTCTTCCAGCACCGCACGAATCTCAGAGAAAGGGAGGGGGTTTGCGTGGTCCTGGAGTTTCTTGAGCTCGTCGATCATCTCCGGTGGCAGCATTTCTGCCCTCGTGCTCGCGATCTGCCCGAACTTTATAAATGTCGGCCCGAGTTCCTCAAGGGCAAACCGTATCCTTTCGTAGATCGTGTATGTTTCGGGAGATTTCCCCGATACCGGGCGCCGGAACCAGGTTTTTCCGGGAAATATTCTCTCAAGCCCGAGACCAAAGCCATATTTACCCAGTATGTCCACGATCTGCGCATACCGCCTGATACGGGTGACCATGCGTATACTATGGACGCCGGGATACTTAAGGCGTACTTCTCCCTGTACTATCCCCTTCACACCGGGTCAGATTAAAATAAGTTCTCCCGGATATTATCTACGCGGAAACAGCTGCTGGAGAAGAGGGGGACATCGTAATACAGAAATTACCGATACCACGCCAAAGCGCCGTCTGCCCGGTTCGCAGCCCTTTTCCTCATTTGTGTGGCAATCGCGAAAGGGAATTGGATACTATTAACGGGCGTATCAAGCTGGAACGATACTTTGTTCCTGTTCATGACTTGTGAAAAAGGACAAT
>Ga0105098_10000316_pt1 | contig 16055 bp, 20 predicted proteins | sample PPLLak21cMay2015_FD_79137 | JGI IMG/M metagenome (GOLD analysis project Ga0105098, IMG submission 79137) | Freshwater sediment microbial communities from Prairie Pothole Lake near Jamestown, North Dakota, USA - PPLs Lake P7 Core (1) Depth... | ecosystem: Environmental > Aquatic > Freshwater >... | reverse complement strand
TATTTCTACAGCTGATAAAGCGCTATATCATGCCAAACAGACCGGTCGCAATCGGGTGACGATTTGGGAAAACGGATTGGGGGATCAGTCTGCACACGGAAAGATAAACCAACCCACATAGGCCTGGTGAATATATTTGGAAAGTAAAATCAAAGGAATATCAATTCATATGAATGGAGATATATCGAATGTTTGAAGTCACCTCTGCATGGAAGTCTACCTATCCCGAAGCGCACGCCGGCGTACTCGTCATGCGTGCTGTCTCCAATCCCGCGCATCACGCGGGGTTGGAGAGTGAGAAACTCGCGCTGGAGGAGCGGCTGCGCGTCCAGTTTGCCGGGCAGGATCGCGCCGCCATTGCGAGCCATCCTGTTTTACGCGCCTACGGCGAGTACTATCGCCAGTTCAAAAAGACCTATCATATCCAGCTCCAACTGGAATCGATTGTCCTAAAAGGGAAATCCATCCCGAGCGTGGCGGCGCTGGTGGAATCCATGTTCATGGCAGAGATGCAGGATATGCTGCTGACCGCGGGCCACGATCTGGATACGTTACAGCTGCCGCTCACGCTGGATGTCGCCACAGGAACTGAGCGATACACACTCCTGCGGGGCGAAGAGCAGGTGCTCAAAGCGGGCGATATGATGATCAGCGACCAGGCCGGCGTAGTTTCCAGCATTGTGTATGGCCCCGACCAGCGCACACAGATCACGCCGAATACCCGGAACGTGGTTTTCACTGCCTACGCTCCGCCCGGGATCGACGAGCAGACCGTCATGGAGCATTTGCAGCACATCCAGGACAACGTGAGGCTTTTTTCTCCGCAGGCAGAGGTCGAATTGCTGAAAGTCTACGCAGGGAAATAATGCTGCCCATTCACCAGATCCAGAGCTTTCTTCAACACACCCCCACGCACCTGCAGGACATCGTTCTTGAATTGAGGAACATCGTCGCGGCTGTTGCCCCGGACGCGGTGGAGGGTATCCGTTGGGGTGGCTTAAGCTATTTCCACGAGGGAGGCGGAGGAATCGTCAGCGCGGGGATCTGCCAGATTGAAATGCACAAGGATCATGTCCGCCTGACATTTATTCATGGGACATTTTTGTCGGAGCCGCGGGGACTCTTCGAGGGGACTCAAAAATATAAGCGATACGTCAGGCTCAAGTCCTACAACGATGCACCCTGGGGTTATCTGAAGCAGCTGATCGAAGAGGCTTCACAGTTCGATCCGCGCTCGTTACAAGCCTGAAAACACAATTGCGTTTTTAGAAACAATGTTCTATAATTAGAGCGTTGTTGTCCGATTTAGACGTAGGAGGATTGTATGAGCTCCATCGACAAAGCTGTTCAAACCCAGCTTGATAACATTCAAAAGAAAACAGGCAAGTCACTTGTTGAACTATCCGCCATCGTCAGGAAAAGCGGATTGACCAAACATGGCGAGATCCGTGACTACCTCAAGCGTGAATTGGGTCTCGGTCACGGCGACGCGAATGCCCTCGTGCACGCGGTCCTGCAATCAGACGGTCAACACGCCGCGGCCGGCAAATCAACCGCTGATGTGCTCGACGAAATCTATTCAGGCCCAAAGGCGCACATGCGCCTCATCCACGAGAAGCTGATGGAGGAAATCAACAAGCTTGGTGAGTTCGAGACCGCGCCGAAGAAGGGCTACGTCAGCCTGCGGCGCAGGAAACAGTTCGTCATGATCGGTCCCAGGACCAACACGCGCTTCGAGGTGGGGATCAACGCCAAAGATCTGCCAAAAAATGCCCGATTGCTGGAACAACCCAACGGGAGCATGTGCAATTACATCGTCAACCTGACCGACCCGAAAGAGGTGGATCCGCAATTGATCGGCTGGATCAAATCCGCATACGAAAGTTCAGGCTAGTTAATGGATAAAGTGATCAGGCAGGAAGATTTTCTCAACAATCTTTTCAATTTATTGGATGAGACGTTTGACAACACTCACGGAATTTATCTGGATAAGGGCACATCGCTCTTTCGGACCCTTGAAGCTGTTTCCGCTAACGAAGCTTCCATCCCCGTTGGAGGGAAGTGCGCTTCGCTCGCCGCGCAGGTCGCGCATGTGATCTTTTACCTCGAAGTATTGGAGCGTTCCCTCGTCTACAATGACAACACTCCCGCTGATTGGGGTGAGGTCTGGCGAACGGTCGAGAAAGTGACTGCCGAAGAATGGGATGCACTCAAAGCAAAATTGAAAGACACCTATTCCCGGATTGAAAAAATGTTCCGCGCTAACGAAGTATGGAATGACGACTCCATAGGCGGTTCGCTGGCAATTGTGGTGCATACGGCTTACCATCTCGGCGAGATCCGCCAGGCTTTGTGTACACTGAAATGAACTATGGCACTCATTCGCAAAGTGGATTGTGTCCGCTTGTTTGTTCCTGATCTCGAAGCCGGGTTGGCGTTTTACCGTGATCGGCTGGGACATAAATTGATCTGGCGCACGAAAACCTCCGCCGGATTGCGCTTGCCGGAGTCGGAGGCCGAGCTTGTGCTTCAGACAAAAGATCAGAGGCAGGAAGTGGATCTGCTCGTTGACTCGGCCGGTGAAGCCGCAAAATTCATCGAACAGGCTGGCGGCAAGGTGATCGTCCCACCGTTCGACATCCAGATTGGGCGCTGTGTCGTCGTCGAAGACCCGTGGGGCAATCCGCTGGTTTTGCTGGATGCAAGCAAGGGCCTGCTCAAAACGGATGCGGATGGAAATGTGATCGGCAATCTCGATCCTTCTCTCTCAGAATGAGAAATGGTGCCGCTATGGGTTGGAAGCATTGGGTCATCGTCATTCTGGTCGCGTTCACCGCCGGCTGGATGTTGTTCGATGGAACACGCGCTTTGATCGTAGGCGATTATGTCACCCAAAAAAGTGGTGAATATGCGGGTCAACTGGGACCGTGGTCGAACCTGGTGGAAGCCATCGGCATTGAACCGCGCTCGACGCTGATGAAATCCATCTTTGTGATCTATGGGTTTATTTCGCTCGCAATTGTAATTTGTTTCATGCTTGGCCTGCCGTGGGCTCGTATGGCATTGATCGTCATTTGCATTTCGGGGCTGTGGTTTTTGCCGATCGGTACAGTGACGAATCTTGTTGCATTGATCCTGCTTTTCCGTGGAAAGAATTAACCTTGCCTATTCGTCCACGTTATCTCATATCTCACGTAAATAGCTCGGGCGAGGTGTTAACCTCGCCCGAACAAGCATTACACAATAAAGGTGTAGATGTGCTACTGGATAGCCGTTCCAGCCGGTGACACGAGGAACCAGACATCGTTCATAGCCTGACCCATGGCGTCGCCGGGAACTACATCGTCGACGTAATAGTAAAGGGGCCAGCCATTGTAGGTCACCTGGAGCGTACCATCGTCACGCGTGATCGTGCTGAGAAGGGCCGCATCCACACCTGTTCCGGCGACTGGGGCGCCCTGACTCGTCAGGGGCGGCCATGCTGCAAGACAGTCGCCACTGCAGGCGCTGGCGCCACTATTCTGGGTGTCATTCGTAAAGAGATAAAGTGTGCGGCCCTCGCCATCCACCAGCGCGGAGCCAAAGGTTCCCACTTCGCTGGTCATCACCGTTGCTTCGCCGGTCACAGGTACACCTGCTGTTGGTGATTCTGTGGCAAGCGGCGGCTCTGTCGCGACTGGCGACTCGGTGGCAACCGGTGACTCAGTCATCGGCGGTTCGGTAGTCGTCGTTGGCGCAGTCGTCGCCGTCGGCGATTCGGTTGGGGCGGGAGCACAGGCCGTTACGAGCAGAACCAGTAAAAGCATGGCTCCCAGTACAGTTGAGTATTTCATTCTTTCTCACTCCTTTCAAGAAGAGAAGGTTTCGGCAAATATATAGACAACTTATATCTGCTTCAATGGGGAATATGCCCAGGTCATGGAAGAATACCCGTACCTTTGCTAATCGAATACAAAGCTAAACTAACTGAGATTTAACTTTTTACAGGAGAAGTACCCCCATTTGAAACCAGAGAGTAGTTGAGACCCTATTCTTGTGAATAAAGTCTCATCTTTGCCAATCGGCGGGAACCGGCTCGACAGCCGCGTCCGCTTCCTCCCTGGACTGGGAGTTGGCGCGTCCGATGAAGAAGAGCGCGGGGGTCAGGAGCAGGCCCGAGGTTACGAGCGAAGCGACGGCCGAACTCACGGACGCGATCACAGCTACAACAGGTCCACCCAGCATCTGCCCAATGGCATCCACCTGGCCGAACATCGAATGAACCGTGGCGCGTACCTGGGGATCCAGCTTCTGATTGATCCACGCGGTCTGCAGCGGGATGTGAACATTGCGCAAAACACTGATCATGATATACAGGCCCAGGCTGAGGAGAATCAGCCGCGAAAGCGCAAACCCGATCAGCGCAACGGAAATGATCCCGGTCACAAGCAGCACCGCCCGCCCGATCGCAAGCGGACTGGTCGAATCAACTCGTTTTTCCACAAAGCGGGCGGCGAGGATAGTCAGGAGCGTCCCGGCTACGCGTAAGACTGCAAAGAATGCCACCTGGTTGTTCCCAAAAATGACAGGTAACTCGAAGTTGTCGAGCAGGTGCTTGACCCACAGCCGGTCGAAACCTTCACTGTACAAGCCGTAGAACAGACCGATGAACACAATGCTCATGAGCCGCGGCCGGGAACGAACGGCGGTCGCTCCCTGTTTGAAGGTATGCCACATGTGCTGCCAGGTATTGCGGTCCTCGCGCGGCGTGGGATGAAAGCCTGTTTCGGGCATGATGAGCATGAGCGTGATACCGATCAGCATCACACCGGCCGCGCCGGCAAGAATGGGCAGGGCAACATTGTTCGCGCCGATCAGCATTGCCCCTCCCATCCCCAGGAGAGACGCGGACAAGCCCACCTGGGTGGCGCGCAGGAAGAGTTTGTTGGCATCGTCTTCGCCGATCTCATCGGTGATCCAGGCCTGGGTAGCGCCTGAGGTAAAGGTGTAGCCCAGGCCCCAGATGATCTGCGCCAGCAGAATGGGCAGGAACGCCGGGAAGAGACCTTCGACCAGAAAGCCCAATCCCATCAACACATAGCCAATGATGATGGACAGCCTGCGGGAATACACATCCGCGACGATGCCGGTCGGCACCTCGAACACGAACGCCGATATCTCCAGCGCCGTGCCGACCAGGATCAACTGGACGGGCGTCAGCCCGGCAACGGTCGCTTCGTACAGCGACATGGTGACAAACATCATCGAGAAGAACGCAGAGGCGCTGAATTCGATAAATAGATAAACGAACCTGGCATTCAACTTTAATTTGGAAAGCATGCTGGTCTTGATCTTTTCTACGCTATACCAATAACATGTGAGTGCTTTTTCGGGAACAGAATATCGATCAAAGCACGGTCTTTTTCCGTTTTCCACCAGCAATCTGCAAAGGATTGATGCAATTCCGCAAAAGAACGATACCCGAAAAGGATCTGCAAAAAGGTCAGGTCGGGAAAGGCAGCATTGCCCCACTCCGCGGGGGTGGGCTTCCACGCCTCGACCTGTATTTTGCCTTTCTCAAAAAGCAAGTGCATGCCGCCCCGGTAGAAACTGATTTTCAACTCGCCGCTATACCCGGGCGCGATCGAAGACGCCAGGCGCTGTTCCAGCACGGGAGCAATCAGGCGGATAAAACCGATCAGATCGGCGACGCGCATGAAATAGGCATAGGGTTTGCGAAACCCCGGCAAATCATTACCCAGGGCTTGATAGACAGGAGGCTCTGCGCCGAGAAGAAATGTAAAACTGGACTGGGTTTTACCAGCCTCCGCCGGCATTTGCTTCGCAATATTCCATAGATAACGCACAACACCCGGCGTCACATCCAGCCACGAAATGCCAGGTTTAAGTTCATACCTCAATGCGTGATTTCCGAAAGAATGCAGGCGCGCCAACACGCCGACGGGCTCCTGGCTATCCATTCGCTCGATGACTTCCAGATCTTCGTTATGAATGTTGTTTTCAGAGCGCCCGCCAAGTTCATATTTCCAGGTAACGACATCGCGCACAGCCGAGATCAGGCTGCGCGAAGCAGAAGCCTGATCCATTTCCATGATGAACGGAATATCGCTTTCACTGGCCGGCCGGAAACAAAACGACTCCTCCGCCTGACCCTCTTTTAGCCGGGGAACATTCGCTTCGTAACCTGTGCGCCCGCCATCCAGATCCAGCGCCATCTCATAACCAAACAGCCGGTAATAATAGGGAATCCCTGTAATGATCTGCACGAGAAGCCCGCGCTCCACACTCCATTTGTGGACCTCCTCGAATTGGAGGCGTATCAGTCCACGGTCCCGAAATTCGGGCAGGGTCGCCACCAACTCCGGGCGGCCCACGCCAAATTCGATCCCTTCATAGGTCCAGGTCTGTGGGATCAGGCTCAGGGAGGAAACGATTCGCCCTGTGGAGGTCTCTTCGACGATGATGAAATCGTCCGGGTGAAAGGTTGGGTGCGGACGCGCCACCAGGTCGCGGGTCCAGGCTGCGACGCGTTGTCGATCGGCTTCGTTCTCGCCATGGATCTGACCGTGGAACTCTGCCAACGCCTCCGCGTCTGCAGATGTCGAACGACGCATAACCAGGCCGTTGCCCAGGTCACGCAAAATAGTTTGTGCCTTGGTGAACATGAACTATCCTGTCGGGCGATTGCCGGGAAGCGACGGTCATGCCCGCGCACCCCGCCTGCACGGGCAACCGCCCTTATAAAAGTTCTTTGAGCTGCTGCAAAGCGATCTCGGGATCCTTGAAATGGATCCCCTTCATACCGACTTTTTCGCAGCCTGCGATGTTGACGTAGAAGTCGTCCAGAAAGACGGCTTCGCGCGGACTCACCCCGAACTGCTCCAGGGCAATCTGGTAGATCTTCGCTTCGGGCTTCATCGCGCCCACCTCCGCCGAGATGATGATCCTGTCGAAGGCGTCGTCGAATTTTTCCCGGACGATAAAATCGCGCAGATCGCCCCAGGCATTCGAGATGATCCCTGTTTTATATTTGCCGCGCAGAGACCGGATGTACTCGAGCAGCGTCCGGTCGACGATATCTCCGGCGAAGAATTCCTCGCGTATGACAGCCAGCTCAGAAACAGGCCGCTTCAATCGTTGTATGACGAAAGCCCAGTGTTCCTCTGAACTGATCTCGCCAATGGAGGCCCTGTTGCTCGTATCGCTTTCGAAGATGAGTTTGTTCAGGTCGTCATAGTCCATGCCGAGCCTGTCCGCGAGCTGCTGGCGCGGCGCCTGGAACTCCGTGCGGACGATGACTCCGCCGAGGTCGAAGAAGACAGCTTTGATGGTCATTTTTTCTTGGTGGTCTTCTTGCCCTTCGAAGTGCCTGCGGCTGGTTTCCTGGCTGCGGGCTTCGCTTTTGCAACCGGCTTTTTCTCTGTGACCCTTTTCCGTGCAGGTTTTTCTTTCACGGGAGTACCCTGACGGGCATCTGCGACGGGCGCGGGTGTAGATTCCGCTGGGGCAGCGGCGGCCGGCTCATGCGTGGGAAGGGGCGCTTCCTGTTGGGGATTCGCCTTCATTTCCGCTTCGAACTGCTTAAGCTCATCCCGCCACTTGGGCATGAACATTTCCAGGCGCTGGCGAGGGAGCTGCGTGGCGCGCCGGCAGCGCGGACAATGGGCGTCGTAGTGCGTCAGGTTGTGGGCATCCATCTCCTGCAAAGCATCGAGCATGTCTACGCGGCTGAGGGTATAAGGGGTCTGACAAAAAGCACAACGGATATTCATGTAAACTGTACTCCTTGTGAATTGGTTTATTCCTGGAGGGATTGTACACTGATTTCAGTACCCGCACGCAACTCTTTCTCATAGAGATCGAAGGCATTGTAAACATGCATACCGGCATTCTCATAGAGGCGCAGGGCGCCGGTCAGGTTCTGAGCGTCCACGCCCAGGCCTACCTTGCGTTTGCCGCGTCGATAGAATTCATTGAAGGAATGACGCAAGAGCGCCAGACCAATGCCGCGTTTACGCCATGGACGGCGCACACCCAGAGTACCGACCCAGCCGAGGTCCGGATCTTCATACGAGTGAGGGCGGCAAATGTTAATACCAGCGATCTCCCCGGAACGTCCATCGATCGCCAGGAACAATAACGTTGGATCGAAGCCCTCGTACCCGAGCTGGAGATGTTTGAACCGTTCGAAGCCCTCTTCGAACGGCTCCTCGACAAACCCAAAATGATCGCGGAACGAGTCGATCTCCGCGCGATAGACTGCCTCCGCATCGGTCTCCGGGTTATAGGTGCGAAGAGTGATGCCTTCCGCCCAGACCGGTTCAGGAACGGGGCCATCCATATTGATCAACATTCGATAGGAACTGCGGATGTAACGATAATCCATATCTTCGAAAAGCTGCTTGGATTTCTCAGCCCGGTTATAGATGCCAACTCGGGGCGCAAAGCGCAGACCCTCCGGGACATTCTCGAGAGCCTGCAGAGCACGTTTCTCGCCCCATTGGAGCATCCACGTGCCGATGCCCAGGCCCTCATAGTCCGGATGGACACGTCCCCAGATCCATGGGTGGACAGGCGGCCTGGCGGTCGTCCAGACTTCGATGTAGCCGACCATTTCTCCATCCGGTGCGAAGACCAGACGAATATCATCCGCCGGATCAAAACCCGGAGATTTCCATTCGTTACGGATGGCTTCCACGTCAGTGATCTCATGTTCCTGGATGACAGACTGTGACCATGAATTGAACAACTTGAGCGCGGGTTCAACATCTTCCAAAGCAGCTCCACGGACAGTAAATCCTTCGGGATGCGAAGTTTCCAATTTATCCTGTAGATGTGTTTTCATTCTTTCTCCTCTTCTTCCTGCTCCTGAGGCTCGCGGCCCGGGCGCAGTTCCTTTTCATAAATGACATATTCGGCGGCAACGTACATACCCGCCTTTTTATACAGGCGGGTGGCGCCGGTGGGATTCTGCGCGTCGACGCCGAGACCGATGGTCTTCATACCGCGTTTGTAAAACTCAGCAAAGGAGTGGAGCAGCAGCGCTTCGCCCAGCCCGCGTTTGCGCCAGGCGCGGCGCACACCCAGGGTACCGACCCAGCCCGCTCCCATCCGGTACCGGCAAAGGGAATAGCCAGCGATATGATCTCCATCCCAGGCAATGAACCACAAAGATGGGTCCAGGTCGTGACGACCTGACACGTGATGCTGCCAGTGTTCGAACGTCCCCGGTGTGTGCCCCCAGTGATCGCTGAAGGCTTCCTCGTGCGCTTCGAAGACCGCGCGGTCATGTTGCTCCAGCACAAACGGGCGGAGCTCGATCCCGGCGGGCCAGACGGGCGACCGCGGCGCCTCATCCAGCTTGATCTCCATATGCCAGGAAAACCGGATCGGGCGGTAGCCTTCCGTTTCATGCATTTGACGCGCAAGCATGTCGCCGGCCATCATGCCATTGCGAATGAATACACGCAGATCTGGTTTGGCAAGTTTTACTTCTGCGCATGCCCGGGCATCCAGCGCACGCAACATGGCCGTGCCAATCCCGCGTCCCTGGTATTCCGGATGCACATACCCATCCCCTATCAATGAGGCATGGGCGTGACGCTCCGTGAATTCCTCGTAACCAACAATCTGCCCCTCAGCGGTTTCCACCACCCAGGCGTCTTTCTCCAGCTCGAAGTCCGGAGATTTCCACTCGCGCTCCAATTCTTCAGGCGTAACCGCGACAATTGGATCGCCGTCGGCTGTGCAGACGGCGAGGATCAGTTGAGTGACCGGCTTCAGATCCGCCCATCGAGCGGGGCGCAGCTTCAAGCCCGGGGCGAGAAACGTTTCAGTAGTTTTAATTTCTGTGTTCATGATCTCTGTCCAATACTATATCAGTGTCCGTACCGAGACCCAGCCATTCTTCGCGCAGGATGCCCATGTACACCGCATCCCAGCGGCGGCCCTCACGGTTTAAGGCGTTGCGCACATGTCCTTCGTGGCGGAAACCTGACTTTTCATAGGAGCGGATGGCACGCGGGTTATATTCAAAGACACTCAGGCTGACACGCCGCAGGTTGAGCTCGGTAAAGGCAAAACGCAAAAGGACGTTCATGACATCCGTGCCATAGCCTTTGCCCCAATACTCGGTCTCACCGATGCCCAGCCCCACGAACGCATCGCGCCCGGCCCAGCCCACCACATCCAGGCCAAGATCGCCGATCAGTTTGTCTTCTGCCAGCGTGCGGATGCTGAAAAAATAACTGGCAAGCGACATCTTCGCAACTTCCTCCTCCAGCCACTTGGCTTCGCTTTTGGCAGATTTCAGCGGGCGTGCGGATGAACTCAGCAGGCGGAAATATTCGGAGTTCAGGTTCCAGCGTGTATACGCTTTGCTCATTTCCGCGGGGTCGAAAGCCGATAACCGAACGAGCTTTCCCGTAAAAACATCCTTCATTTTTGACCTCCATTTTGCATCTGCAGCCATTCCTCGCGCAGGATGCCCATCCAGAGTGTATCGGTGCGGCGGCCTTCACGCAGCACGTCTTTGCGCGTACGGCCCTCCAGCCGAAAGCCACACTTCTCGTAGGACCGCAAGGCACGCAGGTTGTATTCGTGCACGCCCAGCGACAGCCGTTCCACGCATAGTTCGGTGAAAACATATTGCAGGCACAGCTTCATCATATCTGTGCCGTAGCCGTGGCTCCAAAATTCACGCTCGCCGATAGCCAGCCCGACCCAGGCTTCGCTGTGGATCAGGTCGACCCACACACCCAGGAAGCCAATATATTTGTCGTCAGCGAGTGTACGGACAGAAAAAGAATACCGTTTGGGCTGCGGTCCGTCCTCGGCCTGCTTGTCGAACCATTCCCTGATCTTCTTCTCGGAAGTTAATCGGGCAGGGTCGCCATCGGCGAGACGATGGAATTCCGTATCACGCTGCCAGCGGACTTCTGATTTGGCGCGCAGCTCGGGTTCTTCCATGGTGAAGCGGACAAGCTCTCCGCGAAATAGATCTTTCATTACTTCCTCCTCACTTCATTTACGCTCCGGCCAGGCTCGCGCCTGGTCCCGCCATTCATCATTCAACAAGCCGAAGAGGTACAGATCCCAGCGGCGGCCATCCCGTTCGAGCGATTTACGCCGGCACACCTCCTGGACGAAGCCAGACTTCCGAAACAGGGCGAGCGCGCCCTCGTTGTATTCCGGCACAGCGGCGGTCAGGCGGAACAAATTCAGCTCGGCAAATGCGAAGCGCAGCAGCATGCGTAATGCCTGCGTGCCATAGCCTTTGCGCCGGTCGTCTGCCGCACCGATGCCGATCCGAAGATAGGCATTGCCATTCGCCCACTCGATCCAATAGATCGAGACTTTGCCGATAAGGCGGTCATCCGCTCTGGCACGGATCATGAAGTGATAGAGGTCCTTATCCTCCTCCACCTGTTTTTCGAGTTTCTCATATTGCTTCCTGACCATAGCAGCGGACATGGGGCGCGCGGGACCGGTCTCCACCAGGCGCATAAACTCGGAATCATGCGTCCACCTGGACTCGATCTCCGGGTCCTTCTCATGATCGATGGGGCCAAAGCGGATATCCTGGCCTTCAAATAACTGGGTTTGAATGTCGAACATATTGCCTCCGAAAAAATGATTTCTACAAAAAACAAACAGCCACAGGCTTTGCCCATGGCTGTACCGGAGCACCGGAAAAAAACAGCCACGGGCGAGTGCACCGTGGCTGTCGTTGGATCACATTGCGTGTAAGTTAACGATGAGCAGGCGCACTACGCGAATCAAAATCAACACCATCACTCTTGGTGGAGAAAGCTTTACCACGGACTTTCGCCATGTTTATCATGCGTCGTGCGTCTCCTTTCTTATGGATTTGTAACGTTTCACAGTGTAACACGCCGTTCGATTTTCCGTCAAGTCAGAGTAAGAATGAAAGGCAATATTCTATGCTGACATGGAAAACCGACGCAGCTGCCGTTCCTCTCCATAGCGTGCTGATTATTTCTGACCAGCGGGAAAATGTCGCAGCCTGGATCCCCCTCTTTACGCAGAGGAATTGTATCGCCCTGTCTGAATCGAGCGTTCCCGATGCCCTGCAGAGTGCACGGGTCGTGGGTCCCTCTTTGATGCTCGTTGACATGGAGTTATCGAAAGCCGAACGCATCTCGCTGTTAGCCGGTTTGCACGCAGCCACTCGCGGACCCATTCTGATGCTGATCGATGCCAACACCCTGGATGAAATTGTGGAAGCGAACCATGAGGGTGCGGATGAATGTCTGGTCAAGCCGGTAAGACCTGCTGTCCTGGTCGTCAAGGCGCTGGCATGGCTGGGTCACGGTCAACGCAGCGAGCGCACTCCTGTCTTTCAGGATGTGACTGGGTAGTCACTTTTGTCTTGCTACTGAATCAGAACGCCCGCACAAAACTGTGCGGGCGTTTGGGTTTTTGCTTCGGCTATTGACCCGTACTGATCAAACCAGCCTGGAGGTCGCTCAACGTCTGCTCGACAAGTCGTTGTTTTCCCGGGGAGAGAATGCCCGGGTCCACGTCCGCCAGGCCGAGGGGCGATTGAACCGTGACCCCTCCCTGCCCGCTGATCAATCCGGGCCAGGCATTTTGAATTGCCTTGTTCACGTCGGGCTGGATCGTCATCACCCAGCCGGCAGGGCGCTCTTCAGGACTGACTGTCCCGATCATGTATACGCCCGTCGTACCGATGTAGGTCATCAATTCCTGAGTAGCAATGCCAGGATAAAGATAGATTGTCCCCACTTTGTATTCCAGTATTAGCTTATCGGCATAGGCATCATAATTGGCTGGATCTTCCTCCGCAGAGATATCCAGATATTGAGGAAAGGACCAGGGCAAGTAATAGAACGGGAGACAAACGCCACAATAAAATACCCTCCCGGTGGCAAATGCATTCAGTGCACGGATTGCATCCTGGTTATCCCTCGGCATCAACATGCCGATGCGATAATCATCTGTGAGCATTGCAGCCGTATAGCCTGCGAGAAAACCCGCAATATCCGGCTGTGCGCTCCCGCCCAACACGCTGATATTTCCGCCGGGGGTAACTCCGGGCATATTGATGGCAAGGAATTGCACCTGTGGCACGGCGGCGGCCAGCACAGCAATGCCGGGATCAGGCGGCAGCGCGATCACGACCTTCAAACCCGGTTCGGGATCAGCGGTTGTGAGGGTGTTGCGCACCTGAAAGCGCATTCCGGAAGCTTGCGCCAGATCATAAACCGTCTTCTGGTAAAGGTTCGAGAGCTCAGGGTCCAGGTCCGCAGGCAGGACCAGGACGGCCAGGGGTGTGGCCGGTACAGCCGTTAGAGTGGCCGGGATGATCGGCGTATCCGTGGGGACCGGCGCCAGGGTCCCAGTGGCTTCGTTGCCCCCGCAGGCGCTCAACAGGATCACGGTCACGACGAAGAGTATGATGGATCTTTGATGCACAGGTTTACTCCAGAATAAGAATGGCAGAATTATACACGTAGGATATGAGAAGGTGACAGTCACTTAAAAACCAGAGTGTCCAAAAGGATGGGCTAATTCTGTCTTAGCCACCGTCCCCTGAAGGGGATAATAAAGAACACTGAGTGCATTGAGAAAAAACTCAGAGATCTCTCCCGAAAGAGCATCGGGACAATGTGTGGACTCCCCCGGCACCGAACCATGATTTGCTTAAGCAAATCAGGCGGTGTGTGGCTAAGCTCACGCAATTAGGCACTCTCTTAAAAACAAGAAGACCGCGGGGGGCGCGGTCTCTTGCTGGCAGGATTTTCCGCGTCTTAGCGGGCCTTGATCTTGATCTGCTTCGGTCGAGCGGATTCGGCCTTGGGCAGGGTCAGCGTTAACACGCCGTCGGTGACGTTCGCTTCGACGTTGTCCGCCTGGATGGGGGCCGGCAGGCGCAGGGTCCGCGTGAACGAGCCGCTCGGAAGCTCATGAACGAGGTAGCCGTTGTTCTCCTCCGCCTGGTACTCGACTTTGATCTGGACGACATCCTCCAGGACCTGGATATTCAGCTCATCAGATTTGATTCCCGGCACGAGCGCGGAGAGGATATAGGCTTCCTCCTCCTCGCGGACATTGATCCCGAGGGTTTGATCGTGGTTCTCGACCCAGCGGCGTGCCATCCGGCGATACGGATAAGTTTGCAGATAGAAGGTCATGATTTATCTCCTTTTCATGTTGCTTAATTTATGAGCATATATTAACCGTACAATATAAACAAAACAGTGAAAAATGATAGAATTTTTGTAAGAGATCAGGGAACCTTCCAGTCATGGGATTCGTCTACAAAAAAATGTGCCGTGTATTTATCCTCGAAAGGAGGTCCTGTTATGAGAGTCTTTTGGATTTCACTGATCGTCCTGGTGGCATTTGCTCTGGCAGGTTGTGCACCTGCTCAGCCAGTTGAGAACGCGACGCCCTCAGAGACATTGGTACCAGCTTCTGAGGAAGCTGCTGCGACCCCTTTACCTGAGTCAACCAACCAAGGAGATACTGCCGAGATGACTCCAACGACAGCCGTCGACCCGAGCCTGCAAAACTTGATCGAACAGGCCAAGCAGGACCTGGCAAAAAGATCGAGCGCCTTATTAATAACGCAAATCAATGTGATCGAGGCCAAAGCGGTCGTCTGGCCTGATTCAAGTCTTGGCTGCCCGCAGCCAGGCATGCGCTATAAACAGGTTCCTGAAGATGGAGCCTTGATTGTTTTGGAGGCAGATGGGATTACCTACGAATATCACAGTGGCGGCAGACGCGGCGTGTTCCTGTGCCAGAAAGCATCCACAAAAGCCAGTCACCTCCTCAAATCGATCTTCTGAGTCTGACACCTTCCAGTCCCGGTACACCCGACCCTGATTCCCCCTCACCGGACAACAGCATCCCGCCGGGCGAAGATCGCTAAGTTCTCTCCAGAGCGTACAAACTGCCCACAGGCTTGCTTGCCTGTGGGCAGTTCTTTCAGTACAAATACATCCCCACTACATTGTCATCCGGTATGGCTAGCGGTTATCAACATTGACGAGGGTCAAACCCATCAGACCGGAATCGCCAGTGTGTGAGACCGCGCCCAGATGCCACTGACCGGCGGTAGCGCCAGTCCAACTGACAGTGATGGTTTCCACACTGCCAATCGTGGCAGAGGTGGGCGCTGAATCGATCACCAGATTCCCACCCGTTGCCAGTGGAACAGCCCAGGTATACATATCATAGGTCGAGTCGGGACCGATTGTCTGCCAGCCGTGCACGTAAACAGTCCAGGTGCCGTCTGCCGGCAATGAGATGTCCACCACCTCCTCGGTGCCTCCTGCGGTGCTGCTTGCGACCAGGTCGCCATTGGGATCAAAGACATAGACGTCCAGGTCCGCGTCGGGTTCCGTGGCTTCGGGCGGTATGGCGAGCCGGAAGAAGGCTACACCCGAGAGATTGAAGGTATGGGCATTGCTGAAGCCATCGTCCGGATCAAATTCCTGATCGGGGTCCTGCACCACAGTTGCCGTGGTGATTGTCGCCGGAATTAATCCATGAGCCCCGGCAGTGTAGGAGCCGGTGTAGCCAAATTGCACATCGAAGCTGGCTGAACCAGTCTCGCCGCTGCCAAAGATTTCAGCGGGGGCAGAGAACAGTGCACCTTTTACTGCGATTGGGCTGTACACCGCATACTTGCTGGCCTTCCAGGTGAGTGAGCCAAAGCGCCACTCGTCAACCGGGCCGCTGCCGTCGTTGGTGATGGTTACTTCAAACGTGGCACTGTCGCCGGGATTGAGCGTTATTGAGTTTGGAGTCACGGTCACATCGTAGCCGGGAGGTGCAACGACCTTGGCCTTGAATGTTTCCTTCCCGCTGGCAACGCTTGTGACAGTACGTATCACCGTCTGTGTGCCGGCCAGCTCGCTCACGCCGATGGACGGGTAGTTGAGGTTCCATGGTTCGGAGGGAATGCCGTTGGCCTCAAGGAAAGCACAGCTTCCCGGGCTAAAGACTCCCCAATTCATGCCGAAGGTAAACGCCGCGTACTCGAACAAGCCAGCGTCGTAGAC
>Ga0105098_10000315_pt1 | contig 16078 bp, 10 predicted proteins | sample PPLLak21cMay2015_FD_79137 | JGI IMG/M metagenome (GOLD analysis project Ga0105098, IMG submission 79137) | Freshwater sediment microbial communities from Prairie Pothole Lake near Jamestown, North Dakota, USA - PPLs Lake P7 Core (1) Depth... | ecosystem: Environmental > Aquatic > Freshwater >... | reverse complement strand
TGAATGCCGCGTACTGATTATCGATCCAGATGACGAGTCCCAGCGGCGGATGCGGGGTCACAAGCGACTCAAACACCTGGGCATCATCCACTTCGAAAGCGACTCGCTCCTCGCGCCACTCGAGGCTGTATCTGTGCCATTGGGTCGCGTCTACGCTGAGGCCGATCCCGTCCTCCCCGATCACTTTGCCCATTAACCGGCGCGTCGCCTTGCGTGAAAAGGGGAGCGCCAGACCCGCAGGGATCAGCAGCGGATGGAACTTCGGCGAACGAAACACCTGCGCGATAAATCCATTCGCAGGTAACGCAGGGGCGAGGTCGTCTCGCCCCACTTCGCGAAACGACAAATAACTCTCCTCCGACGCGCCGAAGAACCAGGCAGCATTCGGCAGCGCCGGCAGCCGCAATGGATTGCCTCCAAACCCAAGCGACAATCCAAACGGATCGTTCCATAGCCCGAAGCCCCACGTCCCGGGGAGGGAATCGCTCGAGGTCCGCGCGGACAGGCTGAGGCGCAGAGGGGCGCGCCACGGAAATCGACCCCTCGAGATTTGCGCATAGTCATCAAGCTGGGCAAGGCGGTATTTGTCAGCTGGTCCGGCAGGGATTGATAAACGATATGCCTCGCCGCGCGAAATCTCTTCCACGCGTGCGCCGGGCGAAGAACGCGGAATTAATTTCGTGTAAGCCATTTCCGTCCCAGTGTAAATAACCCGATGGCAACCCAGACCGCGTTGAGGCCTGTCGTCGCGTAGGCGCCCAGGGAAAGCGTATAAATGACGAGCAGGATGCCCGCAACGATGTTCATGCTTTGGTAAAAAAACGAATCCCCCTCGACCTTTTTCGCCGAGACCAAGGCATACGCAAAGAGATAAAGAATCGAGCCCGCCCAACCGAGGATGTCAATGATGAGTTTTGTAGTCATACGTTTTGTATTATTTCATGGTTCCGGAATTTTGTAAAATAAATTTGTGTGTTTACGGGTAAAATCCTTCTCATGCGGACTGTATTTTGGGAAGATAACCAATTGAAGATGATCGACCAGCGCATTTTGCCCGGTCGTTTTGAGGTCGTTTCGTTCAGGGATCACGCCTCGGTGGCGCGCGCGATCAAGGACATGGTTGTGCGCGGGGCCCCGGCGATCGGCGCCGCGGCGGCTTTCGGTCTGGCGCTGGCAGGCTTCGAATCCACGGCTGTTTCGAGCAGGGAGCTGATCGACGATTTACGGGCTGCGTCCGCGACATTGAAAGCCGCGCGGCCCACTGCGGTCAATTTAGCCTGGGCAGTCGATCGAATTGTGTGGATCGTCGCAAAGATGAAGGAAGAAAGAAGCGCCGATGATCTGCGCCAGTTGATTTTGGATGCCGCCCAGCGTCTCGCAGACGAGGATGTCGAGATCAACAAGCGCATGGCAGAATACGGCGCGCTCCTGATCAAGGACGGCGACACGATCATCCATCATTGCAACACCGGGGCCCTAGCCACCGTCGACTGGGGGACCGCACTGGGCGTGATCCGCACGGCGCACGAACAGGGCAAGAAAATCCATGTGCTGGTGGACGAGACGCGCCCGCGTCTGCAGGGCGCGCGTCTCACTGCCTGGGAGCTGGAACAGTACGGCATTCCCTATGAGATCATCAGCGACAACATGGCGGGCTACTTCCTCAAAGCAGGCAAAGCGCAGAAGGTGCTCTTCGGCGCGGACCGGGTCGCGGCGAACGGCGATGTCGCCAACAAGATCGGGACGTACATGCTGGCTCTCGCCGCGTACGACAACCGCGTGCCTGCCTATTCTGTCGTCCCGACCTCGACGATCGACCTTTCGCTCGAACATGGCGACTTGATCCCGATCGAAGAGCGCGACCCGGAAGAGGTGCTCGGAATTCAATTCCAGGGGGAACGGGTCGCCCCGATCGAGGCAGAGGCTCGCAATATTGCCTTCGATGTCACGCCCAATCGCCTGATCAGCGGCATTGTGACGGAGAATGGCGTGGTCTATCCACCGTTCGATATCAATTTGAAGAAAGTTGTGTTGGGTTGATTTGTAGCGCCTACGCCTTGCGAAGGATTTCTGTATATCAGCCTTCGCAAGGCTTCTGACATTTTTAGGAAAAATTATGCTCCTCTTTCAACAACCTCCACCCACGCGTTATGACCTCCGTTTTTCCATCGCGGGTATTCCCGTCCGCGTCCATCCGCTTTTTTGGCTGATCGCCGTCCTCTTCGGGTCGTCCGGTGATCTTCTCCTGCTTCCCATCTGGGTCCTGGTCATTTTTGTGTCCATCCTGGTTCATGAGCTGGGCCATGCGCTGGCGTTCCGCCGTTACGGTCAGCGTTCGCAGATCGTGCTGCACTTTGCGGGCGGCTTGACCATCCCGGAACCTGTCTCCTGGGGAAGTGGGTATGCAAATGTCGGTCTGACCGCCAATCAGCAGATCTTTATCTCGCTCTCCGGACCCGGCGCGGGGTTCTTATCTGCCGCGCTGGTGCTGGCGCTTGTCCTCGTTGTCGGAGGCACCGTCAATACAGTCATGTTGCTGGGATTTATTCCCCTGCCTTTGGACGCGGTCGTGCCATTTGGCGGCAGGATCCTGGCTGCTTTCCTCACGATGTTGCTTTGGGTGAATATCTTCTGGGGATTGATCAACCTCATGCCCGTTTACCCGCTGGATGGCGGCAGCGTCGCGCGGAACGTATTCGTGCAGGTTGATCCAATCGATGGCGTGCGCAAGTCGCTCTGGCTGTCTGTGATCGCAGGCGGGATTGTTGCACTCGTCGGTCTGCTCTTCTTCCGCAGCATCTTCATGGCGCTGCTGTTTGGGCTTCTGGCATTCCAAAGCTACCAGTCGTTACAGCATCGTTTTTGATATTAACCCTGGAGCCACAGAGATTTAAGAGACCTGTTGTCAATAGGCTCCATTTGTCCGCTAACACTTGCGCCCGATGGGCGTGGTGCACACTTGCCCCGGCGGGTGGTGCCGGGGGTGCAGGTGTCTCCGCAAATCAGCGCGAATTTGTAAAGCATTCGTGAAGAGTAGCGAAGATTAGTGGATTCTTTTGCGGCCTCAATTAGCCGCTTTTGCATTCCTTTACTTTCCCGCATCGCCGTGATAAACTTTTGCGGCTGAAATTGGCGTGGCGCCGGGTTTCGATACGAGTGCCACGCCTTTTCCTGCGAATATAGATCGTCATTGCGAGCCTTCGGGAAGCAATGCATGAGGCACAATGGACATTCTTATCACCGGCTCTGTTGCTTACGACTATCTGATGACTTTCCCCGGTCATTTCAAGGAAGTGATCCTCCCCGAACGGCTGGCATCCATCAGCCTTTCCTTCCTTGTTGACTCGATGTCAAAACAGCGTGGAGGCATCGCGCCAAACATTGCTTACACCATGGCATTGCTCGGCGAACGGCCGCGCGTGATGGCAACCGTGGGGGAGGACTTCGCGGAATATCGCACCTGGCTCGAAGCCAAGGGTGTGGATACAGCGCTGATGTGCGTTATCCCCGGCATATTTACCGCTTCGTTCTTCGCGACCACCGATCAGGATTCCGCGCAAATCGCTTCTTTCTACCCGGGCGCGATGGGATATGCGGCGACCCAGTCGCTCAAAGACCTGACGAGCAAGCCGGATCTGGTCATTGTCGCTCCCAATGCACCGGATGCCATGATGAAATTCCCGGTCGAATGCCGCGAGTTGGGCATCGACTATCTGTACGATCCGAGTCAGCAGGTCTTGCGGCTGGAGGGCAGTGAACTGGCACGTGATATGGAGGGCGCCCACTTCCTGTTCTGCAATGACTATGAATTTGGTTTGATCTCCAAGAAGACCGGCTGGAGCCTGGATCAGGTCCTGGGACACGTCAACACACTGGTGATCACGCGCGGCAAAGACGGCGCAGACCTTTACTCGGGAACAAATGCGGTTCACATCCCCACCGTCCCTGAAGATGAGATCGTGGACCCAACCGGGGTGGGCGATGCTTTCCGCGGCGGATTCCTGACCGGTTACTCGCGCGGCTTCGATTGGCAGCTGTGCGGCGAGATCGGTTCGCTTGCAGCGGTCTATTGTCTCGAGCAGCGCGGCCCGCAGAGTCACAGTTACACACGTGAGCAGTTTATCCAACGCTTCCGCAGTCATTTTGACGATGACGGCAAACTGGACGAGTTGTTGAAGCAATGAAACGAGCATTTGTTACGGGTGGAACCGGTTTTATAGGTTCCCGACTCATCGCGTTGTTAGCCGCGCGCGGCATCGAAGTCCGCGCCCTGGCGCGCTCGCAGGCCGGCATGGAGAAAGTGAAAGCTCTCGGGGCCGCGCCCGTCCAGGGGGACGTGACTGATCCGGGGTCCATGCAGGAAGCGATGCGCGGCTGCGATGTCGTTTTCCATGTCGCGTCCATGTATGAAGTCGGCTTGCGCTATAAAAAGCAGATGGAAAAAGTCAACGTGGAAGGCGTGCGGACCGTCATCGAAACCGCCTGCAAAGCGGGAGTCCCAAAAATCGTTTTTACGAGCACGGTAGGTGTGTTGGGGGATACCCGGGGCCAGACGGCGGACGAGACCTTCGAACATCAGGGCGATTTCCCCACCGTTTACGAGCGTACAAAGTGGATAGCACACTATCAGGTTGCTCTGCCCCTCATCAAACAGGGCGCGCCGGTCATCATCGTGATGCCCAGTAGTGTGTTCGGTCCGGACGATCACAGTACGATCAACGACCTGATGAAGCTGCACATACGCGGTCGTTTGCCGGTCGTGCCGGGGAAAGAAACGACCTTTAGTCACGTGTATGTGGATGATGTTGCGGAAGGGCACATCCTTGCTGCAGAGAAGGGGCGCATTGGCGAATCGTACATTTTGGCCGGCACAGCGATGCCTATGGGCGAGTATATAAAGTTATGGTCAAAAGTGTCGGGGCGCCCGGCACCTGTCCTGGAACTCCCCTCCGCGCTTGTGCGGCTGTGGTGGCCGCTGCTTGCCTTGCTGGAGCGTGTGCTTCCAATCCCGGCGGCGCTTTCGGGGGAAGCCGCGCGGGTGCTGGGTACAACGTGGATCGCCAGCTCCGAAAAGGCGCAGCGTGAGCTTGGCTACAAGTTCCGCCCCGTTGAAGAAGGTTTGAAGTTGACGTTTGATTGGTTGAACCAAAAGTATAATCAGCCACAACGATAACGATTCGTCACAGAGTGCACAGAGCCCTTCGAGTTTTTCTCAGAGTCTCTGTGATCTCCTCGGCAGCGTCGGGGCAAGTGTGTGGCGAATCAAGAATTTATTACGAACGGAGTAACAATGAACGAAGCAACAAAGAGTAATTACGATATCAAAGACATCAGCCAGGCCGAAGGCGGCCGTCGCCGTATGGATTGGGCAGAGCATGAGATGCCCGTCCTGCGTCAGATCCGCGCACGTTTCAAAAAAGAGAAGCCGCTCAAGGGTCTGCGCGTTTCGGCGTGTCTGCATGTGACAACCGAGACTGCCAACCTGATGGTCACGTTGCAGGATGGCGGCGCGGACATCGTCCTCACGGCTTCCAATCCGCTTTCCACGCAGGATGATGTTGCTGCCGCTTTGGTGAATCAGTTCGAGATTCCCACCTTCGCCATTAAAGGCGAAGATAAAATGACGTACTTCAAGCACATCCGCGCCGCGCTCGAACACAAACCTCATATGACCATGGATGATGGCGCGGACCTCGTCTCTTCACTATTCTTCATCGAGATGGGCCGTTTTGATAACCTCGAGCCCTCTCTGGCAGCCTGGGCGAAGAGTCTCTCTGACGAAGAGCGCAAGACTTTGCTCACCAATGTGATCGGCGGCACCGAGGAGACGACGACAGGTGTCATCCGGCTCAAGGCGATGGAAGCCGACAAAGTGTTGAAATTCCCCGTCATTGCGGTAAACGATGCGCTGACCAAGCACTTGTTCGATAACCGCTATGGCACAGGTCAATCCACGATCGACGGGATCATCCGCGCGACCAACGTTTTGCTGGCCGGCAAGAATTTCGTGGTGGCCGGTTACGGCTGGTGCGGACGTGGTCTTGCTTCGCGTGCACGCGGCATGGGCGCGCTGGTCATCGTCACCGAAGTCGATCCGATGAAGGCGCTCGAAGCGGTCATGGATGGTTTCCAGGTGATGTCGATGGCAGAAGCTGCGAAGATCGGCGATTTCTTCTGCACCGTCACCGGCGACATTAACGTGATCGACGAACAACACTTCAAAGCGATGAAAAGCGGCGCGATCGTTGCCAACTCCGGTCACTTCAACGTGGAGATCAATATCCCGTCACTGAGGAAGATGAGTGTGGGCGATCCCAGCCTCGTCCGCCCCTTTGTGGATCAATACACAACGAAAGATGGCCGTAAGATCAACATCCTCGGCGAAGGGCGCCTTATCAACCTCGCCTCGGCCGAAGGTCATCCTGCCTCCGTCATGGACATGTCTTTCGCCAACCAGGCGCTTTCCGCCGAATACATGGCAAAGAACGCCGACAAGCTGGAGAAGAAGGTCTATTCAGTGCCTGAGGAAATTGACAAGGAAATTGCCCGCCTCAAGCTCGAAGCCATGGGCGTGAAAATTGATACGCTCACCGATGAACAGTTGAAGTATCTGAGTTCGTGGGAGGAAGGAACCTAGATCGATTTACGATTGTCGATTGACGATTTGTGATTTACGATTGACGATTGGCCTCGTGGAGAAAAGTCCGCGAGGCTTTTGTTTTATCTCTGCTGACCCATCTCAGGGCTCGTATGGACATTGCTCCAGATGCAGGTACTGCTGACACTCTGCAACTGTGAATGAACGGGTAACACGGGATCTGGCTAGCGCAACAAGTTCTTCGATCTTCAAGAGATGGACGCGCACCGTTCCATCCTGACCAGAGGTTGCCAGACGCGTCCCGTCGGGTCTGAAGCTCACACTCAGGACGGGACCTGTATGATCGCTCAGAGTCAGTAGCTCCTTACCCGTTTCTGCATCCCATATTTTTGTTGTGCCATCGATGCTTGCCGTGGCGATGAGCTGGTCGTCCGGACGAAAGGCTACCGCGACGACCGTGCCGGTATGACCGGACAAATCCAGTACTTCCTGGCCCGTCGCCGCGTCCCTGATCTTCACAAGGCCGCCGAATCCTCCTGTAGCAAAGCGCTTTCCATCATAACTAAAACCCAGACCCCAGATGCGAACTGCCTGTGTCGCTGTGAAAATCTTTTTGTTGGTCCTGAGATCCCAGAGTTGCGTTGTGGCATCCTGGCCTGTGACCGCGGCTGGTGGTTGGTCGGTAGTGATCACCAGATGTTTGCCCTCCGGGCTAAACGCCACATTCGTAATCCCAATGCCTTTGTTTGAGAACGAGCCAAGCTGCTTTCCGGTCAGGGCATCCCAAAGAATGGCATTCCCATCCGCGCCAACCGTAGCCAGTTGTTTTCCATCCGGGCTAAAGGCTGCAGCCTGGACTCCGGGGAAGAGACCGCCGACGATGCCTTCCCCATGCCCGGATAGGGTCAGGAGTTCCTTCCCGGTCACGGCATCCCAGACCCTGGTTGTGTTGTCCTCGCTGGCGGTCGCTACACGAGACCCATCCGGACTGAACGTAATGCTGTACACGCGGGCGCTGTGTCCGGAAAGCGAGAGCAACTCCGTGCCCCGCGCGGCATCGAAGATCCTGGCTGTGCCATCGTCACTGGCGGTTGCCAGGCGAGTGCCATCCGGACTGTAAACTGCGTCTTCCACCCCATCCGCATGAGACGCGATGGTCAGCCACTCGCGACTCCCAGCCGGGGAGATATCCCAGACTCGCGCTGTGCTATCGGCACCCGCAGTTGCCAGGTGAATTCCATCCGGGCTGAACGCCACACTAAAGATGCTGCTAGCATGACCGGCCAGCGTCATCAGCTCCATACCTGTCGCCGCATCCCAAACTTTGGCTGTTCCGTCGAGACTGGCCGTACCCAGAAGGTTTCCATCCGCGCTAAAGACAACCTGTTCAACCAGGCTGGTGTGACCCAAAAGCCTGAATAGTCTTTCACCCGTGGCTATATCCCACACTAGAGCTTCATTTCCGGTGTTCATGACGCAGCGTGTTCCATCCGGACTGAAACGCGCTTCGACTGTATCGGTAAAGCCGGAAAGAGTGAGCAACTCTTTGCCGGTCCCCATGTCCCAAATTTTCGCCGTATGATCCCAACTACCGGTGATCAGCTGTGTCCCGTCCGGGCTAAAGGCGACGCTGCTAACAATATCGGTATGGCCCGAGAGCGTAAAGAATTCCTGCCCCGTGCTGGCATCCCAGACCTTTGCCGTGGTGTCATCACTGGCTGTAGCGAGACGTGACCCGTCCGGGCTAAAAGCAATGTGGTTCACTCCTCCAGTGTGCCCGGCCAGCGTGAGCAGTTCCCGGCCCGTGTCCGCATCCCAGATGGTGGCGGTCTTCGCCTCGTAATTGGCCGTTGCCAGATGAGACCCCTCTGAACTGAACGCGACCGCCGCACTTGGGCCCGTTTCCAGGGTGAGCAACTCGCCTCCTGTGGCAGCCTCCCAGACCTTTGCTGTGCCATCGTCACTCGCGGTTGCAAAGCGCGTTCCGTCCGGGCTGTAGGTGATATGTTCGACGATGTCTGCATGCCGAACGGTCAATTGCACCCGCGATGCCTGGACCGCGCGATGCAGGGCATCCTGAGACTCCAGGGTATTGCTTTCGGCGATGGCATGCAGGGCAAGCAGGATACTGCGCTCCGGGTCTGCCTCGAGATTGTTGAGAGCGGCAATCGCAAGCTCACGAGATTTGGCGAGCTGCTTTTCACTTTCCGCCCGTTGCTGCTCAGCCTGCGCCGTCGCTTGCGCATTTACTGCATTGTCGCGTTGCTGGTCAGCCCGGTCGCGCTCAGCGGCTGCCTGTGTGCCAAACACAAAGGCGACCATTGCCAGCGCCAACGCGATCGCCCCAACGGTCGTGATGACCCGGTTACGAACCCGCAGGCGATCCGCAGATTGTGCCTGTTCTTCTGCCCGGACCCTTTCTGCGTCAGCCAGCTTGCGGGTTGCTGCCAACTCACGCTGCCGCTGCGCTTCACGTTCCTGTTCCTCGCGGTATTCCTGATCGATGGAGGCTGTCAGGAAGGCGTGCTCTCCTTTGTTCAATGAATTGGGATGCAGTGCCGCCCATTCGCGGGCCTGCGCCAATTGTGCGCCACGATACAGCGCGCCCGCATCCCGTTCGAGCAATTCCCAATCGGATGCGGCTTCCGTAAGATGACGGTGCAAACGCAATCCTTCGCGATCGGCATTCAGCCACTCGCGCAGGGTAGGCCACTCGCGGATCAAAGCTTCGTGCGCGACTTCGGCCGAGTTCTCTGTCAGGCTCACCAGCCGCGCCTCGGCCAGCACGTTCAACACCGCGCGCACGTCGTCAGCATTTCCTGTTGACGTCAACTCTTCGAACGAAGCGCGCCGCCGGGTATCTTCTGTCGCTTCGCCCAGCTCGGTCAGCCGGAGGAAGATGTTCCGCACAGTCATTTGTTCAGCAGCCGAAAGACCCTGATAGACACTTTCCGCGGTGTTCGCAATGGCGCCGTGGACACCGCCCGCCTCGGTGTAGCCTTTCAGGGTGAGAGTGTGTCCGGCACGTCGCTTCCAGGTTTCCAGGAGGGCGTGTGATAGCAGAGGCAGGGCACCGGGTTCATCGCCCACGTCGCGCAGGATCAAATCCACCAATCCCGGCTCGAATTCCCAGTGCCCGCGCCTGGCCGGCTCCTCGATGGCACGCCGCAGTTCCTCGGTCGCCATCGGACCGATATATTCCTGCTGATGTGCCACCGTGTCGCGCAGGTCGGGATATTGCGCCACATAGGCGTAAAAATCAGCCCGCAGTGTGATGATGATCGTAACTCCGCTCCCCTTTGCATTGAGCAGGTTATCGATAAATGCCTCGCGCTCGAACTCGTCGCGGCAGAGCGTAAACAACTCCTCGAACTGATCGACCACGAGCAAAGTATGCTCTTCGGGATGCTTACGGGAGAGAAAGAGAGCCAGACTGCGCGGCTCACTGGTCAGGTCATCCATCAGGGTCGAGGTTGCAATGACCGATTCCGAATCCTGCGTTAGTTGCGCTGCCAGCGCCTCGAGCGGATGCGCGGTGGGCGTGAGAGTGTAGATTTGCCAGTCAGTGCTGCCCGCTGGCGGCTTGCTGCCATCCGGGAGCGTATCTCCCTTTTTCAACGCAGGGATCAACCCCGCGCGGACCAGCGATGATTTGCCGCTGCCCGAGGCGCCGATGATGACCGAAAGAAATTGCGTATCGCTTAGACGATCCACCAGCCTGGCCGTGAGCAGCTCGCGGCCAAAGAATAAGTCCGCATCCTGCTCGTCAAAATACTGCAGGCCCTTGAACGGAGGTTCACCCGGTGTGGGCGGCTCGGTGTCAATGAACCTGCTCTTGAGTGCAGGAAACTCGGCCGGCAGCCCGTCGATCGCCAGTTGATAGATGGGTGTGGGATATTTCATATCCTTGAGCCGGTGTTCGCCCAGGTCGAGGATATGGATGTCAGGAGGCAAGTTGGGCATGACGAGTTCACGCGTGGTTTGCGACAACAAAACCTGACCTCCGTGACCGACATCACTGATGCGTGCGGCGCGGTGCACGTCCATCCCAACATAGCCTGTGGAGGCGATCAATGCTTCGCCCGTATGCAGCCCCATGCGCACGCGTATGGGCTCCTGATGGGGCCATTCGTAATGGGAAAGCGCCCGCTGCACCTCAATGGCACACTGCACCGCGTCCAACGCGTGAGCGAAAGTAATAAAGAAGGAGTCGCCCTGCGTATCCACCTCTCTGCCTTTCCATTTCCTGATCGCGGCGCGCAGAATCCTGTGGTGCTCTGTTAACGAGGCTGCATACTGTTGCCCCAGCTTATCGAGCAATTGCATGGATCCTTCGACATCTGTAAAGAGAAAGGTTACGGTACCGGATGGTTGTGCAGGCATGACGCGCCGCGGCGCCCTGGCGCCCTTCAGCAACCCGTTATACAGGGCATGCGTTTCTGCCGAGGGTTCGACGCCAAATTGAGTGCGCAGATCCTCAACACAGCGTTGGTATATGGAATTGATTTTCGCCATATCCCCACGTGCACTATACGAAAGCATCAGGGCACGATAGGCAGGCTCAGGTGTATTGCCAAGGGCAAGCCAGCGTTCACTTTGTTCCCGCACTGCTGTCCAGCGTTCAGCCTCCACAAGTTTTTCGACAAATTGCTCCATCCTGGTTTCAAAAACAGTTTGGATCCGTTCGCGTTCGACGACAACCCAGTCATCATAGAATCCGGGCAGGAGTTCACCCTGATACAGGGAAAGGTTGGATGCAAGTGATTGGGGATCGGCTTCGGATCTTTCGAGAATGGCGACATCCAGCCAATAGTCGGCCTCAGGGTTGAACGTGATGGTAAATTCATCGGCGAGCAGATAGTCATCTGCCGCGCCCAGATCCTGTGCAGGGATTGCTTTGCGGATGCGCCATAATTCCTGCCGCAGGTTCTTGCGCGCGTTCTCCTCCGTGGTATCGGGCCAAAGCGTGCCTGCCAGTTTTTCGCGGCGGTGCGGGGTGCCTGCTGTGAGCGCCAGGAGTGCCAACAGGGATTGACCCGCGCGCGATGGGATCACGACGCGTTTGCCATCGATACGCACGTCAAATTGACCGAGGAATCGGAGCTGGAGCATTTCAATTTCCTGTTCTGGTGCTGCGGTGCGGGGAAAGTGGGTGGGTAATCTTAGTATAACACTCCATATTAGGTAATTTTTAACTCATCGGCGTCTTTTTTGCGTCTCAGACATTCTTATGCGCGTGAAGACGATAAAAGGACAGCCTTCTGTAAGAATGTGGGCAAGGTATTCGAAATGACAGAAGTGCTTTAGAAAAGGAGCGAAAATGATCCCCGATAATCTGCAAAATGCTTATTCTTATGAAATCGAACGCCGCAAGGATGAGATGCGTGAGGCGGCAAAGAGCCAACTAGCGCGTCAAGCCCGTCAGGGGCGCAATTCTTCCGCCCGGCCGTTTGCTCTCGTCAGCATTTTGGCCCGCCTGCTGACGATCCTATTTGGTCGGTGACACATCTGTTTTTCCGTGATGTGTTTTCTCCTCAGAAGGGTGATCGGGCAGGGGCAAGCGCCCGATCACCCCACCCTTCCTGATTTACGATTTGTGATTTGCGATTGACGATTTGTGATTTACGATTAAGCCTCGCGGATAAGAGTCCGCGAGGCTTATTTTCTTGCTTCTCTATCCACCTGATCGTTTTACTATGGCAGTACGTACGTAACGATCAACTGTGGATGATTTGATTCCTCCGCCGCGTCGCCTGAGAAGAACTTCATGTAGTCTGAGCCCAGGTCATCATTGTCGTCCAGGTCGAAGCGCAGGCGGAATTGCGTGATGCCATACTTGTTGACGAATGCCAGGTTGGAGCCACCCAGATTGGCTGTGTACCAGCTATCCAGCGGGCCGGTGAATGTGTCCGCGGTGCTCCCCGAGGGCGGAGCTGCAAAATCGCTCAACCGCAGGTCAAGGTCGTTGCTGAAGAGACCGTTGCGGATCTCCAGGAGCAGGCTTCCATGTGTGGTGAATGGATCGGTCCCTACCAATCCCTGTCTCCTGATATTCACCTGTGCCGAAACGAAGAAGGCGTTATCAGGCAGGGAAGCAGTGTTGAATGAGATGATCGAACGGTACTGCTTGTCATTTTGGTCATCTCCCACATTGAAGGTGGTGGCGACCTTATTGAGCAGACCGCCTGCATTGCTGAATTCCTGAGACTCGAGAATCCAGCCATCGGGCGCAGCCTTTGACTTGAAAGTCATGGTTGTCGTCGGAGGCAGTGTCCCGCTGAAGCGCGCCAGGACGACATCCCCGTCCTTTCCTCCGGCTGTGAGAATTTTGCCATCCGGCTGGATGGCTATGGCAGTATCACCAAAGTCACCGATCACTTTTCCGGCGTCGCCGAAGGTGGTATCGAGCGATCCATCGCTGTTGTAGCGCACCAGCAGGGAGTCGGCGGACCCTTCACTATTGATGCCTCCCAGCACGAGGATTTTGCCGTCTCTCTGGACCGCGAGATCGTTTCCGGATTCATCCTGACCGAGATCGGTGATGACAACGCCGCTCCCGCCGAGCGTAGTATCCAGTACGCCGTTGCTGGTATGGCGCACTACAGCCAGATTGTCATTCAGGTCACCATAGCCGTACATCGTTCCTGCGATCACGATCTTGTCATCCGGCTGGATGGCGAGGGAGCCCCTGTTATGCAAAAAATGGGGAAGTTCGGTGACGACGGTTCCATTCGTGCCAAACGTGGGATCGAGCGATGAGTACGGTCCGGGGGGAATACGGCCAATGCCGATACTAGTGTCTGTGTTATATGGATGCACTCTCCCTGTAAATATGATCCTGGCACCCGATTGAAGGGCAACTGCCCTGGCGTAGTTTTGCATGCCGTCCGGGAATTGGTCGAACACGATGCCAAAATCTTCATCCAGTGTCCCGTTTTGATTAAAACGGGCAATCAGATAATAGACGGTATGGCCGCCTATAAATTCTTCGGTGCCAACCACCACAATTTTCCCATCGGGCTGAATGACAAGATCGTCAAACGAGATCGCGGCGTTGGAGTTGGGGTCGTTATTTTCCGCTGCAACTGCGATTCCATTTGTGCCAAAGGTGGTGTCCAGAGCACCGCTGCTGGTATAACGGGCAAGCCCCAAGCCGCCGTCCATGTTCCCCCCTACGACCAGCTTTCCATCTGTTTGTAGCGCAACCGGTCCAAGAAGCGCGGCGGTCAGCATTCCACCTGTGCCAAAGGTGGGATCCAGTGTCCCGTCCGCGTTGTAGCGGGCGAGGATCGACGTCCCCCAGTATGGATCTCCTGTATTCCCCGCCATGACGATCTTGCCGTCCGGCTGCACGACAATGTTGAAGACGCCGTCCGCGCCGCCCAGGTCTGTGACCACAACTCCGCCTGTGCCAAACGCCGGGTCGAGTGTCCCTTCGGCGGCCAGGGCGCTGGTGCTGGCAATCAATGTCGCAATCACGACGAATGCAAACGACGCATACTGTATTTTCCTGAGGGAATATTTTGTCTTCATATCCTTAGTCTCCCTTCAATGATAGATTGGATACGTCATCTACAGTGTATGACTTCCAATGCCACAGTGTGCGTTACATTTCCCTTGCTGTTTGGATGCACACTTTATAGGTGTGAAGGTTATTTGCTGCCGATTTTCTGGCATAATGGAGCCTGCGATGAGTCCAACTCGTTTCCTGCGCACCTCCGAACTGGCGAAAGCCGCCAGGGTCCATCCGAATACTGTCCGATTGTACGAGCAGTGGGGTCTGTTGCCGCCGGTCGAGCGCAATCCGTTTAACAACTATCGCCGATTTACCCAAAAGCATCTCGATCAGCTCCTGCTCGTGCGGCAGGCTTTGCGATTTATCTGGTTGAGCAAAGAGGTCCGTGTGACGGTCTATGACGTCATTGCGCAGGGGGTTCAGGACAACCTGGGCGGCGCGCTGGAGCTGGCTTACAAACTTCTCTCGCAGGTCCAGGCCGAGCGCGCCCAGGCGGAAGCCGCCTTCCGTTACCTCGAGCGTTGGGTGGAGGGGGTTCCGCCTGACCGGCCCGCGCGTCCATTGCGGATCGGCGAAGTCGCCCGCCTGCTGGACGTCAGCATCGACCAGCTGCGGAACTGGGAGCGGAACAACCTGCTGGAGACGCCGCGCGACCCATCGAATGGGTACCGGCTCTACGGTCCGGAGGAGATCGGGCGCCTGCGCGTCATCCGCATGCTGATCCGTTCGCGCTACAGCATGATGTCCATCCTGCGCATGTTGAAGAAACTCGATCAGGGCGAAACAGACCAATTACGGCAGGCTCTCGACACTCCCGGCTTGGAGGAAGACGCCTTGTACGTGACCGACCACTGGCTGACGACGCTGAGCGAACTTGAAAAAGGGGCACACGAGCTGATCGAGCAGATCGAAGCGACGTTGACCAGACGACAAGCAGAAGCATCGAGCTAACCCTCCATTTGTATACCAGGGTTGCTCGACCCCCTCCGCCGCTAAAGCGGCACCTCCCCCAAATACGAAACAGTTAGTCTGGTTGAAAATCCAAATTTCGGTATCGTATTTGGGAGAGGCTGGGTGGGGGTCAAACCCTCCATTTGCACACCAGGGTTGTAGAATGAAAATGAAGTCTATTCTACATCGGAGGAAACCTTGTCAAACACGATTCATCACCTGCAAACCCTGGTCGGATTGGGCGCTCGCCCGATCGGTTCACCCGCCAACCAGGCTGCTGCGGACTACATCCGCGATATTTTCTGCGCCGCCGGGCTGGAAGTCGAGGAGCAGCCTTACGCCGCTACTGCCTGGGAGCATCGCTCCACGCGTCTGGAATGGGATGGCAGCAATCTGGACTGCGCCGCCAACGCCTTTTCCCTGCCCTGTGACGTGACCGCCGCCATTGTCCCTGCCGCGTCCCTCGCGGAACTGGAAGCTGCTCCCGCCAAAGGGAAAATTCTCCTGCTCTACGGCGATCTGGCGCGCGCTCCGCTCGCGGCCAAATCCTGGTTCCTGCGCGACGAGCGCGACACGCGCTTTTTTGAATTGCTCGAGGCGCTCGAACCCGCGGCTATCCTTGCCCCGCCCACTGCCACGGACTATTTCTGTCATCTCACCGAAGACTGGGAGCTTAACCTCCCTGCCGCTACCGTCCCGGCGGATGTCACTCTGCGCCTCCTGCGCGAGCCGCAGAAACCGGTACGCCTCGTCATCGACGCCCGGCGTGTACCGGCGACCGCACGCAATATCGTGGCGCGCACGCCGCAGATGCCGGAGCGGCGTCTGGTCCTGTGCGCCCATTTCGATACCAAGATCAACACACCCGGCGCGATGGACAACGGCGGGGGAGTGGCGGCGCTGCTCGCCCTGGCGGGCCTGTTCTTCCTCACCGTCTCGCGCAGCTTCACCCTCGAACCAGGCGACCTGCTCGTGCTCGCGGGAGCCGCCTTCTGGACCGCGCACGTCCGCAT
>Ga0105098_10000314_pt1 | contig 16170 bp, 13 predicted proteins | sample PPLLak21cMay2015_FD_79137 | JGI IMG/M metagenome (GOLD analysis project Ga0105098, IMG submission 79137) | Freshwater sediment microbial communities from Prairie Pothole Lake near Jamestown, North Dakota, USA - PPLs Lake P7 Core (1) Depth... | ecosystem: Environmental > Aquatic > Freshwater >... | reverse complement strand
TTCAGGGCGCGATAGACTTCGAGATTCGGCAGCAGGTAGGAGAGCGTCGCCTCCGCGTTCATGGCACACTGAGGAACCTGCATCGCTTCCAATCCGGATAACAGGCTGCCAGCCAGCGAGGGGCTGAGTTCGACCTCCAGGCCGCCTCCGCTTGGGCTGAACGTGCGCGGCAGTGAAATGACCTCCTGCTGCGAGGCAGCCTCACGCAGCACTCCGCCCGTGACGAACGCCTGAGGCGAGGTGTAATCCCTGATCGGCAATGCGCCCCAGGCAGGGCGGGCCGAATCTTCCAGCGGCTGTGTGCCGGTCGCTGCCGCGGAGAAGATCAGCTCTGCTGTCTCCGCGGCTCCGGCTGTACCCCACCATTCCGCGCGGGCGCGTCCTCTTGCAGGGACATCTACTTGCTGGGCAGCCTGGTCGGGCTCGTCGAGCACGAAGCCTTCGCTTTGCAGATTCACACTGACGTCCAGTTTACTGGAGGTATTGTTATTGATAACCGCCGACATCAGGACGTGGTCGCCGCGGACCAAAAATCTGGGTGTCACCGGCCGGATCAACAGCGGTTTTGTCGCCACGATCTGTGTTTCCGCCTGGCCAACCTTTGTATCAACGGTCAAGCCGCGGACATCCACCTGCCAGGTCGTGAGTGAATCGGGCAGGGTCATCGTCACCTGGCCGCGTCCTTCCGAGTTTGTCATCAGTGACGGATTCCAGTAGGCGGTATCGGGGAATTCTTCACGCAGCGTGATGGGAGCACCGCCGCCTCCACCTCCCTGGCCGCCCGGCTGGCTGGCGTTGCGCCCGGTATAGGCAGCAAGCGACAGGCCGGTTTCAATGCCAAGCGGCTGTTCGCTGTAGAACGCGGGCAGAATATCCTGTGCGTTCGGGTCGGCCAGCGCCAGGGAGGCCAGGTCGACCACGGACAGAGAAAACTCGCCTTGCACAGGCTGGCCCTGATGGTCTGTGACCTGCACGTCAAACGTGACGTCATCACGTGGACCGGCCTGGGTCGGATTCGAAAAAACCTGCACATTCAACGCCTGCGCATCGGGCGCAACCGGCAGGTTGACGAGGCCATATCTGAAGTCGTTGCCCTGCCCCAGCACGGTCACGCTGACATAGACGTTCGGCGCGTCCTCCTGCGTGAGCGGCAGCGAATATTCCCTGCCGCTGCCACTCAGGGTGATGACTTCCGCTTTGGAGACCAGGCCGCGTTCCACGGTCACAAGCGCCAGCGCGTTGACCGCGAAGGGATTCGGGATAAAGATCTTGGCAGTCTCTTCCGCCTTGTATGATTCGCGGTCGGCGGTCAGTTCGAGTCTTTGATCGGGCAGGTCAGGCCAGGCCGCGCTGCCTGCGCCGCCGACCCAGACCAACGTTTGTGTGCGCGCGCCTTCACCCGAGACCTCGAGCATGTACGTCCCGGCGGTGGGCGGAGTAAATGAAAGTCTCGCCTTGCCGTCCGGTCCGGTGGCGAAATCGCTGCTGCCTGCAGACGCGTACACGGGCGTGTAGGTTGGGAACCCCGCGCTGTTCACCTGTTTTTCCCAGCGGACCTGCTTGAACTCGGCGGTCAGTTTTTTCTCGCCCGAGGGCTTCTGCCCCCAATCCACGGTATAGGCCTCGAAAGCGATCGGCGAATCGGCACGGCCGATCCATTGCTCGGGACGCAAGCCGACATAAAAGTCCGCGGGATGGGCATGCATCTCCGCCCGCGCGCTGACCGGCAGGCCGGATTCATCCTGCGCGGTCACTTCCAGGGTGACGAGCTGTCCCGCCTCCGCCTCAGGGATGGCTGGCAGCTCAAGGGACAGGGTCCCCTGCGGGGTGGTCTGCGCCGTTCCCTCCCCGATCAACTCTCCAAAGTAATCGGAGCCGGATCCGCCCGGGAAGTGGAAGACATCCAGCCACGAAGTGTCCACCAGGCCTGTCTCGTAGTTCGGCAGGGAGAAGGTTTCCGGTTTTGCGTACAACGCCCAGTGGACTTCGAGGTCACCGGCAGGCGCGTCGAAGAAGTAACGCGCGTTGACGGTTGCTTTCGGGGCATCCCCGTGCCTGATCCCATCGGCGGAAAAATCCACATTCAAATTGATCTCGGGCTTGCGATATTCCGCAACCTGGAATGAAAAGTAAAACTCAAGTGGAGTATTCTCGAACGTGTAATATCCGGGAAGGGCATCCTCCGCCAATGTGAATTCGCCGTTGAAGGTGCCATACGGCGAAAGCTGCATGTCAAAACTCGAAAGCTGGACTCCGTTAGTGTCGCGCAGCATCAGCAGGATGGTCTCGATCGGCGGCAGTTCGTAGCGTCCGTTGAAGGCCTGGCGCGCCGCCCCGCGGAAATACACCGTTTGTCCGGGACGGTAGATAGGCCGGTCGGTATACATGTAAATTTCAGTGTGGGGAGCCTGTACTTGTTGTGAGTACCCAAAGTCCCAGGCGCCGAGGCCCCAGCCCCACTGGCTCACTGCCAGCGCAAAGTTTTCGTCGCCCGGTGCGCCGAGGATTGCATACGCCTGAGAACTGTGCGCGCTGAGGTCACCTTTCCACAATCCGTTTTCGTCTGTCATGCCTGAACCGATCGGAGCGCCCACCTCATCGTAAATGGTCACCGGCGCATTTGCGACAGGCATTTGCGATGGGAGATCCACTGCCCAGACAAGTGCTTCCGTGGCTCCCAGTTTGAAGGTCAGGTTCACCTGGCTGGATGCCACCAGATAAACATTTTTCGAAGTCGAGACGATCTCCGGCGAAGCCAATTGAACGTAGTACAAGCCTGGCAGGAGTTGGTTGTTCCGCTGCGCCAGGCCGATTTTTACATCGCTGGGACCGCCCGGCGGGAGATTGAACGTCTGTGAATAAATGACCGGATCGCTCGGGGTATAAGCCTGCTGATTATCATAGGAATTTTGCAGCGAGAAGAAATCCTGCAACGACAAAGGGGCAACCGTTGTATTCGTATTCTGGATGTTCACCGCTTTTGCATACAGCGCGGCTTCATCGGGCCGTACCAGGGCCATGGACCAGCCATACGTCGTTACATTCAGCGTGGACGGCAAGGGCGCTGTACGAACATCCAGTACGTAGGGATCGCCAAGCGACTGTCCCCAACGGTCTTTGAGGCGCGCGGATAATTCGATCACGTAATTCGTGTCGGGAAGAAAGTCCGCGTAAACGTTCAGGCTCAGGTCATCCTCGGCGGGTTCAGCGCGCAGATTATCCACCGCGGGAGAGACGGTTACCAGATTGTCATAATTCGCTTTGGCGAGCGGCGAGTTGAACGTAAAGCCTGTAAATCCGAGGTCAGACTGTGTCCCGGTCACGGCAAAATTATCATAGGTGGTGAACACCTTGCCGTATTCCGCGCCGAGGATTAATCCGCCTTTCGATTGCGTCGTTGCGCCAAGATTAATGCGATAACCAAGATTGCGTCCCAAAAGATCATCGGGCGTGAACGTCACTTCCGTTTCATCGTTGTTCCACGAGAATTCTCCGCCCAGGGCGCCTTCCGTCCCGGTGAATATAAAGCCGGCTTCCACGCTCTGCGTGTCCATCGGCTGATTGAAAGTCAGTTTGATTTCCGGATCCAGGGGAAGCAGCTCTTCAGGGGAGGGTTCCAACTCGACGACACGCGGCCGGGATGTGGTGAACTTCCATGTGGACTGTGCGCCGCTCGCGGCAAAGCCGACGCCTGTCACCGTTTTCAGATCCGGGTTCAAGCTGACGGTATATTCCGTTCCCCCCGTCATCCCGGGCTCGGGGTAAAAAATATACGTGCTGGTGTTAATCCATTCGCCGCTTCCCTTCACGGATGGCTGAATGCTGAACGCTTCGCGTGATGGCTGATCAGAGGCATCTTCACCCAGGGCGACCACCGGCTGATTGAACGAGACGGCAATCGCCGCGTCGACGTTGACATCCACGACATCAGGCTTGGGTAAAAGGTTGATCGGACGAAGATGATCTGCAACCGTGAATGACAGTTCGATGGGGCCGGCAACTCCAAATCCATTCGCAGACTGGAGGGAGGCTGCAATTGAAAAATCCAGCCGGGTATTTGGCGGGTAAGGCTGTGTGGGCGTAAAGACGAGGGTTGCCTCATCTTTCCAGGTGAACGTCCCGGCCGGCAAACCGGTCAAGGCCGATTCCACCGATGATTTATTCACTGCCTGATTGAAATAAAAGGTGATGGGAGACTGGTGCCCGATCACGCTGCCGAGCGGCGGGTCGGTTTCAACCAGCGCAGGCGGCAGTGACTGTTGGAAGGAGGTGGGCGTCGGAAGGGCAGGCGTGGGGGTTCCAAACCCTGGCAAGCCACCGCCACAGGAGGTCAGCAGCAATGCAGTCAGCAGGACACAATTCAGGGTGAGAGCGACGCGACGTTTCGTCATAATTCCTCGATCGGGATCGGTGTTCCTGATTCATTATACACGCGAGAAAATCAAAAGGATGCCCGGGATACCATATCCTTTCCATTTCATTATGTGCCAATCTCGCTTAAAACAGCCTCAAGTTCCTCCTGGAATTGGCTGAAGGGCTGGGCGCCCTCGATCAGGCTGGTTTTGGTCTCAGCATTGACGGTATAGGTAAGCAGAAAACTGGGTACTCCCATGACATTGGCTGTCTGCGCATCCTCACGGTCCTTTTCAACAGTGGCTGCATACTTTTGGCTGTCGTAGCATTCGTTGAACTGATCCATGTCCAGGCCGATTGCGTTGGCAATGGCTTTATTACGTTCGTCGGTGAAGGACCTGGCGTTTTCACCGAGAACATTGGCGAAGAGCATGTCATGCACTGCCCAGAACTGATCCTGATCCATGGCGCAATAGGCCGCCATGGCTGCATCCTGTGATTCGGTATTCTCACCGTCGATATTTTCACTGACGAAGTTGCCCATCGAACGATATGTGAAATGGACTTTGCCGGTGCTGATATATTGTTCCACGAGCAAAGGTTCAGTCTCCTCGTGGAAGCTCTGGCAGTACGGACACTGGAAATCGGAGAATACCTCGATCTTGATCGGAGCATTTGGGTCACCCATCGAATTCCCATTCGCCTCTGGGCGTGGATGGGGGGCAATGCTCACGACCTGGGCAATCGGTTGTGCCACAGGTTCGGTTTGCTCTGCTGACCTCAACACAAGGAAAAAGATCCCAGCAACCAGTGCACTCGCCGCGCACAGGGCAAACAGGCTTACACCAACAATAATGAAGACTTGATTGCGTGACATCGCAGCTCCAATGATCAATGGAAATTATACATGAGCATCGAATCAAAAAGGACACGGCTGCAACCGTGTCCTTTGGTTTACTTGTCGATCGCCTGTTCCACAGCCTGTACGATCTCTTCATACGTGGCGATCTTGCCCGGCTGACCGGCCTTACTGCCGTTTACAAAGACGGTTGGTGTGCCGCTCACCCCCATCTGCTTGCCCAGATCAAAATCCGCCTGGATATCGGCTTCATATTTATTTGCGGTGAAGCATTCATTGAAGGCAGCCATGTCGAGCCCGAGGCTTTCCGCCAGGGCTTGCAGACGCGGATCACTGAAAGCGCCCTGGTTTTCACCATCCCAGTTGGCAAAGATGGTGCTGTGCATCTCCCAGAATTTGCCCTGCTCATTCGCGCACATCGAGGCATTGGCGGCCTGGTCTGATTCGCCGCCGTTCCCTGCGCCTTCTCCGTCAAGAAACGGATAATTGTGAAACACATAGCGCGCTTTACCGGCCGCAACCAGATCTTCGATCACGCGGGTTTCGATGGTTTCCGTAAAGAACTGGCAGGCAGGACATTGAAAATCCTCGAACACATCGATGGTCACAGTGGCATTGGGATCACCCAGACTTAATCCATCGGGGTTTGGAAGTGCAGCGGGGCCGACTGTGGAAACCTCGCCGACAGGTGGGGCGACCTCGGCCGTCTCGCCGCCCGGCTGGAGCTGCGGCCAGACGACCGCGAAGACCACCAGCGCGGCGCCGAGCACGATCATCCCAATGATGATCCAGCGCTGTTGTTGCTGTTGCTGGCGTTGTACCTGCGCCAGGCGTTCCTGGCGTTTGTCCTTTTTTTCGGGACTCATGATAAATGTCCTTGGTTACTGTGCTGCTGCGATCTCGCTCAGAACCGCTTCAAGTTGCTGTTGGAATTCGGTGAAAGGCTGGGCACCCTCGATCAATCTGGTCTTCTCCTCCCCATTGACGGTATAGGTAATAAGAAAGGCCGGTGTACCGGTGATACCAGCAGCCTGACCATCTTCGGCATCCTGTTGAACACGGTCTTCGAACTTGCCGCTGTCATAGCAGCTGTTGAACTGCTCCATGTCCAGGCCGGTCGTTTCGGCGATAAGTTTTAGGCGTTCGTCCGTAAATGAACCGACATCCTCCCCAAGGACGTTTGCAAACAGATGGGCATGCATTTCCCAAAACAGATTCTGATCGCCGGCACAATACATAGCCAGCGCGGCGTCCCGTGATTCTGTTTTCGCGATCCCACCCGTAGATCGTGCAATATTATCGCTGACAAAATTGCCCATCGAGCGGTAAACGAAGCGGACTGTGCCCGTATCAATATAGTATTGTCTCAGTAAGGGTTCCGTCTCTTCGTGGAAGCGTTCGCAAAACGGACATTGAAAATCAGAAAATTCCTCGATCAGGATGGGTGCATCCGTGGCGCCCATGGAATTATCCCTGGCGTTTGGATGCGTTCCAGGGTCGACTGCCACCACCTCTTGGGGCGGCCTGAGCTGTGGCAGGACGACAGCCGTAACCACTAATAACGCTCCAACGACAATGAGTCCGATCACGACCAGACGATTGCGCACTTCCTGTCGCCGCACGCGCTCGCGTCGTTCCTGTCGCTTGCTCTTCCTTTCAGAATTCATAAAGACTCCTCCTTGCAGATGATTTCGAAATAGAATTTTCCCATGTGCAAAACCTTTTGTCTAGGATAAGGTAAGTAAGTTCTTAGAAATATCCCGCGTTTTCAATTTCCTGCATAAGCCGAGTCCTTCGCAAGGCTTATAAATGCCCGTCCAGCCACCCGATCATAAACTTGAAGACCTCGGCTTTTTCAGGTTCATTGTGGACTTCATGGTACAGATCATCCCACAATTTCAGCGTCACGTCGCCGCCGGCCGCCTCGACCAGTTTCGCAAAGTCTTCACTGCCGCTTGCGTAGGCGATCCTGTCCGCTTTGCCGTGCATGATCAACAGCGGCGCCGGGAACTCGCCGGCGCGCGCAAAGCAAAGATCAACTGCGTTCAAGGCGGCCTTCCCAAAGCCCAGGCTGGTGTTGGAATGTACCAAGGGATCATCGATATATTTCTGTACCACGTCCGGGTCGCGCGAGATCAACAGGGGATCCAGTCCGCTCGGTGCGGTCATCGTTGACAGGAGCGACCCGAGCAGCCTGACGATCGCAACTTTTGCTTTCTGTTCCTGCAAAGCAGTGCGCAGCCCCGGACCGGTGACCGTCACCCCCTTTAACCCCGCGCCATATTGGATTGCATAGGCCAGAGTCAATAATCCGCCCAGGCTGTGCCCATATAAAAAGTGCGGGATATTGGGATAACGCTCCTCGATCCATCGAAAGAATTGACGGATATCCTGCATATAAGCGTCGAGCGAGGCGGCATGGCCGCGTGCGCCGCCTGATCTGCCGTGACCTCGCAGGTCAAAGCCAGCGATTGCGTAGCCGGCCTCGGTCATCACGTTGCCAACGTGAACATAACGCCCGGTATGTTCACCCAGCCCATGGACAAGTGCAATTGCCGCTTTCGGTTTGACATTGTCAGGTTCCCAACCTTGAATGTGAAAATCAGTGCCGTCCGGACCCTCCCTTTTTGCTTCGAAGGTTTTCACGATGACCTTCCGGGGGTGATCTTGAAGTCACACGTTTTCTGTCCGGTTGCCATGCAGGCTATCTCTTCCACGTCGAAGCTCCTGCCGGTCGCCCAGGAGAGACTTTCACGGATCAAGCCCTGGGTGACGAAGCAGATTGGGCGCGAGGCGTATTGGCCCTGGGCGGATGGAGAGGCATGGTCCACCAGAAGCAGGTCGAGGTCCAGGGTGTGGACCGTGATATCACCTGAGCGAGTCCCGATCAAACGCGCCAGCAGTTCCAGAATGGATTTGGGTCGGGCGGTGAGAGGCAGTCGCTTGATCACGGCGGCCTGAGCCCTGCCTCCGAGCGCGGCATCCTCCAAAAGAAAATCCCACAGGCGCTGGCCGACGCGCAGGAGGACGCCGCGCGCGCCGCGTCCGTAGTACGTGCGCATGGCGGCTTGCATCAGGGTGTACGTTTTGGCTGATTCGATCAGATTCGTTTTCGCAAACGTCCGGGGGTTTGCCCATTCGGGAGGCAGCTTCGAAAGGGCAAGCATGGCGTTAAATTGATCCGTCCCCAGTTCCACGGCAACGGTTTCGACAAAGCGACGAAGAATACGGTTGGAAAATTTCGCTTCGCTCACGCGCGGGCCTCTCCGACTTCGAACCGGCAATGCGGATCGCCTTTTGCCAGGCAATGGGTTTCGATGATTTCGTGTTCCCTGCCTGTTGCCCACTGCACTGCTTCGGCGATGGAGCCGATGTAAAGGTAGCAGATCGGTGTTTCGGAATGGCGGCTGTGGCAGATCGCGCACGTCGATTCAACATACGCAAGCCTTTCGCCGCTCTCATCCACCCAGGCTTGAACCTGGGCATTGCTTTTTTTCAACGCGTCCACCATGCCGTTCAAAATAAATTTAATGCGTTGTCTCTCAGGCAGCAGCTTGAGTCCAACCCCCGCAACCCCCAGCAGGGCAGATTGTTCCTTCACACCATATTGGAAGGAAGCCTTGCCGATCCGCCGCAGCATCCCTTTGCCCGCCCGGCCATAGAAGTCTTCGATGGCCTGGTTCAACCGGGCATATTGAGACGCCTGAATGGATGGCTCCAGGTTGTTCGGCGGGAAGTTGCCGATAAATCTTTCCAATCCACTTGTCCGCAGGACAGCATTCAAGCCATTGTCGCCCATGACTTCCTGGGCAGAGGTCAATGCCTGGCGCACAAGTGAATTGATGATCACCGCATCTTCTCTGGTTGTCATATTGACTCCTTTGCCTTGGCAGGTATATCGAACGTATACACCGGATATTGCTCGCCCGTCCGTACGAATCCCATACGCTGGTACAAATTCAAGGAAACGTTGTTATCACTTTGTGTGTTGACGGAAAGCCTGGGAATACCGCGATAGGTGAGGAAAGTGAACAGATCGTTCAGTAAAGCTCTGCCCGCTCCTTTGCCCTGTGCAGCCGGATGTACAGCCAGCCGGGCCAGATGGGCGCGCTGCACGCCGCCTGTACTCAATTGATAACCGATGATGCCGCTTTCGGTCTCTGCGACCGTAACATAAAAGGCTTGCGCAAAAGCCCGACGAAGGGTTTCGAGCGGGTTGTGCCATAATGGATCGAAGGAGGCGACATCCGTCTTTTCAACTTCGGGGAGGTCAGCCTCCGTCATCCTGCGAATATGGACTGCACCCTTCGACCCGCCTTCGGCAGTCAGGGCGGCGACCGACGCCGTTTGCCGCCATTCGAGCAGCACGATCTGCTGGCGGTTCTCAAACCCGTTCCCCGCCAAAAGTTCCTGGAACCAGGGCTGGATGGCAATCGCAGCGACCCGCGCGCCGCCCGCCTGTTCGATCTCCAGCCTGGCAGTGGACCAAAGGAGATTCCAGGCATTCTCCGCGGACCAGCGTCCCGTATAAACAAACAGCCGCACCCAGGCAGTCCCTGAAATTTCCTCAGGACATGCCAATGCGGCCGTAATCTGTCCGCCTTCATCCAGTGCCCAGTAAAATGGAGCACCCAGCCATTCCAACGGGGATCGCCAGTCGAGGTGACGGTGGAGGCGGCTCTCAAAAAAGATCAGATTCGATAACTGTTGCTGGTCGTTGAGGTCCGCCGGGCGAACGAGGGTGTTGATCACTATTCACCATGCGTTCTGTCATTGCAAGTGTCGCCACGGTGCCACGGCGAGGCTTCACTCGCGGAGAACGCTCGCTCGCAATGACGGAAATCTTTATCTAACCAACCCAATGCGCATCAGAAATTTTATGAAGCGCTGGGCCAGGGTGGGTTTTTTAACCAGGCGCAAGGAATCGTATACATCCATCTGCGTATCGAGGATGTGTCCGCGTTTGAGATGAATGTTGGCAGCAGCCTTGCGGACGATCGAATGCATGTCTCCTTCATTGATCTGCTCAAAGAGCGACGCCGCACGGTCATATTCCGCCAGAGCTTCATTCCATTTTTTGAGTCCTTCGAGGGCGGCCGCGCGGTTACTGATCGCAATTCCCTGGCGTTTGAGGTCGCCGGCCTGTGCGAAGATCTGTTCTGTCCCGTCCGTTGCCTGAAGCGCGTCCTTTGTTTTCCCGGCCTGAAGCAAAGCAACACTTTGATTATTCTTCATCTCCGCCGCGTTCAACTCGTCCTGTGCAGAGGTGTATGCCAGCGCCGCCTGCAGGAACAGGTCGGCCGCCGCGAGGTAGCTTCCGTTTTGATATTCCTGCTTGCCGTTCTCAGCAAGTGATTTGGGGTCAGGTTGATCCGGGCTCATCGCTAAAGTGTAATGTCCAGTAAGTCTTCGGCCACTGAACGAAGTTTATCTTTGGACATATTGCTCAGTTTCATTGCCAGTTCCAGGTAGGGACGGTTGACCGGCATGGCAACGAATTCACGCAATTCCATGGGCAGTTCAAGGAAGCTCCGGATCGTCTCCTCGCTGATCATCCATTGGCCGATGGGGCCGCTCCGATCGAAAAAGGATTCGATCCTTCCACCCAGGGTTCGGACCATTACCTCCAGCTCAGGCAGCGGAATGGGCCGTTCGCCCAATTCGAAGGCTTTGATGCGGGCACTGGAAATGCCCGTCTCCTGTGCCAGGCTGCGGATCGAAATACTGGCTTTCATGCGTTCCTGCCGCAAGAGTGCACCGATCTTCCGCTGGCGCACAGCCAGCAATTTCGGCAGGTCGAGTCGCGCGTGACGTGGAGCATTCCCGGACTTTATTTCTTTACTCCAGAAATGTTCCATAGGCAGGTCGAGATAATAAACCAGCGTTTCCAGTTCCGGGAGGGAGGGGGCCTTCGTCCCCTCTTCATAGGCGTGGAATACACTTTTACGTGCCCCCAATGCATCTGCACATTCCTGCGCGCTGCGACGCGCTGCAAGACGTGCATCACGGATCAATACCCCAAGCTTCTTCGTGCGAATCGTGATCTGCGACTTTGTATCCATGAATCCTCTGGGCTGCCCGATGTACTCAAGGCATGCACCTGATTATAGCAGAGGCTATGGAATACTATCGCCTTTGATTCGTGTGTATTCCGGCTGGCGGCATGAAAATATCCCCGCTGAGTTTGAAACCTGCGGCTTCCAAGCGCGGACCAAAGTTTGGGCGGATCCCCGTTGCTTTCAATTCACCTATGATCTTGCCGTTCTGACCAATACCGGTTTGTTCGAATTTGAAGACATCGGTCATGACCACTGTCTCGCCTTCCATGCCAACGACTTCAGTGATGGCGGTTACTTTACGTGAGCCATCCTTCAAACGCGTTTGTTGAACGATGAGATCAACAGCCGACGAAATTTGTTGTCTCACAACTTTTAACGGGAGATCCATGCCGGCCATCATCACCATGGTTTCCAGGCGCGAAAGCGCGTCGCGCGGGGAGTTGGCATGTAGAGTGGTTAGCGATCCATCGTGACCGGTGTTCATGGCCTGCAACATGTCCAGGGCTTCACCGCCGCGACATTCACCCACAATAATACGATCCGGGCGCATACGCAGGGAGTTGCGAACCAGATCACGGATGGATACTGCACCTCTTCCATCGATGTTGGGGACCTTCGTCTCCATACGTAAGACATGGTCCTGTTGCAGCTGCAACTCAGCTGCATCTTCTATGGTAACGATTCGCTCTTCTTCCTGAATAAAACTGGAAAGTACATTCAAAAGGGTGGTCTTTCCGGAACCGGTCCCTCCTGAAATGACGATGTTCAAGTGAGCAAGAACACAGGCTCGAATAAATTCCGCCATATTCGGCGTCAATGAACCAAAATCGATCAACTGCTGAATGGAAAGTTTATCCTTTTTGAATTTACGGATAGTGATGGAGGGTCCGTCAATGGAGACGGGACGAATCACGGCATTCACACGCGAGCCGTCCGGCAAACGGGCATCGACGGTGGGGGTGTCCGCGTCCACGCGGCGGCCCAAAGGCAGGATGATCCGGTCGATGATCCGCATAACATGATCGTCATCGTCGAACGTGACCCCGCTTTTGATCAGCTTGCCCTTTTTTTCGACGAACACTTTTTTGGGCCCGTTCACCATCACTTCACTGACGTCCTCATCATCCAACAAAGACTGGATCGGCCCGAAACCTGTCAGCTCATCAAGAATATCATGAAAGATCTGTTGACGAATATCCTCGGGCAGGCTGACCTTGGTCTGGACATAGACTTCCTGCAGCCGTTGTTTCATAAACTCAGTGCGGTCGCCAAGTTGTAATTGCTCTCCTTCCATGGAGCGCCCGACGTTCTCGATCATATAGCGCTTGAATTTGAGCAGATCGGCTGAAGTCAGCCGTGTAAAGTTGGATGAAATTGGAGTAGCCATTACGAATCCTTCTCCGCGCGCTTGTCCTGTTCCGGAATGACCCACACGATGTGTGAGCGCCGTACTGCCAGGAACGGCGCCTGGAAGAGAGTCTGTCCATCGGGGCCCAACACGCTGACCTCTGTCAGCGCGAGGAAGTTTTCATTGATATCCAGTTCATCTTTGATCCGTTGATCCCGGCGCACGTGAAGCTGTCCACGTATCATGTGCGTGGTCGTCTGGACAGTTGCCTGGATGGCAACCTTGGAGACAATATCCGTGAAAATCTTGCCTTTTTCATCATATTCAATCGTCATGGCGCCTCTTATCAAGCGTGCCCGGGAAAAGCGTTCGACTCACTTTTTTGGCACAAGGATGAAAATAGCGACATTAATTGGGAATGTCGCTATTCACAGAGTGAAACCCGGCTAAAGTGTAGTCCAAATAGGTTGGAAATTGCCTTTCACTTTCTTTAAGTGACTTGCTAGCTTGCTAGCCCCGCAAACGGCGTGCAAGTTTGACCATGTCGGTAGCCGTCTCCTTCAGGATGATGGAAGCTGTATCCGTGGGATACTTTATTGTGATCGGCTGATTCAGGTTATTGGCCAGGGCAAAGTTGCTGCCCATGTATGGCATCGTCGTTTTGATCGGCAAGCCGATGATCCCCTCCGCTTCCGTTTTGGTCAACCCTTCCAACCCAACAGCGCGGTTCAAAACGGCATAAATCTTCCGGTTGTCGATGCCCTGCGCCTGCAAATAATCCCAGACTGTTTTGGTTAGTTGCACCGTGCTCTGATCGGTGGAAACAACCAGGAGGATCAGATCCGCTTTTTGGATCAGAGGCAGACTGATGCGTGAGAGACCGCGCCCAATGTCCAGGAGAACGAAGTCATATGCAGTGCAAAGCGTATCCACGATCTGCCCGATACGCTCTCCCCTGATACTATTCGCTTGTTGAGGATCCGGCGAACCCGCCAGCAATTGGAACTGCCAAGGTTTCGGCAAGTTCTTATAAAAATAGTCAGCATTCGTTTGTGCCGGCGGAAAGTCCGATACTGTGACCAGATTTGTCTTGCCCTCCGCCCCAATGATCTGACCGATCGAACCGATGGGCAGTACCAGGTCGGCGACAACGAGGCGAGTCTCCGGCTGCCCTTGTTGAATAAGCATGGCGAGGTTGGCGCAAAGCGAGGAAGTACCCGTTCCCCCTTTCGCACTCAGAAAGACGATCAGCAAACCATTCTTCCCCGGATCTTTGATTTCTTCTGGTTTGGCTTGTTCAGGTTTGTTTTCCTCCGCTTTATTTTCCTCAACTTTAGGGAGGACATCCACTGGATACTCAGCAGCGAATATCCGAGCAAGGATCTCTTCCAGCGCAGGCAGCGCCCCCGCTGATTTGACCAGGTACTCGTTCGCACCCGCGTTCAAACAGGTTTGTCTGCGGGCCGGGCTGGGGTCTGCCGAAAGGGCGATCATTGGAGTTTGACTGGTGCGCGCATCGTTGCGCAACTTGGAAATGAATTCCTGCTCGGTGATATCCGGCAATATGGGATCAAATAGAATAAGATCGGGCTTATCACGCCAGGCCGCGATCAGGCCTTCCTTGCCCGATGCAGCTTCCGAAACCGCGAATTGTTTCTCCCCGAGGTGCTTCGCAAGAAAGACACGGCTGGCTGAGTTATCGTCCACAACCAGAATGTGTTTACCAGCCACAGCAGCCTCCTACTCTTTTCATTCTTCGTTGGGCGGCATCAGGTACCCCAGGCCTGAACGGGTCACGATATGTTTGGGACTGTGCGCGTCATCTTCCAACTTCTGGCGCAGGCGGGCGATACTCACCCACAGGATCTCCTTATCGCTGCGATATTCGGGTCCCCAGACGCTGGTCAGAAGCTCTTCGGACGTCATGATCTTGCCGACATGATGGGCAAATTGCAGCAACAGCCGATATTCTGTCGCGGAAAGAGAAATAGCCTGTTCGCCACGCCAGACTTCTGCGCGTGCAAAATCAATTTTCAAATTACCATGCGTGAAGAAACGGGATTGCCCTACTTCACTGGGAGGCTGGGCGCGGCGCAACACAGCGCGCACGCGGGCAAGTAACTCTGTCGCCGAAAATGGTTTGACAAGGTAATCATCCGCCCCCAGGTCCAGGCCACGGACCCGATCCTGCTCGTCGCCTTTTGCAGTGAGAATGATGATAGGAGTACTGGAAAATTCCCGGATCCGCTGCGTTGCGCCGAAGCCATCGAGTTTTGGCATCATCACATCCATGAGCACGAGATCAATGGGCTGGTCGGAAAATACGCTTACGGCTTGGATCCCGTCCTGGGCGGTCACCACTTCATAGCCCTCCGTCCGCAGATTGGCTTCCAGCAAACGTAGATAACGAGGTTCATCATCAACGATCAGAATGCGTTTCGCCATATAGTGCCTCCTCCTATGTGTTACCGAGATGAGTCGATGGGCAGTTCGATGAAAAACGTTGTTCCCTGGCCGGGAGTAGATTCTGCCCAAATCTTACCACGATGTGCGTGGATTATTTGCTTGCAAATGTAAAGACCCAGCCCCGTTCCGGTTACGGTTTTTTCGCCGCGCACGCGGTAGAAACGCTCGAAAATGAGCGGCAGGGATTCCTTTGGGATGCCGGGACCATGATCGACGAAAGAAACAACTGCATTATCATCCACCTGGTTCAATAAAATAACGATCGGCGCGCCGGGCGCGTATTTGACCGCATTGGTAAAAAGATTATCAAAGACCTGTGCCAGCCGCACGCCATCCCCCTCCACAGGAGGGATAGAGTCAAGCTGCATGCTGATGTCCAGATCCTTGTGGCGGGCGCGGATGCGCATGACCACATCCCGTAAAACGGCATCCAGCCGGAGGGGTTGGAAGCGCAGCGGTAATGTCTTGCTTTGCAGACGGGCGGACTCGAGGACATTTTCGATCAGTAGGGAAAGCCGGTCCGCCTCCTCATCGATAATGGTCAAAAACTCCCGCTGGGTTTCCTCGTCCCAGCTTGTATCCTGCCTGAGAAGGCTGGTGCTGTAGCCTTTAATAAATCCCAGCGGTGTACGCAGCTCGTGGGAAATTGTGCTGACGAAATCCTCCTGCAATTGCATCTGGCGCCTAAGATCCTCCAGGTCCTCCTGCATTTCTGTCCAGGCGGCACGCTCGAATAGCATGGAAAGTAATGCCGCGACCAGCGATGCAATCGTGATATGGTCCTCCTCATAGACGGGACCTCCAAACCGCACGAAGACCAGGGCCCCTCTGACCTCTCCTCCGATGTAGAGTGGCAGACCAAGCAAATAGGCCTGATGGAGACGATCATCGGGTAAAACATTGGGTTTGGGGTCCTGGAGAAGCAATTTGCTTTTTTTCACGACCTGGCCTGCAAACTCATCCCCCCAGGCGGCATCGGCCTCTGCATTTTTGGAACGGCCGACGGCGCGCGCATAAGGAACTTCAAGGTTACCGGTATGTTCATCCTGAAGATAAACGGCGACATTATCAAAGACAAACTCTTT
>Ga0105098_10000313_pt1 | contig 16174 bp, 18 predicted proteins | sample PPLLak21cMay2015_FD_79137 | JGI IMG/M metagenome (GOLD analysis project Ga0105098, IMG submission 79137) | Freshwater sediment microbial communities from Prairie Pothole Lake near Jamestown, North Dakota, USA - PPLs Lake P7 Core (1) Depth... | ecosystem: Environmental > Aquatic > Freshwater >... | reverse complement strand
ATCCCAGGGCTGAACTGGCTGGTGACCCGTGGAGAGACGCACTTCTACCGCTACGATTCGCTTCAGGGGTTCCTGGAGGGATTCGACAGATTCATCCGGGGGCGCCTGCTGCCCGCGGCAGAGCCGTACTTCATCCCCAGCCTGGTGTTGGTTGCCTTCTTCATCGGCCTTCTGGCGCTGAATGCTATCAAGCCGCGCTTCTGGTGCCGCTACGTCTGCCCGCTTGGCGGCCTGCTGGGACTGGTATCGCGGGTCTCGTTCGTCCGCCGGACAGTGGATCAAGAGAAGTGCAACTCCTGCCGGCGGTGTGCCCGGGAATGCCCGGTGAATGCCATCGATTCCGAGAAAGCCTATGCCTCCGACCCTGCCGAATGCACGCTATGCCTCAAGTGCGTTGAGAATTGCCCCACACACGCCATCGCCCTCCACCAGCAGACTGAGCCGGCTAAGCCGGAACTTGAGGGTCTGACCCGGCGGCAGGTGCTCGGGTCATTCGGCGTAATGCTGGCAGGGGTGGCCCTGCTGCGCCTGGCCCCCCTTTTGCGCGGCTCAGATCAAAGACGGCTGAGGCCGCCGGGCTCGTCGGAAGACGACATGATGAAGAAATGCATCCGCTGCGGCGTCTGCGTGAGCAACTGCCCCACCCGGGCCATTCACCCCAGTGAGCCGGGCGCGGACGCCGACGGAACCTGGACGCCCATGCTGGTGCCGCGGCTGGGCTACTGCGCCTACACCTGCAACACTTGCGGCCAGGTCTGCCCGACCGGAGCCATTCCCAACTTACTTCTCCCGGAGAAACAGCAGGCGGTTATCGGCAAGGCCGAGATAGATGAGAACCGCTGCATTCCATGGGCGGAAGGACTCAACTGCATCGTCTGTGAAGAGATGTGCCCTTTGGCCGACAAGGCCATTGTGCTGGATGACATCACGGTCTCCGACAGCGATGGATCGGAGATGGTCCTTCGCCGGCCCGTGGTCATAAGGGAACGGTGCATCGGGTGCGGCATCTGTGAGAACAAGTGCCCCCTGAAAGGGGAGGCGGCTATCCGAGTATACCCCGAGGACGGCGAGGGGGAACACAGGCGCAGGGGGCGCTCCAACTAGCTTGCATGCAAGTCCGCGAAGATAGTCTGGTTGCCTGCGACTAGCGCCGTCTCAGCTCAAACACCACCGGATTCTCGGGATCGGGACAGGCCACGCTAGCCTTGTCTCCTACCCCTTCCCAAGGGAAAGATGCACCCGCCTGCAAGACAGTAGCAAAGGGCCACAAAGCGCAGAAGGCCCAGGCGCACATCCCCGATGGGGTAGTCTGGCCGACCAAGAATTCATCGCCAACCTTGTGCCCAAGGGCACAGGTCCCTTTCTGAGATACGACCTTGGCTATGACATCCTTCATCTTTGCCATGCTGACACCAGCCTTCCCCCGGAGCGAATGAAGTCAGAAGTCGATGGCGAACTTGCCATCCTTGTACAGCAACTGGCCGTCCACCCGTATTTCGCCGCCGTGGCGCAGATCGCTGACCATGTCCCAATGAATGGCTGACTCGTTCTTGCTGCCGGTCTCCGGGTAGCCCGCGCCCAATGCCATGTGGAAGCTGCCGGTTATTTTCTCGTCAAACAGTATCTCTCTGGTAGCGCGGGTTATGCCCTCGTTAGTGCCGATGGCGAACTCTCCCACGAAGCGCGAGCCCCCATCTGTGTCCAGCGTTTTCAGCAGGAAATCCTGGTTCTTCTCCGCTGTGGCCTTCACCACGCGGCCCTTCTCGAACCACAGTCTGATTCCGGTGACCTCCCGTCCTCCATAGATGGCCGGATAGGAGAAGAAGGCATGGCCTTCGACACTGTCCTCCACCGGGCCAGTGAAGACCTCGCCGTCGGGCATATTGTAGCGTCCGTCGCAGTTGACAAAGGATCGCGCGGCAATGCCAACGCGCAGGTCGGTCTCCGGTCCCACTACATGCAGCGATTCCTTTCCTCTGAGCCAATCGACAACCTTCTGCTGGCGTGCCGAGAAGTGCTGCCAGTACCCCACCGGGTCGCTCATATCAGGGAGGCAGGCACCATAGACGAAATCCTCATAGTCGCCCAGGCTCATTTCGGCGTCCTGGGCATAAGCGTTGGTGGGAAAGACAACGTATGTCCAACGCAGCTCGCCCGCTGCGGATCGGCGCATGAAAATCTTCATCAACTCGCTGCGGCCCTGCTGATGCAGGACCATCTTCGCGGGATCGACATTGGTCAGCGACCTCGTGTTGTCGGCACCGCCGACGGCAATGCGCACATCGTAGGTCTCGGTCGTCAGCTTCAGCGGCTCAGGCACGTGCTGCAACTGCTCATTAGAAGCATACTTGAAGAGAAGATCCTCCATTCCCGGCAGCCCCACCCGCATCATCGGATGCCCCCCGGCCTGGAGCACTTTGACGAAGAGCGCCTTCAGCAACGGCTCGGCCAGGCCGTCACCTTCAATGACAACCTTGTCACCAGGGCGCACGGCCACAGAGTACCTGACGATCACTTCGGCGAGTTTTTCTACGCGCGGGTCGGACATGTCACACTCCTGTTTCTACACCATGACATTGATGGCGGCGGGGATGACCTCGCAGGTAACCGGCAGCGTTCCTACCAGGTCTCCGTCCATCTCCAGCAACACGTTCTCGTCGCTGGTTACATCCACGCGCCGGCCCCGGTAGTGGCTCACCTTGGCCAGACCAAGGTGGGTTCCATTGCGCAGCTTCGGGACATTCCACAAAGCCTCGAGGGGGCCAAAGTCTCCGATGTTGACGATGTCAAAGAGGCCGTCATCCATCTTCGCGTCCGGTGCCGCCATGAATCCGCACCCGAAGTACCGACCGTTGGCCACAATGGCATTCCTGGTGGCCAGCTCGACGGGCGGGCTGCCGTCAATCGAGAGCTTGATTCGCCTGGCCCGATACACCAGCGCCGCCGTCAGTATGCCCCAAACGTAGTTGGGACGCCGCCCCAGGATTTTCGGGGCCTTGTTGGCCTTCTCCACCACCAGCCCGCCGGCGCCGAGATCAGCGATGTTAATGAAGAGACGGGTCTGCCTTTGTCCCTGCAGATTGGTGAACTCCACTTTGCCGACGTCGATCGTCCTGGTGCTGTGGCTCCCTGGAGGTCTGAGGACGGGAGAAGTCTCGGCAGTAATACCCAGCGTGCGGGCCAGGTCACAGCCGGACCCCAGAGGTACGATTCCCAAGACGGTGCGTCCGTCCAGCGGTACCCCGTTCTCGAACAGCCCATTGAGCACCTCGTTGACGGTACCATCACCGCCGACGGCCACTACCATCTGACATCCGGACTGGGCGGCTTCTCTGGCCAGACGCGTCGCCTCGCCGAACGCCTTTGTCATCCGGACGTCGGCCGGAGGGTGTCCGTTGTTCTTCATGTGATTCTGAAGCCTGTGCCACCGGCCATTGGAGCGGTCTGCAGCTACGGAGTTGACTATGTATGCCGTATTCAAATTCGGAGTGTCTCCTTGGGCACCGGAACCCTACTTCGGCTGGAGCAAGCCATGACTTGCCGCCGATTCTATGTGGCATAGCAGAGGTTGTCAAGCTGCCGATTGTCAACCGGCGGCGGGAGCGCCCCAATCGAGTGTCCCTAACGGAGAGTGTCTCCGGACCTTACTTCAACCCGTAGCCCCCACCCTTGGGGGATAGACAGAACGCAGAGGGGCTAGCCGCTGTTCCGGTGATTCCTGTAGTACTGAATATATCCGGAGACGCCCACCCGGGCGAACACGGGCAACTCCGCCTGCTGCGCCAGACCGCTGCTGTAATCGAGGATTCGCTGCGATATCTGCTGGTCGTCCTCACCAGCCTTGATTCCTTGGTGGATGATGTCATCGAAGGCCTGGCAGATCTCCTTGACCCTGCCGATGAGCTGGTCAACCTCCGTCCTCGGGCGATGATGAGCATAGTAGATGACTTCTGGGTGGAGCGCTGCCAGCTTATCTATGGTCTGCACGTAGGCCCGGGGATCGAATGGCGACAGGCCAACCGGGAACGGCACATCGGACATGCTCTCCGCCAGGAATCCGAGTGCGTCTCCGCAGAACAGGCCCTTCGTCAGGCTGTCGAACAAGGCGATATGGTGCACTGCATGACCCGGAGAGAAGATGATCTTGAGTTCCCTCTTGCCCAGCCGGATGACCTCACCGTCGCTGGCCACATGCACCCTTTCCCTGGGTATCGGGACCACCGGACCGAGGCTCCGCTCGAAGTCCTGGCCAAATATCAGCCGGGCACCTCGCACCAATACCGCCGTGTCCGTCAAGTGTGCGGCTCCTTTGGGATGCAGCACCACCTTCGGCTTGGAGAGACGCTCAGCCAGGTAGCCGGCCCCACCGCCGTGGTCCAAGTGGATATGCGTTGGAATGATATAGGCCAGCCTTTGAAGATCGATGCCCAGCGATCTCGTTCCTTCGAGAAGCTCCGCCGCCGCTATTCCTGAACCGGGGTCGATCAGGACAGGCGTCTCACCATCCAGATAGTAAGCGATATTGCTGGTGGAGAAGAAAGGATCCTTGCCGCAATCTAGGAGATAAGTGTCCTGGGCAACCTTTTTGATTTGAATGGCCATCACTCACACAGGCAGAAGGCCTGCCACCATCAAATGATAGCACAGGCGGCGCCGTCGTTGAAACGGTAGTGTCCTCCAAAGGACACTGTCCTTCCCGCAACAAGCCCAACTTGACAGAGCAAGCGTGGGAACAGTAACATCTAATCTGCATCTCTAGATGGAGGAAAGCCATTTACGCATTAATTGAGACCGGAGGAAAGCAGTACAGGGTTTCCCCGGGACAGATCATCGAAGTAGAGCGCCTGGCGGTTGAGACAGGAAGCAAAGTCGAGTTGGACAAGGTTCTTCTCGTCGCCAACGCCGGCAATGTCGTGGTGGGGAAGCCTCATGTGAAGGGGGCCAAAGTCCTGGCCGAGGCTGTGGGTGAGGTCCGGGACGACAAGGTCATCGTCTTCCATTTCAAGAACAAAGTGAGGATCCAGCGGAAGAGAGGGCATCGGCAGTTCCACACCAAACTGGAGATCAAGGAAATACACGCGGGGCGGGGTCACAAGATGGAGGTGGGACACAGTGGCACATAAGAAAGCCTCAGGCGGTACCAGGGGCAACAGAGATAGCAAACCCAAGCACTTGGGCGTAAAGAAATACAGTGGCCAGACAGTGAAATGTGGCAACATCGTCGTGCGTCAGAGAGGCACACGCCTGCTGCCCGGTGACAACATGGGAGTGGGCAAGGATCATACGCTCTTCGCTCTGGCCGAGGGCGTGGTCAAGTTCGAATGGGCTGCCAAGGGCAGAAGGAAGATCAGCGTTCACCCGGCGGAAACTGCGAAATGAAGGAAAAGATACATCCCACCTACTATCCCGATGCCAAGGTGACATGCGCTTGCGGCAACAGCTTCGTCACGGGCGCCACCAAGAAGCTGATCCGAACGGAAATCTGCAGCAAGTGCCATCCGTTGTTCACCGGTGAATACCGTATCGTCGACACGGCAGGGAGAGTGGAACGCTTCAAGAGGCGCTACAAGCGGAAAGAGCCAGAGAACAAGGAAGCATAGGCCGTCCGGCTAGTCCGTGTAAGAGAATCCGGCGGTTGGCACTTTCGGGGAGCGGAGGATGAGACTCCGCTCTTCTGGTTTCTGCGAGAGGGCAATTTGGCGAAGGAATTCCATTACGGCGGCCAAGCCGTCATAGAAGGCGTCATGATGCGGGGCCAGCGCAACATGGCTGTCGCCGTGCGCGGTCCCAACGGTCAAGTGCACCTCTCTACCAAGCCGATTTCCAATTCGCAGACCGGGATCAGGAGAATACCATTCGCGCGGGGCGTGGTCGTCCTGATCGAGAGCATGGTTCTGGGTATCGGCGCGCTGTTTGAATCAGTCAACATATCACTGGGGGAGGAGGAGCAGCAGAAGATATCAGGCCCCCTGCTCTGGGGCACACTGGCCGTGTCCTTCGCCTTCTCTGCCGCCATCTTTTTCGTGGGTCCACTTCTGATCACCGACCGCCTGATTGACCCCTACCTTAACGATTCCACGCTCATCAGCAACCTTCTTGAAGGCATCATCCGCGTCGCCATCTTCATCGTCTATCTGGCCGGAGTGAACCTCATTCCAGACATCAGGACCGTCTTCGCCTACCACGGCGCAGAGCATAAGACGATCAATGCCTACGAACACCACGTTCCTATGGAGCCGGACCAGGTGTCCAAGTTCTCTACCGCCCACGTTCGCTGCGGCACCAGTTTTCTCTTCGCCGTGATGATCATCGCCATAGTCGTATTCTCGCTTGTGCCCAGTTCGAACATATGGGTGCGCATCGCGTCCCGCATTGTCCTCCTCCCGGTTATCGCCGGCGTCGGCTATGAATTCACCCGTTTCAGCGCCAGGTTTGCTGAGAACCGGATCATGCGCGTTCTGTTCTTGCCAGGCTTGGCTCTGCAGAAACTGACTACCAGAAAACCGAACAACGGCCAGATCGAGGTGGCGATTTCGGCTCTCAAAGGGGCCATAGAGGCTGACAGTAGCGGCTAGCCCGGGTGCTTGCCCTCCAGCTGTTTGAAGAAGCAGGATCTTTCGCCAGTGTGACAGACAGGTCCGACCGGCTTCACCTTGACCAGGAGAGTGTCCTCATCGCAGTCCTTCCAGATCTCACGCAGATTGAGGAAGTTGCCTGAGGTGGCCCCTTTGTGCCAGAGTTCCTGCCGGCTGCGACTGTAGAACCACACCTGGCCCGTCTCCAGCGTACGGCGCAGGGATTCCTCGTTCATGTAACCGACCATGAGCACTTCGCTCGAATCGACATCCTGGATAACTGCCGGGATGAGGCCCTTCTGATCGAACTTCAACATCATCCACCGTCCTTGATCGCTCGATTCCGTGAATCAGACGCTTTCTCCTCCAAGGCAGCCAGGGCCTTGTCCAAACGGATGTCACCGGTATAGAGCGCGCGCCCGATGATGGCGCCTTCGACGCCCAGTCGGCTCAACTTCTTGAGATGGTCAATCGACGTCACCCCACCGGAGGCGATGATCGGTGACTTGGTCTTTGTCATTAGATCTGATATTGCCTGGAAGTTGGGCTCAGTGAGCGTGCCATCCCTGGCTATGTCGGTGTATATGAACCGTCGGGCACCAAGCCCCTCCATCTGCCGGATCAAGTCTACGGCAGGAACCGACGTCTTGTCTTGCCAGCCGCGAACCGCCACAAAACCGTCGCGGGCATCAATACCAATGGCAATGGCTTCGCCAAAGGCCCGACAGGCCTCTCTCACCAGTTCCGGGTTCTCCACCGCCACCGTGCCCAGCACCACCCTCTTGATTCCCGCTTTCGCGTACCGCTCTATCGTCTCTATCCGGCGTATGCCACCACCTACCTGCACAGGAATCCGGAGTGTGGCCGCTATCCGGGCAACGACGGACAGGTGGCGCGGCTCTCCGCCGGCCGCACCATCCAGATCAACCACGTGCAGCCGCGAAGCCCCCAAGGATTCCCAGCGCTGCGCGGTACCCAGCGGGTCCTCTGAGAAGACGGTCTCCTTGGTGTAATCGCCCTGATAGAGACGAACACACCGGCCGCCCTTGAGATCGATGGAGGGAATCACTTCCATGACATGCACGTTCGGTCCTCTAGGACGCCGCTCTGGGCTTCGCCAGCAGTCAGGGCAGACCTCATTTCGCCGGGCCCGCTTCTTCGTACAGGCTCAGCGTGAACAGGAGGTCCGCCAGGCGATTCAGGTATTTCGGAACCTCCTGGTTCGGCACTTGTCCTTCCTGTTGCAGGCTGACGACACGCCTCTCCGCTCTCCTGATGATCGTGCGAGCCAGATGTATCGCCGCCGAGGCAGGGCTGTCGCCGGCTATGACGAACTCCTTCGGCATCTTGACCGCCGATTCCAAGTCGTTGACGAAATCCTCCAGTCTCTGCACGTCTTTGTCGGTGATGACCGGGTACTTTTCGGCCAGCCTCTCGTGAGCTTCCGGGGGTGTGGCCAGTTCACCGGCAAGTGCAAAGAGGTCCTTCTGCACGCCGAGCAGGATGTCCTTCGTCTTCTGGATCCTGGTCAGCGCCCTGGCGAGCCCCAAAGCCGCTACTGCTTCGTCCACGGTGCCGTAGGCTTCGCAGTGCGGATCGGACTTGGGAACCCGCGGACCCAGGAGAAGACTCGTCTCGCCTTTGTCACCCCGCTTATTGAACGTCTTCATCTTATGAATCGATTCCCTACCCCATCAGATAGGCCGCCACGTCACCAAGCCGGCGCTTGGCCGCTGAACTCGGCAGTGCCTTGTCGAGATCCCCCAGACATTGGCGGTAGTAGTCGTCTCTCATCTGTTCCGCAAAACCCCTGGCGCCAATCCCTTCTATGATGCGGACAACCCGCCCCACGTTGGCGGCGGTTATCTTCTGCCCGCCGTAAATACCAAGCAGCGCCTTCCGGTCTGCTCCCGTAACCGTGTGAAAAGCATAGACTATCGGCAGCGTCTTCTTCTTGCTCCTTATGTCGGTGTAAGGCGCAGCCTTGCCGGTCTCTTCTTCCCCCCAGATGCCCTGCAGGTCGTTCTGCACCTGGTAGGCCATGCCCAGATTCCGGCCAAAGGAAGAGAGCAAGGAGACCTGGCTTTGCTGGTTCGTCCCCAGGAGCGCCCCGAAATAGAGGGACGCGGCAAAAAGGGCAGCCGTCTTCTTGTCAATCATGTCCAGGTATTGGTCGACGGTTATGTCCAGATGCCTCTCGAACTCGATATCCAGGTACTGCCCTTCACATAACTGCAGACTGGCCTGATTCAAGCGCCTTGAGAGGAGGATGACCTTTGGTAACGGCACGACCATCTGATCCAGTCTAAAGAGGGCCAGTTGCGCCAGCACGTACATGGCGTCACCGGCATTGATGGCTTGCGGTTCCCCCCAGACCTTCCACACGGTGGGACGGTGACGCCGCTCCCAACTGCCATCCTGGATGTCGTCGTGGATCAGAGAAAAGTTGTGTATCAGCTCAACTGCCGCCGCTGCCGGCAGCGCTGAATGCCAATCGCCGCCGGTGGCTTCGCAAGCCAGAAGACAGAGCGTGGGGCGGGACATCTTGCCGGGGCTGGGCTGGGCCTCTCCTTGCTCATCCACCCAACCCAAGTGGTAGCGCATCATGGTGTAAAGGGGAGAGGCGTTGTCACCCAGCACTGACCTCAGCTCAGCTTCCAGGTCACCCACGTATTTGCGGAAAGAGCTTGGCTGGTTCATATCACCAGATTCGAGACCACCTGCATTAGCACCATCTACATCCCTGGAGATGTCCCCGGTCCAGGCGAAGCCATGAATATCGACTGTGCAGCCCCAGCCACTCTAGAAACCGAATGGGCCGGTCATCCGCCTCTCCTTCTGTTGTGAAGAAGGGGTTGGCGCAGTTCCGGGAAAGAATCGACTATCCAGCCGGCTATCCCTGAGGCATCGAGAGAGTACTTGGCGCGGAGGACCGATTGAGGAGCATGTTCTACGAACTCATCCGGTATGCCCAGACACCTCACTTGAACATCCCGCAGACCATGAGCTTGAAGTGACTGCAGCACAGCGCTGCCGAAGCCACCGGCCAGCGTATTCTCCTCCACTGTGAGCAGCCTCTTGACCTTCTTGGCTGTTTCCACGATGAGATCGGCATCCAGGGGCTTCGCGAAGCGGGCGTTGATCACCGTACAATCCACGCCTTCCTTGGACAAGATTTGGGCCGCTTCGAGGGACGGGTAGACCGTGGTCCCCAAGGCCACTATGGCGACATCACTGCCCGTCCTCAGGACTTCTCCTTTGCCAAAGGGCACTTCATGGAGGTCGGCATCAAGGGCAATCCCCGGACCGGAGCCTCTCGGGTATCGTATCGCCATGGGGCGATTGGCCTTCACCCCGGTGTAGATCAGATGCTGCAGCTCATTCTCGTCCTTCGGAGTGGCCACGGCCAGGCCGGGGATGCTGCCCAGGTAGGAGAGGTCAAGGGTGCCTTGATGTGTCTTGCCATCGTCACCCACAATGCCGGCCCGATCGATCGCGAAGACCACGGGCAGCTTCTGAATGCAGACATCGTGGACTATCTGGTCGTAGGCCCGCTGCAGGAATGTCGAGTAGATAGCCACGATAGGAATGAACCCCTTGGCAGCCAAGCCCGCAGCCAGAGTGACGGCATGCTGTTCGCAGATACCCACGTCGAAGACCCTCCGAGGGAACTCGCGTCCCACTTGGGCCAGGCCGGTCCCGTCAAGCATAGCCGCGGTGATGGCCACTACTTTGGGATTCTCGCGCATCAGCCGAAGGACGGTCTGGCCGAACACCTGGCTGTAGGATGGGCCAGCGGCAGATACAGTCGTGCTGGGCGCAATCCCGTGGAAAGTCACGGCGTCTTCCTCCGCCGGAGGATAACCCTTGCCCTTCTTGGTAATCACGTGAACGAATGTGGGTTTGGTCTCATAGTCCCGCGCCCTGGTCAGAGCCGACTCAAGGCTCCTGATATCATGCCCGTCCACAGGCCCGACATAGGTGAAGCCGAACGCTTCCAGCAGGGCGCCCGGAACCAGCGCCCGTTTGACCCTGCCCTTCAGTCGCTTGCCCACCGTCCATGCCGGTTCACCAAAGGGCAAGTGTGTGAATGTCGCCCTGGCCTTCCTCTTCACTGCTTCGTATCTCGGGTCGAGACGCATGCGGTTCAGGAACCTGGAAAACGCCCCCACGCTGGGAGAGATAGCCATGCCATTGTCGTTTAGCACGACGATCATTCTAGTGCCCACGTGTCCCCAGTGGTTGACAGCCTCGACAGCCATGCCGCCGGTGAGAGCAGCATCGCCGATCACCGCTACAACATGGTATCTGTCCCCCGAAAGGTCGCGTGCCAGAGCCATGCCCAGCGCAGCCGAGATGGAGTTGCTGGCGTGGCCTCCGACGAAGGCATCGTGAGCACTCTCCGTGGGATCCGTGAAGCCTGACAAGCCGCCCTGCTGGCGTATGGTGGCGAACCGCTCCCTGCGGCCAGTCAGCAGCTTGTGGGCGTAGCTTTGGTGTCCGACGTCCCAGAGAATCCTGTCAGTAGGGCTGTCGAAAACCCGGTGGAGGGCAATGGACAACTCAACGGCTCCCAGGCTAGAAGCAAGGTGGCCGCCGTTCAAAGATATCTTCTCAACAAGATCGTCTCTCAGTTCCACAGCCAGCGTCTGCAACTGCTCTAGAGACAAGCCTCTCAGATCTGCCGGTTGATTGATGGAATCCAGAATCTTCACTCTGTGTTGCTCCCAGGCCCTGCTGACGGAAGGAAACGGCGAGTCTGCCCGGCTACGTTTCCAGTCCCCTGATCTTCTCTACACGCGCAGCGTGTCGTCCGCCTTCAAACGCTGTGCCGAAGAAGGTCCCCAGTATCTCCTTGGCCAGCCCCGGGCCCACGATGTCTTCGCCAAGGCAGAGGACGTTGGCATCGTTATGGAGCCGGGATCGGGAAGCCGTGAAGGCGTCCTGACACACAGCAGCCCTGATGCCATTCACTTTGTTGGCCGCCATACTCATTCCAATTCCAGTGCCGCATATCAACACGCCGAACCTGCACTCGCCTTTGGCCACTGCCTCAGCTACCCTTCGCGCGATGTCAGGATAGTCCACGGGGGCAGTGTCATTGGAGCCGAAATCCCGGTATTCGTCTCCTCTCTCAGTAATGACTTCGATTGCCAGACGCTTGAGGTTTCGGCCTCTGTGGTCACAACCCAAGGCTATTCGCATCGGTTTCTTCTCAGCCACCTGCCACCCTTGCGAATGTATTATAAGCTCGGCAGCAAGCACTATTCAATGTGATTTCCTTGACAGAGGCAGGAATCGGCAACTACGGGTCCGGATGCGGCTTTGCCGCCGCGTGCCGGCGTAGAGGGTTCCCAAGGCAGGGTACGGTTGCTATAATGACACAGGTGTCCCGCACGATCTGTTCAGATGAATTGGAAAAGGAGGCGCTAAGAATGAGGAATATAGGGATCTTCGGGGTATCTGCTTTCGGTCAGGGTCCATGGCGGCCAGGCAAGAAGGTCTGGGCCATCGCCATTGTCGGTGCCTCTGAGGTTGACTTCCGTCAGGCCCAACTTGACGAAGGTGCTACCAGCGTGACCTGCATCACGCTCCTCGGCACGAGCAAGATTGTCACCCCGTCAGAGATGCCGGTAACGCTGACCGGCCTGTCAGTTCTGGGGATCAGAAGCACCAAGCGTCAATTGGCCAAGGAAGTGCCTCCCACCACAGCCAAGAGCTTGAAGGTAAGCTGCTTCACCTTCGGCGGAACATTCAGGATAACGGACAAGGCCTAGCCGGCCGCGAGGAACCGCCAGCGTCTGCCATGGTTCTCATTGAGGCTGGGGAGCTGTGGCAGATGCTTCTATGCTCGTCCCCCAGCCGACCTGCTTCTCCGGGTCTTCCCAACTTCAACTATGCGGCTCATAGACTGCGCCGCTCCTCTAAGTGACAAGAAGAACGGGATGTCCTCTGCCAGACAGATTTCCTGCATTCTTCGCGACGCCTGCCACGAAGCATCCGTGACTATCGAGTGAAACACCACGACTGACGGCAACCGGCACAACTTGACAGCGGCCAGAGCGGGCTCGATAGTGGCTGCCACCCAGTTGTACACCGGTATCGGCGGTATGTCGAAAGCGAACTGGAAGACCACCAAGTCGATATCCGGCCACTCCTCAATCAGGTCGACGAAATCCCCCCACCCATTATCTCCCCGGGCCACGCTGACCGGTTGGCCGGCAGCCTGACGCCGGAGTATCAACCCGGTCAACGGGAACGCATCTATCGGATTGCCCAGCATGCCCCCGGCAGGAGGGATTATCTGCTGCATCCTCTCCCGGACGGACGCGGGGATCGGTGGCAGCTTGAGACCAGCCCTCTCCACTTCATCCGTTGCCAGAACACTGGCCCCACCACCAACGCCCACCACGCAGGTGTTCAGGCCCCGCGGTGGCTTCACCCGCAGCGCCACCAGCATGTCCGTCATCTCCTCAACGCTGTTGACACGGATGGCCCCGGCCTGCCGGATCAGTCCGTCCCACACAGCCTGGCTGCCCGCCATGGCGCCCGTGTGTGAGGCCGTAGCCCTGCTGCCGGCCTCCGTGTAGCCGCCTTTGTAGATGACTACCGGCTTGGCCAGGCAGGCATTGGCCAGGACACCGGCGAGCCGCCTTCCGTCTGCGGTGCCCTCAATATAGGCAGCGATCGCCTTCGTCTCCGGGTCAGCCGCCAGGTACTCCAGGATGTCGGACTCGTTGAGGTCGCAGGCATTGCCATAGCTGATGGCTTTGCTGAAGCGCAGGCCCCTGGCGGCCCCGCTGCGGACAAGATAGGTGGCGTTGCCGCCGCTCTGGCAAAGAAGACCAACGCCCCCCGGTTCCTTGGGGAAGTCCAACGAATAGCTCATGCCTGAACTCGGGCAGTACACCCCCATGCAGTTGGGCCCCATGAGCCTCACGCGCCCTCTGCGGGCGATCTCCAGCAACCGGTTCTGCAGTTCGATGCCACTGCCTTGTCCGGTCTCGGAGAACCCGGCCGTGTACAGCTGAACCACCTTGACGCCAACGGCCCGACAGTCCTCCAGCAGGCCCGGCGTATGCTGCGCCGGAACGCAGGAGACCACATAGTCCACCGGCCCGGGGACATCGCGCAGGCTGGGATAGACGCGCAGCTTCCCGATGTAGCCGCCCTTGAGATTGACCGGGTATATGGGGCCCTTGAAGCCCATGTTCAGAGGCGCTTGGAGGTAGACCTTGTTGAGCCAGGTACCATGCGGGTCTGGGGAGAGGCCGACCACGGCCATGGACCGGGGGCGAAACACGTATTCTAGATTCGATCTTCCCGAGGAATCAGCGAGCGGCATGAGTGGAGTGAGACCTCTTGGCTCGTGAACACAACTCCTCGATGTCTATCTCGTTGTGGTAGTGGCCGATATCCCCCAGCGAGTGAGCGTCGCTGTTCTGCAATAGAAGCAGGTCGTGCTTCTTGGCTAGCCCTCTTATCATCTCCTCATCCATGTCGTCGTGCCCTGGGTTTCTCAGTTCCAAGCCGTGTATGCTGCCGTCAATATGCGCCCCAAGGTCTCTGATGTAAGGATGTCCGGGATGGGCAACGAACCTGAAGATAGCATCGCCTGGCAGGTGCAACTCAACCAGATGGAACATTCCCTTCTCGATCCCCAGAAACACCCTGTCCGTCTCTTTGCCGGGTATGATCAATATCTCGTCGTCGAAGTACTGGTGCACGATGTCTCTGACTTGATAGCCATAGGCGTGCGTGTAGTGCTCCGTGACCGCGATCCCATCCAGCCCTCTCGCCTTGACCGCTGATACGATTCGCCTAACGATGCCCGGGGTGGGATTGGCACAAGCCGTCGCTTCGCGGCAGTGGGTGTGGAGATCGAGTTTCAAGCTCCCGGAGTCCTATCTGGTTGTCGTGCCGAATTGAGCAAGTCAGGAGACACCGCGTGCATGTTGCCGCAGAACTGTATGTCCTGGTCAGCTACCACACCTCTACCCTGGCGCCGGGATACTTCTTTCCCAGAGATTGAACCAGACCATCACGAACTGCCTTGTCCTCGATGGTGTCTACTTCCGAGACTCCAGGCTTCTCCCCACTGCCTCGAACGTGTTTCTTGACCAGAAACCCCGGCACTTGGATGTAGCTCCAACTGGCGCAACCGCAGCACGAGGAATCGATGCAGGCATCACCCATCAACAGCAAGACTTCCTTGCCCTGGTAAGGCATGACCTGTTCTTCCCGCGGCACATAGTACCCTGCGAGGCTTCGTATCTCCTCCCCCAATTCCGGATGAGTGAATTCCATCTTCGCCATCTGTCGCCTCCGTCGTCGCGCTGTCTCCAATTATAACATAGGTCCCTCATACAGCCTGGCATGACCAACTGGCCAGGCCATATGGGCAACCGCAAAGCTCACACCAGGGATTGCCAGCCAGGGCGGTCAGTTTCGCCGATCACATCGAGAGCGGAGTAACCCGTTGATGACAGAAATGGCCGCTTACTATAGAATATTGCTGGCTACTGCAATCTGGGGGGGTCTTCTCTCATAAATGCGCTGAAAGGAGGGTATTGTATGTCAGAGCATCAAGAAGGCGTGCTCAGTGTCTACCGCGTACTGGATCTGACCGACCAGAAGGGTTCTTTCTGCACCAAGATGTTGGCAGATCTGGGCGCTGACGTCATCAAGATCGAAAGGCCTGAGGGTGATGCGACCCGCAATGTACCGCCGTTCGCCGGCGACGTGCCCCACAAAGAGAGGAGTCTGTACTTCCTCTTCCGCTATGCCAACAGAAGAGGGGTCACTCTCAACCTTGAAACCAGCGATGGCAAGAAGATCTTCGAGAAGATGGTGAAGAAAGCCGATGTGCTGGTCGAGACTTTTCCTCCCGGATATATGGCCGGCTTGGGGCTTGACTACCCAGTGCTGAAGAAGATCAACCCGGGCTTGGTAATGGCCAGCATCACCGAGTTTGGCCAGACAGGGCCCTATAAGGACTGGAAGGGCTCGAACATCGTCAATTATGCCATGAGCAATACCATGATCACCAGCGGTTTCAATGATGGCGCGCCCATCAACCTGCCAGGGACGCCTTCCTGCGATGCTGCGTCCCTCATCGCCGCCATCTCGATAGTCACCGCGCTCTACATGCGCGGCACCAGCGGAGAGGGCAAGTACATCGACACATCGGTCCATGAATGCTCCCGCCTCGCTCTCTATCCCTGGATGCTTCCCATGTACTCGTACAACGTCAACCCGGGCATGCCTCTGCCGCCGCCAGAGGGACGCCTTGGGACCATGATCTACCCGGTTTATCCCTGCAAAGACGGGTTCATTCGCGTAGTGGCCCTCACTCCCAGGCAGTGGGACGGGCTGGTACATGTGCTTGGAGACCCAGAAGTCCTCAAGCAACCCCAGTGGCGGGAGTTCTACTACCGGATCGGCAATGCTGCCGATATATTCGCCGTTATGCTGGAATTCACCATGCAGTACACCATGCAGGAGCTCTTCGAGAAGGGACACCAGGAGGGCGTGCCGATTGTCCCTATCTACAATATTGAAGGATTCACGAACAGCCCCCAGACCGAGGCCCGCAAGTT
>Ga0105098_10000311_pt1 | contig 16199 bp, 18 predicted proteins | sample PPLLak21cMay2015_FD_79137 | JGI IMG/M metagenome (GOLD analysis project Ga0105098, IMG submission 79137) | Freshwater sediment microbial communities from Prairie Pothole Lake near Jamestown, North Dakota, USA - PPLs Lake P7 Core (1) Depth... | ecosystem: Environmental > Aquatic > Freshwater >... | reverse complement strand
GCTCTGTGGGTTAAGTTGCAGTGCTTTGCGGGCATATGCCAGTGCCTGGCGCGGATCGGGGTCGGAGGCGGCAAGGATCAGCCAGACATCCTCCATTTTCGGGGCGCGCTGCGCAGCCTGTTCCCCCAACTGCCGCGCAGACTGATGGTCACCGCGGCGCAGGGCTTCGCGGGCTTTTGCAATGAACTCGCGGGCTTCGATGAATTGACTGTTCATAAGGGCACCTTTAATGAAAATAAAAAATAAGTTGACTTACAAAAATAGTTTCAATTGCCAATCAATTTACCAATCACCAATTTACCAATTACCAACTACCAACTTACCAACTTACCAATCACCAACTACCACTGTATTTCTACCGGCGTGCCCATCTCTGCCCAATCATACAACACTTGGGCCTCATACGTGCCAAGGACAACGCATCCGTACGAAACGGGCCTGCCGAGGTACCCTTCCCACAAGATGCCGCCACCCGGCAGAATGGGCAGGGCATGGATCCCATTTTCCAGCCCGCCCGCCCAGTAGATGCCGAGCCAGCTTGGCATCCAGATGTTCCAGGTCGCGCCATAGGCGTTGGGGATCTTGCTTTGCACGGCGAACGTGCCGACACGCGTGGCGTTGTTCATGCCTGTGGAAGCCACAAAACTGTATACGAGAGCATCCCCTTCATATACGTACATATGCTGCTCCGAAATATCCACGAGAATATACTTTGACCCGCCATACGAAGGCACGGAGGGAGCCGCTTCTTCAGCTGCGCGTACCGGGACAGGCGTGTCTTCCACAATTTCCATGGTCATCGTACCGGGTACTTCTGCCACAGGAGGGAGGACCGTGTCTGTGGGCAGAATGGGCGGTATGGAGGTTTGCAATTGCTCAGGTGCAGCCGTAGCAGTTGGCTTTGGGATGTCTGCCTGGGCCCACAGATTTTCCTGGGTAGGCGTCGCTGAGGGACCAAATATGTACGCGCTCGCCGGAGAGGCCGCGAAAAAGAAGAGGCTGAGTCCAATGCCAATGCAAAACAGGAACAGCAGCAGGCTTGTCAAGAGGCGAATGCGTCCGTTTGAAAAAAAAGCCTTCATGGGGTCATATTCGGAGCGGGAGTTGGCTCGATGTTCTCGTTGTGGGCAAAGCACAAAATACCTTCCACCACCCCCTCTGCGATGCGGTCGGTCTGTTTGGTGAGGATCTCCCGGTCAAGGTTGAGGAATCCGGTTTCGATAATTGCGGCGACAGTGTTGGGGTCGATCTCGCGGAAGGAGTGGTACTCACGCATGTCGCCGGTAATGCTGCCCGCGTGGAAATTCATCTCGGTCACACGCTGGTAGCGGTCCACCAGGCAGGCGGTGAGACGGTTGGCGCGGTTGAGGTCATTCGTGTTGAGCGCCGCCGCGACTTTGAAGCCGGTGGCTTCATCGTTGATATAGTCACAGGAATCATTATGGATGGAAACGATGGCGAGGGCACGATAGCCATTCAGCCGTGTATCGTACTCTCGCAGGAGATCGACCTGATAGCCGTCCTGGGTAAGCTTTTCCTGAACCATGGCAGCGATTTTTAAATTCAGGTCAGCTTCTGTCAGGGTGATGTTCCCGTTCCCGTCAAAGCACACCGCACCTGAGTCATTGCCTGAATGCCCGGCAACAATCCCAATGCGCAATTGCGGCTGCGAGACCAGCGGTTCAGCTTCTTCAGAACGAGGTGTGAGGATGATGCTCAGTCGCTCGTAGAAGTTGCCTGCGACCAACCCACGCGAAGGCAGGGCGGTGAAGAGGGTTGCCAGCAGGATGGCAATGCCCAGTACAGTCTGCGCTGGTCGCAGTGGCCGGACCCGGCGCGGAGGGCGCGAAGAGGCGGTTTCCATATCGTATATCCAAATAGTACCTTTTAAGGCATGATTATGCAAGGGGAAAGCAGTAGGCTCCACACGGAAATCCATGTTCCAGAAGCTTAAGCATTCTGTATTGATTTTTGACTTGACGCACCTCTGCCTCCTCGTTATGATAAATTTTTGTGGAGACATTAACTATGACTGTTGAGTCGGAAAAACTCCGGCAGGCCATGCGTGCCTGGACAACGGGGGTGGCAATTGTTACCTCCATTCACGAGGGTCAGCAATATGGCATGACTGTTAATTCATTCACCTCTATTTCGCTGGAGCCGCCATTGGTTTCGGTAACGTTGAAACAATTAACCCATACACACGATCTGGTTGTAAAATCTGGTATGTTCGCGGTAACTATTCTGGCTGCCGAACAGAAGGAACTCTCTGATCGCTTTGCCGGGAAGCTGCCAGACATCACAGACCGTTTCGACGGCGTGCAGACGGAGAAGCTTGGCCCCCTGGATCCACCTGTGTTCAAAAATGGGCTGGCTTATTTTCATTGCCGTGTGGTGAGTTCAATGCCAGTGGGAGAAAATACTCTTTTTGTGGCTGAAGTCATCGCCGCGCAAGGAGAGGGAGAAGGCGATCCGCTGGTGTATCACAACCGACAATACTGGAGGCTGATCAGGTAACGTTCCGCTGCCGAAGAAAGTTCCCGCGTGATAGACTTGTCTCGCACATGGTTGGAAGGGTACAAAAATGCAGGAAAGACTGACCCTCGAAGAACAGAAAACTTTGCTCCGTCTGGCGCGTGAGGCAATGGAACGCGGTGTCAGAGGCGAGCCACTACCCCCTCTCGATCAGGCTTCGCTGACCCCGAGCCTGCGTGAAGAAGGATCAGCCTTTATCACCCTGACGGTGCGCGAGCACTTACGTGGCTGCGTTGGCTCGCTGGAGCCGTACCAGTCACTGGCTGAAGATGTGCGCGAGCACGCAGTCGCGGCCGCCCTCAAGGACCCGCGCTTCCCTCCGGTGAGTGAACGTGAATTAGGCGGGATCCAGATCGAGATCTCGCGCCTGACACGCCCGGTTCCCCTGGAATACAAGGATGCGAGCGACCTGCTGTCCAAGCTGTGCCCGCATGTGGATGGCGTCGTTCTGCGAGACGGAACGGTCCACCGTGCGACGTTTCTGCCGCAGGTCTGGGAAAAAATTCATGACCCCCAGGATTTCCTCGACAATCTTTGTTACAAAATGGGAGCGGAACCCAACCTGTGGCGCAGGAAACATCTGGATGTGCTGACGTACAAAGTGGAGGAATTTCACGAGTAGGGTAAAATCGGATTATGGCTGACAACGATGCACTCTTCCAGGAAGCAGTAGAAGCCCTTCGTACGGGGAATAAGAGCCGTGCGCGTGAATTGCTCACGGAATTACTTAAAACCGATCAGAACAATGCAACCTATTGGGTATGGATGAGCTCCACGGTGGATACCGTCAAGGAGCGGATTTACTGCTTGCAAACCGCGTTCAAGCTCGACCCTGCAAATGCGGCCGCCAAACGCGGCTTGATCCTGCACGGCGCTTTATCTCCGGATGAAACGGTTCAGCCATTCCCGGTCAACCGGCCGCGCGCCTGGGAAGAAAAGCTTTTGCTCGAACACGAAAAGCCCAAGCCAAAAGGCTGGGCGGCGGTCAAAGCCAGTCCCGTTGCCCGCCTGGGTGGGTTTGCTGTGCTGGGCGTGGTCCTGGTGGGTGCAATTGTGTTTGTATTTAACCAGGTGCTCGCCAATCAGGTGGCGGGTCCGCCTACATCCACGCCGGGACCCTCTCCCACCTACACCCTGACGCCCACGGCGATGAACGCGACGGGGCAACCGCAGGTTGTCAGCACGGCCGTCCCGCTTTCTGAGCTGCTTGAGCAACCGTATACGCCCACGCCGTTGTATGTCAATACACCGCGCTCTCCGTATTCCGCAGATGCCTATCGTGGGGCGAAAGCGGCGTACGAAAGAGGCGACTGGGACACGGCAATTAAGGGTTTGCAGGATGTGATCCGGGCGGAGCCGGAGGCGGCGGATGCTTATTACTATATCGGCGAAGCCTATCGCTTCAAGGGTAATCCTGCCAGCGCCGGCGAGGCGTACCAGCTCGCCCTCGGGTTGAACCCGAACTTTGGGGCAGCCTATGTCGGCCTGGCGCGTGCCAGGCTGATGGGTGATCCGAAGTACAACGCCCTGCCCCTTCTGGATGAAGCCATCCGCCTTGACCCGAATTTTGGGGAAGCCTATCTCGTGCGCGCCAGTGTCAGAACACGTGATGACGATATTGCAGGCGCCTTGAACGATCTCGGCGAAGCAGACCGGCGCCTGCCCAATTCCCCGTTGGTGTACTATACCCTCGCTCAGACGCGTGTCAAAGAAGGCGACCTGGAGCTTGCGCTCGATGCCGCCAAACGCGCCAACGAACTCGACGTGACCCATCTGCCAACCTATCTTTTGCTGGGACAGATCCATTTCGCGGCCGGAGACGAAGAAGAAGCGATCGAGGTTTTGGATGTCTATATTAAATACCGGCCGGGGGATACTTCAGTCTATATGTTGTTGGGCAAGATCCATTTCAACAACCAGGATTACCAGGCAACGGTCGATGATATGAACAGGATTATCGCCCGGGACCGGAACCAGCCTGAGTCTTATTACTATCGTTTCCTTTCGAATGTGGAACTTGGTCGAGGCGAACTGGCAGAAGACGATGTTGACACCGTCCTGCTGTTCTACAAAGATTCGTTCGAGGTGAATCTGGCAGTGGTTCGGATGCACATGCTCCAGGAACGATTTGGAACCGCGATGCTGGCAGCCGAACAGTTGAGGGCGCTCGCCGAACCAGATGAGGAAAAAGCCCTGGCGTATTACTGGAGCGCGCTGGTGTTCGAGGCGCGGGAGGACATCGAAGAGGCTGCGGAACAATGGGATCTGCTGTTAAGTCTGCCCGAAGAGGCCATGACCGAAGAGATACGCCTCGAGGCGGAAGAACATCTGGCGACACTTGCCACCGCGACCGTTACGGTCACGCCCTCGCCGACCCGCACCCCGACGCCGAGGACCCCGACTCGTACTCCCACAAAGACCTTAACGCCGACCAGGACCCTTACACCCACCAGGACGCTGACGCCTACGAAAACACCAACTCCTTCGAAGACGCCCACACCAACTCCGTAATCAAAAAGGCGGCTGAGAGATCAGCCGCTTTTCGATTATTACTTCTTCCTATACTAAGCCCGGTCCTCCGAGCATATTATGCCTTCAGATAATCTTTGACCGCCCGCATGAATTCTTCCGCCCATTGGAAGGATTCGTGCGCATCTTCATCTGAAATATTTTGGCTTGCGCCATAATGACCATCTTCGCGGCGCTCTTCCGCTACAATCAGTCGGCGATGGAATTTTGGATCAAGCAAATTTGTTTTTGAGAATTCTTTTCCATAGGCGGCAATAACTGCTGAGTGACTTGAAAATTTTAAACCCTTTGAAAGCAACAATGCCTCAGTTAAATAGAACATAGTGTAATAAGATTGCGCGGCTGAGAAGCCGATGAAGCCATTCTTAATCAGAATTTTCGCAGCCTCATGGCTCTCATCTGCATACTTGAGTAATCGTTGGATTTCTGGCGTAATCAAATTGCCACCGCGTCATTGCGAATATTGAGGAATAATGGCATCTTGCTTTCAGTATATTCTTTGTCAGAAGCAAATTTGCGGGTAATGACGACATCATATTTCAAGCAGAGCGAAGCGACAAAATCAATGGAACGTTTTTGGATGTCCCTGTATTTAAACTCCCTCTTCAACACGATCATTACATCAATATCCGAGTCGGGGAGCCGTCCCTCTCCGCGCGCAAAAGAGCCAAAGAGGTATACGGCTTTCAGCTCATCACCGTAAATCTCAACCAGGCCTTTCTTCAGTTCGCGCAGTATCTTCTTGATATGGCCAGGCATATAATCCTGCCTTCTTTCTGACGATTCGATGCTTTAATTATACGTCACTATCGTTTCCCATACTTCGCCCGGTCCTCGGGGCAGGGACACAACGCGCGCAGGTAATGCCAGTTGTAGATCCCGTAGTCATGACCATCCTCCCAGACGATGGTCAGGGCATACGATCCCACGGCAACGACATTGCTGATGCGCGTGGACGGTGTATCTCCCAGCTTGATATCGAACACCTCGGCATCCGGTTCGGAACTCATCTTCTCGTGTCCGCCGCGGCAGGAGGCGCAGGGACAGGCCGCGCGTAACAATTCAAATGGATAGACGCTCGTATGGTTATCGTTCCATGTGATCGTAAATTCACTGGTCTTTTTATTGGCAGTAATACTGGTTGGTTTTTCGTTCATAAATAACTCTCTCTTTGAACCGCGAAGACGCTAAGATTCTTTCCTCTTTCCTCTTTCCTCTTTCTTTTTTAAAACTGCTTCGCGTCCTTCGCGCCTTCGCGGTGGAAATCTTACGGCGCCGGAACATAAGTCAGAAAGTCCGCGGCTGCCCAGCCGACGCGGGTCTCATCATACGGCGCGGCGAGATGCCACCACACATATCCATCTATCTCACGCGGACCATCCTGGACAAAAAACACTTCGGAATCATAGGCCAGGAATTGGAACTCACCATCCAGACCAGGCTCGGCGCGAATGCGGAGGCCCTGCCCCTCGGTGCCGGTGATCTGGACATAGTTGCCGATGCCAATCCCGGCGAGGGCGGTCGGTGAGGCGAACGGATCAGTGGTCGGTGTGGGTGGCGCTCCGGAGGTCCCCGTTGGGGCAGGGATCACGGTCAGGTCCGCGGGAGCAAACCCAACGCCGGAGCTCTGACGTGCGGAGGTCAATCCGATGGCAATGGCAGTGATGAGGGTCAGGAATCCCGCGAAAAAGAGCGCGCCGAGAACCACCCATTTGTTAAAGAATTGACGAACGTTCATTGAATTCCTTGCGATGATATGTTTTTAAGCAGGTCCATTCCGGCAGGCGGGACGAGCAATCTCAGCGCGTGTGTTTGAACGCTGATCTCAGCCACGCTTGTCGAGCCACGCGCTTCGCCATCGGTTTGGAGCCAGTAAGGGGAATCGGCTTCCACGCGCAGTTCCCGGAATGTGATGCGCTGCGCTGCATCTGAATTGATGTGACTGCCGCGCCAGAGGTCGTAGGCGTGCCGCAATGCATCGCCGAGGTTACTTCCACTGAACAGCCACAGATCGAGCAATCCATCGTCGATGTATGCATTCGGCGAAAGGTTGGAGAGGCCGCCCATGTAATGTCGGATATTGGTTGCGACGGCCAGGATAAATCGTCCCTCCACTTTTTGCTCGTCGGCCCACAGGTGCAGGTTCAAGCCGCTCCATTGCGCGGCATTCCAGATCGTGCTGGCCGCGTATTCGGGCGCGGCGAAAAATTTATCGATCCGGATGCGCGGCTCGAGCGATTGGATCGCCATGGCATCCAGCCCGATCCCGGCCCACATCATAAAAGAGACCTTGTTACACAGCCCTACATCCACACGGTGACAGGGAGCATTTGCCAGGATGGAGACATTCTTCCGCAATACCCAGGGAGTAGTCCAGGCGAAGGGGCGCAGACCCAATTCCATGCTCCAGACATTTGCCGTGCCTGCCGGCAGCACCCCCAGCGCGGTTTCCGAGCCGACCAGACCGTTGACGACATTGCCGATCGTTCCATCCCCGCCGACCGCGAATACTGCATCCTTTTTCTCGGCCGCGGCCTGCTTCGCCAGCTCGATGATGTGTTCGCCGCTTTGAGTCTCTGCCGCATCCACCTGCCACCCTGCCGATTCCAACTCGTTCACAGCGGACTTGATAAAAGGCTTGACCGAAAAACGTCCGGCTGTGGGGTTGTAGATGATGACCGCACTACGCATGGCAGGGATTATACCTGACCCCTACCCCCTCCGCCCTGCTGGCCAAATACGACGATCCGTCATTGCGAGGAACTGCGAAGCAGTGACGAAGTGTCGCATGGCGCCATGGCGACACAATCTCATATCTACTTGCAGATCACTTCACTTGAGATTGCTTCGTCGTGGTGCCAAAAACACCACTTCTCGCAATGACGATTGGCTATGGCGGATTTGGGGGGCTGCGCAGCGTACCCGAGCGTAGCGAGTGGTAGGTGCCGCGTAGCGGCGGAGGGGTTGGAGGGTGCGGTATAATCTTTTTGCGATGAATGAAGGGATGTTGCTTAACAATCGTTACCAACTGCTCGAACAACTCGGTTCAGGCGGCATGTCGAACGTATTCCGCGCCCGCGATCTGATGTTGGAACGTTCGGTGGGGATCAAAGTTCTGCACGAGCATTACTCGAACGACAGTTCCTTCCAGCGGCGTTTTCGACAGGAAGCACGTGCCGCGGCCAACCTTTCCCATCCCAACATTGTCACCGTCCATGATTTTGGCCTGGACCACGGCCAGCTCTTTATCGTCATGGAATATATCCCAGGCAAGGACTTGAAGACCCTGCTCCGGCAACGCGGGCGCTTTTCGGTGGAGGAAGCCATTCCATTGATGGTGCAGGCTTGCGCGGGGATCGGCTATGCTCACCGCGCCGGACTGGTCCACTGCGATGTCAAGCCACACAATATGATCGTCACGCCCGATGCCCGCCTCAAGGTAACAGACTTTGGGATCGCGCGTGCCCTCTCCACCATTACGCCGGACGAAAAGGCAGACGTGGTCTGGGGTTCCCCTCAATATTTCTCGCCCGAACAGGCCACCGGCGAGGCTCCCTCACCGGCTTCGGATGTTTACTCGCTTGGCATCGTTCTTTACGAAGTGCTGACCGGCGCGCTGCCTTTTATTGCTCCCACCAGCGAAGAACTCGCCCGCCTGCATTTGCAGGCCGCGCCCGTCGCTCCCAGCGAATACATTCCTGACATCCCCTCCGCTCTCGAAGAGATCGTCCTGAAAGTCCTTTCGAAAGAACCTGCCGCGCGCTATCGCACGGCAGATCAGCTGGGACGGGTCCTGCTCCGTTTTGGGACTCAACGCGATGCGCCCTCCGCCCCATCGTTAAGTTTGACTCCTGAAGCGGCCTCCACATATCAGCGGCCGGAGCCGCAGACGGAACCGGTGACTCCTCCGGCGCCGACCGTCGTAAGCTATCCTGAAACGACCCTGCCTCTCCCGGACCTTTCCATGCCGGATATCGACTGGACGTCAGTTGCGCTGGGCCTGATGGCTCTCGTCGCATGGGGCGGATTGATCATGTTCTGGATCGTCATTTATTTTCGGTATAACGCCTCCTGATGAACAAATACATTATTTCCGCCTCCATCCTCTCGGCCGATTTTGCACGTCTTGGCGTAGAGATTGCCGCGTGCGAATCAGCCGGCGCGGACTGGATCCACGTGGATGTAATGGATGGACATTTCGTCCCTAATATCACGATGGGACCCTTTATCGTGGAAGCCTGCCGGCGGATCACGAAGCTCCCCCTGGATGTCCATTTGATGATCGAAAAGCCCGAGCGTTACCTCGAGGCGTTTGCAAAAGCGGGCGCAAGCGGATTAACGGTCCATGTAGAGACTTGTCCCGACCTGTCAGGAACGTTGAAACAGATCAAAGCGCTGGGGTGCAGGGCGGGTGTGGTGCTCAATCCCGCGACCCCTGTTGGAGCAATCCAGTCGGTCCTGCCGGAAGCAGACCTGGTGCTGGTGCTGAGTGTAAACCCTGGTTATTCCGGGCAGGAATTCATGCCCGAAACGATCGCGAAAGTCTCGGAAATCCGCAAAAAGCTGGACGCGCTCCGGTCTTCGGCCTGGCTGGAGGTGGATGGCGGGATCGATGTGGAGACGCTGCCGGAAATGAAAGAGGCGGGCGCAACGGCTTTTGTCGCGGCGACGGCCATCTTCAAGCATCCACAAGGGGCAAAAGCCGGCGTAGAATCCTTGCGGAGGATAATTAACCACGGAGTCACGGTCCCCTGAAGGGGATAATAAAGTCACGGAGAACTCAAAATTGATTTTCTCAGTGTCTCAGTGTCTCGGTGTCTCCGTGGTTAGTTAAAACAAAAATCACGACCCGTCTTGCAGTCGTGACTTTGTTGTGTGACCGTAAATCTACGCTTAGGTCTTACTAAGGGTCTTAATACACTTGGCGCACAACACTTTGTGCACGGGGCGACCCTTCTCCATGACGAGTGTCTTTTGCAGGTTTGGTTTGTACGTGCGGTTTGTTGCACGCTGGGAGAACGAGCGATTGTGACCGAAGGTGGTTGCTTTACCACAGTTTGCGCACTTAGCCATTTTCTTGAAGCATCCTTTCTTGCTATAATTCCGAGTGGTACGAGTATCAATTGCCCCTTTTGCCGCGGCGCGGCATCTTCGAGAAGGCACGGCATTTTACCATACATCGCAGCCTTCCTCAAGGTAAGATGGTATCGAGCAGCATACCGCACAAACATCTAAACTCAAGTTTCCGGGTTAATCTAATAAATGTTGGTAAACGCCGGAAGCCAATGAGACCAGCGGTAAAATGAATAAGAGAGGAAAACCATGGGCGAAGAAATGACATCTCTGGGTGGGATCCATATCTCTCCGAACGCGGTGGCGACAATTGCGTATCATGCCACGCTCGAATCCTATGGCGTGGTCGGACTGGCGCCAAAGAACCTCGCCGACGGCCTGGTGAAGACGATCACGCGTGAGCCTTCGCGCGGCGTATCTGTCCGTTACAACGGCGAGGACATCGATATTGATATTCATATCATTGTAGAATACGGGACACGGATCAACTCGGTGGCGGAAAGCGTAGCGAACACCGTTCGCTTTCATGTAGAAAAAGCACTGGGGTTAAAGGTAAACACGGTCAACGTCCACGTAGCGGGGCTACGCGTAAGCAATCTGGACTAGGAGCAGAAGCGTCATGGCAGTAGATACCGCACGTGTTGAGAAACTCCGCAAGCAGGCCATTAACGGTCAGTCGATGAAGCGGCTGGTGGAAGCGGGCCTCACCTGGCTCCGTACCAATCAGCAGACTGTGAACGCGTTGAACGTCTTCCCGGTGCCCGATGGGGATACAGGTACGAATATGGTCCTGACCATGCAATCCGCCTGGAATGAGATCAAGGATCTGGGTTATCAGAACCTCAGCGATATGGCAGGCGCGGTGTCGAAGGGCGCCTTGATGGGGGCGCGCGGAAACTCAGGGGTGATCCTCTCCCAGTTGTGGCGCGGGTTTGCACGCGGTGTCCACGGCAAGGAAATTCTGGACGGTCCTACGTTTGTCAGGGCGTTCGGCGAGGCGCGCGACACGGCTTACAAAGGGGTTGTCCGCCCGGTGGAGGGGACGATCCTGACCGTCGCCAGGGAAGTTGCCTCGGTAACGGAAGCCGCCCTCGGGTCCACGCAAGACCCGATCCGGATCCTGGAGATCGCGGTCAAAGCCGCGGATGAGGCGGTCCAAAAGACGCCTGAGCTGCTGCCGGTCCTCAAACAGGCTGGCGTCGTCGATTCGGGTGGCAAAGGTTTATTCTTTATCCTCGAAGGGATGTTGCGACATGTATATGGTGAGTCACTTGAGACGCCTATGATGACCGTGCAGCCGATCTCGAGTATGCAAATGCAGGACGCGCTGGAAGTGGTGGAGGAGGGCCAGGACTACGAAGTAGTCGTGGATTTCCTGCCTGCCAATGATTTTGACCTGCAACGGTTTTACAGCCGGCTGGAACAGATCGGTACGTCCATTCAAGTCGGCGAAGGGGAGGGGATGTATCGCATGCACATCCATGTGCCGCTCGAAAAACGTTATGAACCGATCGACTACATCATGGGCATCGGCACGATCACGAAAGTTGCCATGGAAAATCTGCTCGCACAAATGGATGGCATGGAGAAGAGCAAAGCCAGCCGGATTTCATTGGCGAAGGTGGAGCCGGGACAGATCGCGGTGGTGGCTGTTTCGCCCGGCGCCGGGCTAAGCCGCATCTTTGCCAGCCTGGGGGTGGCCGCGGTGGTGGAGGGTGGGCAGACCATGAACCCATCCACGCAGGATATTTTGAATTCGTTCGAAAATCTTCCGACCGATAAGATCATCATTCTTCCCAACAACAAGAACATCGTCATGACTGCAAACCAGGCCAAGGATGTGACGGTTAAACAGGTGTTCGTCGTGCCGAGCAAGACCATTCCGCAGGGACTGTCTGCCATGCTCTCGCTCCACCCCGACGGGGAATTGAATGCCGTTGCCGAGAAGATGACCTCAGCCCTGGCGCATGTGCGGACCGGTGAGATCACCACCGCCACCCGCTCCGTCGAGATCGACGGCGTCAAGGTGGAAGCCGGCCAGGTGATTGCCCTGCTCGACGGCAAACTGGTTGCCTCTGCCGGTTCGGTGGAGGCAGGTTGTTTGGAATTGCTCGAAAAAGCCAAGGCGGAAGAATTTGAATTGATCACCCTCTTTTATGGCCAGGATACGTCGCATGCGGAAGCCAACCGCATTGCCGATTCCATCCGAAACAAGTATTCCGGACAGGAAATTGAAGTGCAGGAGGGTGGGCAGCCGCACTATCAATTTATCATCTCAGTGGAATGACCGGACCTGATTACCACAAATACTGCATTGCCGCAGTGATCCCCTGTTATCGTGTGGAGAGGGAAATTCAAGCCGTTTTACAGGCGGTGCCCGAATACATAAACTATGTGATTGTGGTTGACGACGCTTCGCCCGATTCCACCGCGGACCTGGTAACTGCTGCCGCTACACGTGACGATCGCATCACCCTGATCCGTCACCCGTCAAACCAGGGCGTCGGCGGCGCGCTGGTCACGGGCTTTCGAACCGCGCTTGGGCTGGGCGCGCAGATCGTGGTCAAGATCGACGGCGACGGGCAAATGGATCTGGATCGCCTGCCTGAATTGCTCAAGCCGCTGGTCGAAGGCCGGGCGGATTACAGCAAGGGGAATCGTTTCCGCGATTTCAAGTCGCTGCAAAAGATGCCGCTGATCCGGCGGATCGGCAACATGGGGCTGGGGTTCCTCGCCAAAGCCGCGACGGGCTATTGGAACATGTTCGATCCCACAAACGGATTCATCGCCATCCGGGCTGAGGTCCTTGCCCAATTGCCCCTGGTGAAAATCGATCGCACGTATTATTTCGAAACGTCCATGCTTGCCAATCTCTATTTGATCGGTGCTGTGGTAAAAGATGTGCCCATGCCGGCGCGTTACCAGGGTGAAGTCTCGAACTTGCTGGTCTATCGGATCCTGTTTGAATTTCCGCCAAAACTTATCGCCACTCTTCTTCGCCGGCTCGTGCTCAAAAACTTCATCTATGATTTTTCGATGGCAAGTATCTATCTGCTGACTGGGTTGCCTCTTTTGGTCTTCGGCCTGACCTTTGGCATCTACAAATGGATCCATTACGCAAGCCTGGGAATCCCCGCGCCGACCGGGACGGTGATGCTGCCAACGCTTTCGGTATTGCTCGGTATTCAGTTGTTGCTTTCTGCGATTGAAATTGACCTGCGCTCTGTCCCCCGCGAACCACTTTCCAATTCACTATAATGCTTCGACTGCGGGTTTCGACGCCATGGCGTCTCAACCCTCCGCTCAGCGCGAACCATTCTCAATAACCTTTGCAGGACCGCCTGGCCGTGCAATCAAAACGTTATCAACTCCCTGGATCTCGCGTAATCGTTTATCAATGATGTATGCTTCTGTTTCGGGGCAAATGACATGCACGTTGGGTCCCGCATCCACAGTGTAGCAAACCGGGATGCCTTCCATGCGCCATTGCCGCACGCCATTGATCACTTCAAGCGAGGCTGGCTTCCAATAATGAAGCGCGGGCGTGGAGGTCATCATGACCGCGTGCATCATGTCGGAGTCAAGCTCAATGATGGACGCAAATGCATTGAAGTTGCGCTCGAGAATGGCACGGCGGCAGATCTCCAGCCGGCGCGGTGCATCTGCCACGCGCGCAGCCTGGAGCGGACTTGTCCCTGTAATGACATGTCCTTCGGTGGAGCCGGTTTTTTTATGGGTTGTACTGACAACGACAACGCAGTCCACCAGGTCCCAGTGACCGGGTTCGGCGATCGAAAAGGCGAACGAGTCCTCGTCGCTGGTACCTGCCTGCCACTCCACGAATCCGCCGGGGATCGAGCGCGAAGCGGAACCCGATCCACGCCGTGCGAGCCGCGAGAGTTCCCGTTCGCTGAGGCTTAATCCCGCGGCTTTGCTTCCGGCCAATGCCAGCGCCGCGAACGCGGAGGCGGAGGATGCGATCCCTGTACCGGAGGGAAAGTTGTTCTCGCTGATCACTTCGGCGCGCTCATGGATGTTTGCCATACCGCGAATGAGATCGAGAATATGCGAGATGCGAGTCAAGCCCGCACCGGTCACTTCATGTCCGTTGATGATGAGTTCATCGTAAGGTAGGGATGGTTGAAAGCTGACCGTCGTACGCGTATACAGCCCATCCAGGTTCATGGAGATGGAACCATTGGATGGAATCCGCAGGATATCGTCGCGATTGCCCCAATATTTGATAAAGGCGATATTCGGCCGGGCTTCAGCAGTGGCAGTGGTCATGGGGTGATGATACCACCTCTATGAGAGTGCGCATTGAGTTACTTCAATTTACTGTGCTGGGCAGATCGGCTCTTGATCTGAAATTTTAAACTGAATCGCTCTTCAGGCGTCAGGTCGCAGACCGCGCGGATGATTTCATCGAGTTCCGTCGAAGCTGGCGGTCACTCATATATTTGCCGGGTGAGAAGAAAGCAACATCGCGCACCTCCTGGCCGCTTTGCACATCCCACAAGCGAGGCGTTCAAGCGCGTGCTATAGAAGATATGATTTATTCGTAAAGTGCCTTATATCCAGCTTCACCCCGGATCGGCTCAAAATCTGGGTCCTGTCGCGACCATTCCGTCAAACCAGGATTTAATTTTAGCGCCTCCCCAAGTTCGTTGATAGCTATTTCCTTATCTCCTAAAAGGGAAAAACTACAAGCATTATTGTAGCGGATTATCCCCTGCCAATCGGGACTATCGTCCAGGCTGGTGAGTTGTCGGGTCATTTCCTGATACATCTCAGCCGCACGAGCCGGATATCCTCTTTTTATATGCCATTCGGACAGGTGGATAACTGGATGGGTGTAAATATTTCCGACGATTTCCCTCCATAAGGGTCTACCTTGCTCCCAAGGGTAGAAATCGTCGCGCTGCAGGTCATCTTCACTTATTAACGCTATTGCCTCTCCCATGCGTTTGAGTCCGGTATCGACAAGGGTATCAATAACCTCCCAAGATTGGTCCTTATATCGAGAATATACTTCATCATTGATTTGATCATCTATGTGGGTTGGGGTTTTTCCTGCCAGCACAGCCAGTACATCTTCGGCGTGATGCTTTCGCCAGTAAGCATTGTGCGCAATGATATCCTTGGCTGTCCAATGTTCAAAGGTTCCGTCTGCGTTGCGTTCTTCGTCCGATAAGGTAGCAATGAATTCCTTTTCAACCTGGTAGCCCCTTTGGAGCAATTCAGTAAATTCTCTCTTCATCGTTTGTTCCTTTTTGGTAGGCATTGCATGCCATGGTAGAGGCAATCCTAACCTTCAACTAGCATAGATTAAGTAGGGAGACACAATGGACGAGACTGATAATACCACGAAGTAGAACATTCGTTCGGATTTGATTACAAGGTCCCGCACTATTACTCGAGATTGTGGAAAAAGCGGTGCAGCGTTTAAAAGATCCTCCCCAAGCACGGCCACTTGGGGAGGAAGTGTTTCATGCCAGAAGCACTAATCCGCATTCGATATTTTCAAAGGCAACTTTGCCTTCTGGTTTTAAAATCAGCGTTTTCTAGTCCTGTTCTGATTTTAGCGCAAAACGCCTCGATGAAAGCTAGTTGGTCATCCGTCATTGTTACTTGTCGCACGTGTATCATTAACTCCTGCTGTTCTTTACCTAAATTGAAAAGCAGTTCCTCCAAGCGAGCTTTTCTCTCGGTTAGGACCTCTTGGGAAAATTACCGACAATGTATGGGTCAAGAAGTCTTTCAATTAAAGATCTATTCTGCTCCTCTAGTTCCTGCTGTACTCCATCAAGACTAACTCTCAAGTTTTGGGGCTTTGAGTCTCGTTACATCATGGACTCGTCAGTTCGATATCATCGAACCAGATGTCACCGGTTGGGGAACCATCGGTGATCAAACGGAGGGTGACACTGGTGTTCGAACCGCTGTTCCACGTCCCGCTCAGGAACTGCCAGCTGCCCGAAGTGCTCGTGCAGAGTTGTCTTTCACCAACGATGTCATTCATATCCAAGCAGGCGCCGCCAGTGGCGTTCGTGCGCCAGATG
>Ga0105098_10000308_pt1 | contig 16358 bp, 34 predicted proteins | sample PPLLak21cMay2015_FD_79137 | JGI IMG/M metagenome (GOLD analysis project Ga0105098, IMG submission 79137) | Freshwater sediment microbial communities from Prairie Pothole Lake near Jamestown, North Dakota, USA - PPLs Lake P7 Core (1) Depth... | ecosystem: Environmental > Aquatic > Freshwater >... | reverse complement strand
TGATTCATACAATACGGGTTTATATCGGTTATTTTAGGTCGTTTGCCTTTTTTGATTTGGTTTTCTATGTTTTCACAAATAGCATCTTCAAACTTCATCACCATACCGTACAAGAAATAAGATCTGTTTTGTCCATCAGCGTGTCTAAGTCCTACAATATACAAACTATTGGAATAGTTCCTATGCACAATTATTACTAAACCAAGATCTTCAAGACGCTTTAGTATTTTTTTCAGTCTGGTAATACCTATTTGATATCCTAATTTTTCCAGTATTGTTTCGTGTTTTAAGTTGGCGATTAATAAACCACCATCGTAGTGACGCGAATTGATCGTAATCACATTGTCTACAATAACCTCATAAACCGCCCTATGATCTGGTGGTAAAAGGAATCTGCAATAGTAACTACGAATAGGTGTACGATAAAAAGGTAATTTGAAAAAATCGGTTAATTCCTTTAATGCCATAAAGCCTCCTAGATTTCTCGTAAATCTATATTGCTAAAAAACGTAAGTTCGTTCTCAACAGCTTTGGGTATGAAATGATCACACTCCACTGTAGCTTCACTTTCAACATCCATAGTCGCTACAAGGCACATATTCATTATTACTACATTGTCTTTATTGTTGTCGAAAACTGGCGAACCGTTTTCATCAACATACTGCTCTGGCTTCAGAGGTATAAAGACTCTTCTGAATCTGTTCTTACAGCGCTTACAGAGGTTGCTAGTGCTCATAATTGTTTCCGCCTTTGTATTAGAGATCTTTCTATAGCCTCTTCCGCTTTATCCCCCTTAATCACACCTTCTTGTTTTAATCTTTTAATCTTAGCGTTAATCGAGTCATCTGATCTTTTGCGCCCGCTGATCAACTCAATCGAACGTTTCAATTCTTTGATCGTCATTGTGCTATAATTCTTCTGTAAAAACTCTATCTCTTCTATTTTCCAACCTTTTTTGGCGCTAATCCTTCCCATAATCAATGACCTCCTTTTCCGTATAAATCCCCTACATAATATAGGGTTAGATTATTTAGTCATACCCCACACATATTCCAAATTCTGATTCTCTAACCAGCCAAATTTATTGTAGTAGTCGTAATTTTTTCTTAACAAATTTGATCTGTGGGAGGAGTGAAATAAGTCATTACCTAACCACATTGGCTCCGCTACAGGATATGATACTGGCAATAAACACATCGTATTTTTATATCCCCTGTTTATCCACTCCTTAACCATAGTATTAAAATAAAGAGCTAAACAATTTTCATACCCACACCACATTAGCACGGCAGGGTGATTAACCCATCCTATAATTCCATTTTTATTAGGTTTAGCTTTACCTGTCAATATGTTGTGTATTTGTAAAGCCTCTACTCTTTGTTTTCCTAAGCGTCTATAATCAAGACATTTAGATGTTAATTCAAAATCTTTATAAGGTAAAAATGTCTGCATAATTCACTCCTTATTTGATCTTTTCTTCCAGTCTTGAAATCTCTCTGTCTATTTCTTCAGATCTCAAATGTAAGTAGGTATTCATAGGATTAACTCTCAGTTGCTCTTTTATAATTATTTTTTTGTCTTTAAGATCTTGTAATTTTTCTGTATTCAATGACTTTTGAAATTGTTGAAATGTCTGAACTGACTCTTTTTCCATCTGGGATTTCAGTTGTTGCGCATCGGCGCACTTGAAATATCGATCTTCAAGGAAAAAAATAGCCCCTACTGTCAAAATCACCGCCGTTATAATCGATCCAATCAGAGCTTTGGTTATCATATAAATATCTCCTATGCGTTAGAAGTAGCAGCTAAATATCCTTTTGAAGCTGACAGATTACCATAATTTGCACTATTACCTGTTGTAGCTATTGTTATGTAATCAATGTTATAGACGAAATTGGAAATCGCGTTCCTGTATCCGCCGGCCAAGATTCCTCTAGTGTTGTTTGAGCATCCTCCGCCAGTTCTTCTTTGCACAGTTCCAAGATTTCCAAAATTAGAAGCATTACCTGTTGTGTTTATTGTGATATAATCCAATTCGGCTCTTTCATTAAATAAACCAAACACACCTCTGTTACTAGCACCGTTGGACAGACCACAGCTATAGTAATCCCTATCTCTCAAATCTCCGAAATCAGAAGCATTGCCAGTGGATGTAATTGTAATATAATCTATTTCGTTATATCTACCTTCAGATCCATATCCTCCAGCAAAAACTCCACGATTAGTAGTGCCGTTTGAGCAAGCGCCTACTCCATATCTACGAATTCTCAAGTCTCCAAAATCTGTAGCATTACCAGTGGTATTTATAGTAATGTAATCAATTTCGTTGTGGTATGCAAAACTATAACCTCCACCGAATACTCCTCTACCATTAGTAGCATTGGAAGTGCCCGCTATTAAATTTCTAGACACAGATAAATTACCGAAAGTGGAGGCATTGCCTGGAGTATTTATTGTTATATATCCCATATAACTTGTAGGAGTTGACCCCGATCTGTCGCCGCCACCGAAAACACCTCTATTATATCCTGCGTTTGACAAAGCTCCAAAGCGTTGCTGTCCATAAACCAAATCTCCGAAATCAGACGGATTACCTGTACTAGATATATTTCTATATTCCAAAACATTCACATAGTCAGCTCCGTTTGTAGTCCCACCACCATAAATTCCTACATCTCCTCCAGCTGGAGGACCAGATACAAAGTTACTGCCCATAACTTTACCTATACTAGACTTTGGTGTGGTAAACATTTTACCTACATTGTTAATACTGATAGTCCATACTTTTGAAATATCAGACATTATATTATCTCCTTGAAATTGGCTGGGGAGGAAAGATTTGAACTCTCGACTTGCTGGTTCAGAGCCAGTTGTTCTACCGCTGAACTACTCCCCAATTTGTTAATCCCACCAACATCTAACATTCTTTTCCATAGTTCTGAAAAGCATGTATAAATCCTGAATTCTCATGTTTTCTTCGTGTTCGCCGCAGATTTTGAATTCTTTGTTCAACTGATTTTGGTCTTCTTCGGTTTTTACATTCTCGTGTTCTATCAATAATTTATGAAACTCTTCGTTGTCCTTCCACGGCTCAAACTTGAATTCAGGTTCTCCCCATTTTTCATACATTTTGGTATAAAGCGATTCTGCGTAATCGTCTTTAATCAATCTGGCTAAAAGATGGATGCAGAAATCTATCTTCTCAGCTTCTTTATCGGCATCAACAGCGTAAGCTCTGTTTTTGAAAAAGTAGGACATAAGTTCAAGTTTCTTCTTCATAATGCAAAAAAGGAATGTGTGATCCCATTGTCGGTCGCTCCAAATAGTCGGAAACCATTTAATAAGATTACCTATTCCTGTTTTAATGTCTCTGTAAATTCTCTTAATCCAATCAAAAACTACATCGTCATCAAACGTTTCCTCGCACCATTCTTTGAATTTGAATATACCTTTCCTTGTTTTATCAAACATAACAACCTCCGTAATTCTGGAGCGGGTACAGAGAGTCGAACTCTGGAATACAGGTTGGAAACCTGTGGTTTTACCGCTAAACTATACCCGCCTATTTATTATTCTTTATAAAAGCATCACAAAACCCATACTTGTTTCGATCTATGAAATCACTAGGAACTGATAGTTTTCTTGCTATTGCTTTCATTACTAATTTCCTATCTTCTTCTGAAACTTTGGCGCGCAAAGGAATCATTCTGTAAATGCTTACCAATGTATCAGATAAATAAGGTAACCATACTTTAACTTTACCTGAATTGAAATCCAACAGTTTCAAATGGTCAGGAGTAAGTCTGCTCAGGTAATGTTTGTAAGTGTCCAAGGAACCATTCATGTGATCGTAATAACCGCACATGAACTCATCTATACCATCACAGCAGATTATTTTACCTGTATGTCTACTTACCTTCTCAAAGAGTTGTCTAACCGCATTGTCCCCCGTAAATTGATCGGTATTCCGTTTGGTGGGGGTCACAATAAACTCATGATGAGTGGTGTCGTAAAACCTACCGCCTCTTCTGGCAAACTGAACATCAGGATGATCAGCCCTGGAAGAAATGGTATAAGTGTGTATTCGTTTGTTAGTTACGAATGATAGCAGACATAGCATAATTGTTGAGTCCAATCCACCGCTATACGCAAGGTGTTGTACATCTATTTTTTTCAAGATACTTGTTAGTTCATTGATTATCAGATTAACGTCAATGTCTATGTTGTCTGCTAATTTCTCGTATTCCTTTTCCCATTTAACTGGATAAACTATCATTCTACCCCCTGTCCTGATCGGACCATTTGATGTCGGAAAGCTTTACAGGTCCAGTCATCAATGCATATTTTTCCTTGCCTATCTCAACTACCTTTACTTTGAAAGCGTTGTTCAAATGATCGTAAACCACTTCTGGTGCTTTTTCTACGTCCTTAACTTTTAAGGCGTGTTGAAATACCTTGTCTTCCTTTATGTGAAACTGCTCGTAGCTATCGCCTTTTTCGTTCTTTTTTTCCCACATTACGCAGTGGTGGAGAGTTTCCATCTCACTTGCTTTCGCGGGCGGGTGCATATGATGAGTCAAATAAATCCAATCCTGTTCTGCTTTAGGTTTCTTGTGCTTTGAAACTTCTAACAACTCTTCAAGAGTGAAATTGTATCTTCCTAAAACCTCTCTTACAACAGCTTCATCTAATAGCATAATAGTAGCCTCCTATTTTAGGTCGCTACTCTCTGCCATAAAGGATTTACAGGGGCTCACCTATTTAATTTACGGAACTGGAATAATCCTAATATTCACTGTAACCTTGCCATTACCACTAATCAGCACACTTGGATCAAGATTACATCTATATTTGGCAAGCACAGCTGACAATTCCTGATTACAATTCATAACTCTATTTTGCATTTGCATCTGAATATCTTCAGTAGGGGCTTCCTGCACCACTTCCATCACTTCGCCTTCTACTACAGTTGATTCAATTTCTTCCTTCTTCTTTCTAGCCATGTTAGTTCTCCTTAATCACAATTTTTGAAAAATTCTGAAAACTTGCCTAGTACAGCAAGACAAGTATTATCAGGTTTGAATTTAGAACAATATCCCAAAGCGTTTATGGACATTTGTCGTTTAGATTCCGTATGTGTTTGATGTTGATACCAATGTATTCTACAAACACCCCATACATTGTTTTCGGACTCAAACTTAGAGAATTTACACAACACACAAACAGGTTGTATTGTGTATTGTATCTCTCTTAGTAGTTGTAGTTTGTTAGTATCCATAATTCCTCTTTGAGCCGCCACTCGGACTTGAACCGAGAACTTACAGCTTACCATGCTGTTACTCTACCTTTGAGTTATGGCGGCGTAATCTGCCGCGTTTCGTATTCCCAACTTTTGATTATTCTTAGTAGACGCCAATCTAAGATACAAAATTGTTTGGAAGTCTTTTGGATAAACATAGTAACATTTATTCGTTGTTTTGTCATACACTGATAATAAATCTATTTCACTTGAAGTGTAGTATCTAGACTCATTTTTTCCACCCGATAAACCCGAAACCGTGCTATAACAATTAACCCGTATAGTGTTCTTTTTAGACTCTGTATATTTACATTGGACTTTTAAACATTTTCCGTCTTTTTCAGCAATAAAATCATAACGACAGTTGTCACCCAATGGGACAGAAATGTTGTATCCCATTTTGATAAATTCAGTCATTATAATCATTTCGCCTAAATTACCTTTGTCTTTTGTGTTCATTGGTATTTCCTCTTTGAGCGGACGGTCGGTGTCGAACCGACGACGAACACGTTGGCAACGTGCCATTCTACCGCTGAATTACGCCCGCAAGATTGTCTTTGTAAATAACTTTAGGAGGTTTCTTCTCTTCTTTGTTTTGATTTTTTAGTTTTTCTCTCTCCACAGCTTTCATGAGTTCCAGAAGTATAAGTTCCTCACTTAACTCTTCGACTTCATTGTATTTAGTAGTACTATGATCGTACAAGTAATGTTTTATTTCAAACAAGTCGGAAAGAGTATCAAAAGCTGTAACACCAAACTGATAGTTGTTCTCAGAAACTCCTAAAGGCACGTTATACAATACCGCAGCCTTTATCTTTTTGTTCTCATCAGTGCCATTATAGTAAACTACGATATGAAATCCGTTCTTTGATTCCGTATGTGATATAGGTACCCATTTCAGAAACATTTTAGGATTTATATCGTCAGCCATTGCGATATTCATAAACAACAGAGACGTTAACACGCTAAATATCATCAGTAATTTCTTCATTTTACAAAACTCACTCTTGAAAACCACCCTCTGGCGAACTTTTCTTGTTTAGGATCTTTCTTCATATACTCAATATAGTGATGCCCCTGCATCACATTAATGATCTTATAGATCAATTCTTCTTCGCCTAAACTCAAACAAGCGATGAGTGTGTTTAGAGTTCCGTTACCAAATTTACCATCTTCTACTATATCAGGATAGAGTTTACCATTCTTGTTCAAAAGGTTAAGCGTGGTTTGTAGAAACGTCACAGCCCTACCCATTCCCATATTTACACCAGTGTCGAAAATCTCGTTAGCCACTATTTGACTTGGCACCTCGTCGCCAGCGAATCTGTTCCAGTAATTAGTTTTATAGTAATCACGTACCATCTTATCTAAAACCACATTACCTTTTAGACATTGCGGAAAATCAGGTTCGCTTTTAGAGGCGTCTATGATAGCCCAACCAGGCCAATTTCCCCAAAACTTTCTGGCGATACCTTTGTAGGTTTCTCCACCAGCGTCGTCAGGGTCATTGTCATACCCACCCTCGTTCGCTAAAGTTTTATTATAAGCCTCATCGAAATTAGCCATTTCCCATCCTCCTTACTGCTTCCCTTGATGCCTTCATATCTCTTTTTAGTTGTCGTTTCAGTTGCCTGTTGGAAAGTTTTTCTTCGACTATTTCCCATCTGTGCGCGTTTAAAATACTATCATCGTCAATGTCGTCTGGATCACAACACGTCCATTCAACGCCGTTGAAATGATAATCACAAGCTTTGTCATAAATCCAAGCTATATAAGATGAACAAACTTGTAGATATTCATTCTCTGCTCTACTGGTAAACCAGTCAGTGTTAAATATTTGATCAAACATCTGTAGAAATATTCTAAAATAACCATAAGGTTCCCCTAACAACTTAGGACCTTCTCGAAGAATTATGCTTTTTTGTAGATCTGTTAATGATTTAAATCTAAGTATTTTATAGGAGCTAATCTGACTAAATCTTTCGTCAGCATCCACTTCTCTTAAAGTATGGAAAGCTTCCCATAGTTTGTCAGAGTTTCTTGCTATCAAGCAATGCCCCCAGATTACCTCGTCTTTCTGAAATAGACTCATAAACCAGGTAATTATACTGCCTTTCGAAGTAAGAACAATATCACCAGTTTCAAGATTTCGCATTCATCCTCCAAAAAGAAAAGGGGTTCTGTCCCACAGGTTGTGCGCCCGTAGAGGGACTCGAACCCCCGTAAAGCGAGTTTAGAGTTCGCCACCTCAGCCTCTCGGTCATACGGGCTTTATTCTTTCTTTTATAGACCGTATCAAAGATTCATTTGGTTTCAAAGAAGGGGATTGCCCCTCATAAGGGTAAGAAGATTCTATCTGATTCCGAGTTTTACCTCTTAGTTCGGAATAAGCTATGTGGTAATGTCTGTAAGCATGACGTTTATCCCACAATTCAGACCAATACTTACTACCACCACCCTTATACATTCTCTGAACTTCTTTATGTTTTCTCTTTAATTCTCTAATTTGAACAGCGCTGTCCTTTAAATACTGTTTGAGCTCACGCATTGTCTCCATAATTGTGTTCCTCCTGTTTATTGTCCATCTTTACCTACACGGTTATGGTGTTGAGGCACAATTACGGAGGCTTTTGCGAAGCCGTCTATAACTTATTTAGTTCTGTGGAAGTCATACTTCCCTCCTTACAACAATCTATTTATATTATAGAATACATTTCAAGTTTTACTAGATTAATTATTTTTATCTCCCTACCATATACAGGTTAGGTTATTATTACATTCTTTCTTTTTGCCACCATTTGTCGAAAAGCTTTATGGCAAGTTGCTTTTGTAAAAAGGACATATCTTTCCAAAGAATGGTTTCGTAAAAGATGATGCCTTCCCTCTGTTTACAATTGGGACAATAATCTATACCCCAACTATTGCCCCCAGACCAGAAGGTATCATGGAGAAAACATTTCTTACAAAACATATCCCCGTCTTTAAATTTGTGCATTTTAGTAGTCCAAGAAGAAGTTCTTCAGCATTACTGCTGCTTCTTCCACTGTGTCCACTTTAGCGGAGCAACATTCATCGATCCAGGGATGGGTCGAATAGATGTCAGCTTTGCCGCTTAAAATAGCTATCACAGGTGTGTAGAAAATGTCGTTAGCCCAAGCTAATTCTTGGATAGTACCTACCATGGGTTTTTCAGGGGTGCTAAACCCTAAATGAACCACCATAACGTTCGACATCTTTACCATTTGGTAATCCTTCGCTCTCAGAATTCTCTGGGAGGCCCGCGACGCTTTTCTAGCGAAATCCAAACCATCCTTGCCAGTGCCCTTCATACTCTTGTTCCACCTATTAGCACACGGATTTACTACAACAATTCCAGGCTCATCTGATACTAGTTTAGTAAATCTTTCTCGCCATTCGTAAGTATCTGGATTTTCGTTAATTTGCCCCGCCAGATACACATAGTTTCTTTTCTTTATTTCCTTTGACATAATTCTTGCCTCCTAATTCTTTTAAGTAAGGTTGTGGATCAATATAACTTATGGGTATGCCATATTTTTTAGCTATAGCTTTTTCCAACTTCAAACCCTTGGACTCTTTCCAACCATCTAATTTTATTACCAAGAGTTTGGAACAAGCACTAAGGAAAGCTTCGTCTAAATCAGCCCAATATTCAAAATCTCTAGGCAAATTGTATTTCTTAGCGATGTGATGCCAGGCGCTGATAGGCGCAAAAATGATTCTGCCCTTCTTTGTCAGCGCGGCAGCTATACAATCCGATACTTCCGCCCTAAAATCCCTAATCAACTCATCATCATGCGTATAGGGGGTTGCTAAATACTCAATTCCTTTATTCATTTGTTTAATTCTCCTTGTCATCTGTAATTTGTTTCATAGATTCTTCTAATTTCCTATCTATAAGATCTAATAGATCTTGGTCTTCATTGGCTAAAAGAGCTCCTAGCATTGTTAAATAGATAATATGACTTGGAACTGATTCTTCATCTCCCATTTGAGGTATAAATAAACTCATTTGACCTTCTTCATGAAATATAAGAGCTACATCTGTTATATCAAGTTCAACTATGGTTGGTTCGTCTATAATAGTAGTATTTCCTTTATTTTTAGTCATTCCACATCTCCATTTTCAATGATTTTTGTGTTTTCATAGGGAGCCAGCAAACGTCTTCTAATTTCAGCAGCAGACTCATTTAATTCGCCTATAAAATCCCTATAATTTTTATACCCTGGAATTACTGATCTTTTACAAAGGGCAAACAAAACATAATTCAAAGTTCCATTAGATCCCACTTCCTGGATCATCATTTCCTCCACTATCTTGTCCAACCCTGGTCTCGCATCTTTCGGTATGTAAGGCATCTTCCTTTACCTCCTTCAACTGCTTGATTCCTTTAACTTTCCAAAATCTCAATATTGCTTTTCCAGCATACATTCCTTCGGGAAATATCCACACGTAATCTAATCCATTGTCTTCTGAAAACTTTTTGAGTTTCTCTACAAGTTGATGATCCTTTATAGGACCATCCTTGGTAAACTCCTGAATAAAAGGTATAGAATGAACTTCTACGTCTTTCTTACTTTCCAATGTGGTAATAATGTGATTTCTAACTTCGTTTAATCCCATAAACCCTCCTTATGGTGGTCATACTTATATTATAGAATAGATTTTATTTTTTGCTAGATAAAAAGTAAGGCTGGTCGAAAAGTATTCAACCAGCCTAACTAGAATAACCATCCATAGTTTATTTTTTTACTAAACCTCCATAAAGTTTGTTGAACAGATTGTCCATCTTATCACGATTACCACAATTAGAGCATTCGGCAATTGGTTCTTTAGTGCTAACACTAAACTTATTTCCGCACTCACATACAATATTACAAAATCTATTTCCTCTGCTGTCCTCAAAAATCGGTTTAAAGCCGATGTGCAGATTTCCCTTTAATCCATTCTTGTCTTTATATCGCTTTCTCACTACTACAAGCGCTATAAGTAAATCTAATAGAACAATCAACAATACTACCGTCATTTCACAATACCTCCGAATATTAGTCTCTCAATTAAGATTGGAGCCCCCTCCAACTGAGGATTCTGAGGTCTACCATTTACCTTTGCCGTCACTACATCATGCAATTCCCTCCATGTCCGTTGAGGATTTTCCGTTATTGCTTCCGTAAGAGCCCAAGTTAAGACTCCTTGAAACTTTCCATTTATATTTGCGTCGCCGGCGGTCTGATCATCTCTACATGCCGACAATAAAACATGTTGTAAAGTGTCATCACACTTTATTTCCCTCCCTATAGGTTTCTTCTCAAGATCTCTGCCTAATGATCTACATCTAATATCGAACGGGGGCAATATAAATCTAGGCTTTACACTATACGCAGCATCAGCGCCTATAGCTCTGGATATTGTACCACTATGGCAGCAATCTGCTATCATAGTAAAATGAGCACCGCTAGGCACTTTAGCAACAATATCGGCTAGTAGATCATCTGTAATGGGGTTATCCCAATCTAAGTCGTGGGGACATAAAATTTCATCTAACCCATCGCTCAGTTCATCGTTATGTCTATCTCTTACTTGACTGCCGTGTCCTGAAAAATGAAACACCAACTCATCCCCTGAAACAGCTTCATCTATCAACCAGTGTAGTCTATCTAGGATAGAAGCTTGGGTAGCTCTTTCGTCGATGATCACTCTGATATTGTCAGGGTTGAAGCCAAAATAGGTGATGAGAAGGTGTCTTATGTTTTCTATGTCATTTACACATCCGCGTAAATTAGCGTCAAGCTCAGGTCTGTACTTGTTAATACCCACTAGCAGTGCCTTTTTAGACGGACCGCTGACAGCTTTGGGCTTAGAATTGCATCCGCAAGATTTTTTACCGCGCAGAAAATTCAAAACAGAGGATAGTATCATATAATCCCTCCTAGAAGAATTTATAATACGTCCTTGTCCTTAGTATTAATGCACTCCTCTACCTAATACACACCCAGACTCTTTAACAGATCTGTTATACCTAACTTCTCAGATCTAAACCTAATGAACTCATTTATAGTAGGAGCTGTAGGCTTCTTCTTCAAATGAAAACCAGTTTCATTAGGAAGCTTGTTGGTCTTTCTACTATTGCAAGGCTTACACGCGGTAACACAGTTCTCAAAGGTGCTCTTACCGCCTTTGGAAACGGGAGTCACATGGTCTATTGTCAAATCTTCATTAGATCCACAGTACTGACACACGAATCCATCTCTCACCATAACGTTTCGCTTACTAAACGGCACATGAGTTCTAAAAATGGCTCTCACTAACTTAATAAGTTTCATTACGGCGGGGATCTGGATTATCTTTTCTCCTGCTCTCACTACCTTATCGGTGTACTTAAGAACTACAGCTTTCCCTTTGACTAGAAGCTTAATAGCCTTCTGCCAGCTAATAGTATTCAAGTATGAGTAATCCAGATTCAAAACTATACAACCTTGCATATAAACCTCCTTTATGGTTTAGGTCTATTGAGTTTTAGTATTCTCAATATACCAGATGATCGCATATAAGCAGTCAGTCTTTTGACATCAACCTTACCTAATGAATAAACTTCGCGGGGATCAAGTGGAGCATAATTGAAGAATTTATGCGCAATGTCCCAATCCACTGCCAAAGTTATTCTATTCATTGTGTCTGTGTCTAGCTTATATGGACTACCTGATAGATAGAATGATCTCTTAGCATCCGTAAAAGGATAAGTAGGTTCTATCTCAACAGGTATTTCTATATCCTCCTTGAACTCAATATCGTATGTTTCAGATAAATGTGTCAAAATCTTCATCAGATTTTCATTATTTATCAAATTCTCATAACATATACCAGTAAATAAATCATAACCATCCATTGTATTATTAAATAACATACTTATACATGATTTATACAATTCATTATAGTTATCAAACTCTTTGTCTAAATTTACACTATGTCCAGGTCTAAATCTGCTTATTGATTTATACCAAGAATAAGGATTTTTTATCACAGATATGGGTATCAACAAACCACTTTTCTTTTCGAGCACTCTTATAATTCTAGCCGTATCCTTATTCACATAGAACTTGTTGTCTTTCAGAAATTGTTTTATCTTGCTTAAAGTCAAAGGCGGTTTATAACGTATTCCAAGACCATCAGTTACTATTGTAGCGTTTTTGGCATTTCGTCTAAGCAACTCAGCTAGAAACCCCACACCACTTCTTTCAGCTCCGAATATTTTTATGTACTTCATCCAAAGCTCCTAAAATCCTGCGTATGTATTCTTCGTCTGGGAACTGGTCAGTCCATATCACCACTTCGCCATATTTTCTCAACACTCTTTCACATAGTTTTATGTAATCCACTATCTCTTCAACAGTGTCTTCGTCTATGAAATAGTAGAAATCCAAAAAGACAAAATCAAATTTTCGGTCGGTGGAAATAAGATAATCCCTACCTGACCCGTGAAGCACTCTATGTTTTGGAGGTTGAAATCTTCTGTATTTCTCATACAGGTCTACTACATCTTTATTTATCTCTATAGTAGTCAAAGAGTTTACAGCGTCGTTAGATAAAATATACTCAGCTGAGATACCCAGACCCAATCCAATTTCAAGACAATCCCCTCTAGGCTTATCCCCTATTTGCTCTTCGTAAGCTTCTATTTCCTTGCTGTAAGTCCATAAAGTATGTCCTTGACCTATTTCCAAATACCACACAGTATCCCATTCGTAAATCCTAGCTTCACCACTTTCTAAAATGAGTTTACCTTTTTCAAAATAAGTAGGCATAAGTTATAATCCTTTTTCTTCAAGATACTTTTCTACATTCAATACATATTTACTTATTTCCTGTAGTTTTGACTTTAGTTTATCAAAATCTTCCATTTTAATGGAATACATCATTAGAACTATCTCTTTTAATCCAGATATAGGTATATCAATGTAAGTCCATAAATAAGGAGCGTACTTTAACAATATCCATACATATACCTTTATCATGAACTCCATTCTGTTTTTGGCAGCTTCGTTGGGCATTTGGTTCTTCAATTCATCGCCCATTATAGCTTCAAATCTTTTACTGAATTCTCTAAACGTCACAGTGAGTTTATGCCATTCAGCTCTGGTGTTCTGCATGTCCAAAGTAATGGACTCATGGTCAAAAAGAGTGAAATTTACCTTATCCACCCCCGAACCGCATTTAGGGCATCTCTTAGGTTGTTTATTCAAATAGTCGATCCACTGACAATGATCGCACTTTATGAACTCATATTCCTTGGGCTTCTGTTCTAATTCGTTCGTGTCTGCATTTTCCACTTATACATTGCCCTCCATACCTTTTACACAATAATAAAGTCCCGCCGCAGTGACAGCAGTCCTCCATAAACAAGTTACCACTTTCCTTACATTCAGTCATCTGTAATCTAAAAGGTTTGTAGTTGGATTTTCCTTCCCTCCATTTTCTCCACTCCAATGGCATATCATCAGCATTGTCCAACAGCATGTTGATGTCTTCCATGGAATAGATCCACTTCCCAGGAGCTTTTTCAAACTTAAAGATCAATTCATACGCGGTTTCGTTTTTGTCCATTAGGTTAGAACTCCTGTGTTTATTATAGGATACATTTTCTTTTTTACTAGACAAAAAGTTTTTCCATAGGTATTTTTCTCATAGTTTTTAAGCATTTTTAGGATAAATACCCACCGACCACTATAACCATTATACTCAAAACACCCCTATCCAATGCCAGGTAAACCAACCCACCTCATGGCACAACAGGGCGAAAACCACCATAGCGACTATAATAAGTAACGCTCTCCAATTAATAGTCATTTTCACACCTCAACTAGAAGATCTTGTCACGCATCCTGATGCGATATACTCCGCCTCTAATTCTATTTCCTCTATCTTATTCAATGCCCATACCAACGCGTTATGCCATTCTACGAACTCAGGTTCTAAGCTATCTATTTTCTTACGTATACTGCGTTTTAGTTTACCTACGTCTATGTCCATAGATTACTCCTTTTTTCTCATTTCCACTATCTCTTCCGTAGTAACAGGTAATTCACCTGTGTCATAAGTAGTACCGCCTTGCCCATCCTCAATAACCTCATAACTATCCTTATTTTTCTTCGGCGCGGGAAACAAGAAGTCAGTTAGGTGTGCATGTACAAAAGACCATAAATAATCAAGTATAAAATACATACCCATAAATGCTCCTAGTACAACATAGCCAATCCAAAACACAGCTACAAATAATAGCTTACCAACATCAGTTGTAATATCTTCAAGCATAAAAGGATCTAAATCATCTGTTACAAAGTCTCTTATTTTAGGTACTATTCTAAACGTTATCAGTATCAAACATATTATAACTACATAACCTATTATCCACCACATATTCCTTTTCCCCCGCCATTTTCGCTTTTAACTCTTCCCTTAGACTAGCCTTTTCTTCCATTCTACATCTTTCATCGTTTAATTGTTTACTTAACATATGACCAACGCAACATATAAATATTGACGCCCATACTAATGCCATAACTAGCCCTAGTATAAGACCTAACATTTATATCTGTTACCTTTCTATGGATATAGTAAATCACGCTGTTTTCTCCACGTCGTATTTATGAATCCACTTCCAGAAACAATCTGGATTACAGAAATGTTTTTCTTGAAGCCTTTCAGGTAACAATATACCACCTGATGTCCCGGTAACTCCCTTTAATTCCACACCGAGTTCAGATGAAGTCACATTTCCACATAAATCACATTGATAATACTTCATACTCAACCTCCATAACCTTGCGTAGCTGGGTCGAATTTTTCATAAGTCCTGTTGTAGATCAAATCTCCTTCTAGCACCTCCAATGTAGAATTAGGTATTTCATAACCGCAATTCTTACAGAACAGGTAACCATCCACTATCATAAAACCATTCCTTATCTCTTGCTTGCAGAATTGACAAGGAGGAGCACTTATTTTTATTACAGCATTGTATGTTTTCATAATGCCAATCCTTTAGCTGTTTTTATTTGTTCGGCTCTTATTCTAGCAGCTCTTTCAGCTTGTTCTTTAGCCTTCTCACCTTCTTTAACAGGATCATAATCTTTACAATAACAAACTCTTTCATAACCACACATGTCGCATCTTACTATAAGTATATCAAACTCATAATTATCTATTATTTGGTAATCGTTTATGGTAAGAGGGGCTATCCACGCTGGGAAAGATTTAGGTTTGTAGGTAAAACTATAATATGATCCTAAATCACATTTAGGACAACTGGTAGTGGATATATCTTCCAAATTGTAAATTTCCATACTACTATTCCTCCGTCATACCTGCTAATTCTTCTATTTCATTAGAGATCTTGTCTTCCATTACTAAATTATCTAGGTGCTCCTTCAACAGATTAGTAATGGCATAATCAATAAAAGCTTGTACTTCCGATTCAGTAAGTTCCAGACTTACCAACGCAGATCCGTCCTCTTGTTCTTTTATCTCTATTACTTTCATTTTCAATAGCCCTCCTAATTTGTTGTCTTACCCGCCGCCATTTATCCTTGTGGGTTAGTAGTATAAAAATCTTATCGTTATATAAAATACGTTTAGTCATTCTACACCAAAAACATCAATCCGCATAACAACGCTAAAAGCAGTTGCCATTCTTCCAGTTTGAAGACATGCTTGCCAAAAGCCCACCAAAGTATTATTGCGATAGCTTGCCAAACGTTTAACATAGACATAATCTCCTTATATCTATATTATAGAATAGATAAAGGCAAACGCTAGATAAAAAAAGTGGGATGGGGTGACTATTACAACACGATGTTGGTTATAGGATGATTATGGGAGTTGTTTACAATGGTACAGTTTAGGTATTTTACTATACTATATCGTGGTCGGGAACCTTTTCGACCGAGAATTTTTGTGATGGGGACCCCTACCATTATGTGACAGATAATCACTTATACTTCTATTATAGGGGTATGGGTGAGTATTATTAACCTTCAACAAGGAGGT